>Ga0209780_1000507_pt1 | contig 20966 bp, 14 predicted proteins | sample WorMetexBAHAMAS2_FD_187384 | JGI IMG/M metagenome (GOLD analysis project Ga0209780, IMG submission 187384) | Marine gutless worms symbiont microbial communities from Max Planck institute for Marine Microbiology, Germany - Inanidrilus exumae... | ecosystem: Host-associated > Annelida > Digestive...
CCCACTCTCCCTCCCTCCTAGTGTTGACAGCATTAGGGGTTTTGCGCGCATGCTGCCGGTTTTGCAGCGGCACGGCGATGCTTACGGTTTCTAGTTTTATTATCATCTACATAACACTTTCAAGGCACTGAATAATCTGTAATGTGCGTTGTTTAGAAATTATTTGCTCACTCAACCCATCAGACTAATCTTGGAACTATGCATACGTACCACAAAGAACCAACACAATGATCATATGGTATGGAATAATAACTTCAATGATAATACAAAAGACTGCAGTTGTTTTTAGACGTATGGTTAAGATGTATCTGGGACTTGGCTAGGATGCTGGACTTAATGCTGATTGGCTGAGAGTACTGTGTGAGGCCAACCAGCAGCTAGGGGACCATACTATGATCACATCAGCTAGTGTTAAGAAAGATCCATTGCAACACACAATGGACTCGCTGCACAGATGCCACGTAAAACATTAGTATTTGTGGATTGGGCAACCAGTGGTGAATATTTACTGACTGCCCACTATCTGTGCAACTTCCAGGGCATTTTTGGGATGATAATGACTATGAACTGCTCATAGCTAAAAACCATGCTGGTGATTTAAATTTAACAATCCGAGAAAAAACTAATTTCAGACCTCTGCAAAGTTATAATTGAAGTGTATTATCAAACCTTAAAAAAACACCCAAGAACGATCCATACCGGGCATGTCTCCAGCTTCCACCTGGATGGAGCAAGTCCTGCGAATGATGCCGGCAACAGAACTCTTGCGTTTCAAGCGCATCGCTGTGTACGCAATGCTTGCCATGGAGTGCATTGAGCGGCGTCCGGAACCACCGTCTCCCAGCAGGTGAGGGTTGTGAATGCGTCCTTGTTTGCCGAGACGCTTTATGTACTTCAGCAAGTTATCCACTGCAAATGAATTATCATCACTGAAAATGGCTCATCATCACCAAACTGCACAGCATGGTTAATACAGCCGCTGAAACAAAAAATAATGACTTTTCCAAGGACTTCAAGGATCTTAATTTGTGTTTTCCAAGGACTAAAATTATTGGCATAAAATACAAACTTTGTCCTAGACTCACTACAACAGGTCTCTAAAACGATAAACACATGCAACCACCAAAACTGTAGTAATAAACAGCTGTCAGACTGATGTCATCTTATTCTGGGTTCATGTCCAAAATTTTTACATAAAATACCTGCCATCAGAAATGGCAGCAGACTCAAAGTGCTATTTTCAGGGACTGCAGCTTAAAATTCAAGAACTTATCAAGTACTAACAACAGCTTTGTTGAATATAAAGTTTCATAAGTCATAAATGGTAACCAACAATATGTTTTTTACTTCACACTACATAAAATTATTAACTCAGCCTATGACATCAAAACTGGCCAGAAATATATAACAGCCAAACGGTTAGTTTGCAGCTTTCACTGTTTTTACTATGTACAGAAAAGAGTATCACACATTGTAAAAAAATTATGGCAGTGTCACCTATAGACTTGCATACACAATCAGAACGATATTACCTAGATGTTAGTTCTTACGTGACTAAATTACGTAACGACTTACAGTCAGGTGAGTCTTCAGCCTCAGTAAGAAATGCCAAATCTGTCACACAGGACGTGTTCAGGAACTCATGCATGAATCCAAGGTGAACCCTTGCACAGCCACAAATCATCACCAACTAAAATACCACCAATGCTACAAAAGGCATGGCAAAACCTAAATTATGTTGAGAGCCCGTTAAATTAAACGAACTAACTAACCAATCATAATACAATAATTAGTTATTAATTACACAATACACATCCATCCACTATGCATATTACACAGATGCATGCTCTTGTTCATTCCCGAGTTCATCTTAATTAGCTAACTGACTGTCAGCATCTAACCAGGCCTCTATTGGACATTATCTCCCACATCTGCCCACAGGGTGGCAACATGGTCAATTTGCATTATTCATGCAGTGGAAACATTACACATCAATCGAGGTGAAATATGGCGTGCAAGAGTATAACGCGAGTACAATCACGCAGGCAAAATTTGGCGCTAATTGGCGAAGGGAATAAAAGGCAGTCAAAGCTGCAGTATTTTGGATTTTTGCGCTCTGCATGGGTGACATATGGATTAAGCTGAAATTTGGCATGCAAGAGCAAACCAAACGTTCGCTCTTGCACGCCAAATTTGGTCATGATCAGTGTCGGCAGTGGGTATAGTAGCTGAGCCAATATTCCGAAATCGGTCATGTTTGAGGTTTATAGCCTGGCAGGCATGACATGATGCACCAATTCAAGTTACAGTTACAGTTAATGACAGTTAGATACTATACAGCTGAAAGCTGACCAGTACATACAAGTTAGCAGGTTAACAATCAGTGTCCAATAATGAACTACTAGATAAAAATTACACATAACAAAATTTTGTATATAAAAAAAATTTTTAGTTTCTTCTTGAAAGAGTTGGTATAGCGAAGAGAACAGACATTGTTAGGGAGTTGGTTCCACGCCTTGGGAGCGGTGATGCGGAATGCTCGTTCTCCGAACCGTAGTCTGGTGCGTGGAGTGAACAGAGTGTTTGTCGTTGCCGACCGAAGAACACTTTGTCGTGATGCGACAGCAGCGACAGGTAGACGGAGGTCGGTGATGTACACGGGTGCTCTCCAGGCGAGAGCATGGTGTACTAACAGACACAGTTTGTACTGAATGAAAGCTTCGGCAGGTAGCCAGTGCAGCTCGATCGCCGCCGGGGTGACGTGGTCGCGGTACCGTAGGCCAGACACGAGTCTGACGGCTGCACTGATGACGCGCTGGTATGGCGCCACTGACGTGTGGGGCAGTCCTGCCAACAGCGCGTTGCCGTAGTCGAGCTTCGTCAGGATTAGTGCAGCAACGAGGTTCGAAGTAACGTCGCGGCCAAGTAGATGGCGGACCCGTCGCAGACGCTGTAGTTGGAAGTGACATGCCTGCGCTGTCTTTGAGATGTGGACATGCATGTCAAGCAGGCTGTCCAGGTAAACGCCCAGGTTCCGTGCTGAGTCAACTGGTTGCACAGTGGCGTTACCAATGTTACATTCTTGTCACTCACTGTGAGTCCACGCAATAAAGCTGCGGATCCGAACCACATGACCTCGGTTTTGCTCGCGTTCAGTTGGAGTCGTCGAGAGCCGTAGAAGTCGTTGACATCACGTAGGCAGTGCTGTAGCCGCGGTGCCACTGTTGGTGCGTTAGGTCGAGTGACAGCCACATATGCTTGGGTGTCATCGGCATAACCATGACGGTGAATGTCGTGCTTCAAGAAGACGCTGTCGAGCTCTTCTGTGTAGGCAATGAACGATTTTGGACCTATCACCGAACCTTGTGGCACCCCAAGTAACACATGGTACAAAATATCACAGTATAGGTTTACTCTTTCATTTCATGCTAAATTTTGCTCCATCTCCTGGAACATGCTAATTTCTAAAATTTTGAGAACATATCTATAAAGGCTTACTTATTTTTCTTCACAATGTCAAGTCTAAAGTGACATAAGACATGATGTGCTACATTTGACCACATGATATTTGCAGCAAACGTGTAGTTTTTTGTGCATAATGGAGCAAACAGACCATGAATGTGTTATTGCCTATTTTGGTGATTTTTTCTTCCTATCACAGATGATAGTGTTTTACTACAGTAATAATACTGTAACAATAACACACAAATAGTTGTCATTTGCACTTCTATGTGTAAATACTAATTGCCACCATACATCAACTCACAAAAGTGTACCATCATCCTGCAGTATCACCACAGACGTTATTCCTGATCCTGGCATTACTGTTGGAATGTATGTAATTGCTATTACCATTTCTACCGTTTTCCCATCAGATTTTATCATTCCCAAGTATAAACTATACTGTACCTTTGCACTAGCTCTGCGATGCCAGTAGTGGATATGATTATTGACGATCATTGCTTAATTATGCTATCTCTTTGTTAAAATCTCTTAATTTTTCCTGGATGTCTGTAACACTCAGTCAAAACGTCATACAGCATGAAAACAATTTCACTGACTGGTAGACAATTTCTTAGACTAAACGTCGCTTGGAGAAATGGAATTAGCGAAAAGAACCTCGTTCCACTGATGTAACCAGTTTGAAGTTTCTTGATTGTCGACACCAGAGCCGGATGCAGACTCGATGTAGCATCTAGAAAAACAAAGTAAAGTTGCTTCATAAGGTAGTTGGCTGTTATACCATTCAAGCCTACTGCATGCATATGTTGTTGTCATTATGACAAATTGACTTAATAAGATTTTACATATCACTGGATATAAAAAAAGTCAATGAAGAAACAAAATCTATCACAACAAAAGCAGCCATGTATCAATTAACCAAAAGACACCATGACATAAATTAAACAAGCGGTCAAAGAATTTTGACAAAAGGCCACATCACACGTTATGCCATCACTGAGGATTAAATGATCCCTTTCGCTGTATGCAGTTATTGACAAATGAATTATCCCTTTTGCGGTGTACACCGCAGCAGACTCCCAATGCTTTTCAACGGGCCGGACAACCCCCAAAATTGCCCCTTTCTACGGGGATCTTGATACACAGCTGGAATGAAGACCCAGAGGTTAAAGCACTCGATCTTGACCCCATCTAATATATGGTCCCTTTGGCCCATATGAGTCAGCCCCCCAAACGGCATCTCAATTGGTTCAGCTGTTATTGCACAGTACATCAGTCCAACCAACACACAGACACGTAAACCACGCTACATGTGATATCTGTTACAATAGGCCAAATCAAAGCTATGCATACAATGTGGCCTAAAAACTAAAGCCAGGTTTGGTTGTCTTAAACGATATCCAGCCTGGAAACAAATAAGGCTTATTGCTACAGCCTGGGGCCACATGCACTATTTTGACAAAAGTGTACCTAATGTATTCAGTGGCACGTGGTTTACGTGTACAAAATATCAATGTTTAAGCAACATTTTAAGCTGACAGCTTCTAATTCAGGTCTGCCTTTTCAGCTATTATGCTGTAACCGATTTTCTCTACTGTGAAAACGTCTAATCACATACCGAGCAGAGATTTTCTGATTGGGATCACCATCAGTGGGCGGCCCATCATTTTCCAGCTGGCACCAAGATACTGGATATCAGTTTTGATCATGTCCAGCAGCAAGGAAGTATCAAGTGGAAGGTAGAACTTCTGCAGGTCAACGAACTACACAAACCACACAAAGTACCAGCAGATATCTTTACACGAAAACCACCAATCAACTTAAAATAACAGAAAATTAATGGACTGAATATTAAACAATTAAATAAGTTACGTTTCAAAATATACAAATGTACTAAAATAGATAGTAACATCGAATCAACTGAATACTACAATGATTAATATATTACTTACTTGTCACAAGCGATTGACTGAGTTAAGGTTTTATGTCACACCCAACACAAAAAACGTCATTTTCAAGATGTTCTTCCCAGCCAATCACTTGGCTTAGTACTGAAAAACTAAATCAAACACAATATAATCAAACGTAACAAAATATACTACAGACAAAATATACTACAGATAAAATTAACACAAAAAAACTAAAGCCAGGTTTGGTCACCTGCTATGAACTCCGGCCTGAAAACGGAATGGGTCTATTCTGGTAGGAGTATGTAAGTCAGAAAGTAAATAAGTATGGAGGTAAATAAGTAAGAAAGAAAGTACAAGGAAGGAAGTAAGGAAGTTAAGTAGACAAACAAACAATTTACATAGCGCCAAAATCAACAAATAAATTGTGGCACATTACCGCCATGGAGCCCGCATGGGGCTACTTGTCACAAATTACACTTACAGAATAAAACAGAAAAGAACCGTTAACTTCAAATCTAAGTGCTTCTGTATGTAATTAGCAGTTACGAGTTCAATGTGCAATAAGTGAGTAACACACCTGGGGAAAGAATGCTAACACATGTTCACCAAGAGTGTACAGCTTCCCGGTGGCGAGAACACCAGCAACGTCTGATGGACGCCCCGTCAACTTCAGCTTCTTATTGTTTCCTGAATTACAAAGATTGAAAAAGACATCAATACTGCTCTGACCAATCACCTTAACCAACTACAAAAACCTCACTTGAGGTTGCACCAACCACTTTAGCAAAAAAAACTGAACAAAGAACCACAAATATGTCGTCATAATGTGCATCTACCTCATAATGTGCATCCGTAGCTAGAAAAGAAAAAATCTTTTCTTGCAGTGACCGTGAACTTATGACCTGGATCTCTGAACTTGACCTGGATAAGGTCAAGGTGAATCAGCATGCCAAATATCTAGATCAAAGGTCATTTAATTCAAAGGCTATTGTCCAGACAGACAGATACACAACGGACTGACTGCTCCGCCTGGACCACTGAATTGGTTGGTAAAAATCCGTGGCTCACAAACATTACCATCTGCAAGATGTCCAACTCATACAGCAAAAGTATTCAGTGGGACACAGGAATGGCATCTGGCATTAAAAAACCTACTCCTATTATCAACAAAGCCTCTCTTTTGGTCTACCTAGCTCAACCCACATTAATTCCAGACAAAAGACCTGTCAAGCAAAAACTGACAGCAGCAGTAGTAAGAAGTAACATCCATATGTATTGAAAACTGATTCCCTGTAAATACTGACACATGGGACCCATAGATCCATGCAGCAGCTTTGCTACTTCAACACTTGTTATTTCTTCTGTATTTGTACTCGGACTACAAAGTTGGACAGATACACAGAGCGATTCTTTAACAAACGAGATAACCAGACTAAAATGACCAAACAACCAAAGCTCAAGATTATCAATAGAAAGTCTGCAGGAAGTCACTGACCCAAATGAGCAAAGAGGCTGCTAAGAACACTGGCAGCATACAGCTGGATCGGAGCAACTTGAGCAATTGTCTGAACCTTCAGGTCGTAATACAGCAGCTTCTCCTGAATGCTGCGATCTTCCGCCAGAATCACAACTAAAACAACACAGCACATTATTCTCAAGCATATGTACACAACTCACTGTCAACTCACGTCTAACTTATCTTTGTTCCTGGAGTCATTCTAGGTTGGGTCGGGTCCATAAAGAGAATGTTTGGAGATAACTAAAGCATACGCAACAAAAATGTTTAGCTGCATAATTGCATATTGTCCTATGTGATATCAATAATGACGACAGTCACTGAAATTAAAGTAACTGCGCTGGTCCGGTCATCGCGTAAGCTGCGCTATATAAGAATCCGACCTTTATACATAATATGCAATAGCAAGTCAGACGCCACAACCGAATGTGAGTGTTGTTTGCTAGGGTCTAATTTAGGTTATACTGCACCCTTAGAATTATAATTTATCATACAAATTTTATACTCTTGAAGAAGTCCATAATAATTCCAAAGTCGGGTGAACCGTGTTGAGAAACACTCAATGGTCTCACTGGACAGATAAAACATGCGGTGTGACAAAATAGCCAAACTCCACAGTTTTGCATTAGTTACACAGACAAGTACCCACATTTCTGAAATGATATTCAAGGTCACCCAAGGTCGTTGGAAACAGCAATAACTGAGAGGTCATATATTTTTCCTGTTAGTCGTCAGTAATCAACCAGCATCTATCCGGTAACTTTTCCAAGATTTTACAGCTGTTTCTGAAATATACTACAACACGGTACATTATCAACTCACAATTTGCAAGAATTTAATAAAGTTCTGCAGGACGTGGAAAGTGTAGTGGCAATTACTGCAGTTATGTTATTTAATAATGTGTAAGCTGTCCCAGAGAAATTTGAGTATATGTTGTAGGGTCTTTTTTAAACTGCAACCTTTTAAGTGTCAATCTGATAAAACAATAAATATGTCATATACAAACAATATAACATTCAACATGTGTCTGAGATTACATCCTACTCCTGTGTGATACCAACCTTGAACAACAATGTCAGGTTTTGGCTCTGCAACCAGCCTTCTGTTTAATGGATCCAGCTCTCCTGGAGACAAGTAGCCCTATGCCAGAAACACAGACACTTATATTGCCTGCGGAATTGCCGATTTAAGTTGTAAAGGTAAAGTACGTGTAATAGTTAATTAATGATTAGCATGCCGAAATAAATATACCACCTTTCAGTGACTGTTAAACAAAATTATTATGGGCAGCTGTGCAAAAGCATGTATGCTGGTATTTCGGTTATTGAGGGGCGACTTTGATAGGGTGAAATCTGACGCCAAATTTTACCATCATCCGTGCAATGACATTGCTGCTGATAAGACTAGATACTGACTGTCCGTGGATGCAAAAATTTCCGCATCCACACATCTCTGTGAATGACGTCTCATCATAGAAAATAAATGGCATTAGCAGAAAATATTAGTGTAGATAGTAAAATCAAACAAAATTTAGAGTAGTGCTGCAACAGAAAAGTAAATACTTTTTTCATTACAAGAGTAAAGTTTGATTATCTTAAGATTTGTATTAAATCCTGCTGCTGGTGTGACTAGTTTAAGTTAACATTTTTAGTAGCATTAATTTTTTTAATCGCAATTAATTCCTTAAAGGGGCTGTTGAATTAACACGTTATTTATGTGTTAAGGTCCTTAACACATAAATAACGTGTTAATTCAACAGCCCCTAACTAAAAGTAATCAATATCAACAACAAATATCCATCATCAGTGCAAAAAAAACACACAGCTGTCTGTGTGACAGTACACCGCTAACTACTACATACCTCTTTGACAAGGCTGGCCAACACGTACAGTGACTGTCCCCACATCTGTGGTAGCTTTCCCAAAGCCTCACGTTTCTGAGATCCAGGATTCTTAAATTCCTCCTCGATCTGTACAAACGAATACAGCAACACGATGCTCAGTGACACCAACCAGAGCAGCAAAATACATACTTTTTGACGACTAATGTAAAAAACTGCTCTTTATACATTTTCACGGTGACACTTAGTCATTTATCAAAACCGGCAAAAGTGATACAAGGTGACATTACTTATCATCACACTACCTTGTGCTGCTTACTTGCAGCACAAAAATGAAAGCAATAGTAAGTGACAAAATGAATACATAACGCATTTTTGCCTCCTGGACTGCCTTCACAGACTATTGCCCATACAGTTTCTTCTGAGCTACTCAGCTTTTGTAGTTAGTTTTTCTTATTTTTTAGTTTCTGTGCTGTGTGCTAGATTAAGCTGGCCATCGCGTCACCTTTTGTGCACAAGTAAATACAGCATATCATATCACATTCAGAAAAAAAGATGCCACTATATTTTTGCCCATACGTTTGCTAAATGCTGACCACTTATCAAAATTCTTCCAATGTTAGACTTCTCAGTAAATTTCTGGTATTGATAATTAACAATCCTACCACACCTCAAACATGTTGCTACACAACCTCGTGAAATATTACATCAGAAAACCAATGACGCACTCAATCATGTTTGTGCTACTGAGACACAGCTGCTCAACAATGATACACAGATAAATTCACCTTATCAGCAGCCACAGCATACAGCTCCGGCATATACTTCATACCATCCTCTTTCTTGATCAACACCTCTTCCAAAGCTGTATGGTACTCTTCCACCTACAGCAAGATGTAAACTGCTCCAGAAACAGAAATAAGGTTTCAAGAGCTCAAAGGCAGAGAGCAGGAAAAGATCAAAAGACTGGCCTCAACAGTCACATAAACAGCAGATCAAAAAGTCTGTTTTCAGCGCCAATGTTGCAAGTAGGGATATAACAATAGGATATAACAATATACATGATGCATTTTGCAATCACGAATTCCTTATATAGACTGCTTTACTGCATGAATTATACAAGTGACAAAAAAGATGCATGTCAACACAACCGAGTTGTGTTGGCAATCGTAAACACAAACAGCCTGTTACTCCAGGCTTTTCTTGCCAATTCTTCTATTAGCTGTCTAGAATCTGCTCCTCATCCTCCGTTTCAGAAGTGAGGATTAGCGGGTTTTTTTCATTCAACTGTCAGTGTCAAAGCACAGAAGGGAACACAAAGCACTAAAACTAGTCACCACCAGTCCCTGACAGAAGATGTATTGCTCCCTTTAAACTGGCTCTGTGACGCCAGTAACCAGGAGACTGCTAATGTGATATGTCAAAATTTGTCAAAAGCCATTAAAGATTCAGTGAGTTATGGACTTTAAAAAGTGGTCATTATTGAGACATAGCAACTTCTTTGGTGTTAATGTATTTTCAAGGAGTATAGGAACATAACTAGGGTGAGGCAGCAGTTAGTAGCACACTGTATGCCAAACTTCATTGCAATAGGTTTGAACATATCGAATAGTTTGAAGATATCAAAGAAGGCACAAGTGGTCTTTTTATTTGAATGTAGTGTAGCCTGGAAAAAATATAACAATTGGCTTTTATGCTTTTGGAACACCGACGCACCTTTATTGACAATTTCTTTTAGATATAACAACACATGTCACTGTATAAATTTCAATACATCACAGAACTCAACACATCTGAAACAATTCAGGTCATATCATGCATTTAGGACTATCATTTATCATACAAATGATAAAATTCTTGCACGTTGAGTGTTTAAGAAGTACACTGTCATTAGTGTACAATACTAACATGTCAAGGCCAAGACAGAGTCAACAACATATAAACAAAAGCATTAAAAAACCTGCGCTTGGTCGCCACGGAACAGCCCATCGAGCATCAGGTAGGAAAAGAACATCGGCCACTGACATTCAATGTTCTCAAATCCCTGTAGCTCCCACGGCTCATAATGCAACCTCTTGGGATCCTAACACAGATCACAAATTAAGCATATAATGCAGCTGCTGTCACGTGCAATATACAATACATTTACACAAACTACTATAAACTGCATGTAATTATTAAGCCAGCAAGATAAAAACATAGAATTATGTGTTACAAACAACTGTCATCTTGATTATTAAGTCTATTATCATCATAATTAGAACGATCAGTCACTAGCTAAACTAATTCACTGTATTTTACTAAAGGTCAACTCTTGCAAATTGCCAGGAACAATACATCTGACTATTTCGTGACTTTTTAATGATTCCCCCGACTTTTCCAGGACCTATTTCTAATCCCCTCCAGAGGTTTTAGGTAAACAGATGGAAGAGGATTATGACCAAAAAACTGCTTTTGGCAGTGCAAAGACAACCAATCAAACTGCATGTCCACTGCTAATGGAAGCATTCACAAGACAGGCCTGAATGGGGTCAGGAAGACTGGAAACCACGGGGCCTGTGGGGGCATGCAGAAGTTGATACCAAATTATGGGGATCCATGATGTTGTGGGCTAAAGTGATGGGCAAACCATACACACGGAGAAAGCCACAAACATGTAGTCTTGCTAGTTGCATACCTCCACCCTCTGCAGAGTACAGAACTCTGTTTGTACTCACACATTTATGAGTACAGCCAAACACTGTTTGCTGACCACTATGCAGGATAACCGATAACTGGTTTAAATTTTAGATTATTGTGACATTGGAGGTCACAGCTAGGGGAAGCCTCACAGGGGCAGGGTGATGACACGGAGAACCCCTCCCCTCTCCCATACAGGCCTCTAATTCACAACTCATGTTCAAAGTTTTCACCTCTTTTGGTGTCTTGTATCCATCACGAAGGAAACGGCACAAACCATACCGACCCTGGCAATAAAAAAACAGAAAGCTCAGTAAACAAACGTAATGTGAACACAGTTCATTCTAAAACACACTTATTCTATAAAAAAAACTAAAAATGGCATTTACACATACACACAATTTCATCATCCACAAAATGGCGAAACAACTTCACAAATTTTCGGCAGATATAGTAGCCAGAAACTCTAAGCATGAACATAACTGGCCTTATCAATACCTCAATCCTCAAATGAACTGCAATACATATTTTTAACATCTCTTCATCCTTCACTGCTTTTATAATTAGTAGTTATCATGCCACTGCTTTAGAAACCTTGAAAGGTTTTCTAATGTAAAAATACCTGTTAAATTGGTTTGCATTCAATAAAACCTGATACTGATTAGGCCAGCATTAGTTGCATATTCAGTATTCAAATCCTCAACTATAATGCACGAGCATAGAAACTTCTACTGTGAACTGCAGTGCAAAGGCTATCACTTCAGTGAAAACAAAGTTACCCTCAGTTTGTCCAATAACATTGTACGTGTGGTATCTATCAATTCCGGATCATCAACAGCAAATGCAGGATAGCTGATAATGCTCAGCAATCCAGCATCAGTTTCCTGTCAACAACAGCAGCCGGAATCTCACAAATACATCGCATGCCATGTAGCAGCAACAGTAATAATAATAATAATGATAAAAGCATTTAATAGGTAAATAAAGTAAACATAACAACTGAGGTGATATTTACATCTCAACTTACATCATCAATCACTATCGACATTAGTAGGCTCAGTTCAGTGCAATATGCCAAGCAACTATTATCTGCTTAATCCTAAGTTTTAAACTAAAAATATATAAACCGACACTCAATGCAGTCCCAAAGTCCAGTTTTACACCAATGCCAAGATTAACATTAGTTTTAAACCAAGTTAAAACTTGAGTTTAAAAGTTTTGAAACAAATTTAAAACCTAAATTTTAAACCGTTTTCCTGAAAATACTTCAGCAATGATAACAAAATTGCCGAAGACACTTGTAATTTTTGTGCTCTAATTGTTTGGAAATATATCAACATCCAATAAACTAAGGCAACGAACGTGAATAAAGTACAGTACACAAACTTGATGACAGCGTCAGTATTTATAAGGAGGCTGATATAGAAAGCATAAACTGAATAGATCTGCTGCATTATACATGCCTTTGAATTCGACTCCCTTGGCAAAACAGAGTGCAAAATAGCCTGTAATAAACACATCAAAAACTGGTAATCAGTAAACTGGACTACTGCAACTCAATACTGGTTGGTGTATCAACAACCCTGCAGTGACAACTACTGTCACTATTCGATACTCCTACTTGACTTGTAGTCTCAGCTATGCACTTAGCACACAACTCCACTTCTTCATGAACTTCACTGACTTAAGGTACTGGAGCAGATGGTTTCATTTATATGTGCTGGTCTATCAATGCCTAGCATGTCACAGTACCTTACTGCAACTCTTCACGTGAAACCTGATGTTGACTCGTTGTCATCTTCACTCCAGCTCTATAGCAGCACTTCTTATACCATCAGATTACACTGGATGACGGAGCTCTTGCAGTGGCTAAGGCAAGATCCTGAAAGACATTGCCAGTGTCGATCAGAATGTCATTGTTGTACCTGTCGTTTTGACATGACCTGAAGATGTTTCTGATCAACCCATCTTTCAATTAGCGACATACAAGCTGTAAACGTTGTGCTTCACCACAACAGAAAATTCAACTAACTTCCTTGGTTCAAAAACCTGCCCATGTAGCCCACTGGTCAAAGCACTCGAGCACCATGTGCAGTAGAACGTGACACACCCAGGAGTCAGGGTTCAAATCTCAGCCACGGTGCATCCGCCTACAAAAGAATTATTTCTATTAATTCATATGCACATGATGAACAGGGAAATAATCCCAGGCAGGAAAAAAGAGGGTTCAACGGTGTCCTCTATAAACTGTGACCATTGCTAACAACTTAATTAGCAGCATCAAGGTGTTGGCCGAACTGACGTGGCTGAAGCAAATGGACTTGAGTGGCCACTGGCTGGTGTAGCACGCAGCACCATTCACTGACAAACCAGACAGTAGGCCACATCTAGAGGGGGTGCACTATAAATACCTAATAAGCTGTTCACTCCTACTTAACCCAGCCTTCCCCGCTCATCACGTATATATTGCACACACCTACCAATTCCCCTCTTCTCCCTGGGCTAGTGCACTGGACCGTTACACAGTGTCAGTGCTGAGATCCAGAAGTAGGCTGTACCTCTGCTCGCAATAAAGAAAGAAAGAAAGAAACTTGATCTAAAGCGAATTTTTTGTTACAATAATAAAAGCACAACAATCAAACAGAATTGCACACACACAAACATTTTATGAATATTATACATGTGAACCTGTGTTAGATGACAGCCAAGAACTGGGGGATTCTGCTGGAGTAAAGTTTTACTGGCTGCCTGCATTTTGCTAACACCAACCAGCACATTCAGACTACGATGAAGATGCTACAGTTCTGCTGCATGGTCTTACCTACACCGTCTCCATAGGTACCATATTAAACAGACTCACAAAAAAATATATAAAAAGTGCTATATTTAAATTCATACAATGCATGCAAACACGCTGTTAGATGGCATTCCCTCTGAAATTAATTATGCGACAAATGTCTGTGTGGTCCTGACCTGACACTGCTGGGCTTCGTCAGGCATGACATGAATAACAGAAGAAGGTCCGCCACGGGCACCAAACAAATCCAGTTCATTTAATGCTTCAAGAGCAGCCTGCAGAACATTGCCACATTAACAAGAATCGATCACCCTTCACTGCTTTGGTCGGGTGACAGGAAGGGCATCTGGCATGTAAAAAACCCAAAGGTTTTATACCCGAGCAAGTGCAGGAAGAAGACCAAGAGGACCGGCTTACCAAGTTACCATGTTCACCTGGAAAATGGATGTTAAAAACAGGAAAGGAAAATCGGCCACAGAAAGGGCATTTTCTCTGCAAAAAAATTCCAAGCATTGTCTTATGGGGCCCAGACCAACCTGCAGTAGCTCTAGAAATAACGCTGGTTTAACAACAAATGACGTTAGTAGTAACAGTAAGCAGTAGGCAGTCAATATCCTTGGACTTTGTTCACTGTGCATCCACGATGCACAGGGCTACATGAAGATGATCGCAGGCTGCACAATTTAGCTGAGAAACACAGCTGTTAAAGTTCAGCACTGCAGAATGGTGTAAACTGTACTCAGACTCATACATGAAAAATCTGCAACCCCTGAGCTAATAAACATTCATGTACTTAAAACACAATGTTGACGAATCTAGTATACAACTGCACTGAATGACCATGTCCCATAATGCCTGCCGCATTCAAACCTGGTGCATCAATGCAGCATCAACAGCGACAGTGACAGACATCTGCAAAGAGATTTAAGAGAGTTATTAGTCTTATAGAATGGTTGTCAATTAACGAACTGACAGATTATCAGTAACGTCAGCCTTAAGACTCACAATGTACAAAATTAAGTCCGTTTCACAGTACATTTTGCATTAAAGAACAAACATGAAATCCGCAGATACCTTAGCCATTCCAATGGAAGTAGCGTTCAATTCTGGCACTCCATGATTCATCTTATCTCCTCTCTCCCAGATACCAAAGTCCTGCAACATGTTTTACACATCTAGATGTCAAACAGGCCCAACTTTCGGTAAAAAGTTTCTAGCAAACATAACTCTATAGGAACAGTGTTAGTTTATTACTGGAACAGTAAAAAAACAAATATTGTCACAAAGACAAAAATTAATTACACAATTAACAAAGCAAGTTCTGTAACCAATAAAAACATCTCATAAAAATCAATAAACCAACCAATAAATCAGTAAAAACGTATTTATACGACGTCATATCACAAGAAAACCACAAGAATTTTAATTCAGATTTCTTTACTTACTGGTGTCCGATAAGAACTCGTTATGTAGAAAACAAGATTTTGGATAAATGCCACTTCATCCAGAGTATAAACAATCACCAAACCTGCAGCAACACATTGTTTGAACATCAGCCAGTGACAACTAAGTTCCCTGCCAGTGAAAGCCATATCCACAAAAATTAAACCAAAGTAAACTCAAGTTAAACAAGGTGTCGCCCTAACAGGACATAACACTACTGGCCCGCCGTCGCATGCAGCCCCCTGGTGAGTTACATTGCACCACCATTGGCGGACGACTGTCTGGCAATCAACGCCATTGATGACAAGTGACAACTACAGTCCGCTGGCACCGGGACACTGTCAGTACCAAGAACAAGGACCACGCTAGGGATGAGAAGTTTAGCAGTCGCAGGTCCATTCATCTGGAACAGTTTACCAGCCGCCCTGCGAACCGCAACTCTCTCCCCATTGACGTTTGCTCGACATCTGAAGGCCCACCTGCTCAGCTGATCGACAGTGCGTCTGAGGACCATTTATGACATGCTCTACAAATCTACTCATAATAATCATCATCACCATGGAATGTTACAGACAACGACAGACGACGACAACGGATGGCATCAGACGCCAATGAGCAAAACAATACTGGCCCCCCTATAACACTATGTGTAGGCGAGCCAGTAATAACTGTTCTGTGCTGTATTATTTACGACAATAGTGCACAATAAAATGGACTCATATATGAGCAGCTTTTACAGCTCACTGTTGGTTTAAGTTTACACTCTGCCGAAGGCTGAGGCTGTGGATAAATAGCAACAATTTTATTGAGCTGTGTCCACAATATTAAAGTTTACAGCTGCTAAACAAACCAACAGATCAATATCCTATTGCTCAGCATTCGTCCTGTATAAAACTGATTAATGAGGTGCTGGCATGGCTATCTGTGGAGTGAGATTAAATGATTTGTGTACGGACCAGCTGAAGCCACAGCCACCCAATCATCTCTTGCTTCATTACAAACCATTTCTGGGACTGGACCATATATGGTATCCTGGAAAAAGGCTGCCAAACAAGTGTTGTATAATTGGATGAAATATGGCAAGAAGATAAGGACATGGTAAGTGAACAGTGTTGCAATAATCAGGCTTAACAGATCTAGAAGTTGTGGAGATACTGAAAAAAAAGCTGCAGACAACCTTTTTACGGGAACACATGTATGCTTTTCCTATGTCATAACATGTCAATACCATACCAAACCTGTTAATGTATTCACTAGGAACTTGACCTCATTGTACATGTAACTGTGCATGTGGCCACAAATCGAGACCTTCTCCCAACCATATCAGACTTTTACTGTAGCCGAGTCATGGTTTAAATACAATTCTAGGAACAACAATGCAGTATTCATCAGCATGTGTATGATGACAGCCTACAAGCAAACTCACAGCCATAAGTTGGCTGGCTTGATATGAACAACAACAGCCTCTGGGCACTCAAATGAATCGGGTGAACTCTCTCATCTATGGTCATAATAAAAGCACTATAAATATTGACATTGCTATTATTGTTATTATTATTATCATTATCCCGCAAAAGCGAGGGAATATGTGTTCATCAGCGTTCGTTTGTGTCTGGGTGTGTGTCTGTCTGTGACCACGATAACTAAAAAGATTGTGGACGGATTTGTACCAAATTTTATGGGAAGGTTCCTAGGGGGAAAGGGAAGACCAAATTCGTGTTTCTTTACGATCGGTAGAGGGATGTGGAAGTAATGGTCAAAAAACTCCGTAAACCAGTGATTGTTTACATTTTACACTTGCACGCAGAATCATATCCGCAAACGGTAACGTAACGTAACATAACGTAACGGTCAAAAAACTCGGCGATTGCTTTCGCGGGGATTTGTACTCTCTCAGAGTACTTTCCATCTAGTTATCATTATTTATTATTATCACCATTATAATCATTATCAGACCACATCACCAACATGCAGTGCAAAGATGTGGCCTGTTGCTACCGACGCTGCATACAGCACATTCTGTTTGTCTGTCTGTGTGTTGGGCACATGGATGAGCTGTGCAGAATTTTACAGCTGAACCAATCAAGATGCCATTTGCGGGGATAAGTCACGCGAGTCCAAGGATCCATGAAGTAGATGGGGCTCCAAATCCCCCACAGAAACGGGCACTTTTTACGGGGAACATGTGCCGGCCTATTGTAATGCACTTATACATGAGTGCATTGCACACTGTTAGCTTGCAACCGTAGGCAAACAGACAAACGCATTTAACTCGCTGAGGGGTGACTAGATGGCAATGCGGTCTCTTGCCAAAGTACTTTGGACGCTTGTTACTGTTACAGTGAACACACACCTGAAGCAGTCATCTGTGCCAGCGTCAGCAGGAAGAGTGACGTTGCATCAATCTGCAGGTGCCCCCACTCGCTGTCTCCAACGACACTCGTGCCCGTTGCCACGCTGTACTTAGCATGCAGCGAGTCACGCGCACTCTGTGTGTACTTGAATTTCTCCACCTGCATCATAACAGCAGCTTCCACAACCTCCATTTAATGGCCGTCTTCCCCTCAGTTTTCTCCTCCACTTGTTCTTGAACACACTCTTGCAGCACCTGCCTTTGTCGCCAAGTGGTTAACGCACTCAGCCGCCATGTGCAGTACAGCATGACGTGCTCAGTGGCCGGGGTTCGACTCAGCCCGGGCGTGTCCGCCTACCAAAGAATTACTTCTAGTAATTCCGACGCACATGATGAACAAGGAGATAATCACGGGCAGGAAAAAGTGGGTTAGACGGTGTCCTCTATAAACTGTGACTGTTGCAGGCACCTTGAACTAGCAGTGTCAAGTCTGCCTGCCACGCCGGCGTGAGTCAAAGTAAATAGACTTGGCTGGCCGCTGGCTGGTGTAATATACAGCGCCAGTCAGCGTTAAGCCAGACAGTACGCCACGTCTAAAAGGGGCATGCTATAAAAATACCCGACAAGTTGCTCAATCCTACTTAAACCGCCTTCCCTGCACGTCGCTAACACACATTGCACACACCTACCAATTCCCTTCCTCTCCCTGGGCAAGCACACTGAACCTTTATATGGTCTCAGCAATGAGGTCCAGAGTAGGCTGGACCCCCAGCCCGCAAAGAACGAATGACCCTCCGGCAGTACATGATAAAGTATTTTTTGGGCCAGATGCCCTTCCTGTTATCCAAACAACAGCATTAATGCACTGCAAGAAACTCAAAACACTGACCTCAACCAGGCAAAATCACCTCCAATGGCCTCATACTTTCTTCACATACCACTGGATTTATGAAGGAAGGCCAACCAAGCCAACTTTGGATATCTGAAGGAAAGGGCGCTGCTTTCCCTTTATGCCAGTCTCTGTTGCCAGTAAACCATGACACAATCTTCTGTTGGGCACTTCCTAGACTACGTATACCAGTATTGCACGTAAATCAACCAGGCTGCCCTATCTAGCCAAATAGCTGCTTTGTCTGTGACAGTTTGAACACATTTAGATGAAACCTAAATAAATCACTGGAAACAAGCTCTATCTGTACACTGCCAAAGTGTAGACTTTTTCCATACTTGACAGATGGAGTGATAAACTGACAGACCATATGATTGATATGCCTTGTTTGCTGCAAAGTGAACTAGGAATGGCCACAGCTTTTCTTGCATATATACATTATTTAACAATTAAATATACCACAATTACTTTAGAATTAAAACAGTCAGTAAAATAAGCTGTAAGTAAGTAAGTAAGTGCAACTAAAGATCATGAGATTATCACCTTCTCCATTTGTTTCATCATGCAGTACAGAACTCCTCTCATCAATTTCACAACACTCTGACAAAATAAAACGATTGGCAAAAATCAGCTTTATTTCAGTCTACCATAGCATCAAGAGTGGAATAACAGGTTGCAATTTGCTGCAAACAACTGTGACCGACAACTTTAATAAACAAGTTTGCATTTACATCTTCAGAGTTGGTTACCCATGCCGACAGTCATCATGTGCGTAGGATTTTCACCACTGTCTGTCTGCTTTTCCAGACAATAAGGCTAAAAGGTGAAAGGTCAAGATCTACGATACGATACGATATGGTAGATTAACGCGCGCTCAAAAGCTGACGAGATGGCCAGCTTAATCTAGCACACAGCCCAGAAACAAAAAATAAAGAAAAAATAAAATCAAAAACCGAGTAGCTAGAAGAAACAGTGCAGGCAAAAGTCTGTGAAGGCAGTCCGGTAGGCAGTCCGGTATGCAAACAATGGTGATCAACTACTATCACGAATACATTCACTTACAACAGCTATAGTTCAGTGAACACAGCCAAGGACTAGAAGAAGCCAGCACTCACAAGAGTGCAAAACCCACGCCACGGTGGGGCATAACAGCAGGAAACCCAAATGTCTTCAGACAGAATACAATATTGCCACTGCTGCTGCATAGTAAGCTATGCTGGGTTTCCTGCTGTGATGCCCCCCTGCAAAAGCAGTGCTAGCGGCACCAGGTTTTCCCAGCATCACTTCCCTGTGTCCACTTCCGGCTGGAATCTGGGTTTCCCTGGCGTGGGTTTTGCGGGAGCGGGAAATACAAACCTGCAGTAGTCAAAGGCGGTGGCAAGTAACAGGAGAAAAAAACGGAACGGGAATTGAGGTAAGAAGACTAACACCAATTGATAACTAAGGCATTATTAGTTTATTACCAGCTGCTGCACATAATGTTGTATTCATGTCACAAATACAGTTTACTCCCACCGATGTATTCTTTCTTTGAGCTAAGTAATGCTTCGAAAAATTACTTCAATAACGGAGATATATCGGCTTTGTTGTCTGAAATAAAACCTTAATTGATTGATTGACTGATATAGGTCTAGCTAATACCTACTCACCTGCTCACCCAAAGGGTGAGCGGGTATAAGCTAGTCCCTTACTAAAAAATTATACTGCAATGACACTGCTCAAATCGTGTATAACAGTGCCCCATCTACTAAATGTGCAATGACAATAAAAACAACACTACCTAAGACACAGCTACAAAAACCACTCTTCCAAGTTTCTGCATACAAAATATCCCATTATAACATTAAAATTTACATTAAAATTGGCTTTCACCACTGCTTACATTTCAACCTTTGTAGTCTCATAACAAACTTGCACTGTAGTCACAAAATAAATAGGTCACAAACGGTCTGGAGTGGGGAGATATGGAGAATTGCTAGAGTGGTGTTTATCCCTAAACCAGGTAAACCCAGTTATACTACTGCTAAGGCCTTCAGGCCTATCAGTCTTACTTCCTTCCTCTTAAAAGGAATGGAAA
>Ga0209780_1000508_pt1 | contig 20962 bp, 12 predicted proteins | sample WorMetexBAHAMAS2_FD_187384 | JGI IMG/M metagenome (GOLD analysis project Ga0209780, IMG submission 187384) | Marine gutless worms symbiont microbial communities from Max Planck institute for Marine Microbiology, Germany - Inanidrilus exumae... | ecosystem: Host-associated > Annelida > Digestive...
TAATTGTTTTCATTTTGTTATGATGTTACTTTTTCTTTCTTGGTTTTTAACCTGTAATGGCACTAAATGGCCTAAATTGTGCTTATGTGCCGTTAAGAAACTACTCACTCACTCACTCTGTTGCTGAATCCTTTGGCGTTAGTATTCAACGGCATGCAGATGACACAGATAGGCTATGCGTTGCGTTGTCTTCTGCAAATCTGAACGCATGACTGACACTTCTTGCGGATTGTTTGTCAGCTTTACGTCATTGGTTGTGTCACATTGGTCTCGCTGTCTGTAGCAGCAAATCTGAGTCCATCTTAATTGGAACTCGTCAGAGGCTTCACACCTTTCCATTTGTCACTGAACCTGCCATCAATGGCTTGTGCAAACCGTTTTCTAGCACCGTCAAGACTTTAGGTGTTGTTTAGATACATATCTTAACCTAAACCAACACACGCGCCACGCGGTCTGTAATAGCATCCATTACCACTCATGAGCACTGCTTGATATTTGACCTTCCATCTCAGACTCTGTCACTGCTACGTTAGCAGCACCGTCTTCTCTATGGCGTGTCGACAGCAAATCGCCCAAGATATGAAATGAATTTCCTGCCACTAACAAAGCTTCTGCTACAGTAGCTATCTTTAAAGGTCTTTAAAAGTCACTACCCCAGTCAGTTGGCCACTCAATGACATAGTCTTTGTTTACCTGGCGACTGACTGCCCGTGACTCCGATTTAATATTTACTCGACACTGTCGGTATTCGAATTAGATTATTATTATTATTATTACTATATGTGTTGTGGAATTTATCTTTGATGTTGATTTCGTAGTTCTTTCGTTTATTTGTGGAGAAAGTAAAGTTTGTTGAAGTTGATTGAAAAGTTTATTCTTAGCCAGTCATAAGCTAATTTTTCTCGGTTGTGGCTGAGCACTGAATTGGAATAAGACTACCAATGACTGATAATAGACTTCTAAAAGTTCCTAACTACTGTCGTCAGTACAGTATATTTATTTTCATTTTTTGTCAGCGGGAAGCAATAAATTGATGTGAATTGTTACTGCAGCTACAGCGGTAGTTGACGCAAATGATGTTATCAGTTGGTTTATCATACGGGCACACAGCCGCCGTTATAACGGCTGTAGTATTCAGGTCACCCTGTGTTAGCGGGCACTCCCAGTAAAGAACTGAAGGATGTTACTGGCGCAATGTTTACTGCCCTCGTGAGCTGGCGGACCTTGGCTACTAGCAAATTCGGATCAGGAAGATGGCTAGTCTCATCAACGGTGTTATATATACACTGTCATCATACCTTGTATAAGTTTGATTATCAGCAATGTAAAAATTACTGAGAGTGGCTTTTTTGAGCACATTTTCTGTTATTCACAGTAGAAAAATCCTACTTTTGGAAATTGTTATCTTTTTAAAAATAAAGTTTGCCTATGGAGTAAAGTTTGTGAAAATTTTCAACCCCCCGGAATAAGTTCATTTCTCTCACGTGGAACACTTTGGTTGATTTCTCTTCAATGCTGTGATATTGCCAGTTTAGTAGCAATATTGAGGGCATCCTGCCTGTAACACCGGGCTAGTTAAACCGAAAATAATACAAGCAACAGTACTTGTGTTCTATCACTATGACGCAGACTAAACAAAATGTTGAAGGTCACTCAAGGTCGCTGGTAAGTGGTAGTCAATAAAGCAGGCACCGCTTCCTGGTTTCGTTCTGATGTGCCATACGTCTGTCTTATACTATTTCCAAGATATTTCCACTTGTTTTTGGAGTGGGAGCTTAAGTGACTGTGGATGACTTTTCACTGCTTTGTTTGAATAAAACCAACGGCGAAAAAAGTGTCTGCATGTGTCAATGGTAGTTTTCTTGTGCAACCGTGTATTACTGATACGTTGACTGCTGGTGCTGTTGACGCTGGTACTGGTAATGTCATATAGAAATAGCAGCACAGTCAGTCGTGTGTGATTAGTGAGAACACACACCCATCGGTTGTGACCTTTGTACATGCATTAATTCCGTTTACTGTAAACACATAAACAGTGACGTTTCTGCCATGCCTGCTTGTGTGAATATGGTTAAAAACAAGGTGTCGCCCTAACGGGACGTAACCGTACTGGCCCGCCGTGCAGTGTCGGCCGCCCACGCGCCCGGTGGCCGTCCCGCCCGCTCGCCGACAGCGTTACAGACGACGACGACAGACAACAGACGCCAGCGAGCAAAACAATACTGGCTTATTAGGTGGGCCAGTAATAAAAGAATTGCATTGCAAGATAGGCAGCGTGATAGAAACAAAAACAAACGTTGTATTTGTCCTGTGATATAGACTTGGCAGTCTGAGTGAATGTCTACAAGTTTCTTTAACAAATTTACCCACTAGTATAACCTCCATCGGTTTGCTTACCGTGTGACATGTGTTAACTTCAGCGACCATTATGTTTTTATTCTTCTCATGTCGTCATTAACTTATGATTTCCAAGACAAATGTTATAACATTAAACTCAAATGGGACGTTTAGATTCTTAATTTTAGCGCTTGACAGTGCCTGTGTTAGTGGCAACATTGGTTTAAGCAACAGGTGCCGGATTATTATGGAGCTGCTGTCAAATTCTGTTTGTAGGGGCCATATGGTCCATTATGGACCTGCTCAGAGCATATAAAAACTCACATGGGTGACATTTTTCAGACATCAGGGTGACTTTCCAGCTCAGAGATGACTGATAACTGAGAGCCACTGATCATTTTGCGTTTGTTAAAATGTTAACACATGGGCCCTGGGGTTTGCTGGCATGTTGACATTTTACTTTTACACTCTTATGGTGTTAATGACACTGAATATGTAGAGAAAACAGTGGTTTTAATGGTATTTTTATATATTCACAAACAACAGCATGTGATCAGATTGTTATTATCCACACATGCCAATAGGCAAAGTGTGGATATATCGGTTACTGTTTGCTGGTTTGTAATTTGGTGTGTTTGTACGGTTAAAGATTTCTATGCCAAGGATAAAGCTAGCAGCATCAAATTTTGCATGGCGGTTTATCGGCGTCCTTGACTCCCATTTTGGGGAACGTTGCTCCCCCAGAAGCCCAAAATCGGACGAATAGGAGCCTAGCCTAGCATGCAGGCCTAGGCTAACTGACGTCAGAGCGACGTTCTATTTATAATTCAGTGAGCGCGCGGGCCAAACGCCGCGCTGGAGATGCGCCGTTCGTGAAATCACGCGGCGTGTGGACGTAGGATCGGCATGTGTGGATATACGGCCGTCAAGAAGACGGACGTTCTTGTATTATTATAACGTTAAATATTCTGCGATATACTAGCAGAAACCAGATGAGTCGTTAACTTATCATCTACTATGGTGTGCAAAATGATTCTGCTTTTAACATTATGAATATTATTTGAAAAGATGTTGAACTGCTAGATCACTGTGGTTTAGGTAATAAGAAGATTAACCTAATCCATGCTGTGTGCCGTGTAGGATTTCCCAGGTCTGCGGATCGGCCCGGAGCCAACAACAGATCGTTTCATAGCAGTAATGCATGGTGATACAGAAAACGTCGTGCCTGGCAACGCACTTGTCGTTGACCCCAAGAAACAGTTTCGTCCATTGTCAAAGTTCGGCAACGCCTTCCTCAACCGATTCCAGTGTTCCAACGTGCCTAACCCGGTCCTGGAAAGTATCTCCATCATAGATACGCCGGGAATACTGTCCGGAGAAAAACAGAGAACAGATCGAGGGTTTGTGAGCTCTTTGTTTCCTTTCATTACACATTTGTGAATTTTGTAATGAAACAATTTCATGGAATCACACATATTGAAAATGCAGACATGAACACGAACATTTTTGAATAAAGAAGTTTTTTTCTATAATGGGTCTGCTGATATAACATTTGCATCAGTCATATCATTATGGCACGACGCTATGCTAGCGCTGTATGTGCTGTTGTTGTGTGTCCGTCTGTCCGTCCGTCACACGCCCATATTGTACCAAAACGGCTAAACGTAGAATCACGCAAACAACGCCATACGGCTCTAGTTTTCTGGTGCCAAAAATCTCGGTGAAATTCTAATGGCATCACCCCAACGGAGGGCCAAATAGAGGTGGGGTAGGTTCAGATGGCGATTTTCAACCAATATCTCGCTGTGTCTCAGAAACAGTGCAAGATACGGACATAGTTTCTATGGAACGCTAATAGGAACTCGTATGTGCTCTATCGATTGGTGCTATTTCCGGTGACCTTGAGTGACCCTAGCTATCCCAAACCACCCGTTTTCGACATTTTGTTTTGCCTTTCATATATTTTTAGTGAGTGTAGTTAGATACTTCAAATTTGGTAGGTAGGTTGATGGTAGCAATTGCCAGCCCACTGATAGCAAATCATCCCTGAAAGGGGCGTGGTTAGGTCACGTGAACCGTTTAAATTTTGATGGGCACCAACTATATATCTGGAACGGCTGATCGTCTCAGGCACTGTCAACTTAGTTCGCCGGTGAGTTTCATAAACTTCTGATGGTCATCGAACTACTGTTGATCACCCCACCGTCAAGATCTGTATTTAGCAGCTAGGCCGAGTAGAAGAAATGGTTTGATTACCATATGATGTGATGTCGAATATTTAGCATGCGCTGAGCCTCTGCGTCGTTCGGGTTTATCAGTGGCAGCAGAGACTCTTGTTTTACTGTTTGACGTACAGGAGCTGTACGTTTGCAACAGGTTTATTTATCTACTTTTAAACAAACTACTTTATTTTGTTACTAATTTACTTACTTATTGTGCAGGTATAATTTCTGTGAGGTCGTGGAATGGATGGCCGAACGTGTGGATCGTATCATCCTGTTATTCGATGCCCACAAACTGGACATCTCCGATGAATTCCGTCGTGTCATCGAAGGGATGCGAGGTTTCGATGACAAGATACGAATTGTGCTCAATAAAGCAGACATGGTCGACCATCAGCAGCTCATGAGGGTCTACGGAGCTCTCATGTGGTACGTCGTACTACGATAACTACTACTTTGCTATTTTTGCTGTCACCAGCTGACAGTATCAGCTAAGGCATTATGTTTCTAGGCTGTCCCATTGTCCCGTTCTTCCGTCCGTTTATTCGTTCATCCGGTCAGATATCGTTACCACAATAACTCATGAACGCTTTGAGCAGTTTTGATAAAACTGACAGCGAACATTGGATAGCCCATACTGAGGACCTGGTCAGATTCTGGAGGTCAAAGGTCAAGATCGCACCTTGGTTGAAGTATGTGGTGGCAAGGGCATTCACGTTATCGCGTCGAAACTGCAGGTTAGTTTGAGTATCACAAAGACCTTTGGAGCAGGTCTTAACAGGCCCTTCTTGTTGCACGTCAACATGTCAAACTCATCAGTGAGAGAAAATCACCTGCCGGACCTCATCGTTTCTGTGATCCATTGGCTGACTTCTCAGGGACGTGATACAGCACCAGCCAGTCTCAATGTCGGATTCATCACCAGCCAGCCAGCACTCTTGTCGTGTATCCTTCTGTCTCGTCGTCGTTAATGCGTAGTCGTCGAGGACCATTGCGTCGCTACACAATGACCGCGTCTGACAGCGTCTCTCCACACATCGGCTGGAGGGCATTGGCTGTCGTCACGGATTTGGTCCAGCCATCGTTTCGGAGGACGACCGGGCCGACGCTTCCACGAACAGTCCGGGGGTCGACCAAGAGACAAGTCGACATGGCGACTTTGAGCCTGATGTACTGGGACATTGCTCAGCATCCTGGCGATGTGACCGAAAATAGCATTGCGCCGTTTGACGATGTGATCAAGATGAAGATGTTACAGGCACTTGATACAGAGCTACGTATTTGAGTTGTGACATGGACCAGAAGCATTTTATATACAGTCCTGCACGTTAGAGCTGACTGGCGTGACTTGATGATCCCGCTGTGCATTGTGGGGCCATCAGCTGTCATCACCAGTGTATGAATAGTCTATTGGTAGCGTATAGGACTTACACCTCGGCTGTCATACTTCGATGCTTATTCGGATTCTCTACAAACCACCTTGAGCGACTTTCAAACCTACTATGTGTTCAGGCCGACTGAGCCTTCTATTCCTGTGTAGTTCTTTTTGGCTTTCTCAGTCTTGGGTAGACAGATTGAAAGAGAAAGAAGTAAAGTAAGCCATATTTGTTTAGTGCTTAGCTATGAGTGGCTCATCTCTAAGGCGCTCAGGTGTGACAGAAGGGATAATACAGGTTTACCTGCCACCCACACGTTTATACACTAGTGGAATGAGCCTGAGCCATACCTGTTTTACTTCCCAGCCATTGTCATCTGTCTCAGTAGTAACGTAAGTTACGTAACAAGGCTCGACGTACAGTAACTTTGTTGATACATCCAATGCTGTTACTACTATGCCACGCTGCCACCTAAGAGAAAGACATACAGGAAAACAGAAATGATGATGATCATGATGATGATCATGATGATGATGATATTTTTGTGCCATTTATTATCTAGCTGCCCGTCGGTTTTTTGACATAGGTCACTGCAGTACTGTGATGACATGTAGGCCTACTCCATTTTACAACTGGTTAATATTGTCACTCTCAACAAGTTCCCGACACTGACACTAATTCAGCAGACATGATATTGTGTGAATGTAGGTCACTCGGTAAGGTGTTCAACACTCCGGAGGTGGCGCGGGTGTATATCGGGTCGTTCTGGGATAACCCTCTGCACTTCGACATGAACCGACGCCTGTTTGAACTCGAAGAGCAGGATCTGTTCAAAGACATTCAGAGCTTACCTCGCAATGCAGCGCTGAGGAAGCTCAATGACCTCATCAAGAGGGCACGCCTTGCCAAGGTGCGTTGGCTTATGTTTCAGATTTTTCCAATCATTTTTACAGTATTTCCTTTATTGTATTGATACCATCAGCTTGGCAACAGGAATGACGTCTGACCTGCAAGTCCACACGTTTGCTTTTGGGAGACTTTGCCTAACCAGCAGTAACAGAACTGATATTACTTATCAGCACTTTGACTATATAGCAATGAGGTCGATTTGATTTTGGCCGTTTTAGTTGTGTGATGTATCCACTGTCATCCGTACGAACCATTTGTAATTTGGAAGTTTTTACAGTAGCTGCCTGTATGCACAGTAACATTGCTGTATGAAATAGTTGCATGCTGCATGGTGTGAAGGTGCATGCGTACGTCATAAGTCACTTGAAGAAGGAAATGCCGTCAATGTTCGGCAAAGAGTCACGCAAGAAGGAGCTGATCAGCAACCTCGGAAACATCTTTGCCGAGATACAGAGGGAACATCAGATTTCACCGGGCGACTTTCCTGACCTTGCTCGCATGCAGGAGCAGCTACAGCACCACGTGAGACATAATAATCGTCGTTTTCGTTACTGTCGTCTTTGTTAGAGTGAATTTGTGGTTATTTGATCTTTCCGGACCTTACATGAACGATAATCGATTCCAGCATCATAATTGTCATTGCTTTTATTGTTTTTTTTAATTTCCATTTTTGTACTTGTTTGATACATAGTGTTGCCTGTATGCTGCTGCTTCACACATCTCTGTGCGGTGTTCTAGTTAAATTAGTGTCATATGCAGTCAGTCGTCGGTGTTGTTGTGTATTCTTGCAAGTTATAACAAATTGTTGTCGCTGCTCTGATGGTATCAGTTGGTGACAGGAATGACATCCAGCCTGTGAAAACCTGATCCACAAATCTAAAACGTTCTCTTCTGGGAGACCAGCCTAATTTAAAGTAACTCTAAAGCACTTGGCTCACTAAGCAATAACTGAAAGTAGTAAACCTAATAAATTAGGCCGTAAACCTTTGGTAAGAATTACCCTCTTGTTGTTGTTGTTGTTGTTGTTTTGAACAAAAAGATCAGCGTCCACACAGTTCATAGCGACCTTGTGTCTCTGTTGTTCAGGATTTCACCAAGTTCAACCCAATGAAGCAGAAGCTGCTTGATCACGTGGATCGCATGCTGGCGGAGGATATTGCCGTACTAATGAACATGATTCCAAAGGAGGACGAGTCACAGGGTGACATGGAGACAAACGTGGTGAAGGGAGGGGCGTTTGAGGGCTACAAGGAGAGTCCATTTGGGGTAGGCCGACTAGAGGGCGTGGACAAAGGGCGTGGCGATGAAGAGTGGGTTGTTGCTAAGGACAGATACAAGTACGATGAGATATTCCAGGTATGATTAAACGTTGCTGATTATTGTAGTTTATTTGCCATTGCTGAAACGGCATTACGTCTCATGCAATGTTGAAGGTTCAATTAATACATGTACCTGTTGTGTACATATACAATATTGGATTGATTAGCAGGGCCCACAGTTTTCCGTGAGCCGCGGAATTTCGAGCCGAGCCGCGGAATTTGGCCGTTGCAGCGGAATTTTTGTTTTTTCGCGGAATTTCACGGAATTTTGCGTAAACACGGAAATTCCGCGGCAACGGCCAAATTCCGTAAGGCTGTATTGCTGTTGTAATTGTGACACGCAGTCCCTTCGGGCAGCTACACAGGCCTGTTGATTTCAGTGACGCGTTTTCACTTTCAGTTTGCTTATTTACTCAAGTTTTTACTTACTGGACCTTTGTACGTGAAGATGACTGGTGACTGAAACAGACTGATTAGCTCGATCGACTGATGAGTGACGACACTTTTTCGGTTTACTTCCGATATTTTATATCAAAGTTTAGGTGTACTTGTCGTCGTAAAGTAATGTTGTTATTGTCTTATTTAATTAGTAAACGCGCTGAGTGATTTCAATGATGCAATCGCTCATACGCTATACGCAGGACCATCGTTGGAATTTATTAATTATCATTCATAACTCATTCACTAGGTGTGAGTGAGTACGGTAGTTGTATAACGGCACAACAGCTCTGTGTAGGCCATTCACCGCTCCTACTAATTACTTAACAGGTGCAGTTGTACGTGTTCCGAAGACACTTCAGAACGAGTGAGGCCAGAGGGCTAGGCGGACCGTCAGTCCTTGAAGTAGCCCATCCTCGTTTTCTTTATATGCCCGATGCCGTTCTTGAAGGAATTCACTGTAGCCGAGTCGATGATTCACTGGTGTAGCCCATTCCATCTGTCTATCACTGTTTCAGAGAAGAAAAGTTTCAGGTTGAGCTGACATCGGTTCTTTACAATCTTGGCACTGTGACCTTGCGTGTTAGCAGATGAGTTGAGAGTGAAGAAGTGGTTGAATTGTGTGAAAGACAAACCCTTGAACATTCTAAAAACTTCTTATAGGTCAGAGCGATTTCTTCTCCCTTCAAGAGTCCACAATCCCAAGTATTCAAGTCTGTCTTTGTAGCATATCTTTCCCGGACCAGGGATCATACGGGTCAGTCGGTACTGGACTCGTTCCAATAAAACTTCCTTTGCATAATGCGGTGAACACGCGGAGACGTAGTATTCGAGGTGTGGACATACCAATGTTTTGTAGAGTTTCAACAAGATATCCTGACTTTTATAAGAAATTGTCCTATATATCAATCCTAGAGATTTTCTGGCTTCGGCATAAGCTGTGTGACACTGTCTTGAAGATTTCAGATTACGCTCAGATCTCTTTCTTCATCCACAGTATCAAGTTGTCGATTCCCGGTGAATTCCTGATTACCTTTGCTAAGGTGCATAACTATACCTTTCAAAGAGTTGAAGGGCATTTGCCATTTGTCGGACCATTCCAGAATACTGTCGAAATCACGCTGAATTGTTTGTCTGTCATAATTATTATTTGCTTTCTTGTTTATTTTGTTCAAAATAACGTAACTACTTCTGACAAATGTAATCTGCTGTAGTTAAGATAAACTATGAACAATAATAATTACAGTAACACTGTCCAGTAATTACAGAAGGTGGCTTGATCATGATTGGCTGTCATGTGCAGAACCTGAACCCAATCAACGGCAAGATAACTGGAGCATCGGCCAAGTCAGAACTTGTCAAGTCCAAACTTCCGAACACCATCCTTGGCAAGATCTGGAAACTGTCGGACATCGACCGCGACGGAATGCTGGATGCGGATGAATTTGCCCTCGCTATGCATCTTATCAGTCTAAAGCTGGAAGGCCATGAACTTCCCTTGGAATTACCCGAACATCTTGTGCCGCCAACTAAACAGGCTGTTAATGGTATCTAGGACAACTTGGTTAGTTCAACAGGGAAACTGGGTCACATCAGTCTGAAGTTCTGGTTTTTGAACAGCTTTTCGTTATGATTTGATGGTTCGTTATCTTGATTGCAAATTTATTCCTTATCCAGTCGTTTGCAGGTTTGGGTTCATAGAGTTTTCTTGGTCGAGGTTCACAAAATTCTAACTGAACTCTGAGGTAGTGCTGCTTCTTTCTTGATTTTTATTATGGAATTAACGACAGTCGATGACAGTTTTACTGCTGTAATGTTTTATGGTCGTCTTACGACAAAGTAATATGCATGAATGATATTAGTCACAATTATGTCGTGTGCCATACAGTCCAATCAGATGTTGGAATGATGATCGCACTGCTGCTGCACGAGAAATTTTTTCAACAATTTGTCAACTGCAGACTTTTAGCAGACTGATTTTGAGCAAAGCCTGGGAGATGACTTGGACCAAAGTAGAATGTCAGTGTCAATATTAGATCTATATAGTGCATAATTGCAAAGCCTTAATGGGCTGAAATAACTTGCTGGCATAGTCACAGGCTCACAGCATTTTGAAATAAAAAAAATAGTGTCATCACCAGTTGCACATTTGTTCAGGTAAATGTTTAATTAAACCTGACACGCGTTGCTGATACGTTTCACATGTGGTGCGGTTGACTGATTAGATGATTGTTATTGCAAAGTTAATGCAAAATGGTAGGCTGCAGCATTTTTGTCTTTGTTTTAACAAAACAAGTGTTGTATGATATACCGTTGAATTATGTTTGTATGGAATTTAAAATAGATTTATGTTCATGTGACATTTCAACTTCAGAACAAATCTGTTTCAGTGTTGCCTATCAGGCTGCATCTAAAATGTTATATATCGTAATATATACTGCTATATAAGCCTTTTATTTTGGTGAATATGTTTTCTTTTTGTTATGCACTGGTTTATTGTGGAAATTGTTAACAACTTTAGTGTGTAAATTATGATTTGTAAGTGATATTTATTGTGAGTACATTTGCTAACGATGTCTGAAGTGCAGCTTCCCCATGGCGTGCAGATGGGAATCGAACCCACATTGAGCTGTTCGGTTCGTTCAGTCTAACAGTTCTGTTTTGACTTGGCTTAGTTCAGTTTATGCACTGTTACAGGTCGGTGGTCTCGCGGTTATGGTTGTATTTCGGTCTGTGAACCAATATGAAATACCACCACCATCTCTGTTTTGACAGCCATCCTCCAGGTGAGCTTGGTTTTCCTCCAGTTGAGAACCTGTGGGGGTAATGGCAGAGCTTTTACAGGCAGTATGACAAAATACAGAAGGAAACAACGCTGGAATACCAGTACCTTAACTACAAAAGAAGAAGAGATTCATAAACAACGAGATGCGTTTGTTGGAGCTCATCTCCTTTACAGTTCTTTGAGCCAGCAATGGTTCAGCAGGGATTGAACCCAATCAGCCAGCATATGACTGACGTTGGCCAGACAGCAAAATCAGTTAGCAGCCAGCGCATTTAACCGACTAGCTAGTATGTCTGTAGTCCTGGTAATAGTGCCTGCTGTCATGAAGAACTGGCTGTTTCTTCACCTGCAGTGGCTGGTCATTGCCAGTACTCATTGCACTGAGGAGGGATGGCCAGGCTGAGTTGGCCTCGGTGGCTATTTAGAATTCTGAAACAAATCTGCTTCTAGTGGCATAGCTGGCCAGGGACTTCCAGAGGTTTAGACCCCCAGCCAGCCATGACCAGAGTAACATGTAAGAAGTAGTTGTCACCCCGCTCCTGATGGCAGTTTCATGTTTAAATCCTCGTGAAAATATTGTTCCCAGATTCCTTGAATTTGGATTCCACTAGACATACCGGTTTCAACGAAGATACGACTAATGAAAGCGTTAGTATGGCCTGTAGCAGCATACGGCTGTGAAAGCTGGACACTCAGAAATAATGAAGAAACACGTATTGACGCCTTTGAGATGAAAGGGCTGAGAAAGATTTTGTGGGTTTTGTGGACAGCAAAGAAAACAAATGAGTGGTTCTTAACAAAGTTGGAGTAAAGCGTGAACTTTAGACACCGTGAAAGCAAGCAAGATAGCATACTATGGTCACACCATGAGGAAACGAGGGAGTTGCCTCGAGAAAGAGATAATGCAAGGAACAATGCCAGGTGCACGCAGGCGAGGAAGACCACGCAGGGCCTGGATGGACAACATCAATACATGGAAAGGACTTCCTGTGGAAGATTCAGTCAGAATGACGGAGGACAGAGCTAAATGGAGAAAGTACATCCATGATGTGGCCAACCCTTGGATCGAGGACCGCTAAAGAACTGAACATGACATATTCCTGGCTGTGCCCCTGAGTGCTTCTTGGTCTTACCTCACTTCCTTGGCAGACGGGAAGTCCGGTACATCAGCTGACAGGGATGGCAATACATCTGTCTTGCTATGCATTTGCGAGTCTACCTTCTTGCATTCGTCTGCATCGGCAGCTGTCAGTTATTTGAACACATAGCAGACAAGCATTGAAATCGCCATGTGGGATAGTAGTTAGTTTGGTTTGAGTTTCGTTCAGTTTGTGTTCAGTTGGTCAAACAATTTGGCTTCATTTAGTTTGGTTCCTTTTAGCCTGATAATAATGTTGCGTTTGGTTCGTTTCCCATCACTGCTTCAATACTTTAACATTGTTTGTGACATTGTTTGTGTGTAGTCAGGAAGGGCATTCGCTGTGTGAAAACCTGCTACAATGTTAACAATTATCTGCAAAGGTTCTCTGTTTAAGGACCTCGCCCAGCTGCCCTGCGTGGAGTAATACCAGCTGAGAAAGCTATCTGATTAGATGAAAGCTGTAAGCAGTAATCTGAGCGGCGGTTGTTTCTGGTGTATAATGGATTACTCACTATACATATCTCTTTTACGGCTAATTTTTTGAGAGTATGAAGTTGCATAACGCTAGAGATGCCTGCAATCTTTGACTCTGTTGAATCTTGTGTAACAATAATCATCCGACCTGTAGACGTTGCCATGGTAGCAGTCTCTGAAGCACGGTTCTTAACTTGGAGTACATGCACGTCATGCAGGGGCATGATGCATTTACTGACAAGCACTCATATGGACAGCTGTGGCCATAAATGTAAAAACGTTTGTGTAAAAAGTAAAAGACGTTAAAAACCTGTAAAAAGTCTTTTTAAAAGTTTATTTTAAATGTTATGTGTGTTATATGCAGCTCAAATCGAATTCCTGGCATACCTCAGCACAAAATAGTCAAACTACTCAGCAGAATTATATAATAGTTGTTAGCGTTGTTGTTCTCATTTATAAATAAGCCCATTATAGATATTTGGGTTAATGGACTTGCATAAGAAAAATAATATTATTTTATTGCTGTTGTTTCAAACATGTTGTTTGAATTTTCATTATCTGCATGCAACTTTGACAACGTCTTAAACAAGACGCTCTGCTACTGCAGAAGAAGTGCAGGACTCGCTGTTGGTAAATTTGTGCCATGTTTCACGAAGTATGGCAGTTATAAAAGTTTCAAACGGCAAAAGTGATTTTCAAGGTCATTCAAGGACATTGGCAATGGTGCCATTCAATAGGCCACATACAATTTCCTATTTTTTTTTATTGCAACTATATCTCTGTCTTGCACCATTAACGAGATAGTATCACTTATTTCTGAAAATTTAAAGAGGTCACGTGACACATCACACATCCCCTTCGGTGGTAATATATCACGCATGTGCTAATGCTCCTGTGTATCAATCAGCAAACGAAATTTGTAGTGCTTAGCTTCACTATTTACATAGACATGATTGGGGCAAAATTTTTAAAAAGCGGGTCACGTGACCCTATCCACGCCCCCCCCCCCCTTTAGAGGTGGTTTATCATCCTTGAACTGGGAGGATATGATATAGTTTACCTGTGTACAGAATTTGACAACTCTGGCTTTAGCTGTTCCAGAGGTATCATTGGGGACTGAAAATTTAAAATTGATCACGTGACCGTGACCACGCCGCTTTTAAGGGTGATTTGTATGCCATATGCTGGGCTGGGCTAGCCTACCCTGTAGAAATTTGATCACTCTAGCTTCACCTGTTCCACAGATATGGTTGGTGCCCAACAAAATTTAAATGGTTCACGTGACCTAACCACGCCCCTTTCAGGGATGTTTTGTCATCCTTGGGCTACGACTTGCTACTATCAACCTGCCTACCAAATTTGAAGTATCTATCTCCGCCCACTATGAAAGTGTGTAAAGCGATTCAAAATGTGGAAATAGGGCTGGTTTGGGTTAGTTAAGGGTGAATTGGGCTGGTTTGGGTAGTTAGGGATAACCCAAGGTTACTGAAAATAGCGACATTCGATAGAGCTCATACGAGTTCCTGTTATCATTCCATAGTAACTATGTCCTTAACTTGCACTGTTTTTGAGATATAGAGAGATATTGGTCGAAAATGGCCAGTTTTAAACTGTCCCACCTCTATTTGGTGCCCCCGTTGAGGGTGATCCCGTTGGAACTTCACAGAGATTTTTGGCGTCAGAAAACTAAGACTCCCTGGGCTATTGCACGGCGTTTTTTGTGATCCTGTGTTTAATCACCTTTGTAGAACTCCGATTTGTGACGGACAGACAGACACACGATGACTGCATATACTGCGCTAGCGTAGCATCGCGTGGGAAAAATGTTACCAAAATTTTAAAAAGCGTTTCGAGGGTTCTTCGCTCTTTTGATTGAAACTAAGAAGAGAAGCAGATTTATTTGCACACGATGATATGAATGTATGTCAGTACAATGCTTGCTTCTATTAGCTTGATTGTAATACATCAAAATAACAATGTGTCCTCCAATTTTGAGACCTCAGACAAACTTAATAAACAGTTGCTGTTTTTCAAATTATTGCCGTGTTGTGACAAGACAATTTTAGGTTTATTGAGGGAGGGTGCACAGTGGAATCATCAAACTGCAGTGGGACACACATGATAAAAGGTTAAGAACTTCTGCTTTAAAAGCTTCTTTTGAGACCTGAGAACCAGATGAACTTTGTTTGTGATTGTTAATATGGTTGTATGCATAATAAAATGGTTAGGCATGCTGTGTTTTTGATTAATACGTTGCAGAAAAATTAAATATGTCAAAATCTGACAAGTTATTGGGGAAGGGTATGTAGAAAGTATAGCAGAGAAACATACGATACCAAATAGTGGAGTTGAAATACATTCCTGCTAGTCCCATAATGTTATAATATATAATGTGAACCAGAGTGACTTTGACGTGTGTGTGTTTGACAGTATTTGTGGACAGACCACACGACTTTTGTTTTTTGGTTTATTAAAGACCGTGCCAGACATATTGCTTTTGTGAGAGTATGTGCAACAAATTGAACGTTATGTTTTCACAAAGTTGCTGTCAGTATGTGTGACGCGCTGCGGCCGGCGACTTTGTTATTTCACTTTGATGAAATCCATGCTAGACTTGACTGACAGTTTTTGAGACACGAGACATGTTGCACAACTCTTCAGTGGCGTATTCATGGGGATGCCAGTAGACAGTGACATCTCCCTTTGAAAGTCAAAAAGTCTTTATCATTTCTCATTTCATGCCCGGAGTCAGCCTCATTTATTTTGAAAATCAACCGAAACTGCTGTCGAAGTACTTCATTTAAAGTCGGTAAATAATGTAATTCTGCATGTAATGTCAAAAACTTTCTTTCTCACTTGCTATGCTCGCTGGATTACGGTCTCAATCTCTTCTGCCATTTTTCATGCATACGCCACTGCAACTCTTTGTGTTAACTTAGTTTTTTTGTTGGTGCTTTGTAGCTCTGCACGTTAAGTGCCATCGTATCTATGTGCAGTGAATGTGTACTTTTTGTGTATCTGTGTTTTATATGCACTTTTGAATTTATCACCAGCTATTGTGTAGCATGTAAACGTGGCACGTTATATGTAATAACCGGGTGCATTTGATGATAGAATTTTGGCACTGATGCCATATTTTGTGTTCATGTCCTCATGTATAAGAAAATGTTTTAGTTTGTGCCCAAACTTGTGAATTTTGTCCAGAAATTCTAGCGGTAACTAGTCAGTGAATTGGTTAACGTGAAAGTGTTCCAGCATTCTTAGCTGTTGCTGCTGCCCATAACAAAGTTCGGTGATGAATCTTTAACGTTTTTTTTTTGTAGACCAAAGATGTGATTTTGGCTCAAAAGAGACAGAAGCCCTACTGTCCTTCTGTTCTTGTGTTACTTACTTACACTTGCAAGCGCCTGCTGACGTATAAATCTGCCAGCATCAATTCATGCGGTATTCTTCTGTGTTTGCAGCGGACACCTGTGCCACCTGCCAAGTCTAATATTACCAGTTCTTTATCCATTGTCCACCTCTTCTGTCTGTTATGTAGCTGTCTGGTTGTCGGTTGCCATTACCTTTCCAAGTTAGAGCTGTCCTACTAATCATATATCAACGTAAAATTGTTGCTTGATTTTCTATTTTGGGGATGTCCTTTCGAACTGTTGGGAAAGTACTTCCAGTCCGTTAATGGGGAGAAAGCGTTCTCTGAGAATTGATGTCTGTTTATATTACTGTCTCAGTCTATGCTCTGAAGTTGCTGCTCATTTTTGCATCAGTAAAAATGTCAGTTTGCAGACGTCAGACGTAGTACTGACTACTGACTTGGTTAGTTTGGTTAGTAAATTTACTGTGGAAATTTTATTGGTCATCACCTTTCTGTGATACACAGCTGAAAAGTTCAGTGCATATCGTGACTGGAAGTCTCCAGTCCACTGTGTTCCAGAGGTTACTAGTCCAGTACTCACAGACATTGAACCTCCAGTTCTTTGACACAGGGTTGCTAATGACAAGATGGTAGCCATTGCAATGTAACATGTCAATCCGTACTAACAACGCCGTCCTACACGCCTTACTTCTTACAGTAACTGCAGAGTAATATTTCTTCCATCGATATAACCACTCCGTGCAGCATGATTCAACTGTTTTTGGTCAGCTGGTTTTGGTGGACAACCCCAATATCCCATAACTGGGTTCTGGCACCAACCTTGACAACAACAAGAACATAGTATCTTCTGCGGATCTCTCAATAAAGAACAATTACCTAGGCGAATTTGTACAGCATGATGCATAATAATGCTGGTAATATCAACATAGCAGTGCAAGTGTATTCCGCTGATCTCCCTAAACCTGATTTCACACACAAACACACAAGGTTATCTCGTAGTAGTTGTAATGCTGTAGCGACATGTCCTGTCTGAGTGCCTTGATCCCGTAATGCCAGTGTCACATGCAACGGATTTGGTGAATAAGTATCGCAACGTATTGCACAACTTACTTTTGTGACCTTGTATGGCCAGTGCGATTTTGTGCCTAATTGTTTGTGTCAGTAGCGACTAAACAACTAATGCTAGACCTACACTTGTATGGTTACAATAATGGCAAGAAATGTATGGATGACAAATGTGAAGAAAAGCGTCGTGGGCACAGGTGTAAAAACTGTCAAGGGACTGACATTGTGTTACTACATTTCATGTGTTTGTTGTTAATTTTCAGTTTGACGTTCCATATTTTCCTCAGCTGCATTTTGATGTGGGCTGCATTGTTCATAGCATTGTGCCCTGTGTGGGCCCGGGGCAATCCTGCCTTCTGTCCTTATTCCTTCATTTCCCCACTTCCCCACCTTCTACTCTATCTTTTAGTATCTTTTACTTTTTCTTTTTTCCCTTTTTTACTCGCTTCATCTGTTTTCTTGCTTTTCCATCCCTTCCATTCTACCAGAATACTCCCACTCCATTTCCAGGCCGGATGTCGTAGGAGGCGACTAAACCTGGCTTTAGTTTTTTGTGTGTTGATTTTATGTTATATGTATTTTAAACTATCTTTTAGTTAAGTATGCATGTTCTTTTTTGTCGTATTTGGTTTGATTTGGTCTTGCAGTTGATACTTGTCTCCCTATTGTAGCCGCTGGCATAATAATTTAAATGAGCCTCTCGATCCCTTTCCCTTTTTGTGTGGCTGCCAAACAAAAAGGTAGCCAAGGTTGAGTTTAATATACCGCTGGCCTTTAACGGGTATGGATAGCACTCCACCCCTGACCTTTTTGTGTATAATATAGCCATATTTGTGCTGAAAAGGGACGTTCAACTCCCAACTAACTCACTTAAAGCATTGCCACATTTTGTACGTTTCTGAGCATATAAGAAGTTGCTGTAAAAACTGCACAAATCTGTCACATAGAAAGCCTACTTATACGTTCTATGCAGCCTGTTAATTAACTGTTTACTGCTTGTGCCTGTAAATGTTGCCTCTCTGTATGTGGTCCATGTGTATGGCTTTATTAGCCCGCCCGGCAGCACATGCCATAGGGCTTGTGTCCTGCCAATGATACTTTCTTAATGGTCCCCTTGAAAACCGCTCGACAGGCATTGCGATGCCGCCGGCGGGCTTATGCTTATCGCCCCTCTCATTTGACAACGGGTGCATGGATCGCAACGCGGATTGTTGCGTTAACACCATCGATGAAAAAATTCCTGTGGCTAAACGTTTGGTGAATTGTGGGTCAAGGGATGATGCCATAGCAACCAATTTTGTGGCGCAAAACCGCGACAAGTTGGCATGAAACGCCTTCATTGTTTGTGCTGGCATTTTACAAAGGTTGGGAAGATCGCAAAACCTGTACCCATACAGAGACCCTGGATCTACCCACTACATCTTGTACAAATTTGGTGAACTTTAGTGCAGTTACCGTTAATTCTTGGGACGTTGTGTTGAGTTTTCAGAAAGTGGGTGGATGCACACAAGCAAAAATACGCACGTTTGTGTTGTTTCCACCAGTCTATAGACTGACTGCTCTTACCAAACTTGCAGCAAATGTAGAACGATTAGTGCGATTTATAACAGTATATTCAAACTGTGACGGCTTGATCAAGGGACGTTGCTATGGTAACCGATTTATGGCGCGTGTCGGCGAAAATTGACACACCCCGTCTTCATTCTGTGCACTGGCAATCCACAACGCGGATTGTTGCATTAACACCGCCGTTGATCCCTCAACATCAGATAAAAATTTTACGAACTTTGGTTCAGTAACGCCTGAGAGCTAGCGGCTAATGTGCATGGGTTGTTAGGTGTACACATGGCTAAAATACTCTATTGGCTGATTTTTCAATGTCATTCGCTAGGTGGCAGCAGCATAGCCTGTCTGTAGGTAATGAAGAAATGCACTGTCGCGTTTGCTTGTGCCGGGCGGGCTACACGTTGGGCTTTTCCCGCGTTCTACTCTCAGAATCTATTCGACCGATCTTCACCAAATTTTCAGGACAGGTATACGTGTGGGTGGCTGTTATCAGTCCGACCCTCCTTTTCGCGATCGCTCAAGGGACGTTGCTATCGTAACCGATTTTTGGCGCGAATCTGCGAAAATTGGCATAACCACCTTCATTCTGTGCGTTGGCATTACATAACATGGCAGAATCGCAATATGGATGCGCGCGTTAACACCGCCGGTGGCCCCTCTACGTCTGATAAAAATTTGGTGAACTTTGGTCCGGTGAACCCTTGGTTTTTGCAGGCTCGTTTGCTCTGGGCGGGCTACACGTTGGGCTTTGCCACGCATCTAGCTATTGTTATTATGCTCGTTGATGATGTGCAGTTTTAACATTAATTGCACTGAAATGAATACAATGTTGTTTGCAATGACTGTTCTAGTGTTGCTACGAGTACTCAGTATCTTGACGAGTATTAGTATAGTGTTGATGTGAGTGATGGTGACACTAATGTGATTACACTGCACATCCCTGCATTGTACAGTTGTCGTTACATACATACAAATGCCATGGAGTGACTTTGTGTCCGACTGTTTTACGACGCGTTAATCAAATAAATCGCTTCAACGATGTGACGATATTCGCTGTCAGATTTACAAACGTGGGCGCGCTGTTCGACAGCGACACAAATGTAGGGCCCTTACTTCCTTTCTCTTTCACTTTCACTTTCTGCTGTTTAGTGATGTCCTTAAAGACCTTAATACCCACGCCGGCATAGCCGCCGGCGTGGGTAGGGCGTTCAGTCTCGTCTGTCTGTGTGTCTGTCCGCGCTCTAACATGAAAACGGCTTGATTTATCAACACCAAACTTGGTACACGTATACTCTGTAGCAGTCGCTCGGCATGCATTGACCCATAGGTCAAAAGGTCAAAGGTCCAGTTCACAGGGTTACGAAAACCGTCACTGCGCACGGTTGCTAGGAACCATGTCCCGTATTGCGCATACCAATACGCCGTTGTGCTACCTGCAGCCGTTGCCGGTTGGGTCTGCATGTCGATACGATTGCCTATGGTTTCTAGTTCTATGGGTTTCGTGAAAATAAAACTAACATGCTTTTCAGAACGTGGGGTCTCTAAACTCGTGAGGGCCCTGTTCGGCCGAACAGTCTGAACACTCGTAGTGCAATGCATTGCTGTGTTGGGTGCCGAGGCTTCAGTTTACAGCTTGACATACATAGCGATGCCATGCAGCCATGCCATGCAAACTGACCGTAGCAGTGTCCACGGCACGTGCCGCACGACGCCGCGGCACTGGCTGCTGTCAGGCCGGACAGAATGCGATGTCCAGCTCAGCGAGCATTGAGCAATTAAGACAGCTCGGCTCATAGTACGTCGTTGTCTGACCGTCTGTTCGAGGACCTCGTAATACTAAAGAAGAACAAGCCGCTGTTTGTGTAGCGTTGTGCTGTAAGTAAGTAAGTAAGTTTATTGAAACAGACTGGCAGCTTTACAGCTGAATAGATAAATACAATACAATGATAAAAGG
>Ga0209780_1000509_pt1 | contig 20954 bp, 14 predicted proteins | sample WorMetexBAHAMAS2_FD_187384 | JGI IMG/M metagenome (GOLD analysis project Ga0209780, IMG submission 187384) | Marine gutless worms symbiont microbial communities from Max Planck institute for Marine Microbiology, Germany - Inanidrilus exumae... | ecosystem: Host-associated > Annelida > Digestive...
TTGTGCCACCTGTTGGGGGACTTAGGGGTAACGTACACGGTTCATCTATGGCTCGTTGGAAAGCGCGTGGTCGACTTCCTATTAGCGCTAATTGAACTTTTTTCGCCAGCTCTCATGATTAAGGCGCTATGAGCAAATATTGGTCGAAATTGTGCTGTTAAAGGGGGGTGAGTCACTTTGAGCACAAATTTCAGGGGGAAGGGGGGCCTTCCACAAACGAATTTTGGCGTCAGAAAACTAGAATCCCTGGGCTATCACGTGGTGTTGTTTGCGTGATCCTACGTTTAGCCATTTTGATACAATACCGGCGTGTGACACACACACACAGACACATGATGATGGCTATTACCCGTGCAGAGCTAGCTCCACGCGGGTATAAACTATAAAAACTGAATACAACATAAGATGATGCACTGTCATTCATCATAAAAGTAACTGTATGTTGTAACTTGTATAATATATCGTCATTCGTAACCGTCATCTTCATTCTAATGGCCTTCATTCACGTGAACATAGGTTAGCTAGTTTTCGTTTGTTTCTTTCTCCATTTGTTTTGGAACAGAATCTTTAGAAATAAGTGGCACAGGTTTTTATGGACCAGATATACTTCTTGTCACCCAACCGTGTCAAGGCATTTAAGAGAACTCAAGAGCACTGACCCCAACCAGTGGCCTGCCTTATCATCATAATTTGTTCACCCACCACTGAAATCCTGATGCAAGGGGCGTTGCTCCTTTTATGCCAGCTTTCAACACCAGTAACATGAATGAAGTAACTAATCAATATTATCTCAAAGTAATCTATCCTTCTCATTCTGTTCTCTTTCTATTTACTACAAGTCACTCTCCTAATATGAACAATTAGCACATATGGAATGTGAAAGCATAACTTACCGGTGTTGAAAATAAACAGATCATCAAACCATCCAAACTGTGCAGCTCTCTGCTGAGCTCTAACTGCAGCAACCTCATCATCAGACTCCAAATCCTCATCTTCATCATCATCATCTTCATCCTGAACAAGGTTGATGTCAAATGTCTCCAAACCAACAGCAGCTTACTTTGACTGTGGCATTATCTGTACTACTGCTAAATCCCTATTACAACTTATACAACAAACAGCTAAAAAGTAGCAGCACCGAACAAGTCACTCAGTAAATAGGCAACAACTGGAATGACCGGTGACTGGGAAGCTGCCGATCTTGCAGTGCATGTCACGACTGCAAGATCAGCATTGGCGAAAAGCTGGTCCAAAGTCAGAAAGGTGCACAGGTGTACTGCACTCCTGTATAGTTTCAGTGTCAATCTGCCTGTATTTTAATTGTAGTCAATGTAATTCCAAATCAAACTTTCCCATTTTCTGTCTGCCAAAGTTTTAGCTCAACTCATTATTACAGAATTTTTACACTACTGCTTTAGCTGTCTCACGCATGTCAGCAATAACCATTAAACAGTAAACGGAAAATAAAAATGAAAAACCAAGGTCATACTAAACAATGAATGCACTGCCTGTCAGGTACATGTAACGGGATCGCAAATATCTAGTACAATTAATTTTGACAATGCATATGGCAACGACACAATTTTATTTCCATTTTACATTTAGGCTTGAATATAATTTCAATTGTTATTTCATTCTTGAAGAATTATTTCACTTTTATTTCAGTTATCATTCTTAAAATAATTTCCATTTTCTTATACTTACAGTTAACTGAAATTAATAAAATGTCCTCATGTAGCCTAGGTATGTGTCCAAATGTAGCATTGTGACAGTGAGACACGAGTTCTGAAATTGGAGATAGCCCAGTGACTGGTGTGACCTCTTCATTCCATAGGAAATGGTGCCAATTGATTTAACAGATCCGTCTCTGGCATTTTATTTGGAATGCATTGAGACGCCTTATATCAGACAATAGCATTGTCCATATTTCGGATTCACAAAGTATGACAGACTGAATAGATTGCCTGATAGACATGTATTTTAGTTGGTGCAATAAATTTACTATCTTTCTATATGACTGTGCTGAAAGTCAATGCAATTCCTCATAACCTACACTGACTGCAGGTCCATAGTTAATCTGTCATTGTGTTCCAATATACTGCAGTGACAATGGCACAGCGTCATCCTGCCTTGCTGTGAGCCACCGCCATCTTTGTTTGTAATTACGACAACATTTATTGTCTTATCTGCTCAGCAATCAATTGTGGGTGACCACACATTCATTTCACCTCACTGCAGGCATGGTGTTATATGCCTATGGGGAGGTGATATTTGAATAGATGTTTGAGAACATCTATTTGTGAGTACCTTCCAATGATGACTGAAGAGGTTTTTTATACAGATCAAGCTTTGTTGAGCACTGATTTGGCTCAGCTGTCTGTATTGACTATCACCACAACACCAATGAGCATTCTGTGACAGCATCACTCTAATCAGTATATCTTAATCAATAATGATGCTACTACTACTGTTACTACAATTAATAATTGAAGTACAACAGCAGTCTCTTACAGCAGAAATAGTCTTTGGTCCGAATCCACCAAAATAATAAATATTCTGACCAACAGAAGTAGATGCCAGTTTGTCTCTTGGGCTTGGACCAGTCCCAGATGTTGATGGATTTGACCACATTCTTGTTTCTACATGTAATCAATATCAAATGTTAAATTATACTGCAAGATTTAATACATCAAGCAATTCAATACTTTTAAACAACTTCAGCAAAGTAGTGTGAAATGCAGAAGGAAATAAAAAACCAAGTTCAGTTTAGACACACCTGCGACATGGAAAATAATTAAATCATAATAAACGTTTTTGCTCTTCAAAACTGGCCTTTGCCACAGCATTTTCAGCACCAACAATGGCATAACAACAAAACATGCCAACCAGTATCAAAGACGTAGAAGTCACCCAGCCATCCACAGTCATTGCTTAAACCACCAAACAAATACAACTTGGAGTTGACTGCAGCAATTGTTGCAGCTGAACGAGGTGACGGAACAGTCCCAGAAGCATTAATCTTCAACAATGTCTCATTATCTGCATACAAATGAATACTTAGAACATGTAAACAATGCTTTGTATGATTACTGTGGCGACAGAACTGGGTTACCTAGAATACAATGTCCTTTTGATCGCAAGTGCAACAAATAGATGGACATACAGCTAACAGCACACACCACACATGGTTGAAGTAGTAATGGTATATGGTTGCCTATTTTTCATTAAGTGTATTCTACCCATTACGCACATGATATATGATAAATTGATAAAATATTCAACTTCTTGCAGTTAGAAGTTACAGTAGCAGAAATGACCATGAAGATCAATTAAGAATATTAAATTAACTGTGGCAGTTTTCAATACGGCATATACCATCTGTTAACTTCCTATTTATGATCTGAAGTAACAATACGTCTGCCTTGCAATTTCAAGATATATGCCAGTAATCTTAAACATTCATTCAATTTGGTTACATGGAGTTAAAATGATAGACTGACATTTGATTTCCTATCCACCTGCAGTGTTAGAATTACCAATACCCCTGCTAGGGCCGGGTCCCCCAAAGTCAGCGGCCCCAACAGGTGTTGAAATTGAACATCTGGGGGCCGGCAAATAAATCCAAAAAGGAGCATAATATGCAACAACCATCATCATCTTCTTCAGTCATTTGTAAGTCACAGGCCTGTCGACTGATCTTGAACACCAATTCACATACTGGAGAACAAACTTGCTAGCAGTTGACTTGTCTAGCAGCCGAAGCCCTATACTGACTTAAATTTAGGCCCAGTTTAATAATAATGTACCACTTTATAAAAAGGGGAAAATAATGTGCAAAATTAGATTGACAAACGAATACTTACTTTCCGCGCATATGCACCGCGTTGTTGCAGAAGTGCATTATTAATGTGCTCTACTTTTAACCATGCGTAATTAATTAAGTGACGAGAACTACTTCCAGTGCACATTGACACTGATGCGAGTTCTTCAACATTATTGCTGACATAGGCCTAATCAACGTATTACATGTCAATGCTGTTGACGGACGCAGGCTCTTCTGAGCCTCTATGTCCGTATCGTTGATAAGACACTAATACTGACTTTAATAATTTTCAGTATCAAACTCAGATCGGTCTCCGGTACCGGTCAGGTCGACAGTGTAATCGTATTTTACGTCTTGGAACGTCCAAAATTTATCGAGTCTTGTCTTAAATAAATCAACAGAGTCAACATCTACTACAACATTTGGCAAACTGTTTCGTGCAACGTTTTCTAGCCCACGTAAGTATAGGCGTTAAGCTTCCAGTCAGAAATGAATGTAGCTGCACTTGTATGGCTAAGAAACGTTTTCGATTAATTTAGACTTAATTGACGACTCAAATTCCAATTAAAGTGACTACGACATGTTCCCATGAGGTTAATCATAAACACACTTGTACAAATTTAATTGAAATTACACAGTCACAGAATTGCATATAAACAACAAACTTCGCTAATGAAATCCACCGCCCACCCATCTGCATCCGTACCACACAGTATACTATAACACAACTACTTCTTGCCAACATGTAGACCAGCGAACAAAACAGTACCAACACTATAGCAGTTACTTTTACCTGGATCGAACATCAGCAGGTCGTTAGATTCTCGATGTTCGCCATTGACGCTCATCTGTACGACGCCACCGAAGATGAAGATTTTCCCGCCGCAGCTGCATGCACAGTGTCCATCTCGAGGCGGCAAGTTTCCGCCCACATTCACTCTCTTCCACGTCATTTCTCTTCCTGGCATTTCACACTCGCTGTCGCTACAGTGACTACTGCATTCGCCCTCCATCGTCCGCTATTTTATTTTAAAAACGTGAATATATCTGGTCGTCAACAAACTTAACAATTTGTAAACAAAGTAAACAGTAAACACAACATTCAACAAACTTCCGCTTCCGGTGTCTCAGACTCTCGGTAACGGCCCGGAATGCCGAAAGCCTGAATTCATCGAATTCAACGAAACCACCACAGTCGACGACCAAATTTGACGAATCAAATTCTGTTTGCTCCATATCAGTGCTCCGCTCCGTTTATGCAGTTGTGCTTTTATACCAAATACACTTAATACTGAGACTTTTTTTATTAAGTAGATATGTTTATACTGCTGAAACCTTGTAACAATTGTTCGCATCTTATGCAATTGCAATGTATGCGATGCGGCCTAATACTACGCCCCTTTGAGGTAATTAATCAAGCTTTATCCATAATCCGGGACTTGCCTTGCCATCGTCAACCTACGTGTATGTAACAGATTTATATTTCCAAATTTCGTGTTGCCCCCATGGGGCAAAATACCTCAAAATGGACCATCGAGTTATCGAAATATCAGCTTACGCCTTGTGGGCGTATACCGGTAATAACTAGCCTAAAAAGATTAGTCTGTATTGGTCCTAGAACATGAAAGCCATGGGCGACGCCATGGGTGTAGATGTCCATCCTAACTTCAGAGGCGGTTCTAGCTATTCGATCGGCCGGGTACGCCGTGGCCTACCCAAACCTGCGCCTGGCCTACCCAAACGGCGCGGGTTATCACCCATGATCCCCACGTACACCACTCCCGTTTTCCTACCCAAACTTTGCTTGGCCTTTGGCTGGCCTACCCAAATGAAAATTCCTAGAACCGCCCCTTTTGCCAGAGGGTGTTCCTAAGATTGATGCAGATTCGCTGAATTTATATGGTCGTACTGGGAGGAGGGGTAGGTAAGGCATGAAGTGCACTGCCTAGCCTTAGACTGTCTAATGTCTATCCATTCCAAAGAATAGGCCATGAAATCAGTGGTGGGGGCCATATACGGCGATGCCCCCCACCTACGTTCGCAGACGTCTACCAAGGAATTTTTCTGCAATTTTACAATTTTTCTGACGTCACAAGGCACAAAACATGTTACATCTTTTCCCCAGACCCTTGGGGCTCCGCCTCGGGACCCGCTAGGGACTTCCATTCTCCTGACCCTCTGACCTGTCCTTGGATCCCCTTTTCCTAAATACGCTACTGCATAATGATATGCTCCAGCATAGCTTGTTTTAGTACGAGTGATATTCAAATGAATAAATTTTGTATGCGGCATAGGCATGTGGTACACTTGACTGAGAAATTTCAGATAGCTCTACAACGTCAACCAGTTTCTGTAGTAAAATCAGGTTGTAACAGTATGCACGCACCAGAACTGTAGGCTGTTACATCAAGGAGCCAAAACACGCCTTTTCAAAAAAATGTCATTTTGGGGGGAGGGGCATAGCCCCTCCATGCCCTCCCCATACCTCACCTCATGTGACCTCAGACAGGGGAGGAAACACCACTCCCCATACCGCACCCTGTATTGTCCACCCTACTTTGTTCGACCTGGTGAGGCCCCGATGAAAGCAATGTTGAGGGGATCCATCAGCCAAGATAGGGAGGAATTGGTGAAACAGGTAAGTTGCAAGCAGGTAATGAAAGACTGGTGAGTCAACAGAAATGTACGACAAATAACAATAATGATAATACTAATCTAATGCTAATACTAAACCAACTGTGTACACTGTTGAGGAAATCTCAAACTGGAGCTGCAGGCAGTCGCCTAGTGAATAGAGACGGATTTTATTTTCTGTGCAGCAAACGATAGACTAGATACACCATAATACAACACTGGCAGTATCACGAAACGACATCACACTTACCATTTGTCACAAAAAATGTCAACATCACTGGACAAAGACTTACTCAGTTAGCAAGTTTCAAATACACAGTGGAATGTGAAGGTTTTGGACGACGAGATTGAACTAGCAATAACAAATTAAATTAACTACAGTCAGTGGCATATACAGAATTTTACAAAGGGGCCCACCCGGCTGTCCAACTCAGTATCGGTGACCAAACTTTTTCCGACATTGTTTATGCAGATGACAGCTTTCCTGTTCTCTGATGACAGCTGCGTGGAACCTCGTTTGCATGCGTTCTCAGAAACATCTGCAGCTCTTGGTTTGAAAGTTTCCTGGCCTAAGACGAAGATACAGAACCTAGGTGTTGGTCCAAGTCCTGATGACATTTAGATCTATGGCAACATGGTCGAATCAGTCGACAAATTCGTCTACCACGGCAGTCAGATGACAGCTGGTGACAGTGGTCATTCAGAAATGAAACGTCAGATCAGTCTCGCAGAAGCAGTGATGAGGTGCTTAGGTCAGATATGGCGAGACAAAATACTACATCTGGAAACAAATATCAGATTGTACCAGGATCTCTTCTTATTCTTCTTATTGGTACTCCTGTATGCTACAGAGATCTGGACAGTTGACACTCCTGGCCACTGATGAAAAAATAAAAACTTTCAACATAAAATGCCAATGCTAAATTTTAGATATCCATTGGCATGACTTTATAACCAACTCTGAAGTTTTCAGTCGCACAGGTCTACCTTCGATCACGAGCATCGTCCGGCGCCGTCAGTCAAGTACTTGGACAAATAGCTCGCCTCACGAATGGAGTTCCCTCTCATGACGGTCTGCGAAGTCAAGTTAGACTTTCATCCGGTCGTTCGCTGGGTCGTGAATGGAGACGTGCTCCAGGCTGCCCACGGTCCTGCTAATAGGATATCGATTGGTGCTATTTCCAGTGACTTTGAGTGACCCTAACTAACCCGAATCACCCCATTTTAAAATTTTTGTATCGCCTTTCATATCTTCATAGTAAGAAAGTTAGAAATTTAAAATCTGGTAGGTTGACAGTAGCAAGTGCTAGCCCACGGATCGCAAACCATATGTGAAAGGGGCGTGGTTAGGTCACGTGAACCATTTAAATTTTGGTGGGCAACAACCATATCTCTGGAACGGCTGATCGTCTCAGGCTCAGGCGCTGTCAACTTAGTTTGCCAGTGAGTGTCATAAACTTCGGATGGTTGTCAGACGACAGTTGATCAGTTTCGCCGTCTCCGGTCCGACCCTGTGGAACTCTCTGCCGCTGAAAGTTCGCGACTCATCTTTAACCCTAACTCAGTTCTGTACGCGTCTGAAGACTGTTCTGTTCAGTAGAGCTTATGCAACATCATCATAGCGCCTCCGTGAGTTTTAGGCTATAAGGCTTGCTGCGCGAAACATAAATGTACTTACTTACTTACTTACTTACTTACACCAACCGTCGAGATCTTTATTCAGCGAGATCTGTATTCAGCCGCTAGGCCGAGTAAAAGAAATGGAATGACTACAACAACGATACGATACGGAATGTTTAGCATGCGCTGAGCCTGTGTCGCGCGGGTCTGTCAGCGGCAGCAAAGACTATTGTAAGTTCATGCTGGAAGGTGGAAAGTTGATGTTGGCAGTATACCAACTGCAGCAAGCGTGATGTCACGGCAGTAAGGCGATCTGATGTCGCTTGTATGGTCGACACGGACAGACTCTGATGCCATTGACGGACTCAGCACAGCTGAACAACTCGCGTCTCAACTGCAGCCAGCACTCACCAGCAGCAGCAGCAGCACCCAGGTGTATTGCTGATGTCATTAATACAGGTGCAAATGGTTCTGCCACGTGCTTAACAACACTACACGTTGCTCCAACCATTCTACAAAAGCCAAAGACAGCAACCACACTACATCACTTTCTGTGCACAATTTTAGCCGACAGTGGTAATCACAGCCCAGCTTATCCGACGGGTTCTGTCTGTGTGTGTCTGTGTATAATGTGCATGCATAACATCACAATGGATCCAGTTGTTTTTGGTATGAAGTTATCACAGGGGACAGCTATTTTGTATAAGACAGGGCGTCTGGATCCAGCCATGGAAGAGTGATCTTCCCCAGAGGTTGGTGCTGGACTTGGAAAAATTTTGGATCATGTCCTTATTACGAACCTGGTAGTGGGTGTGACACGTTTACACAGTGCTTAGTGTTTTTGTTTTGACGCACAATCAATTGAACACAGTACATTTTGCTACAACACGGTCGGCCATTCACAGCAGTTGCTGAGCTAGTAAAACTTCTGCCATATAAAGACGCCAAACACTGGAGACGTGTTCTCTGGGCTACTGCTCATATTAATACAGCAAAATGGCAGGCATTTGGTGACATCTGCATTTTGTTATACTTCAACTTCAAACACTTCTATTTCTTGAGCATTAGAGGCATGCAGCTGTGGCACCTGTAGATATACATTACGAAGTTAAGTATAATTATATATTATCTCTATCACATTCTGTCAGACTTGTCATGCAACTCGACAAATTCAAATCATCAACAAACACCATGTCATGAAACTCGGGTCGTGCATTCTCCCACCGTGTGCTAATTTAAAAACAATTTTAACCTTTTTAGAATTTATCTTTAAGAAACAAATAATCTGGTCACCCTAAAAATCTAACTGATTTTTCCATGTTCCTCCCCGTACCAAAATCTTATGAACCATTGTACTATGACAGAAATAAAAACCAATCGACAAACAGGAGAAAATTATAACCTCATTGGTACAGACAATTGAGTCATGCTTTATGTATCTATACATAGCCATCAGTGTAAAGTGGATAAAACCCGATACTTACTTTTCAATGAAAGACACGTTGTTGAGTAATCTGAAATATTCTGGTTCGCAGACAAGACCTGCATGCATTACACATGACAACTAATATGTGATCACAAAATATTTCATATTGAAATCCACAAACCTCAGGATTAAAGGTCAAACGTGACAATAAAATTGTAATGTTATTACTGTCACCATGAGCAGGCTGTTTCATGCATTAGTCTAACAAACCTTTGTGGGTATATTAAAAATGTGAGTCTTTTACTGGTTGAATGGCCTTCCAGTCAGCCAGTGATGAGCAGAGCAACACCGAAACAGTGTTTGCACAGTTTCGGTCTAGCTCATAAGTCGTTGGTTCGTTTATTGAGTGTCACACTACTACGTAGCAACTTTGTTAAACTTGTTCACATTTATTACCCCACACAGAATCTCAGAATTTACAACCATAAAACGCTATAGCAAAATATGCATAACACATAAAATATTCTTATCACAATGCTATTTATGTTTGTTCTGTGACGCTAGTGATAGCAAATCATAAATCAAATTTCAGTGCCAAATCACAAGTCTTTTGTGCGAATGGAATAGATTAAACACGATTGATGAAGTTTACTGATACTGCCATGCAAGAAAAATCGACTGACAAAAGCTGGCCAATTTTTCTACAACAATAATCAATTTTTTTGGACGATTGTTTTGTTCGCATATATGCACAAAATGGCTTCTCTTTATGTCAGTAATTTGCTTCAGCAGGACCATAAACTACAGCATTTTCTTCATAAAGTTCGATAAGTATCATCATTTTCTCCTGTCCAGTAAGACTCCATCTTTCAATGAATTTGAACATGAGCCACTGATCAGTCACATCAGGATTCCTGTTGATGAAACGGCTGGTTTTGCAACTGTGTTTGGCCAATATTTTTGTCACTTGAAAAAATCGGCCAACAAAGTCAGCCAGCTTTTCTATGATGCATGACCAGTTTTGTCATCAGATAATGGCAGACAACAATATTGGCTAAATTCTGTCTATTGTATGTTAATGGCTTAAATGGTAAATACAAATTTTAAAAAGAAATCCAAATCTCCAGCTTTCAAAAAAAAAACAAAAAATCCAAAACTGTCAAGTTTCTCTTACTCTTCAATGAAAATACATCAGTATATGTTTAACTAACAATGTAACTGCTGCAGTTCTACAACTCGTCTGATTCAGACTGATGTTGTGTAAGTGATGATCACACATGACGCATCCAATCTTTTCTCTGGCTACTTGCAGCAAGACTGTCTTGGCACCTTTCGAGATATCTTCTGGGGTTATATCATAATGTGCAGCTTCCAATGCCATAAACATGTTGGTCATCTCTGCTGCAAACTGTACTGCTTTTTCTTCCTTGAGTTCCTCGAGATTCAGAGGCAGTATGCTGTGCTGTCTTTGTCTTTCAGCCAGTTTGACTTTTAGCGTCGTCTCTTCACCGAGTAAACTGTTCCAAGCTGCAGCATACTGTGGATATTCCATGTGCGTATAACCTTGTTGCGCAGTTGCAGCTGTTTGTCACTTTGTGACAATATCGTTGTTTTCTTCACTATGGTTGGACCAGTAACCTATTTTACGACCCTACCCTGATTGGTTGACAGGGGACACCGACCTTGTTTAGCCAAGTGACGTCTGAGCTAGAATGTTTTCTTTTGTGCCTGGTACTGTTCAAAAATAACAATTTACCTACCAGCAGTGTGGCAGGTGTGTCTACACGATTCATTGGATGTCGACAGATGCACGATGAGCCCAGACGCAGGCGGCCAACTGCTGTCCTCGCCATGTGGACAGAATCGTTGATGAGTGAGGTAGGAGTGAAGCCGCTCCACAAAGCCGACTGCTGTAAACTCATGCGGAATGAACGGCTGAACAACATGCTACAACATTCAACAGCAGCTACTGAATCAATGTCAAATATCATGCTGGTGAATGACCGTCGACAGACGGCAAACATATGAATAACAATGACAAAACGTTAATCTGTTATGTAATCCCACAACCATGCATCTTGAAGTTAATAACAAAAAAAACTTTAGTACTGCAAAAAATCATCTTTATGTGATATCTTTATACTGCATCTCTATGCATTTTGCTTGACAAGGTGCACATTAAAAATGCCTCTTATTATTATTATTGTCAATACTAGGGCAATCATACGTCTATGGCATAACATATACTGCATTTTTGTTGTCTGGTTAACTGCCCAATTCGACACATCGGCAGTTCTAAACTGGTGCAGTAAATATCACGGAAAACTCAACATAAATCTATCTGCTTTCATATGCTGCATATCAGGTGTGTGAAACATATGCAGCGTCAATGCAACGTGATAATTACAACGTTACTATAACATGTGACACTAACACACTAATCAACAAAATTAATGACAGTGATATAGTCTGATGATAAAAGCAGGGATAATTAATAACAATAGGCTACTAGACCTACAGTAGCACTGGTGATATTGTCAAGGACAGCACGCAAGGTGTTCACATCATCATAGTCCACGGTGTACGTGTGTGGCGGACCAATGAACTCCTCAAAATAAGAAACTTGACTTGTAATCTGTCCATGACAACAGTCAACACAACACTCTCCATCATTGGCACATTATCCACCCAGTGATGGGCTTTTGGGTGGAACGCTATGCATGGAGAACCTAAGCCCGCTATGCAAATGCAGTAACGAAGTTAAATCCACACTGGAATTTGGGTTGGTTCACATACAATATTGACTTTCACAAGTTGCTGTTACAGCATTATAAACTGTAAAAACTTTGTCAAATTATACACTGCCAAACACATGATTTCGACACAAAAATCCCAAAATTTTCTGGCACATATCCCCAGGCCCTTCCTATCATAAAATGGAAATTTTGTCCATACAGCTCACATTGCTGTGACTCCAGCCATCACAGTCAAGGCAGGGTGACTACTCTCCAGGCGATGTATAATTCTCTGACGTTTCCCGGACTCTTCACAGCTATCCTACTGATATTGTGTTAATCATGTCATGTATACATTACTGTACGCTACAAACGTCAGTACATATTCCACAAAAATGTTCACTATAATTTGAGAAACAGGAAAATCAATACTCAGATGGTGATAGATGGCCAACAGCAGTCTACTAACACTTGGGCAGTAAAAAACATGAAGTTAACTTTTGCATGTCAAGATTTTTCCCCCTGACACTTCTCTGATCAATCAACTGACAGCTGACAAATTCTCTCACATTTCCAAGTTTTCTATAGAAGTGGTCACCTCATCTATGGCCTCAATTGTTGCACCTAATATATCTTTTTTGTAAACATGGTAAAAAAGTAACGAAGTTAAACAACCCTGAACAAGGTGTCGCTCTGACAGAACGTAACACTACTGGCCCACCACGTGCTGCCCCCTGGTGAGTGACGTTGCACACGCGAGTGTTACGTAATTTAGACAACTTATATAGTGCTGTAAGCAACACAAGCCGCTTCAAGAGTGCTTTTTTCAAGCACGTTTTTTTGTTACAGATGACAAAAGACATACATCAGCGACCGTTACTGGTCTGGTCCCCCTACACTATGTTTAGGTGGACCAGTAATGATTAAGAGATTATTCTAACTACAATCGTACCTGATCCCACCACAAACAAGCAAGGAATTATTTTCTGGAAAATAACAGCTTAACAATTCATGGATTAGAACGTTTCACAATTATTTGACAGCAATGCATGCACGTTTCTAGTGTATAGTCTCAAATATTTATATACAGTTTTAGTTATCACTCAATTCACAAGTCAATTTTTGCAAGTTGTGAGTTAAAAATGTGAAACTGGAGACAGACCTGATTCCCTATCTCTCTCATTTACTAACTGCTAGAAGTCACCATTAAAAATTAAATAACTCACTTGTTTAGAATTTTTATTTGCCTTAAATCATGTCACTGTCTAAGCAAATGTGCTAACCCGGCGTGACGTGGGTTTGCCACGAAATCCTCCATGTTCGCTTTTCTGTCGTGGGTTGAGAAAGACGCAGCCACATGCAAGAGCTTCAATGGCACTTGGAGACTCCAGCGGATCACCGAGGCCAATGCACACCTGCACACATACACATACATTGGTAGCTGCATACTAATCCACAGCACAGGTGCGTGGCAACACAGGTGTGTTAAAAGGCTCTTTACTGAGAGTTTAATGGTCCACGTAGAGCAATCAGTCCAGTGTGTTTGTCCAGATGATAACGTTTGAACTACATGGCCTTTGACTGAGATTTATGGCATGATAATTCATCCTAAAACTATTTAGGTGAAGTTCAAAGGTCGTTCTTTAGGTCAATGTTCCACATAACAGAAGAAAACATGTTGCTAAAATGGTTGGTGTGACCTTGAATGAGGGCTTTCTAATTACACAGATCAAATAACCCTATAGAGTTGTGCTTCCCAAACTGTTTTTAACCAAGGCACTCTCCCAAAATCCATTTTATAAGTGGCAAACAACACTAACAACACCTACATTAAGTATTTGTTAATAGCAGTTAATTATTAAACTGATAATATTTAAGTCTACCTAAACACTACAATGTTTATTTTTGTAGGATAGTTAATTATTAGTATATTTCATGTCTGTAACTGTGTATTAACAGCAAAATAAACAAAATAAACTAAACTAAAATCAAAATAACATCATTTTTTGAAAAAATTCTTAATAGCAATTAAGCAAGAAGCAAACAGGGTGAGAAATTTGTTCATTAGCGGGCATTATTTACATGTATTTGTTAATTCTTTGAATGTGTTGGTATTTAAATAAGATTATTAAGCAGTAACAGCAGCCGCAGCAGCAAAAGTAACAAGCACCTTAGCATTAACGATGACAGACTGGAATTCTTGGCTGGAGATGATGCCGAGGAATGTTATGTCACCTGGTGACAATCCAGGTATATTGTAATTTCTCATCGTTGCCTTCACTTCCATGTACTTCAGCACCGCCTTCACCACCTTCTGCTTGCCCTGTCCACATTTGTGACGAAGACCACATATGCATTTCTACTCATACATACACACAAGGAAATATTACTAACTAATGAACAAAAAAACAAATAAGTTAAACTGTCGCAGGCTGTCCCACAATGCACAAACCAGTCAAGCGGCACACCAAATTACAAATTCTGATCCAATCAGTTTGTCTGCCATACATAATTACGTATGCTGACTGCGAAATGTTGGCAGATAGTAGAACAACTATCACTATCATGTCTGTTTGTACGTATGTCTGAAGTCTGTTAGCATAATTAAACAGAACCAATGATCACATTAAATTCAGATACGGTACAATATTAATCCTCAATTTCAGTGCAGTGCTTCACTCAGTTGTTTTTGGGATTGAAAGGTCAAAGGTCAAGGTCAGGGTCACAAGATTATCAAGTGTAAAATACAGTGTGAGCAATAACATAAATACATTTGATCACATTCGAGTATAAAATGTTATGACACTGGCAGTCATTGTTATAAGTGCAACTTACTCACTACTCACTCACAACGATTTGGCTCAATGCTAGTTTGTGTCTCAATACAGTACACTATTGTTATAAAAAGTTATTACTACCACATTCTGATTTTGTTTCATGTATTATTTTTCTTCTAAAATTATACCAAATTATGCCAGGGCCCCAAAGGTCCTTAGGCTCTTGAAAACTGCTGATACATGTTCTAACAGACCGGATTCACTTCAAGTTGCTATTGGATTGCACTGATTTATGTTAATTCCTCTCTGAATTGCACACTGTCCTCAAAAGTCACTACTTTGGCTTGCTATAACTTCGACATACATCAACCAATTTCGATAATTCTCGGCAGGAATATTACTCAGAAAGCAAGAAGTCATACGTCACTTTATTTTCCTGCCTCACCTAACTAGTGCTTCTGCACTACCTGGGGAAATAAAAACCGAACATTAAATGCTGAATATTGCTTTGGCAACAAACACACAAAACACATTCATATTAAAGCTTGGTCACAGCTGAACCACCCTCCATTTGCACAAGAATAGACTTTATGCACCAAACACCAAACAAAACCTAGAAAGGGAATATAGCATGCTACAATCCATTACTACACACTCATTGTTTACCAAGTCCGTCATGACGTCGGTGGCTGTGTGAAAAGTGGAAGTTGTTCTTTGTCAATCCTAAAGTGAAAAGTCAGTGGACAGTACTGATGGGATATCTCACTATCTCAATAAATGTTAGCTGTTATCAAACAGTCTAGTCTATTTTTACAGTTAAAATCAATTCGAAGTCTTTCCCCCTTGGCTGTATGCTGCAAACCAGAAGCCCACCCCAAAACGCTTTTAATGACAATATTATTTCGCTTTCAGCAACACAGCTTATGCACGAACCAGTGCATGGTGTGTGCAACACAGTTCAACAGCTGCTTCACAAACTCTACTTCATTTCTCCTGAGCTATGGCTCCAACAGGCCAGAGCTGAATCCACTGATTACAAGATGTAGGGAGTCTACAGCAGCGTGAATGTGAGTTAAAGTCAACAAAATTGAAGAAATCACACAGCGACTGGCTGAACTCTAGATAAGCAGTAATAACAACATTTGATTGAAAAGATGCGATTTTCGTGGTTCTGTGTTTTGTCATGTAGTGCAGAAGCATTACTTAGATGAAGTTAAAAAATAAATAATAATTTAATTGCCTGATTTCTCGATAACACTCCTACCAAAAAATTATCAAAATCAGTTGATGTACGTCAGTTACAGTAAGCCAAAGTAGTGACGTTTTTTATGGGACACAGTGTATATGCATATCTTGATCTTACTGTATCTGTTTACTTGTTGTATCTAAGGCCAAACACAAGTGTCTACTGACTCTACTTATACTGACTTTATCAATAAATCTTACATATGTATACATATATGTACACAGCTATGAAATGCACAGCAAAGTTAAAAATATAAAACAAAAATGGTGTGCTGTATATTTCTTGTACATGTAACTGCAACCCATGTAATGAAGATTTAAGACTGACTTTCATACGGGTGTCGAAGCTCACACAATACTGCTTTTAACAAAAAATATAACCATGACATACCAATAGATACTGTGGTTCTTTGCCGATAATCAGTGCGTAGTTTTCTTTTTTCGTGACATTAACCAACTTTGCCTGTGGAATGATAAAACCGAGGAACGAATTATCGGGTGTGTGCGCTGTACACAGGACAACCCAGTTTATATGAATATCAGCTGTTTGCTTGCCATTCATTTATAATGCCACATGCTCTCAGGAATATCATGCACTGTTGAGCAAATGATGGCATAATTTTGTCTGTTATCATTCGTGTGGAAACAACTAGAAACAACAACAGCCAATTATCCTTTGCATCTACAAATGTTCTGACTGACTGTTGTGTCTAAATTAGTTCAAACCTTCTTACTCACACACCTATGGTGCAGCGACTCCTTTTAAAACAAGCTCAGCTATCGCAATTCGCAGAGGGACCGCACAATAGACAATGTCAGTTGAAATCTTGTGAACTGCTGCACAGCTGTACAAAAAAGTACACTTGAAAAGGAAAGGATAGCATAATTTTGCAAAAGATGTTATTTTGCAGTAGGCAAATGACCTTGAATGTCACTCAAGGTCATCGGAATTGCCACTAACTGGTAGTCCATTATCGCTTCCAATTAGTAGTACGTAGTACAAATGACTATGCCTTGCACCATTTCTGAGATATTACTACATTTACAGTGCATGTCACTGCCTGTGGCCATGATAAGTCCTTGTTTCAAAATGAGAGTTGAAATTACAAGCCACATGTGCTTGTTTGTTCATGTGTAAACATATTGTAGTTAATACATGCTATATTTCTGTAGGTATGGAAGTTACAGAAAGGTTTCAAACAGCAAAAGTGACTTTAAGGTCACTCAAAGTCATTGGAACTAGTGCCATACAATAGGCTACATGCAATTTCCGATTAGCCTTCATTGCAACTATGACTCTATCTTACAACATTTCGAAGATAGTATCAGTTACTTTCTAAAATTTCAATACGTCACGTGACCTGATCACATCTCCTCGGTGGTAATCATGTACATCCATTCCAAATATATGACTGGGGCCAAAAAATTAAATGTATCACATGACCTGACGATGCCCCTTTTAGGGGCATCGTGTAGTCCGTGGGCTAGGACTTGCTACGATCAACCTATCTACCAAATTTAAAGTCTCAATCCATTACAAAGATATGGAAGGTGATACAAAATGTTGAAAATGGGATGGTTTGTGGTAGTTATGGGTCATTCAAGGTCACTGGAAATCATACCATTCGAGAGACTGCATACAAGTTCATATTAGCCTTCCATATAAAGTATGTCCTTATCTTTCACCATTTCTGAGATATAGCTAGATATTGGTCAAAAATCGGATTTTAACCAACCTGCTTGTATTGGGCGTCCTGTAAGGGGAGGGGACTCCACTGGAATTTCATCGATATCTTTGACAACAGAAAACTAGTCACTGCTTTATTATATGGCGCTGTTTCATTAGGTACAATACCAGCTTATGACAGACGGACAGACAGACAGACACACGACCACAGCACATACCGCATTAGTACAGCATTATGAAAGATGCTCAATGGTAGGTTCTGGGAAAAAGCTACAGCCAAAATCGGTGTTTCCATTTGTAGCCAGAAAATGCTTCTGGTGGTAAAGATTACTATGACCTATGATTAAACTGCTGGATCTCTCTGATTAGGTGGCAGATCCCACTCAAGAGGTGGCATGCAGCAAACATGGCTCAATTTAACCCCGACTTGACTTAACGGATTGATTCAATTAAACAAGAAAGCAGTCAATTAATCAATGAACTCATACAACCACTAATGAAAAGATTCAGACAAAAATTATTAGTTTACACACAGAGGTACAAACTAATAATGCATAATCTTGTATATATAAAACCGAATGTGTGTGTTTCTTTGTTCCTTATGCATGGTCACAGCTTTGAGCAGATCTGGACCAAGTTTGGTATGTGGTATTTTTATACCCTATGAATGGTCACGGGGGAGCGGGAGGGCGGTCAGCAAGCACCACTCGAGCCCACAAGCTTGCACTCTGCGCACCCCGGAAATTCAAAACTAGCGGGCAGCAAGCACAATGGATCGATCGCAATAGGCGCGAGGTATGACCAAGTGCCATAGACGTAAGAATGGCGTGCTAGTAGATAATATACTATAGACAACATACCACCCAATATTAGGCACACGATGTTCAATCTAGTTAAGTGCATTCTCACTGCTTGCACGAATGCATCTGCAATCGTGAATATAAAAAGAGGAAATTGAGTACATACGGTAGAGAGTATAGAACTGTTTGAGACGAAGACCAAGGCGACCCCAGCCAGCTTTATATTCGAGCTCTGGATGTGACTCAACATACTGGTTATCATTGTAGATTGCCTCTGTACCGAAAGCGTCCAAAACTCTCAGTTTGTACCTGACACATCACAGACATATGCATACAGTTGTCTTAGAACACATCAGCAGCAGCAAGTGTCAGTTCCTATCTCGTGTCAATCATCAATCATCCTATTTCGGAGCAAGTGGAGGAATAAAATCAAGGGGACAACTGGTTAATTCCCCAGTATCACTTTGACAATGACCACTGAAGTTGTGTTGTATGTCTGTGTGTCATTTCAATGGTGCTGCAATCGAGCTGTTTAAGCCATAAATTTTCCATCAAAATAACCCAGAAAAACTTCATGAACAATTCTCACTTCACAGTAAAAACCAAAATAAAAACACATGCCACCACAATGCACTGACAACGAAAAAGAACGAGAAATACCTATGTCAGAAAAACAAAGACAAGTCGAGATATTGCATTTTTGCCGCTGGCTGACTCGTGAAGGAATTGAAACAATTCTAGTATGACCAGTGACTTACTTGTAGGCCTGATGTACTGCTGGTGAAAGTGCTTTAGCAGCAATCAGGTCGGTGAAAATAACTTCAACAAAGTTGTCGTCGTCACAGCCTGTCGGTGCATTCACACGTTTTTCGTCAACCTCAGCCAGGAGCCTGTAACACCAAATCAGAAAGTAGTATGCTATAATTTAGGAAGCAAGCCTTTCCAGACAACAAACTAAACTGGTATTGATAACCAAACACTCACATACACAAACAACTCTTTTACAGCAATTATACAGAAATAAAGAAACTGGAGTATTTTGTAGGAGCAAAGTTTTACTTTCAGCAGGCCCGTACTGACAGCAACTGTTGTATTTAGAATAGTGACAAGACGCTACAGTTCTCCACTAATGTTACCTGTACCGTCTCCGGACCATAACAACCATTGGCAATAAACCACAAACACACAACACAAAGGCAAACAAAAACATGACACAAGCAAAACTAACTACAGCTAAAAAAGATGCAAAGAATTACAAAACCTAAACAAGCACAGACATGACAAGTTGTGCAAGTCTGTCCTACTAATGAGTAACATGATTACTGATCCATGCAGTACAGAAGAACACACATATGCTTGCTATGTTGCACACACTCTGTAAATGGCAGCAGTTTTGAACACATAATGTAGTGTCAAAAGTAAGGCACCAAAGTCTCAAAGGTCAGCTGTGCAGTTCTAAATGGTTCCCCTATCAGAATTAGTGCAAACGCGACCAATTTTTGTGGTATGCATGTCACTCTGGGAGTACACAGTGATATACTATCCACCCAAAAAGTAAGGTGCAATGTTGTTACCCAGTAATTAAGTCTCCAGCAACAAATACGGCCATTATTTCTGGCAAAATATGGGAACAATATAGCCTGAACTAATTAAAAAATCAAAAGCGTCTAACAGTTGTTGGAAATTTCAAATGCTTACAAACAAATCAGCAATGTTATGGAGATGATCAAAGTATTGGGCAACACCGTGTAACAAGGTGCATTTAAACTACGTTAAATGTATAGTGTAATTCACACATCACACTAGAATTGTCTAGGCTATTTTAGTGCTGGCTAGCCTAGTTTAGGAAACATTGTTAGCGGCCTTATAGGCCTAGGCTGGCATCGTATGGCCTATAGCCTTACTTATTTATTGCCAGAGAGTGACAGTTGACAGAGAAGTTTGAACGCTGAATGGCGGCCGAGTTAGCGAATTTAAAACGTTGATGTTGAGAGAAAGAGTTAAAGTCATCTTAGACTTTGTGAAACTTTGGACACTTCTATATTGAAGTTATCTTCGGCCTAAAGAGGCGAAGATAGTGGAGTTTGCTGCAGAGGACTCGTGGAGAGACGCGTCAAATAACTTGAAGGTTATCGTCCCGGCGGCGCTGAGTCACGTCTGTAGAAACTCGGAGGCGGTCGTGAGAGTCGGCAACGAAGCAACTGCAC
>Ga0209780_1000510_pt1 | contig 20940 bp, 14 predicted proteins | sample WorMetexBAHAMAS2_FD_187384 | JGI IMG/M metagenome (GOLD analysis project Ga0209780, IMG submission 187384) | Marine gutless worms symbiont microbial communities from Max Planck institute for Marine Microbiology, Germany - Inanidrilus exumae... | ecosystem: Host-associated > Annelida > Digestive...
CTTGTAACAAGTTTCGACGTCATCGCCGGTTTGGACGTAGGCATCGAGCCGACAATAACGTCGACTGCTGCGTCGCTGACGCCAGAAATCGTCGCTGTCACTTGGAACGCGCGCGAGCGAGCGAGCGAGGCAGCCTGGAAGCGAGCGATGTCGCGCCGGAACCCGCCCGCCACTCGCCGGTCAACGCGCCGTTGACGCTCTGATCGACGCTAAGCCCGTCAAGAATAGAGTGATCGGCGTGAAACTATGGGGATTAGCTTTGTCGTGGGAGATGTGACGTATTTGATACTGCGTTTGATATTGACCTTGACCGCGTGACGTTGACCTTGCTTCATTCCGCATCCGTGATGCACTGGGCCACATGCTGACGTCATCACTGCCTATCTTCAGCTGTCGCTACGTCTTCCAGCTGAGAAATGTGTTAGTTGGTTGCGTAGCACAGTGGTAGAATGCCGGTCTTTGACCGTCGAACTTTCCATGTCTCACGCACGACCTGTAGCCGATGGGTGACCACTTATGTGGGTAAACCATCCGCTATAATGTCAGCCAACCAGGCCGACTCAGCCTTTCATCCTTTCGGGGTCGATAGATGAGTAGTAAGCTGATATAGATGTGCGCCACCTTGCTCGGGCGACACCATCTGGTGAATTTTTACGAAATGCATGTAGGATGGCTCATTCCATTCGTGGATAAACGTGTGGGTGGCAGGTAAAACCGTGTGAACCCCGCGTCATTCAGCTACGTGTCGCGCCGATAGTGACTGTTAAGTCGAGTCTAAGCGTTGGACGGTGTGCATTTGCATTTTCCATTTTGCATAAGAGATACGACTCCCTTAGGTCATTCGTAACTATTTCTCCACGTTTGCATGACTGCCGTGGTCTTCCATGTCTCCTGCAAAATCCATCCACTTGACATTCGTTACTCGTTAGCTTGATTTGATATCATGTTGTCAATCATTCTTGTTACACATTCCAGCCAACGGAATCTGGGCTGCCCAATTTACATTTTGACCTTCATGGATGTTATCCGAAGTATCCTCGTTCTATCTCGGAATGAATCGCCTTGATACACCGAGGAATCTGCTGCCATTTTAACGTAATGCCATGCCGCTTTACTATAGGTCGATTACAAAGTAGCCGTCTGTTAAGTTGCTGGAATTACCAACAGTTTTTCGCTGCCCCTAATCAAACCCTAGTTTAAATGAAACAACTCTCCACACCCATCCCCATGGCACTTGACTCAGTCTATTGTCCATTCCATTATTACGGTGGCGGCGTCTAGCGATAAGCATAATGTAACGGTTGGGCGTCCGTCCGTCCGACGGTCTGTCTGTCCCGTCGACGCATACTCAGCGTGACTCAACAGGGGCAACATGCGACGCGGCCAGCGTACATTTCTGTCCGAACATTGCGAGGACGGACATACTTGTTTAGACTCGGCGATGCCTCTGTTGATGAATGGACTGTAACACTAGGGATGCCCACCCTTCCAGATGCTTTACTCTCTGTGCCAAAGTAGGCTAATAGTCTATGATGTGCCTCGCTATATGTTTATCCCCCTTGTTGTCGCGAAATTGCGTCAAATCGCCAGAGATCCGCGTGAGTGACGGTCTGGTCGGTGTATCGTGGCCGGGTGAGGTGACCTCGTCGTGTCGCCGCGTTCCCGTCTGCGTCGTCGTGGATGGGCCGACGTCACCTCGCTGCTGCGCGGTGGGTGGCCCGGTCGCACCATGTCCGTCAAAACGCTTTCCTTTCCGTGTCGTTCGCCGTTCGTGTGCGACCGTACGCTGTCAGCCGCTGCCAAACTGTTCGTTACGTTACTGCTTTCGTCTAAACGAAAACGCAGAAAGCCGAGACGATTATTTGTTTGCCCCATTTTCTTCATCTTTATTTAGGGATGTTTGTAATTAAATTAATGCAGTAGAACGCATCCAGGCCGGACGCCCGCCATCAGCTATCTGGAACCGCGTCGCTCGGTAGCGACACAACGTAACGTAGCATTATTAACGTCATCGGCCTATACGATTAGTTATCATTCGCTGATGAGGCACTGCATGCAAATCGGTTTCAGGTAAGTTGGACGAAACGACGAAACTGTATACCACCACATATTACTACGCAAAAACCTAATATCGATGATGCTAGCTGACTAGCATTGTCATATGCTACAACATTTATGGCAGTTGCTAGTCAATACGGTATACACTCGCTGCGGCAGACTGTTGGAAATGTCAAGTTTTGCTGTGTGGAAGTTTTTTTACGGAGACTGTTAGTATTTAGATGTGCTCATTTTATTTTGTCTTATGCTGTATTGTACTTTGATGTGTGTGTTTTATGTGCTTTTATGTGTTTTATGTTTGCATTTTGTCGCTACCTTTTGGTGTAATAAATAAATAATAATAATAATAATAAATAATAATAACTTGCTTACTTACTACTTACGTCTACTCATTTAAACGTGAACACTCGACCTGACCGGCGTAAGAACCTGCTAAGCAACGGCTGGCCACGTGTCATAGGTAAAATCTATTCCATTAGATTGCCAAGTGCTGTGACGCTGGGCGGAGCTAACAACAGAGGCGCAGATTCTCCAGTAGGTGAAGAGGGTCACGTGATTTGTTGCAGTGGGCGGTAGGTTGGCAGCCGCGGCGGCGTTGGTTAGTGGCGTGGAAGAAGAGCTTGCAGCGTAAATGTTCCCATGTTAGCTAGCGCCGGTTCATGGTATGTACACTGTGTCCCAAAAAAGATTCCAGGCATTTTTGACCGTAGTTGACCAAACATTAGCTGATTTTAATACCTTTCGGCAGAAATATTACTTGGAAAGTAGGCAATGAAAAGATGCTATATTCTCCCGCCTCACCTAACTTATGCTTCGGCACTATCTTCCAAAACTGGAAACACACTTTCATTTAAACGTCGTACGTTGTTTTGCCGACATTGTTGAGGATCCTGTTTTGTGACACAGTGTATTTGTCTAAACTGAAAACTCCAAGTGAGGGGAAAAGAAGGAGAGCGGTCTGCCGATGCTAAGCAGGTTCTGATGCTAGCCACGTGACGTTCTTGCCTCTGCTAATCTGCTTCGTTTGCGAAGTCGCGACAGATGGCGCGGAAGAAATTTGTTTTGATCGTCTGATGAAATGGCGTGGACGTCGGCTGCTGAGCGTTCCGTCGCGTAAAAGCATCGCCGATCGTTAAGTGTTTTCGTGTAGACCGTGTCTGCAGCCTACTTACCATCATTGTTACCTTACCTGTGTCGTACGTGCTTTTCCGCGGAGTATACGCAGGTGCGAGGTCAAGGAGAGTTGAGGGGCTACGCCCCTAAATGACATAGATGACCCCAAACACGAATGATCCAGCCCCCAAAACATGACATCAATAAATTCGTTTTACTGCCCACTGTATGTGTCTTTGCATTAGCGGCATAGATTAAGCAGTAAGCAGTAATGGACGAAATATCTGAAAGCGTCAAAAGATCAAATAGTTAAATCCAGAGCGCAATATTGCTCTCTTAGTTTTCGAATGCTTTCAGCTGCAGGAGGCTTCGCCTCTGACCCTCCCACCTTGGGTTTTGCTCCTGGATCCCACTGGGGCATAGCCCCCCCCCCCGAGGGCCAAGACCCCCACTACCGCGCTCTCCATGACTCGTGGCTATAATCCCAAACGTTGCAGTATATTCTGGCATCGCCCTCAGTATATGGTATTTGTCCTAACTTATTAGCACTGGAGTGGATGACGTCAGTTATTGACGATGGCGAAGTATCGAGGTACAGCGTCTGTAGATATGTAAATGAAAAAAAACGAAGGCTTAAATTGAAATACAATGATAGATTGAGTTGAAACAACACCGATAGCATGTTACTAACTGACCACAAGAGATGTTGCCAGGTGCGGTTCTAGGCCGGGCCAGGTGGAACCAGGCCCTCTCAGTTACTGGCCAACCCCCACTTTCCCCGGCTACTTAAATGTGGTTAAGTGCGTTTTTATACACTACGCAATCTTGTTGCGGATTTAGTATGACTTCTGTAAGTTTGTGTGCGACAGTTAGTTGTATCCATCACTCATCAAGGCTTTGCACTCCTGATAACACCAGGGGATCTGCCCCATGGACCCCGCTGGGCACTCTGCTCTGTTACAGGCACTTCCACGCGTCTCATATTATATGCAAGGACTCCGCACTCGCCATATTGCCGTGGGGGCCATATCCCGGAATTTTGGGGCAAGAACCGCCATTGATTGTTTCTGATTGTACGGAGGCATGAATTTATCATAAGGTTTGCTCGGCTGGCCGATTTTCCGTCTCTTACCTTGACTTTGACATCATTCTGCATAACGGTCCAGTGCGTCGCCTCTGATTTCACGCCATAAATCACTGTCAGCGTCAGCGACGGCGAAACCGATGCTGTCTCCTTGATTCACGGAATCGCCGTCGAACGACATTGACGTCGTACTAACCGGAAAGTCGCGATTAGATTTCTTGCCGGTGGCGCCGAGTTGGTTTCGTTGTTCTGCGCACTGGCGGCGATTTTAATTCGTGTGATTGATGAACGCTGTAGTTGATGCTGCTGCTGCGCGCTGCTGATAATTCGCATCGATTTATCGTAGATCGTCGCGTCGCATCCACTGACGAGCGGCATCTCGACTAGTTTCGACGTCGGGTGGAAAAATAGGGGAAGGATGAAGAGACATTCGTGGGCCGCTTTTGCTTCTGCGGCTGCTGTTGGCTTTATATACGATCGATTCCGTCTCATTCTTTGTTAAAACGACGCCGACGTCGACGGATGTCTGCCCGCCGAACTTAATTTTTTATATTGGTAAGTAAGTAAGTAATTAAATTTATAGAGCGCAGCTATCGTCAAGAACCTCTAACGTGCTGGATGCACTAGCATCAAGCGAACAGGTACGTTTTAAACAAACGCCTGAAACAGTCTGCACTGGTCTGGAAAACGTGAATGAAAGTGGTTCTCTGCTGTAATATCTAGCGTCGTTAATTTTCATTTACCTGCCCGAAAACATGTAAAATCTGGTGTCGATCCCGCATTGTTTGTCACTTTCGTAACAGTTTTGCTATAGCAACTTTATACCAAGCATTTTCAAGCTGGAACCTCTCTTAGAAGGTCCCGTGAACATTGCAGTTCGCTCGTCAGTCTGTCTGTCCATTCCATAGATGTTTAAATCGAATCGTAAAGACTTAACTAGCGATGTAATTTTGCGGCTAAAAGAGATTGGTCAAAGTCATCTCAGCCTCGCAAAACACGGACACCTGCCGGAAGGGTGCTGCATAGCGTGTCAGCTATCTCTGGGACGCAAATTCCCATATATACGTCACTCTGACTGCGTTGTTGAAGTTAATCTGCATGCACTGATAAAACTAAAAGTTAACTAAAAGACTTAATGAAAAATTTGCAATAAACGTGTTGCGTAGAAAATCGGAACCAGATAGATAGTCGAGAAATCAGTTCGAATACTCTTGTGTTTACAACGACTTGTACTTAACGACAAAAACGAAAACGAAAAACTTACTTTCGTTACTGTCTGTTGTCGACTAACGATTAAAGACGAGAGATTGAGTATAGGCTAATGATAAATCAACACGAGCGTCCGCCAGTACGCTCAAAAGTTTAGCAGACCGCACACATGAATTGGACAATAAATCACAGGCCTATAACGAGAAAAGAAATCGACGACCGTGTTTTGTGAGAAATCGGACACGGATGGGAAGCCGATGATGTAGTTCTATATGCTGCTGCCATACGGTAGAGAAGATTTATGGTTCATTATAAACGGAGGCAGAGCAGATGAGCGATGAGTAGGCGACAGTGACGTAGGTCAATTGAAAATACAGGACAAGAAAATGACGGACCTTACTGCGAGTATTACGCTGAACACATCACGTAAATATTATTGGAGCGCATTGCCGGCAACAGACAAACTAGCGTACTGGTACACTGTCAAAATGTTAAGACGTTACGATACGATACGATACGGTAAATTAACGTGCGCTCAAAAGCCGATGAGATGGCACTCCTGCTTGCTAGCGGCAGAGTCAACATTCAAATGCCACGATAATTTAAACGCTGATCGATGGCGTCCAACTTCGACGCAACAAAAATATCTTGAGAAATATCAACATTTCTAGTTCTGCATCTTCCGATCCGTCAAATTCCAGCCAGACTAAGGCTCGTTCACTTATTCGCGACAGAACATAACCGAAACTAGAAGAAGCCAGCACTCACAAGAGTGCAAAGACCCACGCCGGCACTATTTTGTGCCTCGTGACCTTGACCTTTGACCTTTTGACCTCAAAATAAACGGCTTTCCAGAAAGGACTCATGGTAGAACGTTTCTGTGTCACGTTTAGTGATCTTAGCAGCATCGTTTTTGAGATATCGTGCGGATAAACAGATAGAGACAGACACACAGACAGACAAACACAGCTGAAAACCGCACCTCCGCGACTACCGTCGGCGTTGGTAATGAAATGAACTGGCAGTTCGCAGTTATGAACATATCAGTTCACTTTAGTCTCGGCGATGTGAATGGGCGGGCCTTTAGGTTCTTCGTTTTTTATTCATATATTTTCAGCGCTTGCCGGAAACTGTGCATGCGCTGGTGGTGTAGAATGCGATCAGATGGTGCTGAGTGACGGGGAGTCGAGTGGGACGGTGACAAGCCCCAACTACCCACGCAACTACCCCATCAACGTCTCCTGCCACTACTACATCGACGGACTCGTTGACAAGCAGAACCTGGAGAAAGTCAAGTTTCTTTTCGACGATTTCGATCTGCCGACCGTTCCCGAAGGGTCAGTACATTAACCCATTTTAGCCCAGTGTTCCAAAAGTAGCTACACTAATTCATTCAACGATTTGACGCCAGGCTGGCTAACGACCGTTTTTTAGTCTGTGACTTTCTGGCACTCTGGCGCTCAATCCTGAGCGCCAGAGTGCGTGCCCCAAAGTCAAAAACTAAAAATGGTAGGTTAGCCAGCCTGGCATCGAATACCTTAGTCACTGTCCCCATTTTTGAACTCTGGGCAAAAATGGGTTAGGTGGTGTCGAGCTTGGATTTTGTTATTATCGGACAACTTGTTGTTCCAACTTTTCAGACGGAAAGGGATGCGTAAAACAGAAATGTGTATTGCGTGATAGCAGACGTAGTGTCAACAAACCGTCCGTTGAGGCTGAATTCAATGTTGTGTTTTGTAACTTCGAAATATTACAAGTTGTATCTAAAGTACATCAGCGATATTACCATTGACTTCTAAGATGCGGATGATGTGAATGCCGCCAAGAAACAGTTGCTAATTGACGCTAAAGATATGAAACTGGACAGTTTTTGTCACGATATCCTGATTGGCATGGAGATGGACGTGTCAGCCGAGAGGTATATAGACGATATCTTATCAATTGTACAACAACTTGACGAGTCTACGTCTGTGCAATATTACTGCTTCCCGTCCTCCGTGTGATGATAATGTTGTAATTGATAATGTTGTTATTACTGTTTAATTTAACATGCGCATGTATTGTACTGAAAGTGTTTGTGTTTGCATGTAATGATGTAGTCAAGCTCTAGTTAAGTTTTTCCCTCTTCATTATTATATTTTGTTTGTATTTTTATTTATTTATCAAACTACTATATTTTCATGGTGAAATACAGGTTTTCAATGTGCATCTCTTTAGTTAAGCTCGTTAAGTTTTCTTTTCCTTTTTTCCTTATTTGCTCCTGGATTCACAATCCGGTGAATAAAGATTATCAGTAAACCCACAGCTCGTCGCGACAGCCCGCGTCCGACGTCGTTAACCTGTATTAGTTGCAGCAACGGTTACCTGAGTGCCTACCTGCGCGGCCAGGACATAACGACAACGGCCGCTGATGATCGGTTCTGCGGTCAGACGCTACCCGGCCCACTGGTCACATCCAATCCGCGCCTGCTGCTCATCTTCAACACGACCAACGCCAATTACTCCGGCCGCGGCTTCAGCGCTCGCTACAGCTTCGTTACCAGTAAGTACTATAATTAATAGGCTAGAAGCTACCATGAATTTTGGCTACGTGATGTCTAATTTCGATTTTTACCGTTGCAACAATTCAAAGTCATTCTCCTGGATGTACACTCCGTACAAGAAATCCCCAAATTTTCTTCGACGTCCGACGCGGGTTGCATTTTTGCTAATGTCCGACGCTTCGAAATAGGACTGTGAATACTGCGCTTTTATTGGTCGCCATTACCAGAAGGCGTGCTATGGTTGGTTGTCGTGCGATGCTATTTTATAGTACGTCGACATGCGCGCTTCGAGCCGAATACTGTATTGTGGACATTCAACACATTACAGCCATCTAGTTCTGCAGTGGTGAATTTCAGGGAAAGATGATCCGGGTGGCCGCCCCGTTACATACCTAGTTTGTTTGTTTTATCTTTTATATGGTTTTGGAGCCCTGCAGTTGAGTTATAGTGTGATTAAACAATAAGGTCGGCTACTGCAAAGGAACGCGCGACGCGCTATGTTAGTAAATTCGTGCTATGTTTCACGAGCAATGGGAACTAGAAGTAAAACATCAAAAGCGACCTTCAAGGTCATTTAACGGCATTGGCAATGGTGCCATTTGATAGGCCATATACGATTTCCTGTTAGATTTTCCTTGCAACCATGTCTCTATCTTGCACCTTTTCCGAAATATCGTCTCTTGTTTCCTAAAAAGCAAAAAAGTAAAAAGGTCACGTGCCCCTGAACACATCCCTTTTGGCGGTAATCTGTCATTCACGCACTAGTATATACACCTCTGTATCAATCAGCACACGACATTTGAAGTGCCTAGCCTCCCTGACTCCAAAGATATGATTCGGGCAGAATTTAAGAAAATGGGTCACGTAACCCTGACCACGCAGATTAGGGGGCAATCTGTCATCCCAAGACTAGCATTTGATATATTCTACCTGCATACAAAATTTTGCGACTCTCGCTTCAGCCGTTGAATTCAAAATTACATGTGCCGATAGAATTAAAATAGGGTCTTGTAAAATTTCGTTGCGACAGCTTGAACCGTTCGGAAGAAATCGCGATTTTTATATTTTTAAAATGGCGGCCGTCCGCCGTCTTGGATTTGTTATGCATTTCGGCCCGACGATAAGGAGAACCAACGTACTTGAGTACGTAAATGAAGCTATATACGCTGTAGAAAACGAGATCGTTGCTGTTTGGCAGATTACGCGATCCCGGGAACTCCGGCAGTACCGAGCGACAGCAGTCGTTGTCATTTCATCTACCGCAGCAGCTCGGCGATCCACGGCTCGTTCAACTCGCCACGTCATCCGAGCAACTATCCGGACAACACGACCTGCATCTACGACTTCCTCGCCGCCACCAACCAGCTAGTGCGCGTCACCTTCGAGCACTTCAAGGTCGAAAACGACGCCGGAGAGTAAGTCCCATCACGCTACATCGTCACAGTTATTTTTCCCGCTTGTAATAATAATAATAATAATAATGGATGTCGTTTAGATTTCGTTTTTGGGTGTTTGTTTAGGTTCACCATTTACGTGTTTTTTTGTGTTAGCGCAGATCTGTTTATTCATTGCTTTTGTTGTATTGGGTTTAGTTTCTTCAGTACCAAGCCAAGAGCTTGGCTGAGAAGAACGTCTCCGAAATAACCTGTTCTGTGTCGAGTGGGACGTAAGACCTAACTCAGTTAGTCAGACCAAAGAAATTTGGCAAAAGGCCACATCGCTGACTTGTCACTCTGGCGGCTGCGAATGAATTCGTCTGGTCTTGATCCCCATTGATTTGACCTGCCCATGTAGCCAAGTGGTTACAGCACTCGGCGCCATGTTCAAACCTCAGCTCGGGCGCGTCTGCCGACCAACGAATTAACAGATGAACAGGGAGATAATCCCGAGCAGGAAAAAGAGGGTTCGACGGTATCCTCTATACACTGTGACCGTTGCTGACACCATAATTAGCAGCGCCAATGCTGTTAGCCGCGCCGGCGTGAGCTGAAGCAAATAGATTTGGCTGGCCACTGGCTGGCGCAACACACAGCGCCAGTCAGGGCTAGCCAAACAGTAGGCCACATCTAGAGGGGCGCGCTCGAAATACCCCACAAGCTGTTCACCTCCTACTAATCCCGCCTTCCCCGCACTCATGCACACATCCCTATACTCCTACCAATTCCTCTCCTGTCCCTGGGCAAGCGCACTGGACCGTTACATGGTCTCATCGCTGAGGTCCAGAAGTAGGCTGGACCTCTGTCCGCAATAAACGATGAAAAAAGAAAGAAAGACATGGTTATTTAGACCCATAATAGTCAGCCCCCCAAATGGCATCTTGCGACTTTGCACAGCTTACTCGTGTGCTCAACACACAGACGCACAGACCACGCTACGTGTGACTTTCGTTGCATTAGGCCGAGTCTATGCTATGCATGCGATGCGGCCTAATAATACAACATTTGTATAGCGCCCAAAGTCCGACGATGAAGAATGCAGAGGCTCTGGTTGTCTCAAGTTAAGACTGTCTCGACAAATAGGTTTTGAGGTGAGAGCACGAGGTGAGAGTTCTGGTAGACTGGGTCAACTGATACTCTTTCCCATCATTCGTTTATACCCTTGGCCGCCTCTATTGATTTCTCCTTTGTGTGATCTTGTTTGAGGGTGGAAGTCAGTAAAGCTCATGGTTGGAGATCTCTTCCCCCTCACGGGGGTGCGTAGAAAAATTACTGCATCGTCGTCTACCTTGGTCTCGATAACCGCCCGCATTTCATTCGGTATGGACACCTAGAAAGACCGGCTTTCTATTCATTTTAATTCACCACAAGGGTAGAAAGAACAACGGCTTTTCGGCTGAAAGTGAACAATTCAAAATGAGGAAACCAGTTCCGGAAAAGTGGACCTGAATTGAAAAGTGTAAGTAAGTAACTCCAGCCGCAGAATGGACGGTACGACCTCCAGTGACGGTTGTTTTAGTGTGTGTGTTTCTAAAGCCCCGTCCACACTAGCAACATTGTCGAATGCTACAAGTCGAACGATTTTTTCGACAAGGTCGAAGGTTGCTTCGACATTGTTGCTGGTGTGGACGGGACTCAACGACCGGTCGCTTGACGACCTGACCGCGATGTGCCTGTTCGCCGCAGCTGTAGCACCGACTACGTCGACCTGTTCAGTCTGACACATCGACGCCGCAGCCCCGAGGCCGCAGACCTCATGGCCAGCCTCGACGACATGGAAGCCGTCCTGTTGGGTCGCTACTGCGGCATGTTTTTACCCGGACCGCAGTTGTCCGAAGAGCGGTCGTCCGCCATGCGCGTCGTCTTCATTTCCAACGCCGCTGGAATCAAGACCGGGTTCCGTGCTAAGTACGAGTTTGTCAACAAGAAACCCGTCAACAAACGTACGCTTCCGTTAGCTCTATATACAGTCGAATTAATGTTCCGCGTCTAGCGAAACACTACTCGAAATCATGTCCGTTTTTTTTCATATAGCAAATAAGCTGGCTGTCCGTCAGCCACACACGCAAATATTTTGTATCGTATCATATTGTGTCTCTTTTACGATTTCAGTTGTGAGCCATCAAATTCAACCCGTAAGCCTATATACTTCCCTTATACATCACAGCTTCAACGACACGAAGTAGCCTAAATGTAGAACTGCTACGGTTCTGTGGCTTTTATTGGTGGAAACTTTGCAAAATGTGCCGATATGCTAACTGAGAAAGTTTGTTTGACATAGGCCCATTCTAATAGTAACTAGATGGAAAGTACTCTGAGAGAGTACAACTCCCCGCGAAAGCTATTGCGGATTGCCACCACAATGGGGTGCGCGGTTAATGGAACAGCCATTGCTGCAGCGTTGATCGACCAATCACGTTCCTTCATGAATTTGCATATTCAGTATGTTCACTGGATAGCCGCAAGACTACCCAATTGCGAAATTTGGGGGTTTTGTCGCCAACACTTGTCAACACTTGCCACACCTACTATTAGAAGTATGAAATGTAAACAATCGCTGGTTTATGGAGTTTTTTGACCGTTACTTCCACATCCCTCTACCGATCGCAACGAAACACGAACTTGGTCTTCCCTTTACCCCTAGGAATCTTTCATAAAATTTGATACAAATCCGTCCACAATCTTTTTAGTAATCTTGGTCACAAACAGACACACACACACAGGCATATAGACAAACCAACGCCGGTAAAAACATATTCCGTCGCTTTCGCGGGGATAATAATGCGATCAACTAGCTTTGTGGTGCGCAGAATTAAACTCCGTTTTAAATCTGCATAGTAAAATCAGCCATTTATCTCTTTTGCTTATAAAAGAGTGAAAACGTGAAAGCATACAATAGAAATTGCAGGACAGCAAGGAACAGGCTGCCCTAATGAAACATTTACACACAACGTTGAAGCATGAAACAATATGTGAAAATGTACATATAAAATAAAAATATTAAAATACACGTATTGTAATAATAATGTATTGTAATAAAACCGGAGAAATCTACTGACTTTGTGCAATAATCTGTTAAAACGGTTTAACGTAGCCTAACTGGAGCTGGAGCAGATTTTTCCACACTAGTTTTTACAGGCTGGAAGCCAAGCAACGGAGTCCAAGCACTGAAGCCAGCGAAGGCGTTAGGATTTTTTAATGATGATGATGATGCGTGAAGTGTGCATTTTTTCAGGCTGTTTTCTGAACATCACGACCGGCGTGGCCGGTCACGTCGACTCGCCCAACTACCCTCACAAGTACCTTATCAACAGCACGTGTGAGTGGCTGATAACGGCGCCTCGCGCTCACTCGCGCCTGCTACTCACGTTCGAAGTCTTCTCCATGGAAGGCGACATCAAGAGTCAGTAACACCGTACAGATCTTTGTAAACACGTAAGTATGTAAGTACAACTGTAAAAATAGAGCTGTAGGTAAATAGATAATAAATCTGTAGATATGAATGACGTTAGATCTAATGAATAAGTAAGTACACAGCAGCGTAAGTAAGTAAGTAAGTAAGTAAGTAAATACATCCGTTGTCTGTAAATCTATTTATCTGCATTTATATGCATTTGACCATTTATCTGTCTTCTGTTCACATTGAAACTACAGTCTTCCAAGTAACTTCTTCTGTTTAAATAGTTTTAATCTTATTCAAGTCCATTATCGGCGTCATTTTAATCCGGCGCCACAGTTTGAAACGATCATAACAACTGTGATAGCCACGACAGTTTTGTACTGCGAGTCCACCTGTTGGCTGGTGCCGTCTATATCCATCATCGCCATTTATTATTATTATTACTCAGCCGGAAAGCTCACACTCGTTTTGCCGTCTCACGGAGGTTGACTTGGAAGCCTGGGCGTGCAGCCTGTGCCTTTTGCACTGGTTGTCGTAGTGAGATTCAACTAGAAAAATGTCCTCGATCGAGGATCGAGGTCAGACCGCCCGCGTTACCACGACCACATGCGCGGGACTCCGGGGCTGCCGCTCGTCTCGGCCGCGCCATGCTGCATGCCTGGCCGCGCTGGCGCGCAGCTAATGATGTGACAATAAAAACCTGCTATTACGGTCGTCCGTCAGTAGTCGTAGGACGCCGCAATAGACACTTGTGTATCACACACATTTTTGTATTCACCTTGACCTATGACGTTGACTTTCAGTCTTCAGCGAGCTATATGCTCATGACTCATACACATGCAAAAAAAATCAAGATCAAACGTCAATTCGGTCAACAGATAGAGTGGAAACAAACGGACGGACAGACGGACAAGACCAATCGCACTACCTTTCCAGCTAACGCGGTGGGTAATCGCGTGATTGTGACTGGTGTGTACGGCGTGGATACAGAGACGGGCTGCGGTAATGCGGTGCTGAGAATCTACAGCAACAAATCCACGCTGCCGACGTACGAACTGTGCGGCATTAGGCCTACGAACAACAAGGAGATCGTAACCGCCGGCAACTCAGTCAGATTCAAGTACAGTCTTCTCATTTTTACTGCGCGATGCTATGCTAGCGCAATATATGCTATATAGCTGTGTGTCCGCTGGTCCGGCGGTCTTTCTGTCAGAAGCCGACGTTTTATCGCAACGGCTGAACGGATCGAGTTGGCTCTCGGCGTCGAAGCTACCTAAATTGTGTTGTGAGGGAATTCGGATGTCTCAAAAAGTAATGGCGCGTCCGTTTTGAACCGTGTCCAAAACTCTGAACGTAGCCGATTTTTTTTCAACTTTTTCGCCACGACTCTCGGAAGTTGACAGCTAGGTCGACCGTCTCCCGTCTATCACACTGAGCGTCCACCTTCGCATACAACACGTTGACCGTAAAACAGAGCGTCTCGCGCTCCTTCGGCGACAGCTGAGACTCCTTTGTCTCGTTCTGTTACAGAAGGTAAAGTTAAAGTAAGTAAGTAAACAGTGTATAGCAGTTTAGCATCAATTTAGCTTTCACCGCTACGGGAAACTCACATGCCATATGGGATCACACAGTGTTACCTGCCACCCGACAGAGGTGAGAATCCCGCCTTTACGCCCAGCCGAAGCGGGTACTTGATTTAGCGACCCCGGAGGGATGCAAGGCTGAGTTGACCTATGTTACGTGAAAGCGGACCGGCTGGGAATTGAACCCGCGACCTTTAAATCGCAAGTCCAACGCCCTACCGCTGAGCCACCACGCAACACAAGGTATACATAGTGTGATCGTCATGATTTCTGTGTTTCATTTTTTATCGTTGGACTGCATCCATGGCCGAAAATGAACACTTCTCCTCCTATGGCCGTAAACGTTGACCTGAACTAGATCTTGACGTTCAAACGTGAACTAGATCTTGTCAAGATGAATCAGCGTACCGAATATCACAGGCTATTTTGTTCAAAAGTGTTTGTCCAGACACACAGACACACGGACATACAGACCGAACCGATTACTCTACCTGGACCACTAAAGTGGTCGGTAATATCTTTGGCTGACGAGTCTAATACCTGGCTTGAGGCTGTCAGATGATATCGCCACGTTGTGTTGATATCGCGGTGCGGCAAAGGCTGTTGATTGCTGGTGACGTCCACATTGAAGTTTTAGCTTCAGATTAAGACGGTCCCAAAGGGTTAGAGTTAATGGGGTTACGGTTTAGGGTTAGGGTTAGGGACTGGACCGTCGGAATGGCGACCGTTCGGAATATCTGACTGGAATCGAATGAATACTAGGCTGGAATTTTCGTTGGCAGCTTGTGATCACAGTCATCGACTGCGGAGGATTAGGGGACACGTCCCAGACTATTTTACCTGGGGTATACCCCTTTTGGAAATCTCACTCAGTATTATTTCTTTGTTCTCTTTTATACTGCCGAGATAGACAGAAATGACGGTTTTAAGGCTTAACCCACTTTAGCTCAGTGTTCCCAAAATAGCTACACCAATTCAAGGATTCGACGACGCCAGGCTGGCTCGACCATTTTTAGTTTTTGACTTTCGGGCACTCTGGCGCTCAAGGCTAAGCACCAGAGTGCCCGAGAGTCAAAAACTAAAATGATCGCTTAGCCAGCCTGGCATCGAATCCCTTAGTCACTGTCCCCATTTTGAAACTGTGGGCAAAAAGGGGTTAACAACGCATCAGAAATGTTTGATGGCCGGACTACCCCGGATACCGTGGTAGAATTCACAGAAAATGTCCTTCCCGTTATTGACGCGTTGACGATCACTGCCTTTGCCATGATCGAACGGAAACGACCAGCTGAATTACCCTCGTCGGATTATCCGCCGTTTGCTGGGCGCGTTAAACTGTCTTCCGGGCGCATACGTGACAGTGCGATTTTCGTTTTGATTTCTGTTTAGTTTTAGTTTCGTTTTAGTTTTCATTAATTTTCGTTTTCGTTATAGTTTTAGTTTTCCAGTTATTTTTTTCGTTTTCCTTTCGTTATAGTTTTACAGTATTTTTTCGTTTCAGTTTTAGTTTTAGTTTTCATCTAATTTTTGTTTTTGTTTTACCTACTGTTAGATACTAACAACAACAATAAGGCAGTATACAGCACAGGCACAGAGTTACTCGTGATTGTCGTCGTCATCATTATCATCATCATACGCTCAGAATCATATCTGTCACTGTTAAAATCCAACACGACCGTTCACCGGGTTCACATCATCAAATGTACTTCAAGTTCATTCTGGGAAATACGCGACGTTCAAGGTTTTTGCCATTCTGTTCCTATTGCCCGCCGTCGGGTCGCCACATACGTTGAACTGGAGTTCAGCATACCGGGTGGGCCAAAAAAGTGATACCTCTCGTACTACGTAATATATGTACGAGCGGTATCACTTTTTTGGCCCACCCTGTACGCCTGTGACGCTGGGCTGAAATCAGATCAATGGCGATCTTGGACAGAAGTGGATATCTAAACACCGGCATGCGTGTTTCAGGCGCGAAGTCGGCCAGTAGCCACAGTGCCGCCTTCGGGGAACTGTTGTCAGCGTTATTATCTTTTCGTTTTGGATTTTTCGTTTTCTTTTTAGTTTTCCTTAACGAAAATCACACTGATACGCGAACGACTACTTTTCCGCGCGCCGGAAGACAGTCGCTGTTGAAGAAGATACGTGGCCCACAGACACAGCGCGGCATTGCGGCGTTTATAACGCCATTAAGCTGGTACATGTGGCAGGTTTATCAGTTCGGCGCGAGCGGTCGGCGCTAAAGGGTTTAAAATCTGGTGGACCGAGATACAACTTCCGACTCGCGCCGCCGGTAAGCGTAATTTTATAATACTTGTATCTATGTTCGCTGTCGAACTGACTCAGACGTAGATGTAGAGTAATATACTCTCGCAACTTTGTCCTCATCGCTTTGATATGCTGTTGTTTCCGCATCGCATAAAAATTGCATCAGGATAGAGAAATACTTTATTTGCCAACTACGGAGCACATCGGCAGATTGCCAATTTGCTACGGTGACACCATCTTGCGTAATAAGTAAGTAAGTAAACGTCGATTGTCGATTTGTATAGCGCATCGTCGTAACCACGTCTAATGCGCTCAGTAATGACACGTGTTAGAGGGATCACACAGTTTTACCTGCCATCCAAACATTATTCCACGACTGGAATGAACTATCCTGCCTTTTCTCCGTAAGCATTCACCAGATGGCGCCCCCGAGCGAGGTAGCACACATCTGATTACAGCTCACTACTCATTTATCGACCTCGAAAGGATAAAAGGCTGAGTTGGTCTAGTTGGCTGACCTTGTAGCGGACGGTTTACCCGCATAAGTGGTCACCCATCAGCTGCAGTTCGAGCGTAGGACATGGAAACTTCGCCCGTGACAGACCGACGTTCCACCACTGCGCCCTGCAATCAACCACTGCTTAACGTATAAATAGGGCCCGCAGTTTTTTCGCGGGCCGTGGAATTTTGAGCCGAGCCGCTGAATTCATCCGTTGCCACGGCATTTCTTACTTTCCGCGGAAACGACCGGTGATTAATTCGATCGCTAATGTGACGACGTAGTACTAAACAGTGTGAATAAATCCAGTCAAATGACTACTTTAACTCCGATTGTGGTCGTACGCATTTCATTCTGCTTTTAGTTTTATATCGGTAAGTCTACAGTTTGGGTATTATGCATGCCGTTCTAAAAATAGAAGCCTGTGAGGTAACCTATCACTTTTATCACTTTTTTCGCCCCTTACGGGCTCCGGGATATTTACTAATCGAACAGCAGACAGCTGTTTACTCACAAACCCAAGTCTTCGGTTACGCTGTGGAATTTGGATGATTTTCCCACGGCGAACCGCGGAATTTACTAAACTGAGCCGCGGAATTTGGTAATTTTTTTCGGAAAACTGTGGACCCAACATATGAATATTGTCAGACACGTCTACAAAAATAAACATAAATGAAATATGAATTGTATACTACAAACAATTATCCGAAGTAATTTGGCAAAAGGCCGCAGTCCCCCCACCAAAAAGTGCCCCTTCTCGTGAGGGGATCTGAAGTGAACCCACATCTAATTATATTGTACATGGTTCCTTGGACCCACATGAGTCAGCCCCCAAACGGCAACTCGATCGGTTCAGTCGGTTTTGCACAGCTCACCCATGTGTCTAACACACAGACAAACAGACAGTTCGCAGAACTGTGGTGGACACGCCCCCCTGCTTCCGTTATGCAAGTGCTCTATCGATCGACGTATTTGTTGACAAACGCGCGTTGCAGGCGACAGCTGGTGTGAGGGTTTCCGATGTCGCGTGTCCGGCTATTGTATCGCCGCCAAGCTGAGCTGCAACAAGATGCCCAACTGTGGCATAGACGACGACTCGGACGAAGCTAATTGTGAGTAATGTCCCATGGACTTGACGTAGGCCTACCGAGACCGTATACGATACGATACGATACGATAAGACACGATCTATTTTCGTGCGAACAAAACCTGTCGGGTAGCAACTTAATCAGAATCGAAACTGAAGAAAAACAAGGTGTCGCACTAACGGGACGTAACACTACTGGCCCGCCGTACAGCTACGTGGAGTTATAATTACACTGGAGGCGGCATGACGTCATCGCCTGGCCTGCGCGGGTGAAGCCGCCTGCAGGCCCGCAGTGGAGTGTTACAGACGACGACAGATGACAGACGCCAGAGATCAAAACAATACTGTTCTCCTACACTGTGTATAGGCGGGCCAGTAATAACGTTTAACGGCGATTACCGGGCAGTTGATTCCACGGACAAGGCGAGAGTGATCGATTACTATGTCGCTTCATTAATCATTGCAACTGATATGTATTTAGAGTGTTAAACACAAAACTATTTCAAGAAATCGTGCAAGTTTGTTGTCGGGTCACGTTGTATAACATAGGCTTACACATATGGTTTCCAAGTCCACCTGCGTCTTAATAAATTTCACTTCAGGGCTCCCGGCTTCAACACTGGTTTGACGGCAGACAGGGTGTGGTCCGTTAAAAAATGCTGCGGTTTTCTCTGTTTTATATTTCAGTGAGACTCGGCCAAGCTTGCAGCAACTCGGGAAAAGAAGGCGGTTAAACAAAAACTGAGAAAAGCAGCGACAAACACATCCGTAAAAATAACATATTTCAAAGAGAAAAAATCGATGCAACGTCTCGCGTAAATTTGAAATATGATTGAGACGTTACTTTACGTTGCCATTTGTTTACTAGGCCCTAGCTGCTGCTTTCTATGATATGTTGATTGTCAACGTTTGAAAGCAGCGCTATTGTGTAGTTATTACGCTGTCCGCATCTATAGCGAAAAGCATAATGTAACGGTCTGGCGTCCGTCCGTCTGTCTGTCTGTCCGTCTCGTCGGTATACTCATCGTGACTCAACAGGGGAAGCATGCGACGCGGCCAGCGTACATTTCGGTCTGACATTAAGGAGGACCGACATACTTGTGAATTACAGCAGTGATCGTATAATTATTATTAGCTTTTATTTGACCAGGTGGAGATGGTGTGCGTGTGTAGGTGGTATGTATTTGAAGCACCTGACGACTGATGACGATGTCACACCTGCTTCCTTGTCTTCGTAATCATTAGAAAGTTTAGTAGCACTGTACTAGCTCCAAATTATCGGTTAGAAATCAGTCATAAATACGCGACAGTTACGTATCGGTGACATGCCAGTATTCGTTCATAAGAGTCGTGTTTTACTGCTAGCCTTTAAGTGCAGTGAGAAAATGCGAGTATAATTAAGTACAAATCTCTTGTGAACGAATTCTAGAGCAAAATGTTGTCAGAATTTCACCGATGGATGACTTCCGCCGTTGACTGCTGAATGCTTGTTGATGATAACGCTTAGCGTTGTTTAAAGAATATTGTACAGTGATTACTGACCACATTCAACGGCCGTTCACGGATGCGTATTTCGTAGTCCCTTCTATTCATTCACCCGTCACTTCTTCCTCTTCTGATTCACCACTCTGTACATCCATAACTCCCACTCTCTTTCACTTCCGGTTTAAAACCTATACCTCTTTCACAAATCCTACTCCCTTCCCCGTAGTTTCACTTCTTCCTTCCGGACTGCCTCCGCGGACTATTGCCTGGACCGTTTCTTCTGAGCTACTCGGTTATTGTTTTTATTTTTTCCTTTTTTCATTTCTGTGCCGTGCGCTAGATTGAGCTGGCCATCTAGTCAGCTTTTGAGCGCACTTTAATCTACCGTGTTATATTGTATCGTATCAAAAGCCGACTACGGTGGTCTAAGCTGTTGTTCTAATGAGTTAGATCGCTAGTGGAGCATGCGCCCAAAGAGCATAAACAAGTCTCAGCTGTCGCAGACGAACCACGCAACGCTGTGCGTCCATGCTGTTGTAAACAAAAGCGGACGCTTAGTGTGATAAACTGGCAACGGTCGTCGGTCGAACTATACGTTGACAGCACTAGCGACGGTCGACATGCCGTGGCTAAAAGGCAGAAAAATCGGCTAAGTTCAGAGTTTGGGTATAGGTTCCAGACGGAAAGTACCGTTATTTTTGAAGACACTCGAATTCTTTTACCACAGTGTAGGGTAGGTCGAAGATAGCTTCTGTGCCAATACCAGATCGATCTGTTCAGAACACCAGCATTTGGCAGAGTTAGCGGCAAACATACAGCGACACCTTTTTTCCGGACACGGTGCATATATGACACTTCAGTTATTAAGTTGAAATAATTTAGATGTTGAGGCTCTGCACGGGCTAAAGGTTTGTTCACACCGGACGCAGTACGGTGCGCTGCGGCATCGTGCGGCACGTTCCGTCGTTTTTGCCGCATCGCCGCAACGCACCGCATCGCAACGCATCGTATTCGGTGTGAACGTACCTTAAGGTCGTGCATGCATGGCTCGTTAGGTGCATCGTATCACGACTACGGAGACCTTCGAGTCGTCCTCGGCGTCATCGTCGCGATGGCCGCCGCCGTCCTGGTCATCGTCTGCGTCGTCCACCGCCGTCGAAGACGCACCAGGCACC
>Ga0209780_1000511_pt1 | contig 20920 bp, 10 predicted proteins | sample WorMetexBAHAMAS2_FD_187384 | JGI IMG/M metagenome (GOLD analysis project Ga0209780, IMG submission 187384) | Marine gutless worms symbiont microbial communities from Max Planck institute for Marine Microbiology, Germany - Inanidrilus exumae... | ecosystem: Host-associated > Annelida > Digestive...
ACCAGATGGTGCGAACGGCACACATCCGATAAAGTTGCTCACTACTCAATTTATCGACCCCGAAAGGATGAAAGGCTGAGTTGGCTTTGGGTGGCTGGTTACATACCGAAATAAAGTGCCGCCTCCGGGAGTCGAACCCAGACATGTCACCCGAGCTCTACGTACAGTAACTTCGTTGATACGACCGACTTCGTTACCACTACGCCACGCCGCCACTAGTAGGGTTGGGATCAGTAATTATCAATGGTTGGATGGTTGGGCAGGCAATGAAAGGTTTTTCAAAAGCTTGGTACGTCCATAAACCATCTCACACAACTCTCGTGCAAGGATATAGTGTATCATCTAGAAAACTATCCTCTATCGAGGATCAAGGTCAGGCCGACCGCGTTACTGCGTTACCACGCTTATACGCGCTGGATATTAACCTTTGACCTTGACCTGCGACCTTGTGTATTGCTGAGTAGTACACAAGGAGTACGTCTCAGCTGGCAGAGCGTTCAGAATCTGCTTCACGTTGGCTGCTGGGAGTCGGAATAGAAGGCCCGGAGTTTCGCGGTTTCAGTCAAAATCTGAGCACAACCGCCGTCGACTGTTATCAGAACTCACAGCTTGTTACTGGGTCCGTAATCATGGTTCCACACCGCCGGTTATTATGGGGACGTTAACTTGGCACGGCTTTGATATTAAGCTGTCTGTCGTTAACGCCGGCTTGGTTGCACGCAGTAAATCATTAAAACGATCGAGTAATGTAAGGCACCGCGACGTGCCGAAACATTTATGACAAAGAGGCTCAGCTCAGTCAGCTGACACAGAGGGACCGCGCGACTTTCTTTGCCACTTGAAATCATGTCAACTCCTGTATACGTAAAGTCGTGTGACGATTCTAGCTTCAGCTGTTCCATAAATATCATTGGGGGCGTCAAAATGTAAAATGGGTCACGTAAACCCGACCACGCCCATTTTAAGGTTAATTTGTCATTTTTATGCTGGAACTTGGCATAGCCTACACGCTTGCAAAATTTGACCCAGTCTAGCGCGGTATATGCTGTTGTCATGACATCGTGTGTGTCTGTCCGTCCGTTTGGCCGTCATCCGTCTGTCTGTCTGTCTATCACAAGCTTGCAATGTACCAAAACGGCTAAATGCAGGATCATGTATATGGCGCCATACGATAGCCCAGGGACACTGGTATTCTGATTCCAAAAATCTCGGCGAAGTTCCAACGGCGTAATCCCCTACTGGACGTGGTTAGGTCATGTAAACCATTTAAATTTTAGTGGGCACCTACCATATCTCCGGAACGGCTGAAGCTAGAACGTCAAATTTTTGCAAGCAGGTAGACTGTACCAAATCCTAGCCTACGGTGATAAATAACATCTAACGTGAGTGTGGTCAGAGTCACGTGACCCGTTTTTTTTTAAATTTTGCTTCTAAGCATATCTCTATAATTGGTGAAGCTAGGCACTTCAAATTTTGTGTACCGATTGATACAGATGAGTTCGAGTGCATGCATGTTATATTACCCCCAAAAGGGATGTGTTCAGAGTCACGTGACCTGTTAAAAGTTTGGGAAATGAGTGATAATATCTCGTTAACGGTGCAAACGTTGCAATGTAAGACTAAGAAAAATCGTATGTGGTATATCGAATGGCACCACTGTCAATGCCCTTGAATGAACTTGAAGGTCATTTTTGCGGTGTCAAACGTTTATAACTCCCATAATTCGTAAAACAGACGCGTCGCGCGGTCCATTTGCGGTAGCTGAGCTTCTTGTCAAGATATGGTGAGTTATTGGTCGAAAATCTTACATTGTGCATACGCGTGCATGCATTTGGCGCCCGCGTTGGTGGTGTCCCCATTGCAATTTAACGTATAGATCTGTAGCTTCAAACATTAGGTACGCCAGCATCAAACTGACATTTCCCTCGGACGACTCCAAGACCTCAGCTAGAAACGTCCTCCATGAGAATTAAAGCAGCAGATGGCCGGACCACATTCGATCCGACATAAAAATTCCGCATGCTGATCTACGAGTACTACGCGGGCACGTGCTATCCGTCGAGGTCATTCCGGGTGACGCAGCGGTCTCAGCTGATAACGACGACCGGGATCATTACGTGCGTCGCACTGGCTATAAAAATTTACCGGCGGTGAACCGATCGTTTGTGAATTAGGCCCATACGTGAGAGGTTTACGGGTTAATTGCCTTTCATGTCGGCTCAGGGTATACCGATAAAAGTTCCACGGGACGTAAAGCCCCGTCCACACCAGCAACAATGTCGAAGCAACGTTCGACGTTGTCAAAACTGGCAACAATGTTGAACGAGTTTATCGTAAAATTTCGTCCTTTCGACAAAATCGAAACAAATTGAACATGTTTAATTTGTTTCGACTTTGTCGAAAGAATCGTTCGACTTGTAGCATTCGACAATGTTGCTTCGATCGACATTGTTGCTGGTGTGGACGAGGCTTAACGGACCTTGCTGTCTGTCTGAAATATTGCTCTGCCTCGTCCAAAGGGGGCCATGTAATCACCCACAAGATTGGAACCATTTGACTGCCTATTCGTAACATCATTACTTTACAGGATGCTCTATAAAATGGCTCCTGTGGTTTTTATCTGCAGCTTTTCCACGACAACGACTTGTAAATTAAATTCCTGTAAAACAATATTGGTCTATATATCGATGACGAGTTTTTTCACTCATAAATTTTTAGCTTTACCCTCAAGTTTTAACAGACAGATAACAACATCGGACAGGTAGAAAAATGCACAGATTTGAAGAAGCTCCACCCGCTAAACGACAATGGAGTACGAACATCAGCATAAAAAAGTCATACTACATGTTCGAAGTCGAATATCTCCAAACGTTCGAAAAAGTTCTGAACAGTTTTTGCTACTATAGCTGCTGACTTTTACCGACATTTAATGGTTCAAATAAAGCAGTTGGTAAAGTATGCGATACGATACCATACGATATATTTACGTACGCTCAAAAGCTGACGATATGGCCAGCTTAGTCTAGCGCACGGCACACAAACAAAAATAAGGAAAAACTAAAAACAATAATCGATTAGCCCAGAAGAAACGGCGCGGGAAAAGTCCACGAAGGTAGTCCGGGAAAAAAAAGTAAAACTAGGGGGCAGGATTGGTAAAACCGGTAAGTTTTAAGCCGGGAGTGAAAAAGAGAGTAAGAGTTATGGATGAACAGATTTAAACAGAGTGATGAATCAGAAGAAGAAGAAGAAAAAGAAGAAGAAGTGATGGGTGAAGGAATGGGTGAGTCGCAAATGAAGGAACTGATACCAGAATGAGGTTGACGAAGAGATAAAGCGAGTTGATTCCGGAGACAAGGTGAAGTAGCATACGGAAAGGAGCGATCAGTAATTTTTATAGAGGATGATGTAGATGGCCGAGTAAGAGTAACTACGGATGAAATGCGAGTACTGCGAGGACGTTGAACAGAGATAAAGTTATAAAGGTATGGAGGTTGAGTAATTGTGAGAACTTGTAGGTAAAAGGGAGGAGGTTGTATGTGTGTCTGTGTATCCGGACAATAAAATAAACTAGAAAGCGGGGCAAAGTTCAATGTGTAGCCAGTCCGGCATGCGCAAACGCGACTGCGTATTTCTTACTTACCTACAGACTGGCTATACTACTGCCACCTAGCGAATGGCCTTTTAAAAACCAGCTCACAGCATATTATTTTAGCCTACGTGGATTCACCACCCATGCAAATGAGCCACAAGATTTCAGGGTTACGGGACCAAAGCTCACCAAATTTGTAGCCGCAGTAAATTTTTCATCGACTGTCTTAACGCAACAATCCGCGTTGCGATTCGTCCACCCGTTGTTGGATGACAGAAACGACATTAAAAATAAAACGAAAGTAACATCAGTAAAACATAAGCCCGCCGGCGGCATCGCGATGCCGGGAGGGCTGACTAGATGACTTTTGAAATGAATATTTGCAACACTGGTTCACCCTGACGCTGCCGGGGTCAAATTCGTATAAATCAAGGTCATGTGTCAAAGTTCAAGGTCAGAGGAGGAAAATTTTGCTAATATGGTCAGTGCGGTTTCGAGTAAGGGTTTTGCTAGTCTGCACTGTAATTTTTACTTCTTCGATTCTTAACACCTTTAGTACAGTTTCTGTTGTTTGGAACACCCTGTACATTTAGAATGAACTTACCACCATGAACTGTGATTTTGATGACAGAGGTGAAGGGTCAAGGTCGTAGCGCCACAGAATGCCTATGGATTAATCAGACTCAGTTATCACAGATGAAAAAAGCTTCGTAGTAAGTTTTTTAAAGTCTATAACAATGTATAATTGATGAAGTTTTTGTGATTTTCTCGTCACATCTAGCGATTGTGTTTGTCGTATTATTAGTATGTTGTTTTTTTACTTATTTTTGTTTTTTGATTATTCTTTTTTCTTTCTCTCTCTCTTTTTCATATTCGTTTTTGCTACGGCGAATAAAGTTGAATATAAAGCTCGAACGCATAAGCTAGTTATTGTTTTATAACATAGTTTCGGCCTACTTAGGCCTATAAGAACAACCGTTTGGTTTATCGAGTTTTCCTGGAATTCTATCATATAAAACTTCGCTTTTATGGCCTATCTCAGCTACGCAAACAAGGAACAGTGAGTGGGAGGCGCACATCGGGTTTCTGTAACAAGTTGTGACGTCCGAAGATCACGCAAGCTCTTCGTGCATAATGACCCGTATACACGCCAGCCACTCTATCGGTGCCCCGATAGCCTGCAATACGAGATGCAGCCGTATCTGACAATGAACTTGTGGTTTGAAAAACGATTCGGATTTCATAACAAAATAGCCATACATTCCTCAACGCCAAAAATGCTGCAGTGTGCGCATATGCGTGTATTTCGGTAATACACTCTGGTTGCCTGTTCTGTACACAGTGAAAGATTACTTCAAGTTGGTTGTCTATAACTCCGTCGAAAGTGAACCGATCTGGATGAAATCTGGAGCACTCCGAGTACACTGTCGACAGCTGGCTCTGGTAGTTTCTGGGCGCGATATGCACAGTAGCGACAGCTGGAGAGCCAGGCGAAATTTTGTTTTTTTGTTAGGTAAGCAACGCACGATTTCACCGATTTGCTGTCGGCTAAATTTCACGAAATTTAAACACAACATGTCGATCGGTGTCGCCATAAAAACGTTCGAAACAGAATTTTAAAAATTTTACCGTAAGGAGTCGTTTTACCAAAAAACGCAAAAAAATCAATAACTCCGCAATGATTACAGATCGCCGGAAATTCACTACCAAAATAACCCTCTACGAGATTTCTAGTTTCCATTTCTACCGTTGGAATCAATTCAAAGTCATTCCTCTGGCATGTACACTCAGTACAAAAACCTATCCAAATTTTCTGCGATGTCCGACGCGGGTTGATAACACGGCAGATAACGCTGACATCACTCAGTCGCAAGCACTAGATCACCATCAACTATTGAGTCACGTGACACCAGGCCTCGTCGAATGCAGGAAGTAAACAGCTTGTGCACAAATACCCGAGCGCTTCGAGCAAAATACTGTATGGTGGGCATTCCACACAATACAGCCGTCTAGTTGTATGTTTTTCTACCATTATTATCTGGTGAATATAGATTTTCACATCGGGACGTCTGAAGCTAAAGTCTTCAAATTTTGTAAACGGGTAAACCTATAAAAAGTATCAGCTTTGGGATGACACACTACCTCCAAGTAGGCATGGTCAAGGTCGCGCGACGCTGTGCTAGCGCGGTACATGCTGTCGTCGTGTCTTTGTCTGTCTGTCCGTCTGTCCGTCCATCTGTCACACGCCGGCATTGTATCAAAACTGCTAAATATGCAATCACGCAAACAACACCATACTAAGGAATCTAGTCTTCTGATTCCAAAAATATAGGCAAAATTCCAACGTGGGCTCCGAATAGAGGTGGGGTAGGTTCATGCGGCGATTTTAGACCAATATCTTGCTATATCTCAGAAACGGTACAAGATAGGGACATAGTTATTATGGAACGCTAATAGGGACTCATATGTGTTCTATCGAATGGCGCTATTTCCAGTGACCTTGAGTAATCGTAGCTACCCCAAGCCACCCCATTTTCGACATTTTGTATCGCTTTTCATATCTTCGTAGTGAGTGGAGATAAAGATTTTAAATTCGGTAGGTAGGTTAGGTCACGTGAACCATTTACATTTTGGTTTGCACCAACCATATCTCTTGAACGGCTATCGTCTCAGGTGTTGTCAACTTATTTGGATGGTCAGTGTCGTAAACTGGTGAAGGCCTTGGTGTCCGGTTTATAGCAGTGACCGTCGACGTCTGCGTACAACACGGTGGGCCTGAGGCATGCGTCGCGCGGGTCTGTCAGCGGCAGCGGCAGACTTGTTAAGTTTTGGGGCCTCGGAAATTGTATGGTCAACGGTTTGGCTAATTTGGTTGTACCATAGTGCGGGAACTATCGACAAACCCATAACATACACGACTGAGAAACACCGCTGTTTTAATCAACGACGTTAAGTTATTAACTGACGGTTCAAACCGATAGTTTAACTAATATCATGTCTTGACTCTTGATACGAATTTAACGTTAAAAACTTATGTTAATTTTAAAATTGAGTTAACCTCTCTGATAATCTCACTGCATAACAGGAAACTGAAATATAATTTGCATTCGTAGCAAAATAAAGAGATCTAACGCCCATGGAAAGGGAGACCTCCCCTGCGATGGGGCTGTTGGACTTAGAAATTGTTCGGTTGGCTGTTACTTACTTTTAGCCACGGACGGCCGTGCTGCGTTATCTTATCGTAACTGAAGCGTCAATGTAGCTTATTTAAGTGATCATTTATTTAATTTATTTAATTTATGTTTAATTATTTATGTTTTCTATGCTACCACATTTGTGGTGAAATAAAGTTGTGTGTGTGTATCATTTTATTCTGTACTCTCGCTTGATTAAATGAGAGCTGATTGCTGGGCACAGGTGTTTTTCTTAGTTTAATCAAGTTGTGCGGAAAGTCATTTCAGCAATTTTCCTCCCGGTGCTGTTTTATGGAACTACGGCTCCGTCGCAAAATTGGCAGCCAGGCGGATTGCAATCAGTGCTTTTACGGCGACACGACGCATACAAAAACGCAACGTCCGAGACGCGAAATAGACGAGAGACAGTGTGAATTGCTACAATTTCTTCATCCATCCATTAGCGTTTTCATTTAGTTTTTCAATCCGGGAGTTAGCTGCCAGAGATGTAATATACGCCGGTCGATGATATCCGTGCATAAAACAGAGGTGAACAGATTGCTCCGCTCGAGGAACCGAATCCACACACAGGAAACTTAACATTATCAGGAGTGACTTGCAACCGGTTCCAAAATATTACCCGATTCATAATCCAGGCAATGAGTTTTCCGCCATTATCGTATAAAATACCACTATTTTGGTCTGTGTTGTTACATATTCATCAGTTTTAGACAGCATTCTAAGGTAGTTTTAACTTCCCCAAGTTCAACTTTTGATTTCGGGTAGCACTGCTGTGCCTTGCGCACTGGCAAAAATGCTGAGCATACATGAACCTTTTTTGGGAGGGGGCATCTTTATTTCGTCGCATTTTCGTTTTACTTGCTTACTTAGTACTTACTTAATTTATTTATTTACTAAGCGGAATTTAAATCTGGGTCCGGGTGTGGAATAATGCAACCGGGTACCGAGTTCCTAAAACACATAACCAGTGAAAGATCTCGAAATGTTATGTAATGCAAATTGTCGAAATCGGTTTGTATTGCGCTTCGTTGCAATACATTAATGCACTCAACTGGAGGTATCAAAGAATCGTGGGATGTGGTTCACATGGCGAGCACAAAGCGTATAGCGAAGCGTGAGCCTATATAACAGGGATCTCTAAGCGTAGCCAGACGGAGTCTAGGAACAGAGTCCGTGGCCAGGGAAATGAAGCTCCTCTGAAGGTGAAAGCTTTTTGAATCTTGAATGTCCAACAAAGCGGCAAAATTTGCCCACATTTCTGTATTTTGCAAATATTGTATTTCTAGCTCTCCGTATGCTCGGTCAAGAAGTTTCCACTCTTGTCATCCCCGACTACCTAAGAGTCAAAAACTCACAGTGATCGAAGTCCGCAACAAAATTTGGCAGGATACCGCAAAGCCCATTGTGAACCCAAAAGAAACTTGAAAGTTTGAATTTTTAAAATCCATGATGGCGGACGGCCGTAATTAATTCTTCTAATTTTAAACTCTCTGTTTCTCTGCGACAGTTCAAGTAATTACAATTAGATTTGGTACTATGATGCAATAGCTCACACTCAACTCAACCCGACTACACTTTCTGATTGCTTTCTGATTCAACGTGAAACCTTGCAGGCGAGTACCAGTAATGGAATAGCGGACTCATGGCGGATAAGAATATTCTGTATCTGCGCGCCTCTGATGTGGACACTGAACGTATGCATTAGCCTACGTAGTAGCACTTAGGGCCTATTGCTTGTAGCAACACGTGTGGAGAAGTGCCGTATCGTTAACAGCTAATGCACATAAATACTCGTTTACAGTACAACTGTTGGATATCGAATGACGAGCAGGAAACGTCACCACAGCGTTTAAAATCGAAGTAATCTATACGTTTAATTTCCCAGACGTTTAACGATACGATGCGATACGGCATTTGCGCTGAAAAGCTGACGGGAGGGCCAGCTTACTCTAGCGCACGGCGCAGCAAAAAATGCTGGACGGAACTTACGACGAAGGCGAAGTTTCTCCAGTAGGTTTACAGATCACGTGATTTGTCGCAGTGGACGACGGGCTTGCAGCAACAGCGGCGGCGTAGGCTATTCGTGTTCAGGCAGAGGTCGCACCGTAATACGCCGGCGCCGGTTTACGGCATGTCTGTGTCTAAACCGGAAATCGTACATGGCTATAATAATAGGCCGTACATGTTGTGTCCATGCTGACTGACTTCTCAAGGTAGCAGTCACGTATACTGCGTAAAAGTGGTAATATCTCGCAAACAGTGCCAGATAGTGACGTTGTTACTGCAGACCGCTAATTTACCTAAGGCATATTTTGTTCACATTGCATTAGCATCGTTTCTTAGTTGTGGATATCTATTTCGCCCGCGGTAGCGGTTGCGAAGTATTGTGATAAGTATGCCTGTGTGTGTGTCTGTTCGCGAGGATATCTCTGGACTCACAAGCGCGATTTTTTTCCACATTTTTCTTGCATGTTGCCTATGGCCGTGGCTCGGTCCTCCTTCGGCGTCGTTCGTCATGTTTCTTCTACAATGGGCCGTATGGCGGTATGAATTTCGCTACGAAAGACCGATTTCGATTACATTTACTTATATACCTTAAAGTATGACACAATTCAATTTCCTATAATTAAAGGGCATAATTTTGACTCACCGTTTCGAAATTACTCGCAAACTAAAGTAAACAAGGAACGGAGAAATTTGACGATTAATGGGAAAAATTACCGAAACGCACGTCGCCGTAGCTATTATTAGTTACTATGGTAACGGTGAAAGTTGGAGAAGAAACAAATATACCAGCGATTTTAATGCATGGATGTAGAAAAGCGAAGTTAATTTAGCGTTAAAGGGACTTAGGTTAAGGAAATATATAGAGGGTTAAGGGAGAACTGAGCAGCATTATTATAGTGGTCCATCTGCAAATAATATACCAAAGTTGAGCAATTCGTGTTGAAAGGTTTGCAATGGCCCCTGTGGTTACCTGAAGCATGGCATAAAAAGATGCCGTTTGGAATGATGTGTGGGCTTGACCCGAGGAACAGTGTGTCACGCGTGGGTGAGGATCCCCAAAAGGGAAGGGGCAATTTCTAAGGAAACATGTGCCCGACAAGCCTAACACCCTATGAATTGCACATTGGACTGGTCCATGCAGCGGCCTGCACAAGACAGACGCTTGATTGCCAGCGTTGGACGAGTCTATTATCGGCCGCGAAGGGGTGGGTGGGCTTGCACACTGTCGGCGAAGTCTGATATCTACGATTGCCTTATTTTGTTGTTTGCCTTGTTTTCTGTTTAATTTTGTTACGTTTTCTTTCTCATTTTGATGTTACTGTGGTATAAATCTAGCTGGAATTCCTGGAAACACGGGCAAATCAAGAAGGATTGGTTGGGGTGAGGGGTAGGTTATAGGAGCTGTTTCCTCCTTACTGGGGAAGCCTAGGCTACCTCCCAGAAAAAATGAATTTTTGCACTTGAAATGGCGTGATCTGGTGAATTCTGAGCGGTATTTTTTGTCTGTGTCCTCGCCAGAATAATGTTTAATTTTTCGTCTGAAGTGGTAATTTAGTGGACGTTGAAGATGTACTTTTGGGAAGTAGTAAATACTCTGTCAGAGTCATGGGTTCGGTAAGCTTTTTTACTGCATTGTAAAGCAAGCAACCCGGTGCTCTAAATTTTGAAACACGACAAAATGCGGGAAAGGTGCAATTTGCATTCACGTCTCCCATTCCAAACTCTGGGGGACTGGTCCCCTCTGCCTCCGATATTTATGTCCATGTGTTGGTGCCGGATTTTTTCTGGTGAATAAAGATATTCAACACGAATGAGAGGCTACAGCCTATCGAATTGCGCCATCTCTGATGATCTCGAGTGACATTCGAGGTCATTCGCCTATTACAGCATTTTCGAGTGGAATTATTCATACCGTTTTGTAGCACTTAAGCACTGTCGTTATTGCGATACTGGGGCCCGATTCACAAAAAAAAATCTTAGGAAAAATCCTAAGTTTATCATAAGTTTTTCCTAAGTTTATCTTAAGTTTATCCTAACTTATAAAGTTAAAGATTTTCCTAGAATTTTGCATGTAATTTATTAAAGCAATCTTATAACTTACTAAGGTCTTCCTATAAAGGTCAAATCCTACCCCCCTTAGTTTCACTTCTTCCTCACAATTCTGTAAAGAAATGTTAAGTAATTTTTGAGAAATTGCATTTTTCTTATGAAGGTGATCTTAAGTTTTTCGTCAGTTCATCCTAAGTTTATCTAAAGATTTTCCTAAGTCACACTTTATCCTAAGTTTTTCCTAAGTTTGTAGTAAGATTTTTTTGTGAATCGGGCCCCAGGTGGTATCTAAGTTTCTTATCTTTATTAGTTGATTTATTTCACCCACTTATCGATTGCGACTTTGGAGCTCGGACAGAAATCGCTTTGCTATGTATCGATTCCTTTCTCTGAAAATTGTATCTCGAATCCTCGTTGGTGGAAACATCGTAAGAAACCCAATACGAGCAATCACGTTTTGTTGACGCAGGTGACTGGAGGCTAAAGTAGCGTTCTCAGTGACGCACGTTCGAACGAGTGCAAACGCGAGGGACGGTCTCAAAAATCTAGCATTGCTAGATGTTCGACTTTTGAGACCGTCCCTCGCGTTCGCACGCGTTCGAACGCATACGAACGCGTCAGTGAGAACGCTGCTTAATTTAGGTGAATTTCGCGTAGCGTTGTTCTGAAGCATAATAACGGAGATATTAGAGTCGAAATAACGCATAATGACAGAGTCGTGCCGGTAACAGTTAAGGGTTCCGGTGATTATGGCCCACCATTTGTAATGGTTCTCTGTTATGTGCTCGCTATATAAGTGTCATTATTGCGGAGTTGCAGTATCGGCAAACACGAACTACATCCTTCATCGGAAACCGTGTAGGGTCACCGTTTCGCAACCCAACCTAACCCCACCCACCATGGATCAAAGTTATTTTCACTCAACTCAACCCACGACTGCAGCTTTCGATAATAACTCTCAGTCGAAGCAATATGATAGGAGTCACAGAAAAATTGTCCTATGTCGTCAGTGTATTTTGCTATTATTATATGCCACTGCTGTAATATATTCAACTTTATTCGTCGTAAATCAACGACAGCAGCAAAACGACACATAAGAAAAAAAGAAAAACAACATATACCAGCTATCACACTGATCATTCGTTTATGAATGAATGTTTATTTGTTTATTTTTATTTATTTATTTAGGCCGACTGTGTCAATTTTTGGGACCAAAATTCGGATCTACCAAACCCGGCCCAAAATAAAATGAACAATCGACCCATTCCAACCGTTCGAATGGCCAAACTTATGTTCACTTCTGCAGAAACATGCCCAGTACAGAGTTAAATTGCGTGTTGTTCCTGAACTGCCTTTACGTAACACTATGCCTGGGAAATCCAACGGCAAAATACCGGTATAACAGTCGAGTAGTCTGCTTATAATAAAAGCAGGCGACGATGCACCATGTTCCAAGACGAACTAGATGGCAAGTACTCTGAGAGAGTACAACTCCCTGCGAAAGCAAAATTTGGGGGTTTTGTCGCCAACACTTGGAAACACTTGCCACGCCTACTATTAGAGGTATAAAATGTAATCGATCGCCGATTTACGGAGTTTTTTGACCGTTACTTCCACATCCCTCTACCGATCGTAGCGAAACACAAATTTGGTCTTCCCTTTCCCCCTAGGAACCTTCCCGTAAAATTTGTTACAAATCCGTCCACAATCTTTTTAGTTATCGTGGTCACAGACAGACAGACACACACAGGCACACAAACTAACGCCAGTAAAAATATACTCTTTCGCTATCGCGGGGAGAAAACCGCATTCGACGACAGCCGAGATCCCCGCTACGAAAATAACTCATCCGTCTCGATGCGGTCGAATGCCGTCGAGCCGGCAACAAAACAAAATATACCGGCTCTCGTCTCTTTCTTTAAGTTTCGTCTCTACCGCGGCAATCGACCAAAGACATCAATCAGTATTGGCGTCGCGCAGACGTCGAATAGCCTTGCGCTTGACATGCGCAGGAAGGCTTTTTTGATTGACGAGCTTCCGCACACCAGCCGGAACAATTTCTCAATCTTCTTGTCAAATCTAACCACTTTCGTAGTCCTTGAGACCGCGCGATCTTGGTTTCGAGACCGCTCGATACTGGAATTTTGCGGTCTTGGTCTTGGCACTTGTGGTCTTGACAGCGTATTCACTACTTCCCAAACGTATATAAAAATTTGAAATCTTTGTTACTTACTTGCGCGAAAAGGATTATAATTTTACGACACACACATGCTAGTAAATTATTGATTGGTCTCGAATACAGCCGAGACCGATCTATCAAGAACAAGACCAAGACCACAAGTGCCAAGTGGTCTTGGTCTTGGTCTTGAAGGAGTGGTTATTCCTATACATTTTTGCTGTTTCTGGCCACCATGATGTGGGGCAAGGAAATATCAACACTTTAAATCATATTAGTTTGATATCGCCGATTACTCTGACGTTACTCCATCCTATGTATAATAATAACCATAATCATAATCGCAATCATCATTATATTTATGCCTCAACAAGGTTGCAATTTCTGTTTTTACAGGTTCTTTGGCCGATGACCAGCAAAGTACTTTACTAGCCTGCATGCTTTTTGGCCAAGGTTATCGAACAAGAACACGGAATTGCCGTGAAATTAGCAAAAACTAACTTAAGCAGACGGACTAGAGAGACTAAGAATAAAGTGCAGCCGTTTCACGGATCGACGACTAACTCGTAGTCATGGTAACCAAAGCAGTGTAGTAATCCTTTACCTTGCACAGGCGTAACCATGGCAACGCAGACAGCGGCAGCAGAAGCCAGTAGAATGGCGGTCGACAATGTGCTACCATTCATCGTTGTTCCTTGAACCAACTACATGCAACAAGCAGCTTGCCGAGTTACTGCCAGCATCAAATTGTTATTAGCCCTCAAGGCATCGCGATGCCGAAGGGCTTATATTTTACCGATGTGGTTTTTTCTCTCTCCTTTCTTCTTTTTACGGGCTGGGGAGGCAAAAACCGTTTTTGGACTAACCCTAACATGATATCAACAATCGGAAGCAACTTGTCAATCTATAGGGACTCCCTACATGCCGCAAATTTGGCGAACATTGGTCCAGAAACGGGTGAGAACGGTTGGCGAGTTTTTGCCCACCCCTTAAATATTCGCACTGGGAGACACTGCCAACCTTACCGCATGGACGATAACAGACAGCAGGCAAACTTTGGTACGGTTACAGTCTAGAATCACCGAATGCCGGGCGGGCTCAAGCTGGGCTTTGCCATGCGTGTAGTTTATTTATAAAATGAAGAATTTTACGCAAGGAGACGATAACTAAACTTAGCACGTTTTTGCTATTTTCGCTTTTACATTCAACTTTGTCCACCATATAGGTGGAGAAACGGTACAAAACAAATAAATTAGATGCATGTTTTTGTTGTTGTTGTTGTCGTCGTCGTTGTTGTTAGCATGCTTATTTTGCATAAGTTATTACACTACTTTACCCCAACCATGCTCCTGGCTCAACTAATCAAGTCATACTCGACGATCTATGGTTCTTCGCCGCATATGGCGCAACAGATATTTTCAGTTATCTTGACCATACACTCTGGAGCGGAGCGTCTCTGGACAGACGACAAAACGACTTTTCGTTTCTATTGATACCTTCAAGCGCCGTCTGTAACTCACCTAAATGGCTATGGCGTGTCTATGGTGTAACAACTATAGCCGGGCACCGATTAATTTCCCACTGTTGACTCCATACGCCTTATAAACGTTCATTAGTCCGTCCGGCATTGCGATGCCGCCGGCGGGCTTATGTTTTACCGATGTTACTTTCTTTTTTAAATGTCGCCCCTCTTGTTGGACGATGGGTGGACGGATCGCAATGCGGATTGATGCGTTAACATCTTCGATGAAAAAAAATTACAAATTTGGTGAACTATGGTCCAGTAACCCCTGAGAACTTATGGCTCATTTGCATGGGTGGTGAAAAATGTATGCTAAAATACGCTGTGCGCTGGTTTTTAAAGGTCACTCGCTAGGTGGCAGTAGCATGGCCAGTTTGTAGGTAAGAAATGCACAGTCGCGTTTGGGCATGCCGGGCGGGCTACACGTTGGGTTTCCCGCTTTCTAGTATTTATTACTATTATCATTGAAATAACAATTTTATTTATCATTATCGTAGTCGTCGGCGTTGTAGTCATTAACATTATTCCGGTAACTGAAAATTGTTTAAATAACTAACATTCGGTTAAACCATAATCAGTTTTAATCAAATATAGACAACTTCATTTAATTGTAGTTGTTAACTACTTAGTACCTCTGTTATTTGTATCATTTTGGCGCTTAATAATTGAAATCAAAAATAACTAATTGTGGTTATATCGATTTGTTTGTGCTTATTGTTTTACATAAATCGTCTTCGTTTGACAGTTCGCATGTCATTTACTATTATCATATTCGCGAACTAGTGGGAACTACGCTACGATACGACACGATACGATATATTTACCATGCCCCCTTGTTACTTCTCGCACCTGATAGAAGCATTCAGCCAGGTGTCACATTTACTTACTTACTTACTTACTTGGTCACTGTTCCTTGAGTGTAAGCGTTGGACAGTCTGCATTTCATTTCATTTCTTCATAAGCGAACCTCTAAGGACATGTACGATGAACGTAATCAGAAGAGCGGATTAACATATGTGGGTCGGGGCTCTGCTCCTTACGTCGTTTCTTTCATTTTCAACATTAGATGCCTTTCCGTGGGCGAAACATTGCTTTTCAGAAGAAGGGATCCACAAATTCATGGAGCTCTGCTTAGCTAAACAATGTGAACTCTTCTATAAATTCCGGCCAGTATGTAACAGCCAATTTGCCATCGCAGATTAAACGCCGTTAGGCCGGCCATATAATATACAGGTCTACTGCACGTATAATTATTTCGCGGCAAAACCTCTAAATATTGAAACTTTAAAACCCTTCCGTGCTTTGATGCCGTTGCTTCAGCAACACGAAAACCACTCCACCTGTGAAAAGCTGCTCCACATATCTCATATTCGCTTCTTGGAGAGTAAGACCCGGGAACACCTTAACAAACTCCGAAGGAGTCTGCTTACATAAAATAATAATAATAACGTCGATCACGACGACCAACAACGACAGTAAGAGCAGCAGCTATACAATAATAATAATTAGAATAAGCCAGAACTCGCAAGAGTGCAAAAATCCACGCAGGCACTTTTTATGTACCTCATGACCTTGACCTTTTGACCCCAAATTAAATGGGTTTCCAGGACTCATCGTGGAACATGTCGTCTTGTCTGGCTGGATCGTTTTTGAGATGTCGTGCGGATAAACAGTCAAACACAAACGCTGGTGAAAACCATACCCCCGCGACTATCGCCGGCGTGTGGAATGTGTGGAATATGTCTTTTATTTCGCCAGCAGATCGTGACCACGGTCGTAACGTCAGAAGCGGCGGCTGCTTGATATTGCGGGCCAGATCAAAAAGTGAGTCCAGACTTAAACACCGCTATTGATTTATTTATTACTGAATCGTACACAAGGTACACTAAGTTAGCCCCATACGGGACTGACGGTCGACTCCTACTTAGTGCCAAATTCAAATTCACGTGACACCAAAAGTAGGACAAAAATAAAAAAAAATCCGGCCCTGATAAGCTTGAGATATTGTGCCCTAATTTAAGAATCCGTGGTCATTTGCCAGCCCTCAGTATACATGAGGGAGGAGATAGCCTTTGAAAATGGCCGAATTTCCGACTTTCAAGTGCTCGTGACTTTGACCTTGGATCGGGTCATACTGTATACCGTCATGCATCACTCAGCGACCTCTGCCTACGTACCAAATTTCATTAAAATCGAAGAAACTTTTTTTGTGGACGGACGGAGGTACGGACGGACATTTGATACCCAAAAAAAAGAACAAACATACAGACATAAAAACAGAGATAAAACCTAATTTTAAAAAAATCAGTAAATCAGCTGGTGCATAAACCCGTGATAAAACATTCAATGTCGTCCGTATTAAACAGATGGGAAGAAAGGTCTGGATTATCTGTAAACAACAAGAAGTCTCTTAACACAGAAACGCTGGCTAACATTTCAGCAGACACATGTTGGACAAATAGTTATTCCAGACTAACAACAATCGATCTAGGGTCCAGAAAACGACCAATATCAAATTTAAATCGCAAACCACAGTACAAAGCACTGCACCCTAGTGGTGAAGTCATGTGACCATGTCGAATTGCATGTCTAGCAACCGCTTTGACAATCTAACAGTCACTATTAACACATTTAGTAACAAAAGATAACACTCGTTAGCAGTTAACATCGAATACAGGGAGCGCATTTGACAATTCAAGCAGAATTTCACAGTGTGTATTAAAAGGCAGATTCCAAACCCTTCTCAAAGCTTTCCTCCAAGCGACACAAACTGTCAATATTCTTATTCCTCAAGTATTGGTATTGTAGGGTTTAACGTCCCACTCGACACATTATAGGTCATTTCTGAGACGATTTTACAGGTCAGATGACCCAACCAACAGTGTAATAGCACTGAATTATGATAGTCTTCCAGGTCAAGGGCCAATCCAGCAGGCTCAGCACACTAAAAGGTAAAGAAAAGGATGTAATCAAAAATTCTTTCTACATACAGCACCAAGTACACTGAAGACACAGAGGCGCTCAGTAGACAGCTAAACCAAGCAAGATCAAAGCCCGATCCAGTCGAGTCCCACCGCTCGCATCCATGAAGGCTACTACAGGAAGCATACAGCAATTTCAATTTCACAGATGAAGGCAGCTTTCCAAAGTAACATAAAACGAAATTAATTGGCCCAATCATACAATTGCGTCTATGACAAATGTCGGCATCATCAAGACAGCGGCTAGAAATTATATGACCTAAACGTGGCCATTCAGAAACAATCTAAATATCATTACCACCAACATGAAAATTTAGGGGTGGAAGATTCGACGAAGGTAACCCTTTGTTTTGATTAAGATGCACAACCAGGCACTTTGATTTATTAGCGTTGAAGGCCACAGAGTATTCGTGTTAAGTAAATAAGTAAATATAATGTATAAACATGCACAGTGGTTGGCAAAAGCCGAATCTAAGGCGCAAGAAGAAAAGCGGATTGGGAAGCGGCAAAAGCGCTGGAAACAATGTCTTGAAATCACGATGATAACAGGTAAACATTCCAAGAGCTGGGGTGGAGTTCCTGATTTTGGGAACTACAATGCTGTAGCTGCGCCACTGCGGGTTCCGAATTAAGAGCAAATGGAACAGAGCTTTTGAGTACTGTCCTAATAAGCGAGTTCTAGACGTAGAAACCATGTTTAGGCACCTGAGGAATTTCTTTTTTAAAGTCGCACTATACAAATGTTCTCATTATTATTATTATTATTATTATTATTATTATTATTATTATTATTATTGGTAAAGCCAGTGCTGGTGTAGAGGTGAAAGAGAGAAGAGTACCTGAAAACGAGAAGTCATGCACAAGAGTTTTAGATGTTTAAGTGGTAAGGTAAGCTGTCATTGCAAACCAAAAGTAGCAGTATTTGTATTATTAAACCATTTAGACTGATGTGAGTGAAAAATAACCTAAATGATTACAAAAAATATTCACCAATTCAATCTTAAATGAATTCTGCAATTTCCAAACTGCTCATTAAAGTACCAAATACTAGGACAACAAGCAGTGACGTTACTAATGCATCAAACATACTAGTTTTCAAGTGTTAATCATGATTCACGTTACATCACTGAGCAATATTGAAATACTATTAATATTTCTGTATTCAGTATATGCAGAGCAGCAAATACCCACAAACTTTCGAAAGCAGCCACACAATAAAGTGACAATATGAATGGAAACATCACAGCATAACTGTCTACTCAGCCTCGCGGTTCTTTTGTTTTTGAATTGTGGCATTTCATTCTTTCCAAAACCATCGCGATATCAGTATTTTCAGAATGTTGCAGTTTTACTATTTTTCAGCCTTTTCTCGCTTTGATTTCTTATGTTTATGTCGCTTTTTGCTTTCTCTCACATCACCACAATTACCTTGTACTATACCATCGGTCGACTCGCAAACACATGAAGCATCTTCACCAAAACTGTTCTGCGTCAGACTCTCAGGTTTTATCTCCGATCTTTCCTCATCACTTCCGGTAGTCTCAAGTTGTCTGATAGTCTTGTCCTTCTTTGACTTCTTATGTTCACGAAATTTTTTCCTGTCACTAGCAGCATCCTGTTCTGTTGGTACCGCATCACAGATCATTGTGTCTGGCGAATTTTGAACATGGTCCAGCAATTGGATATCAGTCTCGGATTGTTTAAGCTTGGCTGCTTTAGCAGCCTTTTCATTCTTCGATTTCTTGTGCTTGCGTGACTTTCTGTTTTTCTCCGCAGTATCACGTTCGGCTTCCAACGTGGCAACACAAAAAGCGTCTTCACTAAAACTCTTCTGTGTCGGCATATCAGGTTTTATCTCTGATCTTTCCTCATCACCTCCGGTAGTCTCAAGTTGTTTGACAGTCCTGTCCTTCTTTGACTTCTTATGATTATGAAATTTTTTCCTGTCACTAGCAGCATCCTGTTCTGTTGGTTCCACATCACAGATCACTGCACTTGGCGAGTTTTGAACATCTTTGAGCCTTTGAACATCAGTCTCGGAGTGTTTAGGTTTAGCTACTTCAGCAACCTTTTCATTCGTTGATTTCTTGCGTTTATGCGACTTTATCTTTTCTTCCACCATATCAAGTTCGGCTTCCGATGTGGCAGCACAAGAAGTATCTTCACTAAAGCTCTTCTGTGCCAGCCTGTCAGCTTTTATCTGTGACCTTTCCTCATCCATTCTAGTAGTCTCAAACTGTTTGACAGCCTTGCTTTTCTTTGACTTCTTATGTTTATGAAATTTTCTCCCGTCACTAACAGCATGCTCTTCTGTTGGTTCCACATCACAGATCACTGCGTCTGGTGAGTTTTGAACATGGTCCAGCCTTTGAACATCAGTCTCGGAGTACTTAAGTTTGGCTATTTTAGCAGCCTTTTCATTCTTCGATTTCTTGCGTTTGTGCGACTTTCTCTTTTCCTCCACAGTATCATGTTCGGTGTCCAATGTGGCAGCCATCAGCTCAGGAATAAATAGTACATTTCCACTCAAACTCTTCTCTGACTGTTCACCAAGTTCCGAAATCGACGTTTCATCAACCATGGTGACATCCACTTCCAAAGGTTTGAGTTTGGCAGCCTTTTCTTTCTTTGATTTCTTACGTCTGTGTGATTTTTTATCATCATCGGCAGCATCGTTTTCAATTTGCATCTCACCACAGATCGATTTGGAGACTACTAAAGCTGAAGTGGATTGATCACCAACTTTTAACTCTTCGGTAGACGGAGAATGGGCCGGAACTTCAACTCGTTCCAGACACGCGATGAAGAAACCTTCGGTAAGACTCGTCTCCGGCGACAAGCGGACACATCTCTCAGCTTGCAGCAACGTGGATGACTTCCCACGGCTCGTCAACTCTGGCACAATATCAACCAGCTGAAATGCTGAATACGTCGACTGCAGTACGTCTTGAATAACGAGTTCATTTTCCTGTTCATATATTGAGCACGTAGAGTAGACGACGCGCCGAACAGATGGGAATTTCAGCGAGTGTCGTAAAATCATCGCCTGAAAATTTGACAGTGACTTGAGACGTCGATCACGGGCTTCAGAGTCTACATTTTGATCTTCACATTCGACGTAGTTTACCATCCCTGACCACATTGCAAACACACCACGGCAACAGATAACAAACCCGAACAGTTTCACACAAGAGGTTCAGCTATCGCCGACCAGCGCGACGCTCTGTATCAGTTGAAATGTTGTCCTACTGTTGTACGAATAACGCAAACCGATCACGTGCCAGCCTGAGGAGCACTTTCAGCAACTGCCACTTTATTCTAGCATAGCATCGCGTGGATAAAAATGCAAGAAAAGTTCAATAAAAAGGAGACTATTTAAGTGTCATGTAGCCTATTTGTGTT
>Ga0209780_1000512_pt1 | contig 20901 bp, 11 predicted proteins | sample WorMetexBAHAMAS2_FD_187384 | JGI IMG/M metagenome (GOLD analysis project Ga0209780, IMG submission 187384) | Marine gutless worms symbiont microbial communities from Max Planck institute for Marine Microbiology, Germany - Inanidrilus exumae... | ecosystem: Host-associated > Annelida > Digestive...
ATAGAATACTTATACCGTGGGAGTCGCGCGGTACGTCTCTCTGCAGACGTTTACTACTTGACGTAGTAATCGTAAATTGTCCATAGTTATGGCTTTGTCAACCACTTATTACGAAATGTGCCCCGGAAACTATCAAATTCTTTAAAATAGCGCAACATATAGAGCCTATATATAAGGGCCATTTTGCGGTTCAAGGTCATTCAAGGTCACCGGATTTGGTACCAATCGAAAGCTCATGTACGACTTCCTATCAAGACGATAGCTAGGCAAGTACTGCGCATTGAGTCTTGAATTGATGAATCTGCTAGGCATTTATACCATTGGCTTCGCGCGGTCCTTATGCAGATGTTTACTACAAGACATAGTAATCGTAAATTGTCCATAGTTATGGCTTTGTCAACCACTTTTACGCAATATGCATCTGTCTGAAATTACCAAATTCGGTAAAATAAGGCAAAATAAGGGTCATTTCGAGATTCAAGGTCATTCAATGTCACAAATTTTGGTACCAATCGAAAGCCCATATACGACTTCCTATTAGTCATTAACTTACCTGCTATCTTGCACCGTTTCGAAGTTATAGCCTTCCAAATGCCCAAAATCGCTATATTTCGTTACCCCTCTTGCGTTTAAATCCCCTGACGAAGGGGTTCCCCTGGGACGATCTCTGTAAAATTTTCCGTGGATATCAATGGATGGCCATGGTACCAAACCCCGAAGACAAATTGCCGAAAATTTCAACCGGCTGAGTAGGGCGCACCAACGTTACAGACTGACAGACAGAAGACAGACAGACGGAACGGTGATAGCATATAGCGAACGTGAACGAGACTACGAGAGTTCACGTTCGCTAAAAACTGAAGAAAAATTAACATGACCTTTTAAGAGAAAATAAAAACAACATAGAAAGAAGTGACTAAAAATTCTGACGCGTCGTCGAAAAATTTGAAGTCGGAATTGAAAAAATAAATTATGACGCCGTCGAAACGTCGTCGAAAAATCTCAAAGTGAGTCGAAAACGTTCGACGCGATCGACGTCGGACTGTACCGTCAACTGGGGCTACTTGGGACACAGGGGGCATACTCGGGACAATGATAGCTTGGGACACTGATCGCTTGCTAAGAACAGTTGGTCTTTGTTGATAAGTGTCCCAAGTAGCCCCAGTTGACAGTAACTAACCGTTTTGTGACTATCGACAATGTGTCATTAACCCATTGTCTAATTTGTGTATTATACGAGTCTTTATTCGTCACTAATGAAAGCAGAAAAATTGGCTTGAAGCTAATGCGTCTTAGTTTTCACTTTTTCATTCATTCATTCATTCAACTGCTTTATAGCCATTTTGTGCAGTTGTGTGCTGCTGAAAGGTATTCTTAGCGATTGATAAAACAAACTATGGATGTTTTGTCTTATTTCAGAAACCGAGCAGGGTGATATGTGACTCTTTACCTGTACCAGGAGGTTATATTTCGCCCGGCTTTTGTCTGCCTGTCTGTCTGTCAGGCTGTTAGTTTGCAAGATAATTAAAAAACTACTGTGCCGATTTTGATGAAACTTTGCATGTAGGTTGCCTACACTGCAAAAATTGATTTATGACAGTTACAAAAACTTTTGTGACCATTACAAAATAATTTTGTGACTATTTACTTACAAAAAATATTTGTTACTGTCACAAAATAATTTTGTGAATATAATTTTGTTTCAATCACAAAATTTATTTTGTACAACCAACAAAGCCTTTTGGTTATATTTAACCAAATATTTTGTGTGTAAACCTAACCCTAACAACCGAATCCGGGTAACCCGGTTCCAACAACCGGGTACCCGGTTCTTAAACTGGGTAATAAGTCAATTCACTATTTATTAGTGGGCACATGCTATGTAGGCATGCTGTATCAGTTAGGGTGAGTATGGTTAGGATTAGGGTTAGTATAAGGGTTAGGGGCATGTTTTAGGGTTAGGGTTCAGTTACTGTTCAATTGAAAGTGCGCCCACTAGTCTACATGTGTCCCATCTGATTAATGATTAATAATTTATCAATTAATCAGATTAATTCATAGGCTAACTCAATTGAAACTCAGGCCCCTCCTACTTAAGGAAAATTTATGAAAGCATGTTTTAAACTAATTGTAAGTAGCATGCATGGTGCAACTATGCAAAATTAATTTGTTACTCATTTCTGTTGCGTTTAAAAATTAAAATAACAAACCAAAAAAATAAAAATTACTGCATTTAATGTGTTTATTTTATAATTTGTGTGTTAATGCAGTGATGTAGACAAGACCAAAATCAGACCAACCAGGCCAATATTACAAGATCAAGACCAAAACTGCAGCGGTGTTGAACCACTCCCAGTGAGTGCATATCAGCTCAGATAATGTGACTGACAAACAACAGCAAGTGATTCAGTTAAACTTTGTGAAAGTGACAATCATGTGTCACTATCACCGCATGTGCATACAGTAGTACGGCTGTTAATGATAGCAGTCAATTACTGCAGTAAAAACGAATTCAAGAAATTGCTGTCAGCAACACCATTTCACTCAGACCAGATCAAGACCAGCACAACAAGACCAAGACCAGACCAACTAGACCTAGACCAAGAAAAAAACTAATACAAAAGTAACAAAACGCAAAAACATAAAATATGTAACTAAGAACATTGAATAACTATACTGACGATTAATCAGATTAATTTTTAATGATTAATCGATTATCGATTAATGCCAGCATTTAACGATTAATCTGGTGGCTCTCTTTAGTAGTTAATTAGGATTAATCAATTAACGATTAAATGCACTGTTGATAATTAGAGAAAGCTATTGAAGGCTACGGAATGCTAATGAAATCTACTGAAATCTCCCAAAGGCTACCGAAGGCTAGTCGCTTAGTTCAATTGGAAGATTAGTAGGATCATATTTCAACACGGTAGGAGTAGGTGAGGCAGGCACACGCCTAGGACCTATCTGTACGCATGTGCTAACATTTGTTAAAGAGTAGTGCCGAACGACCCAGGCATCTAGCCAGCCATTTTAGCAGTTATACGTTAGTTTGCTGTATGAACTGGAAAATTCATACTTTTCAATCCATAATTTCTCATAAATGCAATGTCAATCTTCTAGTGAACTACACCTGTATATTGCTGAGGCCAAGAGCTTTCTGTCAGTGTATTGTGCAACTGTAAGCAGTCAGCCATTATTGTGCAGCTGACTTACAGTGCTTCCCTACGGCACCCACTCCTCCTCCAAAGTGCCTGTCCTGTGGGGGAACTGTACCCCCATCTAATACATTGTACCTTGGGCCGCCCACTGGAGTCTTCATCCCAAATGGCATCTCGATCAGTTCAGCCATTTATGTAGGGCTCATGAACATTGACCAACAGACATACACACAGATCAACCATGCGTGCTTTGTGTGTAGCAATAGGCCACTATCGGCAGATGTGATGTGGCCTGAAAAGGGGTCATGTGACTTGACCACGCACATTTGGTGGTAGTACTGGTTTGTCGTCCCAAGGCATATACTTGATATAACCTACCAGCATTCAAAATTTGACAAGTTTAGCTTTAGCCTTTCCAGTGATATGATTGGGCCCCAAGAAAATTTAAGAGGGCCACGTGACCTGACCACGCCCCTTTCAGGGGTGGTTTTGTCATCCATGGCCTAGGACTTGCTACATTCGTCCTACTAACTTGAAGTCTTTATTTCCACCCATTATGAAGTTATGAAATCCAATGTAAAGTGTACAAAATGGAATGGTTTGGGATCACTCGAGGTCACTATAAATAGCACCTATCGATAAAGCACATAGGAGTTCCTATTAGCCTTCCATAGTAACATTGTCCCTGTTTTGCACATTCTGAGATTTATTGAGATATTCCTCAAAAATCGCCAGTTTTAACCTCCACCACCTGTATTTGGCACTGCCATTGCTGAGATTTTTGGCATCAGAAAACCGAGTCCTGGGCTATCATACAATGTTATTTATGTGATTCTGTGTTTAGCCATTTCGGTTGAACTCTTGACTTGTGACAGATGGACAGACAGATGACAACAGCATATACAGCACTAGCGTAGCGTTGAGTGGTAAAAGTGGGTCACATGATACTGTCCACTCCCATTTGGGGACATTTTGTCATGCTAAGGCTAACAATTGAGATAGCCTACCTATATGCAAACTTTGACCACTCTAGCTTATGCCATACTAGAGGTTTCTGGGGTCCTGAGAAATTTGGATGGGTCATGTCGACCACATCCCCGTCAAGGATGGTTTATCGTCCGTGGGCTATGACTTGCTATGATAAACCTAAAACCTACATACCAAATTTCAAATCTGTCTCCACTGGCTATGAAGATATGAAAGGCAACGCAGTGTGTAGAAGACGAGATGGTTTTGGATAGTTATGGGTCACTTGATGTCACTGGAAATTGCACCATTTGATAGAGTGGGTACAATTGCCTTCCATAGTAACTATGTCCCTGTCTTGCACTGTTTCTAAGGTATTGCAAGATATTGGTCGAAATCATCGATTTCAACCCACTGCACTTATATTTGGTTCCCCATTTGGGATAAGCCCATTGGAATTTTGCTGTGATCTTTGACATCAGATGACTAGAGTCCATGGACTATCATATGGCATTTTTATGTGATCCTACATTTAGACATGTAATATATAGCGGACCACTTCATGGCAAATACTGTATTGTGTTCATTCAACACAATACAGCCATCTAGTTTGTAATGGGTTTACACCCATGCTATCAGCCGTAATACAGACATACCTTGTAAGGTTGCGAAACGCTTCCTTTGCTGAGATAAACCTCTACAGAAGACTGTCACTGTCCGTTGGCTGGTACTCATTTCCCATCAGGTTTCGGATAGAAGGCTGAGTTAGACAGGTAGTGGGTTACATACGGTGATGGTATATCTGCAGACAGTCTCAGTACTAATTTGGCTCCCATGTAGAGTAATTAACCCGCCCCGCTATGCCAGTGGGTTTATGTTTTGCTGATGTTACTTCCTTTTTTAAACGTCGCTGTTGTCATTCGACAACGTTTGGACGGATCGCAATGTGGATTGTTGCGTTAACCCCTTTACCGGGTAATAAAATTTTTGAAATCTTTTCACACATGTGTAATATCTGCAACACTTACCCGGAAAAGGCTGTCACAGCATTAGGACGAGTTATCTCGGGGTACCCGGTGTGCGAAAGATTTAGTTGGACGAGATAACTCGGGGTTCACGGTAAAGGGGTTAACATCATCGATGAAAAAATTACCAAGGTGAACTTCAGTGAAGGGCAACCAATTTTGTGATGCAAGACGGTGACAAGTTGGCATACCCCACCTTTATTGTTTATGCTGGAATTTTACAACGGATGGGAATATCGCAAAGCCGATTGTTGCGATCACATCTACATCTGTTCAAAATTTCATGAACTTTGGTCCAGTAACCCATGAGATCTTGCTCATTTGCATGGGTGAGTGGATGTACACGTGGCCAAAATACGCATGTCTCCGATGTTTCCACCAGAGTGCCTGGATTGATCTTCGCCAAACTTTCAGGAAATATAGAGCTGTAAGTCGGCTTCATAATAAAAGATTCTGATTACGATGGTTCGCTCAAGGGACATTGCGGTGGTAACCGAGTTGTGGCGCATGTCGACAAAAATTGACACCCTGTCTTAATTTGTGCACTGACATTCCACAATAGTTGGAAAGGTCGATAAAACCTATACCCATATCAAGACCCCCCGATGAACCCTCTACATCCTGTAAAACATTATGTGAACTTTGGTCTAGTAACCTCTGAGATCTTTTGGTGCTTTTGCGGGGTCTGGGTGGGTACACACGCGCTAAAATACATTGTGTGGTGTTTTTAAAGGTCATTTGCTAGGTGGCACTAGCGTAGCCAGTCTGTAGGTAAGAAAGAAATGCAGTCGCATTTGCGCCAGGCGGGCTACACGATTGGCTTTGCCATGCTTTCTAGTTTTGTTAATATTATCAATGCCGTTACTAGTGAGTCGAACCAAATTGGTTGGGTATTACTGTAAAAATTCGATTATAATATGCACAATTTTGACCATTATTACCCTTCTCGAAGAGGGAGTGTGTATTATACACGTGAACTAATATGCCTGCCAATTTTCCTGGTAGTGAAATGAGGCCAAAGTTCACCATGAAGGTCCGATAATAGCACTTGCGCAGTTGCTGTGTTATTTACGGCTGAGAGTGTTCTGAGATCAAGCTAAACTGCTGCAAAGATCACTTGACGTTCTAGGTACGTTAATGGCCAGACCATGACAACGGCCATGCTGCGGCTGTCTTGACTCTCACGGCTGTCTGCGGCAAGACTAGTCAAATTAAATCGCTATCGGTACCTCTCCTACAGATGACATGTCTGCTAAGTATGATAGAGAACAGAACGTAGCTTGTCTAGTAGATGAACTGCCGCAGTCCACGGCCGTCATGCTCGGGTATTTCGTGTCTGCTGCCTCTCGCCGCCTCTGTCGGAATACTCTTCCTCCTAGACACGGCCGGGTCGGGCGACTGCTTCTATCACTCTGTTTACGTAATGTCCTGCGGGCGGCGGCGTTACGTTGCACGAGCGGTTGTGGGTTGTGGCGGGCGCCTGAATGGACGGTCATTAGCTAACGATGGTCGCACACCCACGGCTGCTTGAAAGCCTTGGACTATGCCCCAGTTTCGTCCATCTGTCTGAACATTCAAGGGCGTTCGTTATATGCACCGTCGGTGGCTCGCGTACGCCGTGCCGACATGCGTCGTTAATGCCGAGTGACGCCGGTGTTGTCGCCCAGTAAAGCAATTTGCGTCAGTAAACAACTTTGTACCGGGTTGCATAGAACAGGAGCGTATTATACAGCTAAACTATGTTTTTCCCCACGATTTTTCCCTCGAAACTGGCTGGGGTGCGTATTATATTCGATTTTTGACGGTACTGGAAAAACTGCCCGACATTTCTGCCAGTTGGATTTCAATGAAATTTGGCATGTAGGTAGAGGTCGATGAGTGATACACGACGATATGCAGTATTACCCGATCCAAGGTCAAGATCACGAGCCCTCCAAAGTTGGAAATCCGGCTATTTTTACAGGCTATCTTCTCCGCCTTTTACGATGGGAGCTGATAACTGACCACTGATTCTTAAATTAGGGCACAATATCGAAATTTGTACGGGCCGGATTTTTGATATTTGTCCTAGTTTTTGTGTCACGTGACTTTGAAGTTGGCACGGTCCGTCTGTTGCGAAGAGTCGATCGTCAGTCTTGTACGGGGCTAATTTATTTGTTAATTATGTGCTTACTGTATTCGCCGTGCATTTGTATTTGTAAACGTACTGTTCTAATGTGTGCGTTTGACACATTAATAAAAGGCTACTTACTTACTTACTTACTTACTTATTACAAAAGAACGAGCGACCTAAAACAGATGAGTTATGCTGTACTGTGCTGTTGAGTAATAGTCAGTGCAGAGTGATTTGCCCTGAATACTCACGTGACAATGACAGCTACGTGGAATTGCGGCAGTTTTATGATGCTGTTGTTGTTTACCGGAGAGCTGAGGCCGTTCAGATAATAATCTAGTAATGGGGAGCAGTAGGCGGGGGAGAAGGGGAGGGTGCGACCTGAGGTGCCGCGTTGCTGACTGCTGGGTCATTATCTTTTTCTGGCTTCTCAGCTGCTTGCTGTTTGTCGATATATCCTGCTTGGTGTGAAGTGTCGCTGCGCTGTAGTGTGCCTTGCCAGAGCAGTATTAACAAGTCCAGCTTGGGGTCTGTATGCAGCATTGTGTTGCACTATATCACCGCTGGTATGTATGCCGCCTTATTAACCACGACCAATTTAGTGGCCGTATATAGCGGTAGATTGATTGTGTGTGTGTGTGTGTCTTTCAAACGAAATATCTTCGATATAGATGTTTGGCGTGATGGTTTACCCTCGCCCTGTTTCGGTCATGGTCGTATATTGAGGCCAAAGTTCAAGGTCACAGGAGGAAAAAATGTTCGGTTTTTTGGCGTGAAAGTAACATTGTAAACGAGCGTGTCAATCCACCTTATTGTCTGGCCAGAGTGTACGCTGGCCGCGTCGCATGCTGCCCCTTGGTGAGTCACGGTGGCTATGCCGACATTCACGCCAATCCAGAGAATATTTAGCGTGTCACTGGTGTTGCAGCGTCGGAGATGATGAAGAAATGCTACTTTTGTTGCCTTGTGCAGGATTCAGGTTGTGGCTATTTAACTAGAGAAGAAAATGTTCAGTAAATTATTTCTGCGAACAGTCTTTACCCGGCACCAGCAGGCCAGTCGCTTGGTCGTCAGCAGCCGGCTGTACTCTTCCTCTCCCAGTCCATTTCCCATCGACTCAGGCGATCCCAAGGACAGCGCAAGCTTCTTTGAGATGGTGGAGCTGTACTACGACCGAGCTGCGGAGCTGATGGCGGGAAACTTGGAGAGGGGTTTGCCGGGACCTTTGGAGGAGCGACGGAAGCGTGTCAGCGGCATTCTGTCCATGATCAAGCCGTGCAACCGCGTCATGGCGTTCACGTTTCCCATCAAACGCGACAGCGGCGAGTTTGAGATGATCGAGGCGTGGCGAGCACAGCACAGTGACCACAAAGTTCCCAGCAAAGGAGGTACCAGTTTGTGACGTATCGTCTGTTACCAGTTGTTTTCATGTTTTAGCCTAATTGGTAACAGTTCGGCTTATACTACTGTTTGTGCGTCTGTGCTTGCCATGGGCGGCGCCTGCAGGAATTTGAAGTTGGGGGGCAACGTGAGGGCTAGGGCACAGGGGTCAAGGGAAATCGCTGTGAGTGGATAAAATGTCTGCCAGAGGGCACTTTACCAAAACAAACATTTCGCCTGGGGGGCAACTGGGGGCAAAGGCAAGGGCACGGGGTCAGTTGCCCCCTTGCCCCCCTCTTCGGGGTCGATAGATGAGTAGTAAGCTGCAATTAGATATCTCTTACCTCGGCTAATGGTGGCGCCATCTGATGAACGCTTACAAAGGAAAGGCAGGCATGGTGTATTTGCAGGTAAAACTGTGTGATCCATGCCTGAGCGCTTTGAGATATATAAAAAATTATAGTACATAAAAGGCGCTATATAAATATTCTTCCTTTCCTTTCCTTTCCTTTCTAGCGCCGCTCGTTGTGCTTGCATCTATGTCTGTGCGTGTGTAAATAAGTAAGTAAGTAAGTGAGCTTCTAAGGCACACATAAAGACAACTCGTCACAATGCGTGTGTGTGACGTTGGTGTATCACAATGCTTAAATGGATCAAGTTGATTTTTGATGTGAGAGTTACCACAGAGGACAGATACTGTGTGTATTAGATTGGGGTCCAGATTTGCACATAGAAAGGAAGACATCCCCCAAGAGATGGGTGTTGGACTTGGAAAATTTTGGACTTTCACTAGAAGTTGCTTACGGATCATTCAATCAGTTAATGAGTCAGAAGAAGAAATATTGTCACATACAGCAAAAAAGACTGCTATTAGGTCAATGTGGACGTTCTAAAATCTTGTCAGAATAAAATTGTTAAATGAGTAAAGTGCACAGCTGTGAATGTGTAATCCAAATAGTACAAGACTGCCTGCTGCAAGATACCATACTGTGACGCCCTCCTATCCTTCCACCACTTAAAGAGTGTTAGGTTTAGAGACACACACCACCCAGGACTGGTGCTGGCTAACTGGGCACATTATCGCATAATTCTGCTACTGCTACCAGCCTCTTTCTTTCATTCAAATAGCCTATATTGCTGCTGCTGTAAGCTTATTGCTAACTGAGATAAGTCATGTTACATAGTTGATTTACTGGAGAAGCCACATCTCTTTCGTCAGTACCACCCAGCATGACAGCACTTGGCAGCCTAGTGGTATAGTTGTTTCCACATGTTGCCTTCAGCTGGTTTTGATTTCATGTCAGATAGTAATGTGTGCATCAAGCACTTTAGTAGAAACAACCCCAGGTGGACAAATGGAGTGAAAATTTTGTGACACTGAGCCGTCTTCAACTCTGTGTGGCTTTCACAGGCAGTTCATAGTATGTCATGTAGGTGGCTTGGTGTCACAAAGTGTTTTCCTCTTGTGAATTTTTTCCTCACTTATGCCTTGAACTTTGACCTATAACCGCGACCAGCAAACTTGACCTAGGTAGGGTCCAGTTGAGTCACTGTGCGAAATATATAGGTCAAAGGTCATTTTGTTTGAAAGATATTGTGTAAACAGACTGACACATACATGTTGACTTGACCAATTCTGTTACACTAACATTAAAGTGGTTAGTAAATGTTGTTAAGTGTTGAATTGATCAGTGACTTGCTGACTGTGAATGACTGATGTACAGGAATTCGTTACTCATCTGATGTGAACGCTGATGAAGTGAAGGCACTTGCGTCATTGATGACGTATAAGTGTGCGTGTGTCAACGTTCCGTTTGGTGGTGCTAAGGGTGGCATCAAGATCAACCCCAAGGAGTACTCGGACTTTGAGCTAGAGAAGATTACACGCCGATTCACTATTGAACTTGCCAAGAAAGGATATTTAGGTATGAACCATAGTTACTCTGTGGCATCTTATTTTTCCACGTATAGTTAACTTGATAAAACAATCTGAGCTATTTATCCTCAATAGTTCCACTCTAGAACAACTGCAAGCAGCTATCTCCCTTTGCAGTGCTTTGAGCCTGCCAGGGTTGATAAACCCAACTATACGACTGACATTGGCCAGATGGATGTAAAATTAGCAGCAAGTTCCAAGCAGTCCGGGTCACTCACAAGATCTACTGTTTCACAGAACGTGATGTTTCTTTGCTGGCTGGCTGGCTGGCTGGCTGGTAATAATGATGTACATAAAGTATGCTGTACTGATGACAATGTGTGTGTGTGTTTTGTTGAGGTCCTGGTATCGATGTCCCGGCACCGGACATGGGAACTGGACCTCGGGAGATGAGCTGGATTGCTGATACATATCATCAAACATTAGGTCAGTGGTGCTTTGGGGGTCGTCGCTGAACTAAAAGGCAACGATGTCAGGGGGTTGCTGTATCATTGGCCATCCTTAACCTGGTGGAACTAAATCACCATCCAAGACTGTATCCTCGATGTAGCTTATTTTTGTTCTGAAAGGGGATGTTAATCTCCCGCCCAACCAACAAACCAGCTATCTTTGGATGTGCTGAGTTTTCAACGAGTTTCCCGAGATCTTGGCTTTGATGGACACCAACTATCATGGCTTGGCTCGGGTTGAGGGTCTGCAGCTACACTTTATAATTATCTGCACTCATCATATTAACTGGCTGAACTTGTAATGGCTGTACCATTATGACAGCACCATTAACAGCGTCTCAGCTGTTATTATTTGATGTAGATAATATAAATAGCAGTTATTTCAGAGTCAAGTGTTTCTGGTTTGGTCTTCATGCTTTGGCACTGTTATTTGGGCGTCAGGAAGAGCATCTGGTCTACAAAAAGTTGAGTGATGAGGTGCCGGCGTGGTCGTGGTTGTCTGTCTAGTGAGGTGCAAATGTGGTCCAGCTGATGCCACTGCCACTCCATCATCTCTTGCTTCATTAAAATCCAAAAAGGTTTTGTCCTTTCCAGTGCTGACTTACCAAGGTTTTCCGCATGAAAAACGGCCGCTAATTGAGTTTGATGTTGTCGTTTATGTAGAGTACTGTTGTTGGATAATCGGTGTAAAGGGAACAGCTCTCTTCTGTAACGAGCCCAGTGATGGCTGGAGAAAGGATAAGGCCAGTGAGTGATATTCCTTTGTTTAGAGCCATTGCTCGGAGTTCCCTTCAGTGCCATGATGCTGATGGTGGGTGGCAGAAATGGCATTGGGCCTGTGAAAATAACCTGTGCCTCTCATCCATAGTTGTTCTGTTTGGGAACAAATGCAGGAGACGGCGATCTGACTAACCCTAGGGCCCGATTTACAAAAAATCTTAGGAAAAATCCTAAGTTTAGCATAAGTTTTTTCTAAGTTTATCTTAAGTTTATTGTAAGTTGTAAAGTTAAGATTTTCATAGATTTTTACATTTAATTTACTAAAGCAATCTTAAGACTTACTAAGAGTTCTTTCTGTATATAGATGCGGACTATTCTGTAAAAAGTGTAAAGTTATTTTTGAGTAATTGCATTTTTCTTCTTATTAAGTTGATCTTAAGTTTTGCGTAAGATCATCCTAAGGTTTTCTTAAGATTTTTCTGAGTCACACTTTATCCTAAGTTTTCGTACGTTTATCCTAAGATATTTGGTAAATCGGGCTTCTGGTTCACCACAAAAACGCAGTTGAAATGGAGGCGATGGTTGTTTATCTGTGTGAGATGTATCATATGATTATCATGTTCACCACTGATGGGTTGAAGTACAGTTACTACTTCTTCTGTTTATTACCCACGCCGGCTGTATAGCCGCCGGTGTGGGTAGGGCATTCAGTTTCGTTTGTCTGTCTGTGTGTCTGTCTGTCTGTTTCTCCGTGGTCTAAAAGGAAAACGGCTGGAGCTATCAACACCAAACGTGGTACACATATGCTTTATAGTAGTTGCTCGGCATGCATTGACCCAGAGGTCAAAAGGTCAAGGTCACATGGTTATGAAAACTGTCACGGTCACAGGGTTACTAGTGACACGTGCTGCTACGGCCGTGTGCTGCTGCTGCTGGTTGGGTCTGCATGTCGATACGACTGCCTATGTTTTCTGGTTGTTAGCCAGTATTCAGTCAGTGTGGCTGTAGAACGTTTATGTATCGGTGCTGTTGGTTAATGATTCTGTGCTGTTATAGGTCATTATGATATGAATGCACACGCATGTGTGACGGGAAAGCCCATCTCACAAGGCGGCATTCACGGGCGTATATCTGCAACCGGCCGTGTAAGTTTATCTCACTGTGGTTGCAGTCACAAGCCACATACTGTTTTTATATGATCGGCAAGACTCTCAGAATAGGCCCACTCCATTTCTAGTCCGGAGTTCGTAAAAAGGCTACCAAACCTGGCTTTAAGTTTTTTCTGTGTTGTTTGTGTTATATAATTTTTATGTTATTTGGTGAATATTTAGTTTTGTTGTGTTACGTCCCATCCACAAAAAGTTTCTTTGATTTCAGTTAAATTTGGCATGTAGGTAGAGGTCCATAAGTGATGCACGATGGTATGCAGAATGACCCAATCAAAGGTCAAGGTCAAGGTTACGAGCCCTTGAAAGTTGAAAAATCCTTCCATTTTCAAAAGCTATCTCCTCCGCCATTTACAATGGGAACTGGCAACTGACCACTGATTCTTAAACTAAGGCACAATATATAAATTTGATCCAGCCGGATTTTACATATTTGTTTTAGTTTTTGTGTCACGTGGCTTTGAAGTTGGCAGAAACGTCAGTTGTGAAGAGTCGACCATCAGTCCCGTACTGGGCTAATTTATTTTTAATACCGAGCCATAGCAAAATGACCTATTACTGTGTCCACTCATTCACTCGCTGTCTTAACGATATTTCCATGTGAACCTGCACTAGATGGTTGCCTCCTTGATATACCTGCACCATTTCTCTAGATCTGTGCAGTGCATCTTGTCGAGAAAGACTTTTCATATGCTGTTCATCACCAACTCACCCAGCCTCCCATCTCTGTATTCGGCTACCTCCATCACTCAATACAAATCCGTGATGTGGCCCAAAAATTTGATATTACTGTATCCTTCTGACATCCTAACTGCCGTTTGTACCAGGGATGGATCCAAGATTTGCCAGTAGGAATTATGCTCGTGGTTGAAAGAAACACTAGGAAGGTCCAGGGATGCTCCCCTTGCAAAAATTTAGTTTGAAATGGAGCAAGTTAAAGTGATAGGTAACAGGAGCAGGACCAGTAGGAAGGATCTGTCGCATACTTTTGTCAGATTCGTTCTGATTTCATGTATTGTCATACATTTGCCAATTGCCATTACTATAACCATTGCGTTAGTTTTTATGTCAGCATTTTAGGTGCTGGGTAACCTTTCACATGTATCAGTTGGCATAAAGTATCTTATTTTCAAAACAGGCTAAACCTGCTTTTTATAGGTAATGTGTTTATGTTTTTAAGTGTGCATTCAGTACATACTGTGTAGTGTATACATTTATTTCTACCCACGCTGGTAGTTGCACGGGTAGGGTTTTTAGTGGCGTTTGTCTGTCTGTCTGTTTTTCCACATTAAACCTCAAAAACCGCTGCAGCTAGGATCACCAAACTTGATATAGAAATGTTTCACCATGAGTCATGGGAAACCATTTATTTTGGGGTCAAAAGGTCATGGTCGTGAGACATAAAAACCAGTGCCTGCATGTGATTTTGCACTCTTATGTGAAGTTTTGTACATCATAGACTCAAACCTATGAACGCAAGTTTCAGAATATTGCAAGACATGTAACTTTCGTATCAGAGCCATCAGGCATGTTTGACATCTGCTGCTGGAGTCCACGGCTCTGACACTGGCGTGCAGCCTAATAAACAGTCGGCTCGATTACTGCATTGCGTTGCTGTACGGAGCCCCAAAGAGTGCAAAACAACGCAGCTCGTGTGGTTCTGGCAGCAAGTCGTCGCTGTGATGCCAAGCCGCTGCTTCACCAGCTCCATTGCCTGCCAGTGCGTCAATGCATTATGTACAAGACAGCGGTGACGACGCGGAAGGTTCTCACGACCGGTGTTCCAGCCTACCTGAAAGAACATCTTGTCCGATACGCTGCCACCCGCCAGACACGTTCTGCTGCACGTCCACTGCTAACTGTCCCGAGAGCAAATACTGTGTTTGCCAGACACTCATTTTCATACACTGCACCTGTCACTTGGAACAATTTACCTGCTGACGTATTGTTGTGTAACAGCGAATCTAGCTTTAAAAAACATTTAAAGACATTCCTTTTTAACACCTGCTTTTATGCCACCTGTTTGACTCCTTTAGTGCCTCTGAAGCTTCCACGTAATGGCACTATATATTTATGCATATGATTATGAGATCAGTTTTTATCTAGTAAAAGAACATTAGTTCACTAGTTATGAACTTTGTCTCTTGCTGCATGTTTAGTGATAACTGCAAAGTTTGCTAATTGGTGAAATTGTCGATGCAGAAATACACAAGTTGTTTGAGTGAGAGTTAACAAGTGATAATTTACTGTAGTATTTATATGTTCAGGGTGTGTTTCATGGTCTGGAGATGTTCGTCAACAGTGCAGAATATATGGGAACGGTCGGCATCACTCCTGGTTTCGGAGGCAAAACATTTATTGTTCAGGTCAGCAAAATATCTCTTTCACATTTGCTTATACCCTTGTATCTACTAAGAAATGCTAGTGTTGAGTATATGTGGATGTGTTATTGAGGACAGTTAGACTAAGAAATGCTGATAACTGCCAGGTTCCTCTCATTAATCCGTCTTTTAATTCCTGCTTATTTCACGTTCTGGCACCAATGATGTGGAATTCTCACCCTTTCTCCATTTATTCATCCCAAACCCTGAATTCATTCTGAAAGCACATGAAAACCCATTTGTTTCGTTTTGACATCCCCAACGGCTAACCCAGTTCCTCTGATTCATTTACTCATAAATGACTACGGAGTATTATAGATGTTTTACTCGCTTACTTACTTTGTTTGATGTTGTGAAGGGTTTCGGCAACGTCGGGCTTCATTCAATGCGCTACTTGCACCGCGCTGGAGCTCGCTGTATCGGCGTCATGGAGTGGAACGGCTCCATATACAATCCAAATGGCATAGACCCTCGCGAGCTCGAAGACTACTTTTTGGTAATTGTCGGGTAGTTTAAAGTAATATTTAGTAACAGCAACGTGGCTATAACAGTTATGCTAATGTTTCATAAGAGAACTTCTGGGGATAGGGTGGCACAATTTTTTATGGGCTGGATGTCCTACCAACCAACGGAGCCAAAGCACTGAAAGTAATTCATAGCATTTGTTTCATTGTTTGCTAACCCACCGCTAGACTCCTGATTGCTCCATTTATGCCAGCTATCTGATTATAGTACTGAAGGTAGTGTAAGATATGGTACATTTCATTAAACAGTTGTGTTCAATGCATCTTATTGCTTTATAGTCCACACATTTATGTGTGTGTGTTTTTACACTTACTAAGATGTCACATAACATATTGGATTATATCTGTCTGACTGTCCATCTTTCTTATCAGAGGTCCAACTCACAAGGTTTGAAACAGTGCCATTAGTGATGAAGTATGGCAGTAGTCTTTAGTCTCAGTCGAAAGATTGACACCACTAATTGTCATGTACTTTCGCTTGCACTAACTTGTACATTTAAAAATGACCCATTTGGTCAGGTCCCCAAACGAAAACCATCAGCGACAATTGGAACCAATCAATTTTTAGGTCGACTTATTCAACCTAAAAAAGTTGGTCTCAAATGTCCGTCCGTGAGTCCACAAAAAGTTTCTTCGATTTCAATGAAATATGGCATGTGGGTAGAGCTCGCTGAATGATGCACGACTGTATGCAGTATGACTCGGTCTAAGGTCAAGGTCACGAGCCTTCAAAGTTGGAAATCCAGCCATTTTCAAAAGATATCTCCTCAGCCATTTACAAAGGGAGCTGGCAACTGACCATGGATTCTAAAACTAGGGCACAATATCTAAATTTGTTCCGGCCAAATTTTTGATATATGTCCTAGTTTTTGTATCACCTGACTTTGAACTTGACACAAACGTTAGTTGTGAGGAGTCAACCGTCGGTCCTATGCGGGACTAATTTATTTTACAGGCCATTTGAGCTTCCTGTCAACCAAGGACGTTTGATAACCAGCTTCATCCTATTACGCTGGCTACACAGGACAGGGCACTGATTGGTGTAATGGTTAAGCACCACGGTCGCCAAATACTATAACAAAAGCTTTGACAGCAAATTAACACATAAACTGCTATAATTTGAATCCATTACAAAGTCAAAAACTAATACTTTCATATTCCAACCATCATAGGGTTTCTATACGTCCGGGTTTCCCAGGACACGTCCTCTTTTGGGCCTCTGTCCGGGCGGGTTTTCGAAAATCGGCAGTTTGTCCGGGTTATTGGTCCAGTCCGCAATTGTATTCAAATGTTGCCGATTGCAAAGGCGTACGACGGCATGAGACAAAGAAAGCTCGTTAGTGTTCAATACAAGATGTCAGTAACATCTCAAAATGCAATACTTGTACAAGCTTTATGTACATGTTTACTGAACAAAGGTAAGCGATGTGCACAGCACTAACGACTTAAAGTGGTTTTGCATTGTTTCAGTAGACCCTAGACTGGTACGTTTTGCCTACTTACATACAAGTATGTGAAAAGTTTTCTATATTTCGACTCAGACAATATGGTAACCCTAACCCATCGTAAGTAATGTAAACTTGCGTCGAATCCGCCATTTCGGTGCCCATGGCTTGATTCCGTGGCTTGGCCTGTCAGCGCCTTCGGAATGCGATGCAGCTGGCGCTTGACTGGCCTTGCTGATGACCAGCCAGCAGTGACAGAAATCAGAGCACTGACACCGATCTGAGTAAATCACATACTGGACCTCATCCTCTTTTTTTCATCCACCGTTTGACATTTACCTGGAAGACTATCGTCCTTCAGTGCTATTACACTGTTGGTTGGGTCATCTGACCTGTAAAATCGTCTCCGAAATGACCTATAATGTGTCGAGTGGGACGTTAAACCCTACGATACCATACTCAATAATAACATGTCATAACGTGACACAGTATACATAATCATGATTCACTGTCTTCATAATTTAGGAAAACAAGAGCATCGTTGGATTCCCCAAGGCAGAAGCCTACAATGGTCCGGAGGAGAGTCTGATGTATGAAAATTGCGACATATTCATTCCTGCAGCTGTTGAGAAGGTCATCACAAAGTACACTGCCGAGCGAATCAAAGCAAAGGTGATTTGCTTTGTTTAGGTCTGGTTTTGTGTTGCAGTGTTTTTTATCGGATTATTTCTCATTTGTTGCTGAGCATGTTTGAGTAACTGAGCTGTAGAAGCAGTTGAATAGTGATTATTTGCAACGGGATGTTTTGTTGTACGTATTTTTTGCAGATAATTGCAGAAGCTGCAAATGGACCTACGACACTTGCAGCTGACGAGCTTCTACGACAACGAAAAATTCTGATTATTCCGGTGGGTTTTTTGTTTTGCTATTATTTGGCTTCATTGTCATTTTGATTCACTGCTTCTCTATTATGAGAGATGTTATTTGGACCACTCATTCTACAAGGGATCAACTTGAATTGACGAGCTATGTCCTAATGGGCAGTTGAAGTCCTTTAACTTCGCTCATTTCAGGTTTCATTGCTGGACTTCAAGTCAATTCAGGTGAACGTGGAGAATGAACACAAGAGGGTTGTATGTATATTCTGGTGTTCTGATATTTATTACCTTTGTGGAGTAAGGAGGTCATGAAATTTGCAAGTTCGTTTATCATTCTGTCCGGATGCAGAGTTGTAGATAAATTTTTATATGAAATTTAGAAAGTACAGGGAACATCAATTAGATTTTGGAATGTTGTCCCCATAATTAGCACTTTGCACTTACTTATGATTCTTGCTGCCACAAACTGAGCCAGAACTACTGAAGATATCCAAATGATGTTAGTGTCATTTTGTAAAGCATATTGAGTTGTCGTGGACTGCGAAAAGTTTGGTGACTTTCAAATAATGCTAAAGGCCAGGCAAGTAAGGGGAAACTTTACACAATGCTAGAGTGCTTATGTTATTATTGTCAATGTAAACAGGATTTGTACATAAATGCGGGTGGTGTGACTGTCTCATACTTTGAGTGGCTGAAGAATCTGAACCACGTGAGCTATGGCCGACTAACGTTCAAGTATGAACGCGACTCCAACTACTATCTACTTGGTGAGTGTAATCGGTTGTCACTGAGTCTTGTACAAAGGATCTGACTGTCGGCCGATAGTCGCCACTGTGGCGAATATCAATATTCAACAGTTGACCCTAACTGTGAGACAGACCCTGACCCTAACTCTGAACTGTAATTTTTTAACACCCTTGCACAAACAATCTGCCATTATCATAAACTGAAAACGGAAGTAAATATATAGCTAATGACACAAAATTTTAAGGACGTCATCGATTTTGTAAGCTGAGAGCACTGATAGGCTGCATGCACTGCAGAAATCACTCAGAGGTCAGCCCAGTGTTGATGGTGTTGATGTAACATCTGTAGAACATCTGGAGAAAATCTGGTTCCATTGTTCAACACTTGTGACCAGCACTGGACATGAATGCAGTTAATATTTTAATTTTGTCCCACCTCCCTCATTTACGTCCCTCGTCCCTCCCAACCCTCATTCTGTTTTCGTTCCCCTGTGTTTCTAGATTTATTTTATTCCCATCCTAGCAATAAAAGTTAATCTCAGTAGTATGCAGCTGTTCTTGTTGAAAGATTAGTTGCTTACTAGACTGCTCGCTAATGCACTGTTCTTCCTTTCTGCCACTTACAGTTTTCAGTTTAGACACATGCATACCAGTGCTATCTAACTGGACACATAATACTGTGACCTTTGCCTTTTGCACAAATAGCATATGCTGCTGCTGCTGTAAGCCTACTGCCCACTGCAACAAATCACATGACCCTGTAGATCTTTATCTCAAGTTCTGCTAATCGTTACAGCACTTGGCAACTTAATAGTACATAGATTTGCTTTTCTTTGTGGGCTGAAAAAGGAATTTTGGTATACATGTATACTGCTAAGCAGTTTATTTAAACTATGAAATATTAAACAATAGAGTCATCTGTGTGAATAATGCTGTGATGTTTACATAGAGAGTGTTCAGCATTCACTAGAGAAGAAGTTTGGTAAGGCTGGTGGAAGCATTCCAATCACTCCAAGTGACCTGTTTGAGAAACGCATGGGCGTGAGTGTTGATCTGTTTATATACCTACTGTCCAGTGTGTGTCCATGTCTAGATCACACTGACCGGCATATAACTACTTTCTTGTTGTACTTTCTGTGTCTGTTAATATACATGTTACAGCAACAAATAAATAGTAATTTAATAGAATTAATAATAATAATAGCAGTTGGTAAAAGAATTTTGACGAGAGGCCACATCAGATTTTGTGTCATTACTCAGAAGTGAATGATCCCTTGTGCAGCTTGCCACTATTGATGATTGAATGATCCTTTCTGCTTCATACACCGAAGCAGAGACTACCAATGCTTTTCAGCAACCCAAAACCCAAATATTGTCCATTCCCATCGGGATGCAAACCATTATTATTATTATTATTATTGTTGTTATTATTATTATTATTATACAGTTTTTAATGCGCCACGTGTTGGTTGGTTAAATGAAGAAATCGCAGGTGAGACCGTTATTTAATACATAGTTAGTCAGGTCCACCCAAATGCAATTTTGATCAGTTCAGCCATTTTTGCAGGGCACACCCATGTGTCCAACACACAGTCCATACGATACGATACGGTAGACTAACGTGCACTCAAAAGCTGACGAGATGGCCAGCTTAATCTAGCACACGGCCATGCTACATGCGACATCAGTAACAGTCAGCTGCATTTTCTGCATTACGCGCATGCGATGCAGCCTAATAATAACAAGTAATCAAAGAATTTTGATGAAAGGCTACATTGCCATCTTGTCGTCCCTGACAGTGGTGAATGTATTCGTCCGACCTTAACCCCATATAATACATGGTTCCTTGGACACATTGCTGTCAGCCCCCCCCCCCAAACGGCATGTCGATCGATTCACCTGTTTTTTTTGCATAACTGACGAACATGACCAACAGACAGTCAGACCACTGCACTTCATGTGTAGCAATAGGTTGCTGTCGCTAGCTATCACTGTGATGCGGCCTAATAAT
>Ga0209780_1000513_pt1 | contig 20898 bp, 11 predicted proteins | sample WorMetexBAHAMAS2_FD_187384 | JGI IMG/M metagenome (GOLD analysis project Ga0209780, IMG submission 187384) | Marine gutless worms symbiont microbial communities from Max Planck institute for Marine Microbiology, Germany - Inanidrilus exumae... | ecosystem: Host-associated > Annelida > Digestive...
AATACCGCCGCCAGACCAGTCGCTCCAGCTCCTTCCACGACCGCCTTCTCCATTTCCACCAGACGAAGGATCGACAACGCTATGAACTCCTCGCTGAATGACGTACACAACCAGTCATACGATACACACACACACACAACTTTTATTTCACCGAGATGTGGTAGCAGAAAAAAAACACGATACGATACGATACAGGATGATATATTTACGAGCGCTCAAAAGTCAGCTCAATCTATAGAGCACGGTACAAAAAAAAACGGAAAAAATAAGGGAAAATAAAAAACGAAGATACCAACCTGCAGATTGGTTCTTTACTGCGGCTGTTTCTACGCCGCTTAACAGGTTAAAGCGATGCTGTCATGCAAGAGGTCGCTTTAACAAGTCAGAACGACTGTCGAGCGGATGAACGAATGTTATGTTATGTTATGAATGTAACCTTTAAAGTGGACGGACAGAAACTGACGCTCCAGAGTTCTTGTAACACACGGTAACCGGCCGCGGCCCACAGTAACAAAACCAGATTGATCAGTGAAGCTATTTCGTACAATTCTCCAGAGAATCTAGTAAATATAAGAAAGTTGAAGGCGGTCCCTAGCATCAGCAGTTAGTTGCAAGTAGTCATTGCTAGAGGAGCCATACAGAATCAAAGCAATGGAGAATATCAGTTTTGGGGAACCACCGCAAAATGTAGTAGATTATTCACTGTATAAAGTCGAATCCCACCCCAAAGTATGTCATGAAAGTCCATCGACGAGTTTCTGAGAAATGCTGCCAGCAGATAAACAGAAAAATCGCAGGCATCTCATTGTCTCCGAGTCCGAGCTCAAGTCGCAGAAGAACCTTATTACAAATGCAGCTCAGAAACAGTGCAGGTGCATTTATAATTATATATTATATACAGGCCTTAGAGTAAGTACTAAATTGAAATATGTTTACGTTACAAATGAGACAACTGTATGAAAAGAAAAAACAAATGCATTTATGACAACAAAATAACCGTCAAATCTAAAAAGGCAAGACATCGATCCAGCTACTATGAAAGAAATTCAGGTTGGTATAATTTTCGTGTGAGTACATATAAAATGGGTTCGATTTGATACAGGGAATAATGGAGCACATTTTGTGGTTGTCCCCCAAATTCATGGTTCTCAACCCCTTTAGTTTTTTCCCATGAGCAGAACGAAAACTACTGATCGTTCGTTTAGTGGCATGATGTCCGTATGAGATAATAATAAACAACATGCAAATCAGCTAAACCGACGCCATTGATTGTGGGAGTACATCACCAAAAGAACTGGCCGCATAATCAATCAATCAATCAAATTTGTTTCAGGCAGCATGGCCCATAGAAAACTAACAAACACATAGAAACAAACCGTAAAAACAGAAAAAAAGAATTAAGCCGACAGTCCAATACTAATAAAGTGATGCACTAAAGTTGTGACTAAACCATTGGGACAGGTAGACCAGCTATTTTGAAAACCGAAAACTACTATTTACAATAACTGTGTTGAAGAACTACCTGACTGAGATGACTCTATCGACGAGTGAAACGGCTGTCGCGAGGGCGTTAACACCAACCGTCGGAACGTTGAGACCTACACGTACACATTAAACAGCACGTTTACACCACGTGCCTACGACCGATTACTCGTGTCCTCAAGCTAACCTTCTAAGTACATAGTGCCACACTGGATAGTATGACGTCGTTCTTTAATTAATGGGTGAGCAGCAACGCAGAATCCCACCCATACGATACGATACGATACGATATAGTAGATTGACGTGCGCTCAACAGCTGACGCGATGGCCAGCTTAATCTAGCGCACGGCACAGAAACGAAAAAAATAAAAACAAAAATCGAGCAGCTCAGAAGAATCAATCCGAGCAATAGTCCGTAAAGGCAGTCAGTGCAAAGCTATCACGCATCGTAACGGTCTACAGTGGTTTGTTGCTGCCACGCCCACTAAACAGCTACTAAGTCACTAATCGTAACAGTACCGCCGAGTAAGGTCAAAGGTCAAGGTCTGTGCGGGAGGCATGCGCTCTACTGGACGCTCTTCTAGTTGTAACAGTAGCGGTGTGCGAAACGGAACGGCTGAAACGGAACACACACACAAACACAGTTGAGTTAAGTAGGCCTATTCAATTGTACCGTACCATCGGCAAGAGTTGGTTGAACGTCTGTATAAACTGGTTTCCCGGCAGCAATGGCCGCTTGAAAACTGGCACAGCGTTCTGATTCGACCCCCTATTAGTTCAACAACAACAACAACGCAAGCGTAGATAACAGACTTCGCCCGCGCTGTGCAATCCCGCCGCCCTCTTCGCGGCAGATAGGCCACGTCGCCTGCGCCCAGAAATTTTCAGAATACTATTTGCGCGTGAGAGGGTTTTGAGAGAAACATGTTTAAAGCTTATAAAAGCACTCAGCGCGTGAAATAATCTATATAGAATAAAAGTTTTGTGTGAGAACTGGCCATGGACTGCAGTCTGGACTACTTGCTAGAACTAGGCAACGCAGTGGTGCCAGACGATGTCTTTGTCTTACAAACATGGATGAACAAAGCGACTATGGTTCTGGCGCCGTATGACGTATAAACGTCTAGACTTACTTCATTACTTAACACCACCATCACGCTGACAGTGCCAAGGCTGTCATACAGGTACCAACTGGTAACATTTTTTATTCACTAAGTGCCACAATTTTGGCCATTTCCATTTTCTAGAACCGAACCGCTATACGCTCCGCACAGTGCACTCCAGCCTACACCCCACCACACAGTCACACACCTTGACGCCCACTACAGAATCTGCCTAGCATCTTTACCTGTAGCTGCTGTTTACGATGACGTTACGTGAATCGTCTATAGTGACGTCAGCAATCAACTCACGTAGACGACCACGTCAGGACGCAGCGACTTGACGGCGAGAGCAACGCCGGCGATCAACCCTGCCCCTCCGACAGGCACCAACACGGCGTCCAGCTCGGGTACCTGTTCCACTATCTCCAGGCCCATCGTGCCATGCCCGGCTATGATGTCCGGGTGGTCGTACCTGCCACACGTGTCACGGTAAACAAAAACAAAATAAATATCCGTAAAAATCTTGAGTTAAGCTGGTAGAAATGACTCTAGTAAATTCTCAGCTTCATCAAACGGGCCTTTCTAGAAACTAGAGCAGCCAATAATAATACGCCGTAGCCAGTAAGTAATTACAGCCGTAACTAACTAACCCGTTTATGTACGTCATATTCTGCTGTTTCGCTAAACGCATTGCATACTGCATTGCCTGTACCACAAAAACAGCAAGGATAAGTAACGCGATAAAGTCTAATAAAATAGTCGTAAAGCGATACGACACGAAAATGTTAATTACTAAATACCAGTTTTATGTTTAGTTGCTCAACCACTGGTAGCGAATTGGAGTATTGGGATGAGCGTGTCTGTCTGTGTGTCTGTCCGCGAACATCTCCGGACTTTTCACCAAATTTAGTATGTGTGTTGCTTGTGGCCGTGGCTTGGTCCTCTTCTGACGGCCATTTAATACGTTATGTACTTCCGGTTTTGTGGACGACGTCATGTTTTCGTATGATGGGCGGCGTTAAGCAACCACAGCAGCGTCGCTGCAATGTCGTGTACCGCCTAACACCCCCCTGATGCGTGGTAGTGGTTGCGTCCTGTCCTGGACGACGACGGGCGCCATGACTGGACGAGTTCTTCGTCTAAAGGGAGCCGGGGAAGGAGTATGGTATGCATCATTAATATTTCACAACGTAGTGTAGTGATGCATGTGAGGGGTGGTGGGATATTTTATTATCGCTTTACTACACATCTACTGCTAAGTCTGTCGGTGAAAGAATTTCGAAAATCGGTCAGTATTTGCCAAAATTATTTTTTAAAAATCTACTGGCCTCTTTTTTCGTGGACACAGTGTAGTATCGAGTTGCAGTAGTCTAGCCGAGATGATGTCATCGCAGTCGCCACGGTCTTTGCGTCATTGACTGACACACATTGCCGCATCGCATGCACGCAGTGTAAAGATGCGACCTATTGTTACAGATGTCGCACGTAGCGTGGTCTGTGTGTATGTGTCTGTGTGTTTTGGGCACACGGGTGAGCTGAACCGACCGAGATGCCGTTTGTGAGAACTGACTCGCGTGGATCCAAGGAACCATGTATTACATGGGGGTCAAGATCTGACGAATCTATTCGCAGCGGCGAGAGGTGACAAGACGACGATACGGCGTGCGATGCGGCCTCTTGCCAAATTAATACCTTGAACACTTGTTTTACATGCGGTGTAATTAGTCTTGTGTACAAGTTTGGACCCATGCGGACACACCTATAGGCGCTACTTCAACTCATGCCAACTGTGAATATTCTCGGCTGCCGTAATGATACGTGAGCGAGTTAAAGATCGATTGATTGGTTAATCGATCCATCGATTGATTGGTTGGTTGACAGTGTCATCGTCACTTTTACAACGCGACGACCGGCATACCTCGAAGAAATCGTTTCCGTGCACGATGACGCTGGCGCCGAACTGTCGACATAGCTCGAGCTTCATGAGCGGCGTGATGTGGGGCATGACAACAGTGACGGCGATGTTCAGTAAGTGACCGTGGTAGGCCAGTGCCAGGGCGTGGTTACCGGCACTGGCCGATATCACACCCGCCGCAGTCTCAACCTTCGTCGTACATCACACACAGACACACACACACACACACACGTCGGCTGCTTACTACGCTTCTACAATTTGCTGCTGTTATCAGCAAGCTTACTTATTCAACTCTCTGTTAATTGCATATATGGAATCTGGCCTGTATTAGCCTACCGCTCGAAACTAGTCCTACTTCATAAGTGGCGCAGATTGCTGTACACGTGTATGGACTAATCGTGTACTGTTGTGGTTTTTATTGTTTACTTTTATTATTTTATGTGGCTGTAATCATGGGCCTCGAGCATGTGGCTGAATACACTACTACTAATAGCCTACTACGGTAGCTCTGCATTGAAACAAAGACTCATATGTTATCAGTATTTTACGTTTATTTCGAAACTTTCGTCTAAATAGCTGCAAGTCACGTGTGTGCATGCTGTCAACGTTTAAGAAAGAAAGCAAAAAATGTTATGTACCTTTCTAGTAATAAGACGTCCTAGACGTAGGCCTATATAGTCACTGTTGGCTCTTAACCATTTTATTTATCGTTTTTTATAGTCAAAGCGAAATCTGATATTTTGTAGCACAGTCTTGTTAGTAAAAAAATAAACTAGAACCGGAACAGGACTAGTTACATCGTTGAGCGTCAGCAGCGCGTACCTTGCGCCTCTTTCCTTGTAACTGCGTGCAAATCACATGAACAATAACACGACATTATTACTGGCCCGCCTATTGGGTCAGTATTATTTTGCTCGTTGGTGTCTGTTGTCTGTCGTCTGTCGTCGTCTGTAACGTCGCCGGCGGGCGGGCGCGCCGGCTGCTGGGCGCGTGGGCGGTCGGGTGACCGACACTGCACAGCGGGCCAGTACGGTTACGTCCCGTTAGAGCGACACCTTGTTACAGAACGATTACAAAGGAGGCCTGCTACGTTTTTATGTCGGTCTGTCTGTCCGCCCGTTTTCACGAACGGGCTTAGGCCTACATTTCAAAGAGTCGAGACGAGAAACTCGTGAAAAGTTCAAACTGTTAGATCACAAAGTTAAAAGCCATTACGCCACGCTAAGCACCGACGCAAACTTCAGTAAGAGCCACATCACGTGTTGGCCATCGAGGCGACGTCATCTTCTTGCTAGCACCACCAAGGTCGTCATCGTCATTGTCGTCATGAAAACGATATTAGTATAGCAGCAACAACGAACGACACAACAACAATAATAAAAACGAATTATCGCATTAGGTTACATAGGTTAACATAACGTAATGGTGTTGTCATTTAAAGGCCATTCCACACCATGATGGGACGAGATGAGATAAAGTCTTATGTCGTCGAACGGTGTGCAATGTCCTTAAACTATTCGTGTGCATAGCCGAACGTCGTGAATAGGCCTATTATAAGTGATAGCTTCAACAACGACGACAAAATTGAACTTGTAATGAATAAGAGGCCTACTGTAAGCTTCTAAGATATTTTAAGACTTATTAGTCGTTCAAAATACGAGTCCAATACCATCCCGTGTACTGCATATATTCGTTCTTGAAATAGATTTCAACTCCAGTGAGCGATGACATGTGCGACTTCTACACAGAACAAAATACGTTGACACAGAGTTAGTTCTGCATGCCGACTTATGCCCGGCGATACACCGGTAGATAGCGACAAGAACAAGCTATACGAAATTGCGTTTAGAGTCCATTTGACGTACGCCTAACACCACGTTGCTGCGAAATGCTAGAGTGGCCAGTCAGCGTAATATTGAATGTGAGCGGTGAACTTTTAAAGACAGACGTGCAGGAAAATACAGTGGTAGAAGTGATGTGACGGCTATTGGAATTAGTTGTCGTACAGCGCGTACTTGATTGGCAGCTGGTGAGAAATAAGATGACGCTATAGTGAATTCTGCGCGGCCTAAAGAAGAGATATAATCAACAACAATCAAGACGCCAATGGTCTGAGCAGTTTGTCCATGGATGACCGTGACACAGTTTGCACTACGATACGATACGATACGATACGGTAGATTAACGTGCGCTGACGAGATGGCCACTACGCATGTTCACACGAACTTCGAGAGTGCAGCGTCGTTGATTCTTCAGCGTTCAATTCATTCATGAAATTACCACAGATTTAGCATTACAGCGTGCACGCCCAGGTCAAGCTGGAGACTATGAGACAAGCCAATGCTATGTCGGGCTGACCGCTACCACATGGACTGTTAGTTGTTGCTATAAAACGTGTTAATTGTCACACTATTCATAGCCCCTATATACCGCTAGGTACATATCGCATAGGTTAACTCCGTATCGAGTGCGCTTGCTACGGCAACCAAGGCCCTGTGTGCGTAGGTCATATAAATACTATTAGAAGTGCTGCAGATGGTATAATGTTACAAGACGATTTATACAGCTTTAACAATTGCAGCGATAAGTGGCTGCTTGAATTTAATCCGGAAAAGTGTAGAGTTATGCATGTGGTTCACAGTATACAACCAAGTATGTGCTACAAGAGGATGATAAGACCTTTAAACTAGAGACAGTGGATACAGAAAAAGACTTGGGAATTTATGTTACCAACAGTATGAAGGCAGCAACGCAATGTAAAGCAGCAGCTCAAAAAGCTATAAACATATTGAGAACCATCAAGAGACATTTGTTCGGAACAGACGAACCAACTTTTTAAATCTCTATAAATCATAAGTTAAACCCCATTTCAAGTACTGCATTCAAGAATGGTCACATCATTTCAGGAAAGATTTTGATTGTCTAGAGCAGGTACAAATACGTGTTACGAAGCTGGTCAGCGGGCTTAAGAATCTCACTCAGTTACGAAGATCAACTGCGAAGACTGAAGTTGACACTATACACCGTGTTTCAGAAAAAAACATCCACTCATATTATTGGCTATAAGTTGGGAAATAGTTGTGTGATTTTAATAATTTTTGACACCAAAATTCCTCATATAATTTGACATCGCAAGACAGCTTAGACAGCTTAGTTGTCCACCTCACCTAACTAATGTGTCTCCACTACCTTGTAAAACGTATCGCATGAGTTTTGTCGCCGTACATTACAAACACGCCTTGTTTTGTGACAAAAAGTTACGTTCCACAATTCATTTAATGTGAAAATGTTCACTAACACATACAGAAAATGCTGATTTGCTGATGTGCTTCACAACGGCTGCATGTAACTGAAAGAGTCAAAGAACACTGAAACTCTGTCACGGCAAATGTTATAAGCATCATTGGCAAAGAATATATAATGTATATCAGTAAACACGACGTAAACAGTTGTTGACAGTTAAAAACTGTTGTTTCAACAGTTAGTGAAAATTTGATGCCAAAAGTCCACAACCTGTATGGAAACGTATGTAATGTACGGCGACAAAACTCGTGCGACAAGTTTTACAAGGTAGTGTAAGCACACTAGTTAGGTGAGGTGGACAACTAAGCTGTCTTGCGATGTCAAATTATGTGAGGAATTTTGTGTTTAAAAATTATTAAAATCAGACAATTATTCCTCAACTTATATATAGCCAATAATACGAGTGGATGTTTTTTTTCTGAAACATGGTGTAGAAAAGAGGCGGCTAAGAGGAGATTTAATTGCAACGTTTAAAATATTTACTGCAAAAGAGAAAATTGATACAGTAAACATGAAAGTAATAACAATGCGTATAGTTTGAGAGGCCGTGAGTACAAAATTGGTGTACAGAGAAATAGAACAGCATCAGCATTCTTCAGCCAACGCGTCATCACATATTGGAAAAAGCTGCTTGAGGAAGTTGCTAATGCCACTTCCATTTATATGTTCAAGAACCGGCTAGACCGACGCAACGAGTGGGGCAATTGAAAGACGTTCGTCTACCAAGCCCGACTTCATCAAGTATCAAGTATAAGTACGTACTGTTCATTCGAACGCGTACGTTTCTCTCATTACAGTAGACTACGCGTAGTTGCGCGCCTCTCTGTCAAGCGTCGATAGCCATAGATAGGCCTAATACGCCACCACCATAATTCACCACCGACAGTTAAATATAACGCCGCAGTGGGGTACTGTATAGTACATTATTTTGAACAGCGTACGACGTGTTAACGTGTACGGTAAAATAACGTGCACGTACCGTACATAAGTACGTTTAACAAGTGTCCAAAGTAATTTGTCAAAAGGCTGCATCGCCGACTTGTCGCCCCTTGCGGCTGCGAATGGATTCGCCCTATCTTGACCCCATGTACATATAATACATGGTTTCTTGGATCCACAAGAGCCAGCAATCCAAACGGCATCTCGATCGGCTCAGCCGATTTCGCAGGGCACATCCGTGTGACACACAGCCAGACAGACCACGTTACGTGTGGCATCTGTCGCAGTAGGCCGCATGCAGTCGATGCAAGCTAAACACTAAAGCCCGGTCCACACTAGCAACAATGTCGAAGCAACGTTCGACTTTGTCGAAGCAACATTCGACTTTGTCGAAAGTACGAAATTTCAACGCAAAACTCGTTCGACATTGTTGCCGTTTTTGGCAACAAAGTCGAACGTTGCTTCGACATTGTTGCTGGTGTGGACCGGGCTTAACGTACAGACCATACGCATACGGTGTACACTTGATGACGTATGCCTGGAATAATAATACGAATAATGCGATGCGTGTCACTCACGATGCATGGCGTCCGTTCAATGCTGCCTCTGATCTTGAAAGCGGCTGCGGTCACCTCCTCGAACTTGACAACGACAGCCTGCTGCTGCTGCTGCTGCTGCTGCTGTGCATGATGATGGACTGTCGATGTGTCGTCACTCTCAATGTCCGACATGTTCACGCACTGCACTTACCGCCTAATCACAGCCTAGTATCGCCAGGTCAATACGACAAGGTAAGACCGAATCCGATATTTTAACGTGCACTCAAAATACGACATCAAATCTAGTCAGGCTGTAGAATGCCTAAAACACTAGCAGAAAAATATTTACGATGTTTTCATCGGCCACACTATGCAGCAACAACTCGTCGTATCTACAATACTGACACGATAAGACCTGTTCTTTGAGTGATGTAAACGAGTTGAATGAGATCTTTGGAGTTTGGTTGACCGTTGACCCGTGTATGCACGACAACATTGCCAGCTGAGCGGTCCAGCCGACTGACGACACCGCTGTTGAACAACAAACGAGAAGGGCCGGTACGTTCATTTGCCACAAAGACGGCGAAACACTATTCTACATTCTGGCGAATCACACGTCATAAACTGTCCAGAAATCTGACTTGCATTTCATATAACAGTAAAAGAACAAGTAATCGTGACAGAGACGATTGAACGTTCTATGATATCTACCCAACCGGAACCAATCGAAATGATAAAACGATGCGCTGCATGAACGGCTGCCTCGACAGAATGCAGGTCATCTCATAAACACCGATATAGGCTGGCTTAGGCTACGCTGAACACCACTGTAAAACATAGAGTCCAGATCAACTGAACTGACGCAGAAATCTTGGAAAATAAACAACGTTAAACTTACTATTGCTTGCAACAAATGACTTTAGTGTCATTTAATGTCATTCCATATGGTGTTGAGTTTTTGATTCACTGCAGTTAAGAGTTTTGCTGTCAGCAGCCTGCTGACTATAATTTTTGTAGTTAGGCCTAGTTGCCCACCATTGACATTATTTCTAATCCATGTTCAATATTTTAGGTAAAATGCCTTGTTGTGTAAGGGGAAATCCGGCTGTTGCTGATGATGATGATCCCTGGATTTTCTGGCTGCCTGTGTTGTATTTATATTTTGTTCCGTTTATTGGTTTTCAAATTAAATATGATGATGATGATGATGATGATTTAGACAAAGCAACATAACCACGCTGAGCTCAGCAGCTGTTGAGCGTCTGTTTAGTGAAGCTTCGCAAAATCGCAAATGCTTATAAACCCAGATGCTGCCTGGCTGACAAGACAATGAACAAGCTGATGCTCATTGTTTAAAAGTGGATATGACTTCACATATTAATATTTTTTATTGATAATATCTCTTGTTTTTTTTGGAACAGATTTATACTGTACATTTATATGAATATTCTGAGTCTTGGATAAAAATGCTGGAATTAGTTGGATAGAAGTTTAACCAAATATTTTTTTTAGTTTAGTTAACTACTTTTGAAAAATAGTTAGCAACAAAAAGTTTAACTAAATGTTTAAAGCTAAAATTTTGTTTTAGTTCAACTAATACTTTGTAGTTAGTTGCCCACCATTGACATTATTTCTAATCCGTGCTCAATATTTTCGGTAAAATACCTTGTTGTGTAAGGGGAAATCGGATTTGGACGTGTATTTGGGGTAGCGTCCAGTGATAATATCTGGCGTGGGCGCAGCCGTGCGACCTGGCATAATTATACGCCTCGGTTAATCGAAGAGACACACAGCTACCTAAACAAACCAAGAGTCAACGGATGAACAATAACAGTAACATGACGACCGGAATTTCCGTAAACATACCTAGACGTAGTTTGTCGACAGTTCTCTTTACAAGGCAATGATGCATCGCATACTCGTTCCCCGGCACGTCTTACACGAAGGACTCTCATACGAAGAACTCGTCCTCTCCAGTCATGACGTCCGCCGTCGTCTAGGAAACCATGCATCCGGTTACTGAGGTTAGGCCGCACACGACGTTGCTGCTGTGATTGCCGCCAGGACACATTGCAGGAAGGCAGCAAACGTGACGTCATCCACAAAACCGGAAGTACATGACGTATTACTGTGCCGTCAGAGGAGGACCAAGCCACGGCTACAAACAACATACATACTAAATTTGGTGAAACGTCCGGACTTGTATACTTGAGCTGTTCGCGGACAGACACACAGACAGGCACGCTCATCCCAATACTCCAATTCGCTACCCGTGGTTGAGCAATTAAACATAAAACTGATATTTAGTAATTAACATTTTTGTGTCATATCGCTTACTTTTATGCAATATTTACTAATGATTCGCCTCGAAGCTAGGCTTCAGCCGAATACTGGATTCACCTAACGGCGCATTTTTGGCGTGTTCGCCTGTTCGGCTATAACTCCATCGTTCTTTAACTCCCGGCTTAAACCTACCTTTTCACACAAAATATCCCCCGTAGTTCCACTTCTTCCTCCCAGACTACCTACAGGGACTTATCCCTGCACTGTTTCTTCTGAGCTTATCGGCTTTTATTTTTAGTTTTCCTTCATTTTTCGTTTCTGTGCAGTGCGCTAGACTAAGCTGGCCATTTTGTCAGCTTTTGAGCGCATCATACGATATCGTATCGTATCGTAAAGTGAACCGAGTACATTATCGGGGACTAGCTGGCCCTGGCAGATTTTGGGCGCTATCCGCGCGGTAATGACAGCTGCAGAGTCACGTGACACTAGGCCTCGTCCAATGCAGGAAGTAAACAGCTTGTGTACAGATAGCCGATCGCTTCGAGTCGAATACTGTATTATGGGCATTCCCCATAATACAGGCGTCTAGTTTATTAACGGCAAATGCAAATGAATATAAAACACTTCTACTAAATTTCCGACGCTGATATTAATCAAGCGTCACTACAGTATAGGCCCATTAAATAGACATTGATCACATTCCGTAATCTATCTGACGTTACGTTACACCATCAAACTAACAATAGTCGATTGATTTCGTATGCTTATTCGACAAATCATTTGTCATTTAGTCAGTTACAAGTCAATAAATAGGCCTACTCGATTAATCGAAGATTAATCGTGGATTAATCCGATTAATCGGGAAAAAGTAGTCGATTAAACTCAAGCTTAGCTGATTAATCGTCTGGGAAAATCAGTTGATTACTGTAGTCGGTATTAGTCAATATGTTGACAGACGCAGGCTGCCTAAGCCTCTATATGTCCGTATTATCATTCTTAAAACACTAATACAACTTTTCAATAATTTTCAGTGTCAAACTCAGATCAGTCTCCATTAAGGTCGACAGTGTAGTCATATTTTATATCTTGGAACATCCCAAGGATGTCAAGTCTAGACTTAAATAAACCAACAGAGTCAACATCAACGACAGCATTTGGCAAACTGTTCCAAATCGTAACAATTCTATTAGTGAACTAACATTTTTCAAGATCATAGTGACTTCTATTTTTCTACAATCTAAAATCATTTCCTCTAGTTACTTTATTAATGTTGTAAATCACATCAGGTGCTACGTTATAATCACATTTATGTTTAATTATCTTAAAAACCTCTAGGCCTATCATGTCACCACGTACTCTTCTATACTTGAGTGTAGGTAAACCTAAATAAACCAGACGATCTGTATATGACAATTTGTTTACTGAAATAACTAGTTTAGTTGCTCTTTTTGCACCTACTCGATAGCTTTAACATCACATTTTTGTAGGGTGACCATATACTACTGTACGATCTTAATAATAATAATAATTATAATAATACCACTGTCCACTGAAAACCATCGTGAAAAAATCCGTTAATTCCCACACGTTGTGTTCTATTGCATAGGAAGTCTTGCAGCCATTGTCCATTGAATAAGAGTGTCATCGAGTCGATATGCACGCAGTATGCCGGCGAGCGCCGTGATAGACGTACGCAGTTGGCGGGCGACAGTAATGTTGCGCAAACCACTCCTTCGGTTCGTGATGGGTATAACGCTCATATATAGGCCTACACCTGTAGTCACGAGTTACATTCCCAACTAATGACTATTAGCTTAGGCTTCCCTGAAAGTGTGGCTTGCACAACTCACATTATAGCCTAGCTAGCCAAGTAGACTTGCCTAGGCCCAATATGGATATAATGCCCGTGTTGTCTACGTGAGCCGACCGGCTATCGTGCGACCATTAGTTGGCTTGGCGTTAGCAGGCAGACATCACATTGCGTCGGCGCCTAACAATAACAGTAGGCCCTACAGTCACGTCGCTCGCCTGTATAGTATACAGCTTCTTGATAGTACTGTTATCAGCTGCACAAAGTAACATTTCAGCTTACTGGTGCGTTATACACTCGTCGTTTTGTTTTATTTACGCCTTACGCTCAGTTACAGTAGGCCTAAGCTATACATGTAATTAACTGAATTTAGCTTATTTGTGGGACTGCGCCAACGTCCGCTATAGAAATTTTCTAAATAATAACAGCGGAATCTCCCTTTCTTGTCCCAACTGAATCACGCGTCGGAATGAATCCGTGAATTACACTATAGCCGTCTGATAGACACGCGATTTTGCGCACTAAACAAAATGTGAAAACAACAACATCGGAAATTTTACACTCGTGTGAAATTAAACCCGGAAAATCTTGCAGCCCATTTCAGCGTCATGCGTTACGGTAGGCCCTCCGGTATTTTTGCATGTATAAAAACGAACAGCACTTTTATGTCTCTGTTGTCGTCTTATAAGTTTTGTTAAACTTCTCGTTTCATAGTTCTGGACGTACGTTGACTATAGACAGTGTCGCAGTTTGTTTATTATGCCCTATAATTCGTTTACAGAAAATACACCGCTGATTCTGATGCACTGTCATGCCTGTGATTTCTTCACTTAACACTTCTTCCTCTTCTAATTAACCACTCTGCTCATCCACAACCGCCTCTTTCTTTCACCTCCGGCTTAAAACCTACCTGTTTTACAAATCCTACCCCAGTAGTTTCACCTCTTCTTCCCGGACTGCCTACACGGACTTTTGCCCGCACCGTTTCTTCTAAGCTAATCGGTTTTACCCGCGCGGCGCTAGCGATGCGAGGGTAAGCTTATTAGCCATCATCGTGTGTCTGTGTGTATGTATTTGTTTGTCACACGCCGTTATTGTATCAAAACGGCTAAACGTAGGGTCACGCAAACAACGCCACGTGATAGCCCAGGGACTCCAGTTTTCTTATGCCAAGAGTCGTTGGTGGACGACCACCCTTCCTCCTGAAATTTCCGCTCGAAGTGGCCCACTCCCCTTTCGAACACCAAAATTTTGACCAATATTCGCCCATAGCGCCTCACCCGTGAGAATTGGCGAAAAACGTTCAATTAACACTAATAGGAAGTCGACCACGCGCTTTCCAACGAGCCATAGACCGTTTCATCTAAGCTACTCGATTTTTTAGTTTTTTCTTTACTTTTTTCGTTTCTGTGCCGTGCGCAAGACTGGCCATCTCAGGATTTCACATTTCATTAAATTGGCTAATTTTTGACAGAGTTTTCTAAAATAAAAGATGGACGTATTTTTGGGGACACAATGTATAAAACGTATGCTTAGTTACTTACTTACATGTCTTTTACCCATGACGGGGACATTAACCCTTTCCCCTCAGCTACGCGGCTGACAAGAACAAGAGACTAGTGCTTATAATAGCTATCGTCATCATCATCATGTGCTGCAGTTCATGGCCATGGTACCTTTCAAGCTACAGCCTACATTTGGTAGAAGATCCTCTGTATTCAGAATATTGTGCAGTTTAGTTTGTTCGAAAACAAAACTAGTTTTCTCACGGTCTGAGATCACATTGACCTAACACTTCTCCCGATGTTACCTTGACTGCCAAGCAGGACTTTATTCCCAGATTGCTATTCGCTGATATGTACTGATTGGTATTATCTAGTAAATGATAATGTGTTTGTTCTATAATATGTTGTACATTGCATCTATTTTATTTGTTTGTTGTCACACAAGTGCGTTTGTCATTTGTGCAATAAAAGAATTACTTACTTACTTATTTAATTAAAACATACATTGGGCGTTTCGCACGCAATTTGTACATTATTTCGTATCACTGTTGTAGACACAAGACATTTGACAAGATATACATAGACAGATATTCATGGAAGAGTCGGCAGATTTACGACAAGTATCACGTGTTGAGGAAAGACGCATCAAAGACGATTCTGTAGAGCGTGAATCCATCAGCGCAGCAGCAGTAGCAGCAACCGATGACGTCACAGTTATCAGCAGGTGCGAGTGTCCAGAGGTGTGGGAGAGGATGTCTAGCGATCCAGGCCATCAGTCGGACGAAGATGACGTAGCGGACGATGTAACAGAATCGACGACGGAAGATGGCGAGCGAACAGACAGACATCAGCATCACTTAGCCAGGATGGAGGAGATGCTGCAGGCTGTCGCTGAGCAAGTCGATGACATTGGCGACTGGGAACGGTTTTTCAGTTCTCGCGACGAACTGATTCGGTTGCTGGAAGCAGGCATCCTGGACAACGTCGAGCACGCTGCCTTCGACGAAGCGGAACGTTTGAGTGATCTCTGGATGGAAGTGATGGAGACACAGCAGCGTGGTGTGTCGGAGCAGTGCAACATCTGTCTCGAAGTGACGAAGTTGAACAGGCGACCCTGCTGTCGGCTGCCCGTCTGCCAAGGCTGCATGAAGAGCTATGTCAAGTCGCACCTGGAAACGACCGGAGTCGTTTGCATCGGCTGTCCTAACGCGGCGTGTGACAGATTTGTCTTCCACGACGAAGTCCGCGAGCTGTTGAGGTCGTCGCCGCAGCTGCGTGACCGCTATGACCGCTGGCTGGTGGACGCCAACGCCGACCCACGACGGAAGACTTGTCCGCGTTGCTGCCGCATCACCGAGATGCAGACCGCGCGGCAGCAGGAGCAGCAGCACGGCCGTTCAGCGGGGCGGAGGTCAGAGCGTCGAGCTGGCAAGTATGGCGAGATGGTCCAGTGTGCCGACTGCGAGTTGATCTGGTGCTTCACATGTCAGTCGCCGTGGCACGAGGGACTCACGTGTGCAAAGAACCGCGCTGGTGACGGCCTGCTGAAGACCTGGGCGCGTCAGAGAATACGAGATGAGCACAACGCACAGCGATGTCCGCGATGCAAGGTGAGACTAACGTCTAACAAACATTTCAGCGCAGTTGACACAGCCACCACTGCACTTTACGTAACACTTACAGATAAAGCTCTCTGGCTTGAACCTTGTAGATTTAAACAAAACTCTATATTTACACTGACCAGATTCCAGACCTAAAATCCGGTTTAAAACCGACGCTGAGATTAACTTCGCTTTTAAAATAAGTTGGTGATATCTTACTTACTTTTTGCACTAATTACCGACTACGTTATTGGTGCGGAATGCGGATAGAGCAATTGGAAATCGGTTCGGTATGTGGCTCATTTTGACACCATCTTAGCTATCCGACCGCGCGCCATCGAAAAGCTATGATTTGATACACTATGCTTGTGTGTAAAATTTGACGATTCTAACTTTAGCCGTTCCAGAGATATCGTTGGGGGCCTCAAAATTTAAAGTGGGTCACGTGACTCTGACCACGCCCCTTTTAAAAGTGATTTGTTATTCTCATGCTGGGACTTGACATAGCCTAGCTGTGTACAAAATTTAACGACTGTAGTTTAAGCCGTTTTAGAGATATAGTTGATGCCCACCAAAATTTAAATGATTCACGTGACCTTACCACGCCCCTTTCAGGTATGGTTTGCCAACCGTTGGCTATCTCCACCCACCACGTACTTATGACAAGCGATACAAAATGTCGAAAATGGGGTGGTTTGAGGTAGTTATGGTCACTCAGGGTCACTGGAAATAGCGCCATTCGATAGAGCGCATACGAGTTTCTATTAGCGTTCCATAGTAACTGTACGTGTCCCTATCTTACACTGTTTTTATAGCGATATATTGGTCGAAAATCGCCGATACCCTACCTTTATTTAGCGCCCCTGTTGGGGGTGGCCCGTCGGAATTTTGCCGAGATTTTGGCACCAGGAAACTCGAGTCGCTGGGCTATCGTATGGCGTTGTTTGTGTGGTCTCACGTTTAGCCATGTTGATACAATACCGGCGTGTGACAGACAGGCAGAGAGACAGACGGACGGATGGACACACGATGACTGCAGCATATACCGCGCTAGCATAGCGTTGCGCAATAAAGACGATACCGGTAATGGACGCTCTGAATTCAAGAAAATGACAGACGAATACTATTTTCTAATTGCAGACACAGCGTACCTTTTTGGGGGGCAAACCGGATGAAAAATGGCTCAAGTGGAACTACGCATGGTAACTTAAGTCCTTTGACATTTTAAAATATAATAAGACGGTGCTTTCTATTAAGCCGTTTTAGCATCAAAAATTCAGTGAATGTTTGGCAATAATTTTAAAGGCAACTTAATTAAAGGCTCCGGGTCTAGGCTGTTCCTTGGATCGATGGGTCAGTGACGCAGATCTAGTCGTGGGCCGGAGACAGTGAAACTCGTGGTTATTGCAAGTCTCACATCATAACCGTCACAATGAACGCCACTTTCAGAAGCTCTTGTACTTGCTAGTTGTTACGTACTAATTTTTAAAAAAAGTGTTTTAATTATATGAGGACATACATTTCCGATTTTGTAGCGCCATCAGAGACCGCTCGCCGCTATGAGGTGAGAATCTCTCCGACACTATATAAAGTGACTATAATGATACTAACCACGTACTCCACAGACTCTTACCACCACCCGCCACAGCATCACAACGCTACAATCCTAGAAGCCGCAGGCACACACTCCAGCTACCTGAGCACCACACTAGACTGTTGGACTTTCTCGTTAGAATGCTTTACAAAGACTGTTATTAGTATATTGTAAAACTTCGCGGTTTTTATCAACAGACTGTTAATGTTCTTACCGCACCACGTTAGCTAGTTACTGTGACACTACTTTGTTCAACTACATTCATTCTTTAACTTGTTTTATATGTTTTATTTCAACTATATGTAAAACTCTGCGCATGTCAGTGTTTAATAAAGAACTACTTACTTACATACTTACTGTCCCACACGTAGTCCGTCGTGTCTCAGTCCTCAAACAATCCTCTTTACGCCACTGCCCGTCTAGTCGCCGTTGAGACGACTTGCTGTTGAGATGCGTGTAAACGTGTCCTGTGGATAGGTTTACATTCAGCGAATCTCTGGCTGTGACCACATGAAGTGTACTCGTTGCAACACCAAGTTCTGCTACCGCTGCGGTGGGCGCAGGTTCAAAATGAAACTGTTCGGATATCGACTGGAGGACCACGACAAGAAGTACAGCATCATTGGCTGTAACGACAGATTCCACGACGACCATCGAGTCCGCCGTGTCCTGACCAGAGGCAGCATATTCGGTATTTTATCTCGTTTCTTGTTGTGATTAAAAATTAAGACTGTGTTGCAAGTCATTACTGGCAGCTTAGTATAGTAGTCTGTCCAGCGAGTGTGCGTCTGCGTATGTTCGGATAATAACTTTTAAACGAAGTGATTTTTGGCCGAGATATTTGGCACGCGGGTTCACTTGACACTATCGACGTCCAGTGAGAAGGTTAAAGTTCACCGTTACATGACGAAAATATCCAAATATCCTTTTTCGTCTACTGATGCGATCGATTTGAGTGCAAAATGAAAATGAAGTTGGGAAAATCAGTTACGGTGCATTGTGGTAAAATACAGGCGGTAACGGCACTGTGCCAATTTCAGTGTGCCATGGCGGAGGCGTGTGCTGTTGCGCTAGATGGTTTGTTTGTCGAGTTCCGTTTGCTAAAGTGGTCGGTGTGGTGACGGCTTCTCTATAGCCTAGTCTAAAAGAAACTTGGGCAAATTTAAACTATGTAATGTACATAGGCCTACCTGCATTTTCTATACTCAAAGAACATGCGGTTTATAATTAGTAAGTTTGGTTTATTTATAATCTACACCGTGTCTCAAAAATAATTACCGACATTTTACAACTGTAACGTGAGCATAGCATCGTCCGATTTAAACAATTTTTGTCAGCAATGTTGCCTGGAAACTAGGCGACTAGGCAATCAAAAGCTATGTTTCAAACATCAAACATAACCTTGAAGGTCATTCAACGTCCTTGGTATTGATGCCCATCAATAGGCACATACGACTTTCTATTAGTCTTCCATGACAACCATATCTTTGTCTTGGTACCGTTTCCGAGATATCATCAGTAGTCTCCGAAATTTTGAAGAGGTCACGTGACCCTGAATACATCCCTCGGGACTAATCTACCATGCATGCACTAGGACTCGTTAGCATCAATCTGCATACCAAATTTGGAATGGGTGAAGCCATAGCACCAAATTTGAAGTGCCTGGCTTTAACCGGGCTTGACGAAGTACAACTCCCATTTTGGCAGGACGCTCGACGCCATGACAGACTTAGTGAACGTATATCATGCGCTAACAGGCGGCTGGATGTTGATGTGTCCTTTCTACGTCATGTTTTGTGCACACAGTCGATTGTTCTATGAACAGTGCAAAAATGCAATTTATGTGTATTCTGTTTTGCCAGGTAAAGCAGAACCATTAGCTAGGTGAGGTGGGAAATAAACCAGCTTTTGATTACCCACTTTCGTGATAAAATTTTTGCTAAAAAATATTAAAATCCGACATTTCTTGCCAAGTTAGCGTTTGAAATGTGTGTGTGATCGTTTTTGAAACGATGTTCTCCATTATGCGCTGATCGACTCTCCTTACTTGTTGCTAAAAATAGAATCATTCTTCGCAGCGCGCCGGCGATCGCTGAGTAGGACAAACACGCTGCATGTTAACAGATCTAGTGTTGATGTCACGCTCTGAATGGCAGTTGTGATTAACAGCGCAGTGGCTGGGCAGATGATGCATGCCCATCTAGCGTGTTATGCACACATACCACCGCCCACACCTATCCAACACTTGCTCAACTACAAGTTATTTCCCACGTCCCAGTGAGGGTAGGAGGCTGAGTTGGCCTAAGCCCATAGTGGGTCAGCAGGATGCTTGTCATGGAGTGGATGAGCATTGAATACAAGCACGTCCTTTCGGTTACCTATCGCATAGTTGTTTATTTTTTTCAACTGAAAAATATTATTAATATTCAGTGTTTGCTATAAAAAAAATTCTGACACCGGTTTTTTCGTTTAACCGATGAATGCTATGATGCGCGTCATTGAACGGTGTTTGCGCGTAGGCGCCAAGGTCGCGGGAACTTTGCTGGCGGTGCCGGTGATATGTGGAGCGGCGGGTGTCGCCCTGGCCCCGTCACGGTAGGGGCGCCGATCTACGGTGTCTACCGGCTGGTGCGTCACATCGTGAGGGCGTCCGGCAAGTTGTCGACGGACAGCTCGGACGTGGCTACCGACGTGGACGTCGAGTCGGACGAGTTGCGATGGGATGATGTGGATACAGACGCAGAGTCGGATGTACAGATGTACTTTCGTCTTCCGACTCCCGATGAGCCGCGTCGTCTCGGGTCGTCGTCGTCGCAGAACTCAT
>Ga0209780_1000514_pt1 | contig 20889 bp, 14 predicted proteins | sample WorMetexBAHAMAS2_FD_187384 | JGI IMG/M metagenome (GOLD analysis project Ga0209780, IMG submission 187384) | Marine gutless worms symbiont microbial communities from Max Planck institute for Marine Microbiology, Germany - Inanidrilus exumae... | ecosystem: Host-associated > Annelida > Digestive...
CACATGACCTGACCACGCCCCTATCAGGGACAGTTTGTCGTCCGTAGGCTGTGACTTGCACATTCAACCTTTACATCAAATTTGTAGTCTTTGCGATCGCCAATTACGAAGATGCATAAGGCAATGCAAATGTAGAAACTGAGGTGGTTTAACGTGCTTAGGGGTCACCCAAGGTCATCGGCAACATAACCATTCGATAGAGCGCATACGACTTCCTATTCAAATTTAATAGAAACTATGAGGCTATCTCGTACCGTTTTCCAGATATTATCGCTTATTTTCCAAAAATTAAAGAGGTCACGTGACAATGACCACGCCCCTTTCAGGAACAATTTGTCGTCCGTAGGCTGGGACTTGCTATGTTCAATACACATACGAAATTTGAAGTGTCTACTATTACCTTCAACGAAGAAATGAAAGGCAACGCCAAATGTAAAAATGCTGGTTTTGAGGCACCGTTTGGGGGACTTAGGGTTAACGCACAGGGTTCATCTATGGCTCGATGGAAAGCGCGTGGTCAACTTCCTATTAGTGTTAATTGAACTTTTTTGCCAGCTCTCACGGTTGAGGCGCTATGAGCGGATATTGGTCAAACATTTGGTGTTCGAAAGGGGGTGGGTCACTTTGAGCGCAAATGTCAGGGGGGACGGCGGGAGTCGTCCACCAACGGCTTTTGGCGTCAGAAAGCTAGAGTCCCTGGGCTATCACGTAGTGTTGTTTGCGTGATCCTACGTTTAGCCGTTTTGATACAATGCCGGCGTGTGACACACAGTGACACAGACAGACACACAGACAGACAAACCCACGATGATGGCTAATACCCGCGCATCGCTCCGTAACGACCATACGGGTAAAAATGCGTAGGGTAAACGAAACTGACCATATTGCAGTTGTGGCAGCGAGGTGCGTACGTTTGCTCGTAGCAGCGAACACACACAACGCGGTCATCAGCTGGTGCGAATTTCTGATCGCGGATTGGCTGGTGACATTCATCACACTGAAAACATTCTGCGTGCCATTTTCGGCCTTCGTACTCGAATTTCTTCATTCCTGCAAACAACTGTCACCGATAGATCTACTAATGATTCACTAGGAAGAATCCCAATCAATTCTCTTAAGTTTATATGCCATTATTAGCATTGTTATTATTATTATTGTTATTATTATTAATACTGCCGTTATTATTACCAACGACAGATGTACCCTGCCGTAAACAAAAGCTTAATTCATGTCAGGTTTAACCTACCACTCTCGGCTTACTAGGTTAGGGCTTGACATGCCGGTATGTTTGTGACGTGTATGCAAATATGAATGTATACACAGTAGTGACAGTATACACATAGATACCATGGTAAGTCCTAGCTGAGCACCTTTAAGGGGGCGTGGTCGAAATTATGTAACCTCCATTTTGTTTTCAAAAACGTGGTTTTAACGTGGGAAAGACACAAGAAACATAGTTACAGTGGAATACCGGCAGGAATTCGTTTGTGATATCGAAGACTTATTATCAATGACCTCTAATGATCCTAAAGGTCACAGCACATTATTTGAAACCGATTTAGACCCATAATGCGAAACACAAACACATACATTAAGCTAGTATTTACTTATAGACGAATATTGAACCGTAGACCTACGTATAATAATTGTATCTGATGTAACCGATTTGAAGGACTGTTCAAGGTCTACAGAAAGGAACGTAATGAAGGTTGCTGATAGATGATAACATAGTGGCCTGTTGCAAGGCGCCATTTCAGACGACCTCGAATGACGACGAAGTTCATTTCAGCCATTGCAAACGCATTTCTTATAGCGGATCTGCCTCTCTCCACTGGCTCAGAATCACTGAACACATCGAATACAAGCTCCTCTCACTTACCTACAAAGTTCTCACAACTACCCAACCTCCATACCTTCATAACCTCATCTTCATTCAACGTTCTCGCATTAATCGCTCTTCATCCGTCGTTACTCTTGCTCGGCCACCTTTATCATCCTCTCTAAAAATAACTGATCGCTCCTTTCGTTATGCTTCACCTTGTCTCTGGAATCAGCTCACTTTATCTCTTCGTCAACCTCATTCTGGTACCAGTTCCTCCTTCTCCGACTCACCTATTCCTTCATCCATCACTTCTTCCTCTTCTGATTCAGCACTCTGCTCATCCATTACTCCCTCTTTCACTCTTAGCTTAAAACCTACGTGTACAGTACCTGTTTCATAAACCCTAGTTTCACTTCTTTCTCCCGCGGACTGCCTGGACGGACTATTGCCTGGACCATTTTTTCTGAGCTACTCGGTTGTTGTTTTTAAAAGTTTCTCCTTATTTTTTCGTTTCTGTGCCGTGCGCTAGATTAGGCTGGCCATCTCGTCAGCTTCTTAGCGCACGTTAATCTACCATATGGTATCGTATCGTATTTGTTGTCTTTTGTCTGCCGCTGTGCGCTGTTTACGATAGCTGAGTTTCTGGTAAATATGAGTAACGTTATCAATTCTATGAAAATAAACGACAATCCCATTATGCATGATGTCATATTATCTCTTATGTTTACCCACTGTTCCGTTTCACTGGCAAACACGACGTACAGTTAGTTGTTATCAGCGCAATCAATGTCGATAGTAAACACATGCGACAGTGTACGCCATGCCACTATGACGATTAGAAATAGGATGTTCATTTTTACCCGCTCGGCGCTAGCTCTGCGCGGGTATTAGCCATCATCGTGTGTCCGTGTGTCTGTGTGTCTGTCTGAGTGATCAGTGATTTGCCAAAGTGGAAAATATGTTTCATAAATTTTGTGACTCATACAAAGATGGCTTTCCATATTCCACTCTCTAGGCCAGTCACTTCTCATTTCCCAGAGAATTATGAGTCATATTACTAGGTCTCTGCAGCAAGCACGTGATGGTACGTCGGATTGGAACGATGCGCTGTTGACGCTACGATGAGCACGGCAGTACTTACAACGACGATTTGTCGGCACTCAGTGGTATGCCTAAGTAATGAATGCGGTCGGACTTAATCGACGTGGTGACGTCGCTGACGCATGCACTCGCTCGATTCAGCAGTGCCTATAATATTCGGTGCCATTTGGGCAAAACTCGCATGTTGCGATTCCTCGGCAAAATTGCGGATGCAGAGCAGTTTCTCCGATCAGTCAGCTCAGGCTATAGAGCTACACAGAAAAATTAAACACCATCAGTTCGTGTGTTGAGTAATTAGCAGCCAATGCTCAGCGACTAGTTTACGGCGAATATATGACGACCACGTTATAGTGTTGTCACTATAAAGGTCATATAGGCCTATTGGGCGAACAAAATACTGCGAACAGTTTCTGAAACATTTTTTCTCATAAAAATCACACTTATTTGTAAGCCTATACACGAACTGAACTTATTTTTCAAAATCAGTCATGTCTATTCCACTTGTTTTGTTTATCGTCAGTTGATGTGAAGCTGCAGACCGAACTTATCGCCACATCGTTATAATGACGGTGTGGCTGTACGTTACAATGAACATGGTTACCGACTGACATTTTCACTGCCAAATAAGTCAAATGTGGCATTTTTCAACGTAGCTTGGAGGTGAAATTGTGGTTTGACAGCTTAGCATATATTTGGCAATTTCACTGCTTGGCATACGATCAAAAATCCACAGAAACAGAGCGTGTAATAAAAAAAACAAAACCACAGAGAAACAGCCCGACTCTGTCATCGAGACATCATCAACTGATCAACGCACCTGTTCGGAAGACTTGTTTGCAGTGGTCACAGCGCGGCGCAAAGTTATTCTCATGACATTCGGCGCAGTACAGTTTCTCGTCGCGAATAGCGAACTCCAAGTCAGCCAAAGATTTGTTGCAGTCACTGCAGTGGAAGCAGGCGGCGTGCCAATGACGATCGTTGTGCTCCAAGTCCTATGTACACCAGTCCAGTACACACCAACGACCACCAGTGGGCTTATACACTGTGAGTCAAGAACAAGTCTCCGCTGCCGCTGAAAGACTCGCGCCACGCGGTGCCTCACGCTCACCGTGCTGTACACAGATGTCGACGGTCAATGTGATAAACTGGTGACCGACGACCTTATAAGACGATCGACGTGACAACTCTAACTGCAGCCGTTCCAGAGATATGGTTGGTGCACACCAAAATTTAAATGGTTCACGTGAGCTAACCATCACGCCCCTTTCATAGATGGTTTGCTATCCGTTGGAAAATGGGATAGCACTTGCTACCGTCCACCCATTTACCGAGTTTAAAGTCTGTATCTCCATTAACTACGAAGATATGATAAGCGATACAAAATGTCGAAAACGGGGTGGTTTTGGGGTAGATAGGGTCATTCAGTGTCACTGGAAAATAGCACCAATAGATAGAGCGCATACGAGTTCCTATTAGCATTCAATAACAACTATGTCCCTATCTTGCACTGTTTCTGAGATAGGTTAAAAATCGCAAACTGTAACCTAACCCACGTATACTTGGCGCCCCCGTTGGAATTTCGCCGACATTGTTGGCCTCAAAAAACAAGAGTCCCTGGGTTATCGTATGGCGTTGTTTGCGTGATTCTTCATTTAGCCGTTTTGGTACAATACGGTGTGTGACAGACAGACGGACAGACAAACGGACGGACGGACATACGACTACAGCATATACCGCGCTAGCATATAGCGTCGCGTGGTAAAAAGACACCATAATACTCTCGCCCGCAACTTCGCCTAATATTGACCGATTTTCATAATTCTTTTAACGACAGACTCACTAGTAAATTTGCAAAGAAGCCGTCGTTAGAAATCTCGCCACGCCTTAAAGATTCGCGCAAGACTCAGCCGCTCAAAACAGTTGCTGAAAAATATATCACTACTTAAGTTAGCATAAGGCTATTTAATTCACTGAAGAAAAAATATTTGCGGCGGCAATACTGACAATTGCACAGAATAACCGACTATACGCAGCGCCACAAGATGTCGCGGCAACAATACATACGCATACACTGCGGTCGTTCAGTCGCTGATGGCGTCAGCATGTTATTGGGAGAGCCAAAATTGGTATGCAAAATTTAGCGTCCATTTTCAAGACCGATTTTAAAACTGTAGGTTTAGTAAGCACCAAAGTGCAGAGTAATAAACGTGTCCCTGTGTGCTTTGGTGAGCACATCGAGGTGGAGCACGGGATGGAGAACTAAGCACTAAGTAAGTAAATAAGTAAATCTTACCCTGCCGCCGACGCCAATGAGTTCCTTGCAGGCGTCACACTTGTGACAGAACAGCGCCTCGTAGCACGATGGACAGTAGGCGTTGCTGTCGCGGATGACATAGCGACAGCCTACCAGAGCCGCGTCGCACTGGAAACACGCGAAGTGCCCGTTGTGCCAGTCACGATTCATCGCTTTCGTCGTCTCACTCGCAAATATCAGCTGTACAACAACCAGAACCCGTCACACGACATGCTGCACCTCCCATAAGAGTCTGCGTTCATGAGAAAAAAAACACTAGAAAATAGAAAGTTTCTTCTCAAACTGGCTTCGTAAAAGAAGCTGCATCTGTGGGACAAACGAAACAAAATGTTTACTTATTTAGTTTTGTTATGAAACATTTCCCTGGACGTAGAGAAGTGGCAGCTTTGTGGTTCTGTCCACAGTTTGAGCAGATTGAGTAGTTCACAGAAAATGGACTTTCCAAGGTCATACTGGCGAATATCAGCTGTAAACAACAAGAAACTGTTCAACGTAATCTACGACTCATCATCATCTCTTATAATTCGCCGAGAAGCTATGCTTCGGTTGAATAACGAATTTACTCGACGGGGCGAAAACGATTCACGTGTTCGGCTTCAATTACACCGAAAGTGAACCGATATGGATGAAATCTGAAGCACTCTGAGTACATTGTTGGGGCTGGCTCTGGCAAATTTTAGGCGCGATCTGCGCAGTAGCGACAATTTGAGAGGCATCCGAAATTTTGTTTTTTTTTGTCAGGCGAATAACGCACGATTTCAACGATTTCCCGTCGGACAAATTTCACGAAATTTGAACACAACAACGTCGATCGGTGTCGCGATTAAAATTTTCGGAACAGAATTTTGAAAATATGTTGTTTTCAAAAAAACGCAAAAATTTCTTTTAAAATTTCAAGGTCTTGCGACTTTAGGCCGCAATAACTACGCAACGATTACAGATCGCCCAAAATTCACTACCAAATAATCCATCTAGTTTCCATTTTTACTGTTAGAATCAATTCCAAATCATTCCCCTCAGCTGTACGCTCCGTACATAGAAGCTACTCCTGCATTTTTCGGCAACGTTCAGCGCCCGTTCACGAGTTATACAATGCGCTTGACGGTGAGCATGGCCTAATTACGTCATCAGGTCACGGCCAGGTCATTCAATAAAATAACTGGAAACTGGGTTATGCGTTGCATGCGCCGTATAGCGATATGAATTTCGCTACGTAGCACCGATTTGGCTTAAATTTACTTCTTTACCGTAAAGTCGGAGAAAATTCAATTTCCGATTATTAAACGGCATTATGACTAACTATTTCGACATTGCTCGCAAACTAAACTAAAACAGAAACGGTTTATTGGACGATTAATGGGAAGAATTAAGGAAACTGTTGTCGGTGTTACCATGGCAACGGTTTACGTCGCCGAAGAAAGAAGTATATATTGATCAACGTAGGAAGGCAAAGTTAATTTAGCAGTAGCTAGACTTACGTTAAGGAAGTATATAGTTAAGCAGCGATTCCACACCGCGGGCGAAGCGAAGTCTGCTGTCTACGATTGCCTTGTTATGTACGACGACAAAAGCATGGAAACCAGTCTAAGAGTCTAGATATGCTACAATTATTGTTAGACTACATCGCAGTACTACGCACGTAGATGCCGCCTATTGTTACCGACCGAATAGCGTGTTCTGTCGGTCTGTCTGTCGGTCTGTCACATAGTGAGTCCTGCAAAAATGGCTGAAGCGATCGAGATGCCGTTTGCGTCGAGGACTCGGGTGGGCCCATGGAAACACCTATTGCATATAGCGGACCACTTCGAGGTGAATGCTGTATCGTGTTCATTCAACACAATATAGCCGTCTAGTTAATGATCTGTAGGCAGTTTTACGCGTAAGTTGTGACACCGTGTATATACAACAAAGTCTGTCGCTATAGGGGGAGGCTAGTATGAGCAATGATGTCACTTGCTGCTATCAATCTTCATGGACCAACAGGTGATGGGCGGAAAAGATGCAACGTTGACAGCGTTGATACAGCCTGTCACATAGCAATCAGCGCTGTTGATACATTGCATTGGTACAAAAACCACGTCACCGTCGCCCTCGTCGTCTGCTTGCCCTGGTCACGTGACACCCAGGACACCTACCCAGCTAAAATTGCAACGTGTCGAGAGCCATCTGGCTATACGACCCGTAAAACTCGGTAAGACGAGCGAAAACGTCGGTTGTCGCAAGGATGTCTGCCGACCGACGCGTCGGGCTGTGAAATTCGACGCTTTAAAGGCTTCCCTGAGCTGAACAGCAAGCAACGGCGGTGATTCATCACTGTGACAAACTGATGGGCACCAAAGCGTTGGTGGATGGTCGATCGGCGATGGATCTCGACAACGATTAGTTTGTCGCTGTCGCCTTTTGCCTCGTCGACTGACTAATAGTTAATGTCACAACTTTGGTCATATATTTAGCCTATTGGTGCACTTTTACTGCGTAAGTATTAATATTATTTCAAGGGACAAAATAGTCATAGTTCTGCATGATCCAGCATCTAGCCTATTACTATTAGCAGTTTTGTTTATAGAAAAATAACGCGTTGGAACCGAGGGCTAAACAATAAAGAAATTCGATGGGAACTTAGTCTACGATACTGAGTATACCACCGCCGATCACAAGACGGCTGACCCCAAAGTCGTCGGCGCACGGCCTCTATAGACAATGCTACAGCTCATGTTTCACTTGTTCGGCTTGTTGCGGATTTGTTGTACATGAAGCTGTATAGCAAATCCATTGCAAATCCACACCAAATCGAATGTTGTACAGGATAATCACAGCAAGTCCGCAGTAAGCCCACAATACACGAAAAAATCCTACAACAAATGGTACAACAAATCCACAATAAATCGAACAAGTGGAGTTTCGACTTACGGAGAAGCAGCTGCTGTGATTGTCGTGGACTCATACGGTGACACAATTCCATTCAATTCATCGTCAGCAATAACATCAGCACGAAATCATTCACTTGTACATGAACAATCTAATGGATGTGCTTTTCTAATTGACTGGATCTGGATAGCTAAGTAGCAACGTCCTCCAGAGGAGAGCGCTACTGTAACTGACTGATTGTGCGAGTCGTATCGACGACTAAACACCGTTAGCGCACGCTTTCTCGACGCTGTGGCTAGAAAGCTGCATGGGGATGGAGAGAGCGGGAAATCCGCGATATCTGCGGTAAATCCGCGGTTATGAAAAGTTGTGGTAATACCGCGGGAATGGCGATGTAGTGTACGGGAATACCGTGGGTATGGGGACAGTGGTCACGGTAGTACCGCGAGACCGGGTGCAAAATTAAACAAAAACCGCTAAAAGTAACTGTTTAGTGCTCCATTGGTGTCATGCTCAAATCAAAGTGGATGATACTATCAATTCCACTACGTTGAAGTCTGTTGTCTAGCCAAGATAGAGCAGTGTTGCCTAGTCTCTGTCTGGAGTCCCTGCCGCCCGCACCTCATCACAGAGGGGGCATCTCCACTGCTGGCTGCATGATGGAGGAATGCAGATGTCAGCTGAACCCTGACACTGTAGACGGACTGTTAATTCTTCGTGCACGGACTGAAGCACTTAGCCTACTGGCTATAGTTTATTAAAATGAGACTGACTGAAAAAACACTGCACAAATTGACAGTGTGGTCACTTTTCAGTTTTGATTGGCGATAGTGCAATATTAGACTGTCTCCACTGCCGCTGACAAACCCGCGCGACGCATTGGCTCAACGCATGCTAAGTATTTCGTATCGCATCATATGGTAATCAAACCATTTCTTCTACTCGACGTTTTTTAAGTTTAACTTTTAAACATTATTTTAACGTTTTTACATCCATGCAACTGAGGAAGTAAGTAAGTAAAATTTTATAGAGCGCGGTTATCGTCAAGAACCTGTAACGCACTGAATGCGCTAGTATCGAGCGAGACGTAGGCCTATACGTTTCAAGCAAACGTCTGAAACAGTCTGCACTGATGGTCGGGTCCCGGATGAAATCCGGGAGAGAAGATTGCGGTATAGAGCAGAGAAACTTTTGGAGAAATGCTAATCAGCTGTCGGCAATCCTCAAAGAAGACGGTCGACCAGTGAACGAATGTATTCTGCTGCGGATGTCGTACTGCTTGAAACCAACTAGCCTTGCTGAAACTCTGCAAGGCCGTCGTGTAGCGGTCTTGCGAAACTGAGCCGACGAAAACGACGCGAGTAGCCTTGCATTTTCAGCTCGGTGGACGGTCTCAGGCGACTGCCTTGATCTGTGAGTCGCCGCGCCGTAAAGGCACAGGCGCGGCGCCTGACGACAGTTAGCAACGATCATTGCAATTTACAACGCGGACCGCAGTGGGAGGTCGGCGAATAATGACGACAGCGCTGTACGGTGCGTTGTCGTCATGGGCGTAAATCACGGACGTTGGGACGAATCCCCTCAGAATTTGGAATGCGGGACGCCAATGCAAATTGCCCCCACCCTGCATATTTTGTCATGACTCAAAATTTCAAGCACCAGATTACTTGCATTACAATGCAGTAAAAAGCTAACCAACCCCATGAGTCTAATAGAGTATTTACTATTTTTTTCGAAAGTGTCTTCAACGTCCACTAAATTACCACTTTAGGTGGAAAATTCAACATTTTTCTGGCAAGGACACGAACACAAAATGCCGCTCAGAATGCACCAAAACACGCCATTTCAAGTGAAAAATTCAAAACAAAATCTCGGTAGGGACCTAGCCCCTCCCTTGACCTTCTCCCGGTGGGTTCCCCTCACCACACCCACCTCTCACCCTTACTAAGCCTTCTGGATCCGCCCGTTTGTGCCCCAGAATTTCAGCCAGATTTACGCCACTGGTTGTCGCTGACGCCCATAAAGCAGAACGCGCTTGACCGCATCAGTAAATGGCATCCTTAGCTTCGGCACTAAAGCCACCAGCGCGTTGGCATCACCGTGGTCCACGTCGTTACAACGAAATGAAAGTGCTATATCATGCAGCATATGCGACGGCTATATTCGGCTAACTGAATGTGGAAATTGTCTTCGCTGTACACGACAGTTAGGATTACTGAGAGGAGTGTTTCCCCATTGCAACGCGTCAAGTAATTTGCTTCAGGCTTAAACGCCATCCCAGCCGTTCGACCAACCACCTGAGTTTGACAGCGACTGTTGAAGGTCACGTAGGCCTAATGCCGAGACACACGACATTTACCGAGTACGGTTGCGTGGCACAGCGGTAGAACGTCGGTCTTTTGCCGGCGAACTTTCCAGGTACTGCGCTCGACTTGTAGCTGACGGGCGACCACTTATGTGGGTAAACCGTGCGCTATACGTCGACCAACCAGACCAACTCAGCCTTTCATCCTTCGGGGTCGATAAGTGAGTAGTAAGCTGCAATTGGATGTCTCCTACCTCAAGTTAGGGGTGGCGCCGTCTGATGAACGCTTACGAAGGAAAGGCAGGCATGGTGTAATTTGCAGGTAAAACTGTGTGATCCATGCCTGAGAGCTTTGAAATATACATAGTATATAAATGGCGCTATATAAATACTTTTCTTTTCCTTTCTATTTCTTAACTTCAGTGGTCCCGGTAGAGCAGTCGGACAGGTGTCTGTGTGTTCGGACAATAACGTTTGGACTTAATGAGACTTAGATAGTTGGCATGCTGTTCACAGTGATGTTACACGAGATCACGAGCAAACCCTCGAAACTGAGGTCCAGACCTAGGCTAATATTTTGGCCTCGAGGCCAGTTTAGCCTTAAGACCTTCACGTTTCTGTTTATTTCAAACTTCACATGTAACTCTAGCTTAATACGCGCTGAACGTGGCTAAATCTGGCACGTCGCGGGACCTGGCTTCTTTCGATCTGCCATAAGTCCGCCTGTGTGTTTCTAGCATAGAAAAGGCACATAGACCTATGTAGTTCTGTGCTTGGCCGTTGGACACAGTGTTCACTGCTGCTGCTGCTGCTGCTGTCGTTCTTGATGATGATGGCGTGCGCACCAAGCCGTCACAAAGTATACAACTTGCCAGTGCGACCGATTTGTCCGGAAACGCAGAGACAGTCGATAGAGGAAGCGGCTTAGTGATTCCGAAAATTTCCAACCGAACTTGCAGAGTGCCGGGACAACTACGATCAGTTGGGCCTTTCTGTCACATACCTCGGAAAATGCAACATGCATTATCTACGATATGTTTACGCACATGGATCGGAAAGCGCACGTGGCTTGTAATTTCAACTATCTTCTCGAAAACGAAGGACTTCTCAGGGTTAAAGCCAGTCACGTACACTGTAAATGTGCACTGCATGGTAATATCTCGAAAACATTCCAGATAGAGTCGTTATTACTACAGATCACTAATAGAAAGTGATACATAGCCTATCGAATAAAGGCAATTACAATGACCTTGTATCACCTTCAAGGTCATTCCTACTGCAAGCCTTTCAAATGCCATTTTTGCAGAGCTGTGCAGCAGTTGGCAAGATTTCAATTGGCATAGCCCTTCGCGCGGTCTCTCAGCGGTAGCAGAGCTTCTTGTATGACACAGAGTGACTCTACTTGGCTAAAGTCATCATCCTGGTTTTTCTTATGAAATTCGTGCAAAATGGCTTGCTAACTTATTTCTCATTTCGTTGCCTTCACTGTAGTCATTATGACTTTGTATATAAACCATCACGTACCGACAATGTGAGCATTTTTGCCAGACTACTTATTTTTTGCATGACACTACATCAGTGATATAGAATTTGTAATGAACGAACGATTAAAGTGTCCAAAACGACTACAGTCACTGCGCAGACACTTTACAGACTGCGTAGGACAGTGAGAGGTGATCTTCAGACGTGCTCTGAAGACTGGTAGACAGGGTGTCGAGGTTACAATCATGCTGAGGCAGACTATTCCAAGGACAAGTGGCAGCAACCAGAAATGTCCGGTCACTGACGGTGGAAAGGGGCATGTACTGATTTGTTGACGAAAGTATTTCCTGTATTCGAAAGAAATTGTATCGCTGGCCGCGTCTAGTGGAAAGCGTAATGTAATGGTCTGGCGTCCGTCCGTCTGTCCGTCTATCTGTCTGTCTGTGCCTTCGGCATACTCACCGTGACTCACCAGGGGCAGCACGCGACGCGGCCAGCGTACATTTCTGCCAGACAGTAAGTAGGACCGACATACTTTTCAATTTAAGTGGTTTGACAAGTAAACGCCACAATAGCCTTAATGATATTGCAGTTGACTGACAAAATAGCCTGCAGTGGGCAGCATTAATACACGTGTATTATGATACCTCGTCGCAGCCACGGCAGCGTGGTCGAGTCAGCTCGGCGTAATGTCGCTCACAGTATACATTGCCGGCTTTATAGCAGTAGCACAAGTCAACGAGCAGCTGCTGACAAGTGCGACACTTGAAGCAGGCCGCGTGCCACGTGGATTTCGATGCCCCGTCCGACTTCGCCTTGGATACGACGACCGCCATCCGACCGCCTTCTATGCTGACTCCGCAGCCTCCGCATGCCTGACATCAAAACATCGGCGCGAGCAGTCGGCATCATTTAGCTCCGAACACACAGAAGAAGCCATCACTCACAAGAGTGCAAAGATACACGCCGGCAATGGATTTGTGATTCGTGACCTTGGCTTTTGACATTTTGACCCCAAAATAAACGACTTGTCAGGACTCATCATAAATCATTTCTATGTCAATTTGGCGGTCATAGCTGCAGCGGCTTTTGAGATATCGTGCGAAAAAACAGACAACGGAGGTAAAAATCCTACCCCAACGACTGCCGTCGGCGTGGTTAATGAAACGCTCACTACAATGTCATGTTAATTTAATAGAAGTGAAGAACGATATACAGCGATGCGCGGCTCTCTATAGTAGAGAACTCGTAATATACAAAATTAACAGATACCATTTACTGTCAGAACTTTTGTCCACTTTTAGATTTTAACATATGCGTGGTGATGGTCGTGATGTTTTCGTTATTTGTATTTAGTGTGTGACAGTCGCATTAGAACTTAGTTTAATTTAATTATTGCTTTTTTTAGTCAGATGCATCGCCTTTATGACGACATTTTCGCGTTCATGTCTCGTGTGTTTCTCTGAGAAGCACTGTTTACAGCAACAACAAAACGTCCTATAGACAACAACAATGTCGGCCTGCAGCTAATCACTGATAATCAACATTGATACAAGAAATGAGAGAGTTATCAATTTCTTCTTAAGATGTTACGTACACATGCGTGCACATGGTATGTTTATATTAATGCCTTCAATGCTGTGACACTGTTGGTTGAGCGACAGAAATAACATCCGGTATGTAAAAAAACTGCTACACTAACACACAAGTTCTTTGGGGGACCTGCAGCTCAACTTGGTTAAACAGACACTAGAAATAGTCTAAGTAGTAGCGTTGTGTATATGTTAATGATAGGCCTATGTTGCCCGAAACGAAGTTTGACTGTTTGATCAATATTGGTCGAGTGCATGATTAGCAGCGTGCGTTTCTGTCTGTAGACATGGCGATGCTGTGAGTTGACCGTCGTCAACATTTTGCTGCTGCTGCAGCTGCTGATGCAGGACGGTGTTTAGCATGCAGACGACGTACAGCTGTGTGCTTAATAGCCGATGTCACTTGTGCCACGTCAATCGCGTCCACGTCGCGCGTCCGTCGAAACTCGTCGAACGCGTCCAGTTGTCGCTGGTCGGCGCCGAGCTGGCGACACAACCTAGCCGTCAAGTCGTGCGCCGGCAGCTGGACGATCAGCTGCACCAGCCGACGCCGGGCACCTGTCGATGACGTCTTCGGCACGTCGTCACTGTCCAGCTGGCTCATGTACTCCTCAACATCCTTAACATAACAACAACATAGGCCATGAAATTAGCTTAAATTCGTACTGCACACTTTCCACAATCCCTCCCAGGTGGCGTACGTAAGGTTTAACAGAGAGGGATGCCAGAAAAGATTTTTAGACCTCAAGTGAGCGAGCGTAGCGAGCGAGAAAAGTGGACACTATGCAAAATGTCATTATTTATTGACTTTAAATTATGTACTTTTACAGCATTTTCTGTTGATTTTCATAATAAAAGACGCTGCTTGAAATGCATAAAATCAGAAATATATTCGCACACTTGCTTTGCAAACCTACGCCAGCGTCTGGTATTTAGTATTTTATTAACCCACTGACATAAACTGTTAGACAACAGGTTTCGCATCTGCATATTCGGACATTTGCGTATAGCAAGTAGGAAGAAATCCGACAAGAGGCACGTAGCACCTTCTGTTTGCCGAGACCAGGTGGAAGCCACGTGTATCCGAGTTTGGCAGCCAAGTCGCGGCTTGCTTGGCGCCATTTCTGTAGCTCTGTGGACACGTTCAGACCAACTCTGTCATACGCGTCAGTCGTGTCGTCAGCAGTGACGTCATGATCGTGACGTGTGCAGCGACACTTGTCACACACCCGTCTGTGTTACACACACATACACTGCGACTCAATAGTCTCAGTGGCATGACAATATTAAGAGTTATACAATACAATACAATAAATAATACAATAATTTGCTATGGCGCCCCCAGCCGACGTTCAGCGCCGCCTGGCAATAAATAGTGGTGAATAAATAAAACAGTGACTAAAATTACACTAAGAATAAAATCGTGAAAATGAAACAGTTTTGAGCTGACTGCTAGAAAAGTTAAAACTGGGGGCAGAACGGGGGTCTACGAGAGGCGAGTTCCATGCTGACGGTGCAGCGACGGTGAAAGCGCCGTCTGCTAGTTGTCTTGTCGGCAGTTACAGAAAGCAAGGCGAGTCGAAATATCATCGTCGCAGAAGTGAAATTGTAGCACACTGAGAGTTACGTCATGCGTGATTATACACGAAACAATGATTGTTAAACAACGCATAGGTGGGCTTAACTGAAACGTTTGACATTTCGTTTAGGCCTAAAACAAATACCATCAGCAAGGTGAGATTATTTTTATTGACATCAAGTGAAAATTATTACTGGCCAGCCTAATGGGCCAGTATTGTTTTGCTGGCTGTCGTCTGTCGTCGTCTGTAACGCTGCTGGCGGTGGGGCCGGCCGGCCGCCGGGCGCGTGTACGGTCGGCGCACCGGCGGCCGGGCGCGTGAGCGGTCGGGCGGCCGACACTGCACGGCGGGCCAGTCGTGTTACGTCCCGTTAAGGCGACGCCTTGTGTTACATCGATAATCTGAGACATCGTTTTAATGTTAGACGAGTGATATATAAGTTTGCACTGACCTCCAGGCATGCAGCTTAAACCCAGCGGGACATTTCTCAGTAGAACAAGTCAAACACGGCTGACCGTCATTAGCCTCAAGGATCACGGCTTCCTGTTACACAACAACATGAACTTAACATGATTTAACAGGACTTGACTGGAGGGAACACCACCTTTGCAATTTTGGGACATGCTGCTCATATAAGTAGTTTGTTTTCTACGCAAGAAGATGTTATTTTAAAACAACGTATTAAATTTTTTAACTTTGATTACAGGCCCAGTTACTCGTTCGCAATCATCCGATTGTAATCAGCTAGGCCTAGGCCCATAAAGCAGCATATTAACGGAAGCTACTCTACTCTCCGTCTCAGCAATAACCGGCTGCTCACTGCGGTAGAAGCAGAGAACGTTAGCAGCTGCTGTCGCAGCAGATGCGGCATTGACACGCTGCTGGCGTACTCGATACAAATCATCCTGCACTTATTGCCAGTGTCCGAATTAATCCAGTCTTGTCCGACCGTCGACGCAGCACAGCGTACAAGGCACGCATGCAAGGCGGCGTCTTCGCAATTTTCTCTTCGTCGATCAGCGTTCCACGCTGTAGGCCTACGTACGTAATGTTTACTGCGGTACTCTCGTGTCCGCAGACATCGCCATTCGTACATCATCGGTCGGTTGTCATCAGCAGGCCTCGTCAGTTTGTAGGCCGATGCGCATGCTACCGTAGACGTCCATCCTGCGAGGGACCAGGGGTCCGAATCCTCAAAACATTTGGTTGCGAAGGTTCATGTATTGGACCCTCGTTGACCACGGAACCCTGCATTTGCTTTAGGTGAACCGCACCACAAACTGTGAATAAGGTGGCTAATTGTGCCCCTTCGATTGAACATTTGACAGCTGAAATGATCTCAGCTTCAGGGGACATTGCCCTCCTGGCCTCCAGACCAAGGCTTTACTCCTGGGCCCCGCTGGGACTGCTGCCCAGATCCCATTATAGTCTCGCGCTCCACGCTTCAGCTGGTGGACCTTCGCAAATATTGAGGTAGATAGCACTTGCTCATGACTACAGTTAGGTACATGATGCCGATGACGACGATGGTAATAATTATGATGTTAGTTTTATATAAATTATTCAGTAACAACAGTGTCGTGTTAATATTAGCAGTAGAAGTCATTAACCAACACGTATTTACGGGGCAAATCTGAACGCGCGACGAAGGACAATGCGGGAGTGTTATCACTGACAAACCCGCGTGACGAGCTGCATCACGGCAAACGGCAACATTTCAAAACAGTCACGTGACCATAACCACGCCCCTTTTGTGAGTGATAAGTCATCCTGTTGTAGAATTGATAGCCTACCTGTATACATAATTATGTATACATAATTTGATGACTTTAAGTTCAGCCGTTCCAGTGACATGACTGGAGCCTCAAAAATTATCAATGGGTCACATGACCTAACAACGCCCCTATCAGGGACGGTTTGTCATCCGTAGGCTCAGGCTGTGACTTGCACATTCAACGAAGATGCATAAGGCAACGCAAAATGTAGAAATTGGGAGTGGTTTCAGGTGGTTAGGGGTCACCGAAGATCATCGGCTACATCGATAGAGCGCATACGACTTCCCATTCGAATTTAATAGAAACTATGATAAGGCTATGTTGTACCGTTTTCGAGATATTATCGCTTATTTTGCAAAAGCTAAGGAGGTCACGTGACAATGACCACGCTCACGTCAGGGACGGTTTGTCATCTGTAGGCTGGGACTTGCTATGCTCAACACACATACCAAATTTGAAGTGTCTACGTTTACCGGTAACAAAGATAGTGACAGGCAACGCCAAATGTAAAAATTCTTGTTTTGAGCCACTCTTTGGGGGACTTAGGGGTAACGCACAGGGTTCATCTATGGCTCCGTGAACAGCGCTTTGTGTCGACTTCATATCAGTGATAATTGAACTTTTTCGCTAGCTCTCACGGCTGAGGCAGTATTAAGCACAATCTGTCGAAATCGGTGTTTTCTGATGGGGCGGGCATAGTTTTGCTATGCTGACGCGAGATGAAAACACGTGATATTTCACACCATAACGAGTTCCGTCGAGCCCATGAAAGCAATATTGCATGAGTACGATCTGACAGAAATATGGCGCCATCACCAGCCAACGCTTAATGCCGTATCTCCATCTGTCTCTGTCTATGAGTGCTCGCGTCTGTTCCGCTGTCTATAGACGCTAATAACGCGATACCGATTGATTGCACTGGCTATCGATCGATCACCTGACCCGGTCCAATGCCGTGTCGATCGAGTCTCTTCGTTGCGATTGCTGCCCGCAAATATTGCAGATATGTAAGCTATATGATTGCGATGCTACGGGGTCGCGTGACGAAGACCCTCAGCATTTCATCATGGGCTCTTATCGGACCACACACTGCTGATTTAATGTCAACCGGGCAAATTTGGCAGCCAGAAGACCAAAGCAGCATGTAAAACTAAGATAATGTTGTCTAAAGGAAGCTGGCAGGGTCTTATTATCCAACGGGGTCACCCCCTACGGGGGCGCCAAATAGAGGTGGGGAGGTTGAAATTGACGATTTTTGACCAACATCTCGCTATATCTAATAAACGGTGCAAGATAGGGACATAGTTACTACGGAAGTCTAACAGGAACTCGTATGCGTTCTATCGAATGGCGCTATTTCCAGTGACCTTAGGTGACCCCTATCTACCTCAAACCACCTATTTTCGATATTTTGTATCGCCTTTCGTATCTTCGTAGTGGGCAGAGATAGAGACCTCAAATTTGATACATAGGTTGATCGTAGCAAGTGTTAGTCCATGGATGGCAAACTATCCCTAAAAGGGGAGTGGTCAGGTCACGTGAGTCACGTGCACAATTTAAATTTTGGTGGGCACCAACCATATCTCGGGAACGGCTGAAACTAGAATGGTCAATTTTGCATGCATGTAGCTTATGTCCGTGCATAAGGATGACAAATCACCCCTAATAGGGGCGTGGTCAGGGTCACGTGACCCACTTTAAATTTTGACGCCCCCAATAATATCTCTGGAACGGCTGAAGCTAGAATCGTCAAATTTTGCATAGAGGTAGATTGTATTAAATCTTAGCCTACGGTTACAAACCATTCCTAAAAGGGGCGTGATCAGAGTCATGTGACCATTTTTTTACAATTTTCACCCCAATCATATCTTTGTAATTGGTGAAGCTAGGCACTTCAAATTTCGTCTACTGATTGATACAGAGGAGCACGACTGTACGAGTGCATGCATGATTACTACTCCCAAAAGGGATGTGTTGAGAGTCACGTAACTTCTTTAAATTTTGCGAAACGATGCAAGATAGGGACACAGATACTATGGAAGGCTAATAGGAATTCGTATGTGCTCTGTCGAATGTCGCTGTTCAATGACCTTGGGTGACCCCTAACTGCCCCAAACCACCCCATTTTCCACATTTTGAATCCCTTTTCATATATTCGTAGTGGGCGGAGATAGAGACTTCAGATTCGATAGTCTGGTTGATAGCTGCAAGTCTTAGCCCAATAATGACAAAAATCCCTGTAAAGGGTGTGGTCAATTAAGATACGTGAACAATAATCAATTTTGGTGGGTACCAACCATATCTCTGGAACGGCTGAAGCTAGTGATCAAACTTTATACACCAATAGGCTATATCAAGCCCCAGCATATGGCGGACACGACACCCTTAAAAGGGTGTGGTCATGGTCACGTGACCCTTTTTTAATTTTGCTCCAAACATATGTTTGGAAATTATGAAGGCAGTAGGCAAATTTAGTCTCTGATTGATACACAGGAGTGCTAGCGCATGCATGATATATCACCCCCGAGAGGGATGTACATGTATCAAATGACCTCTGTAAAGTTTGGGAAATAAGTGACAATATTGCGTTAACGGTGCAAGATCCAGACGAAGTTGCAATGGAACACTAACAGGAAATCGTATGTAGCATATCGAATGGCGCCGTTGCCAATAGGGCCTACTTGAATGACCTTAAAAGGTCACTTTTGCTGTTTGAAATCTCTCTAACTGCTGTACCTCGTAAAACGTAGCACAATTTTACTAACATAGCGCGTCGCGCGGTCCCTCTGCAGTAAGGATGCGCGGTATTACGAAATGCCAGACGATAATAGCGCATGCACCTCTCAAAAATACCGTGATACCGGTATACCGCGGTATTTCGTGACGTCATCGATTGTAGACAACTTCTGCAAAAGTCCAACCTTACCGGTATATGTAAACTTTCTGCCTCTGGACGTGATTGTCATGTTGTTGGCATTTATGTTGGAGTTTTAATGTAAGGTTTTAATGTATGCTGATGACCTGCTGCTTATCTCATCTACATGCAGTGATTTGCGTAGAATAGGCTACTGCAGACGGTATTTAGCAAGCCCACGGTATATAATACCGTCACTTTTAATACCGCGGTATTTATCTGCTACCGGTATACCGCACATCCCTACTCTGTAGTAGCAAAGATTCTTGTTAATAGGCCTACAGCTATAACACACCCAACAAGGCTCTGTTATTGCAAATAGGCCTACTGCATAATTCTTTAGTTTATTATGGTGTTGTTGTTCGTTTTTTTTTTAAATTTTGAGCTTAATAAACGCATCTATAGCGAAAATAAAAAATCTTGTTTGTATTAAACTTGGCTGCGATTAAAAATCAAATCATATCCTACCTTAGGGACGTCAGTAGGAATGTCGGTCGAATGGCAAGAGCACAGCTTGCCGAGGTAGTTCATAACTCACTGAAACACCGACCGAGAGAAGACGGAAACATGCACGGTTTGCACGCAGGATAATACATCTAAGATTCTCTCTCGGATCTTGTTTCATCCCCGACGCGTCCCACTGCAACAGCTGCCAGTCTGCCACTGCTGCGACTTCGCGTAAAGCCAGTCTCCCGTACATTGAGCATGCGCACAAAAGCTTATAGGACAGTTAGCTTACGGTCTGCAGTAATAACGGTGCTGATGAAACTGAAATTAACGAAAAATTCAAAACTGTGCCTCTCACTGGGATTTTTTCGTAAATGTTCGGTTAATGTTAATTGTATGGCACTCACCTTGCGACTGTCTCGCTAGGTTAACGACATTTGTAGGCCTATATGTGATGAAAAAACGAAGAAAGTCGGCAAATCCAGAGTTTAATAAAGGCTACAGAGTTTAATACCCATAATTTTGGAACGGAACCCGAATCCTCTTATTATTCAATGTATAGGCCTATATCAACGGCTAAGTAGGCCTATTACGTCCGTTTCGATAATAATTCTCATCTGTCGCAGAGGGACTACGCGACGCTCCATGTCGATTGAAAATCTTGTTAAGTTAATTTTCTGCTATTATGA
>Ga0209780_1000515_pt1 | contig 20882 bp, 19 predicted proteins | sample WorMetexBAHAMAS2_FD_187384 | JGI IMG/M metagenome (GOLD analysis project Ga0209780, IMG submission 187384) | Marine gutless worms symbiont microbial communities from Max Planck institute for Marine Microbiology, Germany - Inanidrilus exumae... | ecosystem: Host-associated > Annelida > Digestive...
AAAAAGGACAGGACAGGAAAAAGTCACAAAAGGGTTATATTTCACCTATTTGTGGAGAAGCCCCCACTGAAGCGATGTACATGAAAATTTGTGTAGTGGGTGATGTTCTCGACGTAATCACATGTGCCAAGTTTCAAAATGAAATTTTCAGGGGTTACAATTTTACAGTGGGTCGAATTTTCCATTTTTCCTATTGATTTTGAATGGGCCTTACAACAGTGCAGCGCTACTGCGCTGCCTGTGATGTTTGTGGTGTGTGTGTGTGTGAACGAGCCTGTGCCAATCCTCAGACAACCTACGAGTAACAAACATAATTCATCCATCCTTGATCATGTCAGGTCAAATCAATGAATTCATATTATTTGTGAGTTGATGATAGCATCATTGGTGGCACTGACACACACCCTCAACTGTGTGTGCAATTACAAGCAACCATGTTAACGATGTGCTCCCCGCCCCCCAAAAATGAAGTGACGGTCAACTGCATCAGGAGAATGAGCAAGCTTGGTATACACCCCAGCTGCCTGTTTTCCAGGAATTACCAGGACCTTTTACACTGTTTTACTTTTGAACTACAGCAACAATCAGAAGGTAACCATCAACAAGGAACCTGCTCAGTGCTGCTATCACATTGTTTATAATACAACAACGGACAATCTTAAATAATTTGACACCTAACAACCATTTGTGTAAATCGCACATGTTACAAATGTCAGTTACAAGCAATGGCTGACTAGATACAAATAAGCTTCGGTAGGCAGCCTAGTCTTTACATTGTAATAAGCAACACTGAAAACATGCTCAAGAGGTTGGTCGTTTTCAATGACTTTCAAGGACCTACACAAGATTCCAGAACTTTCTAGGCCTGGAAAATGTAATTTTAAGAAATCAAGGACTTTCCAGCATCTGTACCAACCCTGAATGAGGCAGCATAACAGTATATTCTAAGAATAGTGCTGGTGACAACTGTCCTGTGCCATCATCCGGCGCCATTGTGACAGTTACAGCAAGTTTGACTCCGACTATAGTGTACATATATCTTGACTGAACTAAACTAAAGACATACAAATAGTGCTCATTTTTCTGCCGACATCTGTTTACGTCACACACACAACAGCAGAAGAAACACACCACGGTGACTTTACTCACGTACAGAGATAACGGATGCATTATACAACAACTACATGAATCTCTTGTCTTGCTTTGAGGTGAGGGAAATACAAAATTTTTCTGTCGTCCTTGAAATGTTTCAGCCTGAACCAGGTTCAGCATAAGCAGTTTTAACAAAAGTCAAATAGAAGTGACAACCGGCTAATGCAGTGGTCACCTTGATGTGGCCAATCACACAGCAGGTATATGTATGTGAGTGTGTGTTATGAACTAAACCTGAGCGCTGGCTGTCACTTCCTCCTTCTGTTGATTGGTTAAACAGTCAGTCGCATCAGTCAACTCCTTCTCACATGGATCAGACAAGCCTGGACTGCCTACAAATGACAGCAGCAGCAGCAGCAGCAGCAGCAGCAGCAGTCAAAACTGCATTTATCCTAATGATAATCATAATGATGCAAACAGCAGCATAAATAAAGACGACCACAATCAGAAAACTACTGGCAATAAATGGTGCAGGATTTTTGTCTGATGTTACCCAACCAACAGCATAAAAGCACTGAATAGCAAAGCAGTTTCAAAGCTGGCTATGAGATCCAAAATACACAGTCAATGTATTGCACTCCTGTTATCAACGTCATGGCAGATACGAGTACAAACACAGACGTCGATTCTAGCAATTATTTTTCTATGTCTCCAAGGACAAGTCTAGAGGCTACTGCAGCAGTACTTTTACCTCCCCGACTAGTATTAGTACTGGAGCTAGATGGCAGGCAATGTCCATTCTGTCAAGAACCTGCAGTGGATTAAGGAATGGTAAGACTTGACCATTACACTGTGTTTCCTTCAGCGTTTTGACCCTGTTGGTTGGGTGACGGAAAGGATATCCGACGTGTAAGTAAGTGCCTATCATCGCCCAAAGGCTCTGCTCTGGAAGAAGCGGAGGAACACAACCAAACAGGAACTAACTAATCCAGGTTCACATGGAAAATAAATGTTGAAACGGAGGTGCGTAGACTTTCCATCCGACGACAAAGCAAAAGAGTAATTAATAAATTAGCCGCGTGCGGGACTGACAGTCAACTCTTCACAACTCACGTTTCTGCCAAGTTCAAAGTCACGTGACACAAAAAAACCAGGACAAATATCAAAAATCTGGCCCGATTAAATTTAGATATTGTGCCCTAGTTTAAGAATCCGTGGTCAGTTGCCAGCTCCCACTGTAATGGGCGGAGAAGATAGCTTTTGAAATTTTTTTTGGAAGGATTTCTAATTTTCAAGGGCTCGTGACCTTAACCTTGGATCGGGTCAAACTGCATACCTTCGTGCATCACTCATCGACCTCTAGCTACATGCCAAATTTCATCAAAATCTAAGGAAGTTTTGCTGTGGACGGACGGACGAACATACGTACAGACAGACGGATATTTGAGACCCACTTATTAGGTCGACTCAGAAGAGTCCACCGAAAAAATGTATGAACATTTCCCTTACCAGAAAAAAGGATGCCAGAAGCAATACACTCAAAGATGCGGCGCAGTGCATTGCCTGGTGACAAGCTTCCAATACCTCCCTCACAGCACAATAGACACTTCTCAACCAGCAGCTCCAGCATCTATATGGGCATATACACAGTGACTGTCCAACAACAATGTAATGCTGTTTCAACAAACTGCATCAATATTAGTTAAGCTTTACCCGTCAGTGCTATGACATTGTTGATGGAGTGACAAGAAACGCATCTCGTACAGCTGTTCCAGTCTTCTAACATGGAAAGAGAAGCAGGCCAGTAAAATAAAAACTCAGTGTGGCAGCAAACGAGTGTTATAGCAGAGCCTTCTTTAAGCCTGTTCCTCGCACTGTAGTGCATCATTCGCATGTGCAGTTGCTGATACAAGCAACTCGCGTTGTGTCTTTGAACCCGACTGTAATGACATTCTGGAAGATAACCTATGGGGATTAGCGAAACGGGTCTTTTATGGGCCAGACGTCCTTCCTGCCACAAAACTATCAGTGTCAAAGAACTAAAGGAAACACAGAGCACTAACCCTAACCAGTGGCCTGGTCTCATCCTTTCTTCATTCACCACTTGACTCCTGATGGAAGGGTCGTTGCTCCCTTTATACTGGCTTTCCGATGTCAGTACTATGAGATGGAAACTCTTATCTGCCTGGAAAGTCAATTTTACTCATTTTTCCAGGCCACGTAGTCCGAGACTACTGTTCGTTTGCAGCCAGTCACACTCCGTGATCTCAGTGATCAATGGCTTGAACCACTAAGCGAGGAGTTCCCAACCGGGGGAATTCCTCAATATGGATTTTCAGGGGGAAAATGGAACCACAGATTGGCAGACTCAAACTGCTGGTATTTTGTTCTTATAGCAGATACAGCTGAAGTAATTCTAAATGTTTAGCCAGGACAAAATGTCACCACTGTACTGACGCGAAATACCGTGTTCCACATAACAGAGGCAATCTAGATGACACTTTAGTCATGAACAATGTGATGTATCATTGCATAACATCCCATATTATTTCGAATACATCTGATGAGTTGCACAATTTTGGAAGGGGGAATGATGTTGCGACATATAATGAAAAAGGGTGTATGAAGCAAGTTTGGAAACCACTGCCAAGTAGGTAGGCATTAGTTCATCGCACTGCAAAGAAGCGATGTATCAGCAATGGTACAACATCATAGTCAGCATGCAACGAACCCAGTCAGTGACTGCTTTCCATGTCAAGTCTCGTCGACGCATTTCTCTGAAGATGCGTAGTATTACCAGACATGATTGCACTCCTCCCATTCTAGCCTGCAACAGCCTGACAGGCTACAATTCAGAAGATGAAGAAAATTTGCTCAAAGCATAAATTTCAACCACAAAATTTAATGCCAAATTTAAAAGCTCATCTGCCAAAATAAAATTTTGCATTTCAAATCTACAAGAAGTCTGCAACTGCAGCATTACTAATTCTTGAACAATAACCAGAAATTTCTTCATACACCAATATTTATGTGAAGTGAAGTAGTTTGTTAAAATTTCACCAAAATTGGAAATTTGTGCCACATGCATATAATTATTGTGTTCATAACAGATAACACAGTAACACTGTGGGCTCACACAAACATACACCCAAACTATATGAGAAATAAACATTCATCAGTGACGACTAAAATTTACTGCTTCTTACTAATTATGCCATAGAAAACATTACACGGAATATACAAGCTTTGCCAGTTTTATGCAAGCATTGTTGATAAAATTTGTAATAAACGAGCACAAATGGATTGAAACTTGCCACTACACTGGCTAATATTTCTCTCTCTAATATTTAGACAATTTGACATATCACATCTAAATGTGCAAATGTGTTTTACTACCACAATGTATCCTAGCAACTGACAACATGTTATGAACATTATGCTATTAGTACTTGCTCAAGATTACATCATTGGCAGCTGTAGAGGTGCTACAATGCTACATTTAGATAATGCAGTGGCATTTATTTCAATCCTCGCATATAAAGAAAACCAAATGATGGAAGCAGAAGAATAACTAACAAAAATGATAAATTCTTCAACTGCATTGTTATATCATGTTACAAATTTCGAATTTACAGTTGTTGATTCTAGAGAATTTTTGACATTCCACAACAATTTCTAAAATTTCATTCTTACATCAAACTTACAAAATATATCCGTGAAATCAGTGAGAACTACATGAAACAGCAACTGTGCATCGTTTGGTTCAATTTGACCTAGCCTGAACATAGATGCACCAGACGTGATAACAGAAATTTAATGCAGTCACCATTCAGCCTCAAACATCCATCAATATCTTGTAAACTATAGCAATCCTGCTATCAAATGTAAACAAAAACTTACTTATGTATAAATGTAGCTTTTTGACGAACTCACAGAGAAAATAAATAAGTGTATTACGAAGTTATATAAATCGACCAAATCCATAGAAAACTTTCTCATGTCTCTACTGTGTTTGCTGGATGTCCGAGACTGAACAGTGAAGCTCAAAAAGAGCAAACCTGAAACCACTTAGACCGTCGCTGCTCAGCGAGTGCATCGAGGCATTTCTGCCTGTCTAGCACATCGGGCGGGTCAGTTTTACTCGCTGCTACAGCAAGCTCTAGAACAGAAAAAAACAACAGCATCGACAGTAGTCCCCCCACACCATCAGTCACTGTCCAGCACCTCCATCTTTGCACCTCATCTCCTTCACTGCTGTTACATTCTTGACAGACAATAACCACACAAATAACTTCCAAAAGAATTGAGATGCACACCAAAGTTATCATTTCCTACAGTTAGTCCAACATACTGCAACTCCTCTAACATCAGAAGGCACAAAAATGTGCAAAGCAACTTTATATGACTGATGCACACAAGTGCTATCATACCGCACACTTGTATAATTATTTTTAATGGAGAGCATTAAAGGTTTTAGCAAATGTTTTTTTTTCTGGAGAAAACCAGCAGACCACAAGTTTCACATTTAAAGACAAAACATGTGCAAAATAACAATGATTGTATCTGAAACACTTCAATCATATCCAGGGCCCACAGCTTTTTGCAGGCTGCGGAATTTCGAACCAACAAAAGAATTTGCCCTATGCTGCAGAATTTCCACGTTTCTGTGGAATTGTACAAAATTTGACAAAAATGATCAGTGACTGATATCACCCTCTGGAGTGCATTTGATTACAAGCTATCAAAAGTGGCACTCATAGCAAATGCTAGAGTGGACTTTTTGATTTTGAGCTCTCCTTTTCCAGTCCTATCTCTGATGTATGACAGCCTGTTAACTGAAAGTTTACGAGCTCACTGTTATGTTTTCATAATCAGCCACCGGGCTGATTTCCAGTGATTTGAAACTGACAAATAAGACAGGTAATTTTGCTAACAAAACAGTTTAATGAAGTATGATTTGTTTTAGAGACTTTCCTCAGAAAGCATTTGATAACATTTGAAACTTATCGCTAAAGAATTTAAGACATACATAATTGTATATCTTTCAACGATATCTGTCAGACCTCAATTATGATTTCAACACACATACGATTTATCACGCTTTATGTAAAGAAAAACGGATTATTTTATTTACCTAAAATAACGAAAGTAAAACCAGTCTTTAAGATCTAAACAGCATACAACTCAGTTTACGACAATTTGTGAATGTGAGACTGCAGTGAGCTCTGGAATTTTGACGATTTTCCCGCAGTAAGCCACAAAACTTTCCAAACTGTATCACAGACTTTGGAAAAATTGTCCATGCAAAACTGTGAGCCCTACTCATATCATCTGGCTTTATGAAGCATACACAAATGTTTAGATGAAAACTGCAAACTTTTCTGCAATTATACTTTAGTGACTAAAATCAGCAGCTTTTTATCATGCACCGAGCATTCACATGCAAGAGTTTCAGGAAAAACACAGCACCATAAATTCTGCAATATCTAACCTGACCATAATTTTGCGCTTAAATTTTTGACGAAATATGTATGTGTATTAATAAAATATGTATGCATTTTAACCCAGAAAAGGTCGGTGAAAGCAACAATAAGCAATCCAGACAATGGAATGCATGCCATCATGTGTGGCAATACTACCTATCAGGCAATCTGTGTATATGTACATGTACTTACACTGCATGCTATTGACAATATGTTGTCATGTTTGCTGTGAAGTTTGGAATTTTATTAATGAATTTCTATGCGAATCAAGATAAGCAAAATCATACAAGAACAAATATTTCTCCAACATGAATTTGATGAAATTTGGATATAAGAAAAATGTCAAATATCATGGTGAACATATCACCAGGTAACGTAGTAACAATATGATATTGTAATACTGTAACTTCTGTACAAAAACTATACTTAGTAAATCAGCATTAGCCCAGAAAACCATATGCCACACACTCCACACACTATAAACGTCACAGTTATTAGCAGAACAAAACCTAGAAAACGGCAACAAATTTAGTGCCACAAACTCAAAGACACATAATGCTATTTCCAAAAAATGTACGTTTTAGATATTTCATTATAATTTAAATGATAATGAAACATATTCCTGAAAAACGTAAGAGGTATGGACATAATTGGTCAATCCAGCAGTATTCATATAAAAATGTAGAGAAAACCTCTCATTTGGACAAATGAACATACTACATTTACACTTTGGTTACTTTTCTCTCTCAGCTGTTGTTATTTTAAGCCAAATATTATTCATAATCAGCAAAAGTGAGGCTTGGTCACAAACGTTTCTGTCTGGGAAATCTCTGCAGATTGCTGCGGAACAGTTTTCAGAGGCTGGATGCTCATTCTAAGCTGGACCAAAATGTTAGACATGGCACCTCACTACTACATGTGCACTACAAATTTAAATTCTCTCATATATTGCACGTTCTGTGTCATAGTAGCTAGTAACCAGGGCTATGCCAAACATTCAGCACATATTTGTTTCACTTCAAACAGTGGATCGAATACTCTATTTCTATTTGGCCAAATATTACACCCAGACCAAACAAACGGCTAAGTCATGTCCTACCAGTTAATTGCATGTTAAACAAGCTGTGTAAGATGGTCAGGAGTGCTTTGAACTATGACTTTCTCTTCTCATTCTGTTCAGCTAGTAGTAGTACAAAGCACCGATGCAAGCCTTGATGAAATTTGAACATTTGACGAGCATCATTGTACTACAGAATACTGACTTAATTATAACATAACTGGTGTCTGTGTTCTCACTGGCCTTTTTTGCAAACATCCAGTGGTACAACTATTCATATTCAGACAAACAGTGCTAATTAGAATTAGAATGTACACTTGCATCGCCCATTAAATGAAAAAAATCGTCTCTAATGCGCTGAATGCATAATCTCCTCAAATAAAAATGTCTTTAGAGAGCGTTTAAAGATGGCTTAAGATGCTAACCCCTTATTTGGTTAAGTCTCACTAGCAACTTTAACTATTCTGAACGTTATTTTAATTATTTATACATTATGTCACAGACACCTGTTGCAATATTCTGAATGTCTTTGTGGTCCACTATCTTATCAACACAGCGACACTGTCATACCTGCCAATACGCCAGCAATCAGCTGCTTGCGAACAACTGGTGATGTGAGAGTTATGTTGCACGTAGTCGCTGGCGGCGTCACACGAGTCACAACCAGACCGGCTTCCTCGACACAGAGATGCACGTCGTACTCATCCGCAGCCCGCTGCTGGACCTCAAGTCACAACATCACATAGAATATAACACTCCAGTAACTGCCAAAGTTTCACTGTGCCATCTAATAAAGTGAGCACTGCGCTTTTACAATAGCCAAGTGATGCAGCAAAACCAAATACAAGTAATTCTCGACAACAAACAACAACAAAATATATTAGCCCCATGTGGGACTGACGGTCAACTCTTCACAACTAATGTTTCTGCCAAGTTCAAAGTCATGTGACACAAAAACTAGGATGGACATCAAAAATCCAGCCCGAACAAATTTAGATATTGTGCCTTAGTTTAGGAATCAGTGGTCAGTTGTGAGCTCCCATTGTTAATGGTGGAGATAGCATTTGAAAAATGGAATTCTGGAATTTAGCGCCACGAAAGTCTTTTGACATTCTGGCGCTTTACAAATCGGATTATTATTATTATTATTATTATTCCAACTTTCAAGGGTGTGTGACCTTGACCTTGGATCGGGTGATACTGTATACCGTCGTGCATCACTCATCGACCTCCACCTACATGCCAAATTTTAGTGAAATCGAAGAAACTTTTTGTGGACAGACGGACATACGGACATTTGAGACCCACTTTATTAGGTCGACTCAAAAAACACAAACAAATTCTTAAGACTGAATAATCAGTAGGTTCTCTATTCAACCTTATGTCTTCAATGATTTGACACTGACGGTTCAGTGACAGCATAGGCACCTAGCCTGAAGGAATATGTTCCAAGTATCCACAAAATGTTCTCTTTGGTATCAGTCCAATCTGCAATATATCAGGAAAAGGCAACCTGTCAAATAAAAACTGACATTAGTAACAAAAAACAAAGACTTTCCTATTCAATTTCCACCGTACAAGGCCTTGCAGTTCAGCCACTGTTACGCTATTTCAGCTTCCACGAGATTCAAATAATAAGCATTCCATCGCATTCTGTTTATGCTACAATATACCTTACACTGAAACCAAATTAAGGAGTAACCCGTGTGCTCTCTGACAGTGACAGGTCATTGTGACAATGTTAAAAGGACTCAGGGCTTGTAGACTTAACGGTGTACACATGATTACATACAAACAAATGGGGCTTGAGAATTCTCTGAGGCAAACACAGAGCAAGGCCACGAAAGCAACCTGCAGCTGTTTGGTAAGCCTGTCAGCAACAGTGTCGAGCAGTGTCCTGGTTGGCTTCTCGGAGCAGAGGACAACAAGACGAACATTGAGATCATCATGCAGCAGAAGACCTTTAGCCAATGCACCGACACGCACGACACTGCGAAGTAACAGGCTGTCGGATGACGTGACTTCGGTTGGCTTTTTACTGCACAACAGTTTCAGCACACAGCGCTGCAACACACTCATGCATAGGTATGTTACAATGGCCGGCACATGTCTCCCTCAAGTGACCCTTCGCACGAGGAGATTTGAACCTCAGTCTATCACACTGTTCATTGGACACACGATTCAAACCCAAACAACACCTCCATTGGTTCAGCCATTTTTGAACAGCTCACCTGTGTGCCCAACACACAGACCACACTACGTGTGACATCTGTAGCAACAGGCTGCATCTGTGCACTGCAGACAGGCGATGCAGCTTAAACAGGAGACTGAGATGTTTAGGCACACTGAAACACGCTACTAATTCAAGCTTCACACAATCAACAAGGCGGACGCGGCTACTCACACAGAGAACGTGTAGAGGCAGCTGTGTCAGATGGGTGTCAAGGAGGATATAAAGTTGTGGTCTGTCACAAGTGAATGCACACTGCACAGCTCAGAAGAAATGAGAAGAAATGGTCAAAGAATTCTGACAAGAGGCCTCATCACAGGGGGAGGCGGATCTTTTCACATGGAAAAGTTAATGTGATACCGGCCAGTTGGCAGCAATGCAGTAGGCTGCAGCAATCTCACTGAATCTGTTATTGACTTTTTTTGCTGCATACAATGGAGCAGTGACATTGCTTTTCAATAGGCTGGACAACGTTCAACAATTGCCCCCTTCCCACTGGTGATCTGGATCCAAATCTACTGCATGGTTGCTTGGGCCCATTTGAGTCTACCCTCTAATTGGCAACTCGATCGCTTCAGCCATTTTCATGGCTCATGAACATGAAGCAATAGGCTGCATCTAGCTATTGCTGTGATATGGCCTAAAAATCAAGCAAGTTCACCTTTGTCTGCTCAATCATAATCATTAACGGTTGAAATTTTTGGTTTGGCTATTCCACAGTCAACTTTACTGCCATCAAACATTCCTGGCCATGCAAAAGGCAAAAACAGCTATTACTTTCCAGTTAGGAGGTGTCTAGCTTCATTTTACTGCTGATACTCACTAAACATATTTACAGCAACAAAATGCTACAAAGTGATAAGCAGGTAACTGTAAACATATGTGGGCAGTTAAAAAATCAAATACACTTTCTGTGCCTTTGTAACATACATCAACCTAAAGAATACCTTGTTAGCGACTTATGGAACTTGTTAGCATCCCAATTCTACAAACGCTGTAACTTCCTTTACAGTTAGTCACGAACTGTCATAACTAGCCGCTATTCTCGTTGTTTTTAGCTGACAACTTTTTATGCACAACAAATCAAGACTGCTCTGTTAACCTTTTGACTGCATCGTCCGGCTCAGCACCGCTTGACTCACTGCAATCAGCAACAAAAATGCATCATCATCACAAATTAGCCCCATACGGACTGACGGTCGACTCTTCACAACTGACGTTTCTGCCAAGTTCAAAAGCTACGAGACACAAAAACTAGACCAAATATCAAAAATCCGGCAAGCAAATTGAGACATTGTGCCCTAGTTTAAGGAATCCGTGGCCAGTTGCCAGCTCCCATTGCAAATAGCGGAGATAGCTGTTGAAAATGGCCCGATTTGCAACTCTGAAGGGCTCATTACCTTGACCTTGGATCGGGTCATATGGCATACCGTCATGCATGACTTATCGACCTCCACCTACAAGCAAAATTTAATTGAAATCGAAGAAACTTTTTGTGGACAGACGGACGTACATACATACATACATATGCACGGACGGAAAGACATTTGAGACCGGCTTTATTAGGTTGACTCTGTCCTTCCTTCATGTCCGACTTATTTATTCCTTCACCCATCACTTCCTCTTCTGATTCACCACTCTGCTCATCCATAACTCCCTCTCTCTCTTTTACTCCCGGCTTAAAACCTACCTGCTTCACACATCCTACCCCCATAGTTTCACTTCTTCCTCCAGGACTGCCTTCACGGACTATTGCCTGGACAGTTTCTTCTAAGCTACTCAATTTTTTGTTTTTCGTTTTTCTTTATTTTTTCTTCATTTCTCTGCTGTGCATTAGATTAAGATGCCCATCTCGTCAGCTTATGTGCGCACGTAAATATACCGTATCGATTATAGTATGAAGTAAAGTGTGTAAATAAACAGAGATTGGTGGACTGCAGTCAGTTATAATTTCCATTAATACCCAATACTTTTCACACATTTCAAAAACGCATAACAAATTAGCAGTATTTTACCCAAAATGTTAAGACGCGTGTTTATGTATATCACTATACTTGCATGATTTGAACAAAAGTAAATTACGAACAGAATCGGTCACCTCTCAGAAAAGGAGTCTGAAACAATCTTCAAAGCCTTCTCAACAGCTGAGACAGTTATCTGAACAGCTTCCAGCTATTCACAGCAGCAGTGACACGAGAATGCCTTGAGAAACAACGACTCGCTTCTAACTATACACTATTTAGCATCATCTAATTCAACATATATAGGCATAAATAAAGAATATACTGCAGCCACAAGCAAACAGACCACAAGATCACAACGTGAGTTAACTATAGAAGAAGTCCTCCTACAAAAAAAACTACAGAAGACAGAAACTACAGGAAACTCCTACAAGCCTACGTATGGTAATGCTAGGCAACACACACAACCGGTTTATGGCCATTATACACATCAATGAGCGTTAAATGGCACTGTCAGTTAACATCTGGAGAATTTTTATGAAACAAAGTTTTACTGGGCTTTGTTGGTTGCATGGCAGTGGTAGAAAGTTGGTCTTTGACAGGCAAACTTTCCTTGTCCTGCGCTCGACCTACAGCTGATGGGTGACCACTTATGTGGGTAAACCATCCGCTACAGGTCAGCCAACTAGGCCAACTCAGCCTTTCATCCTTTCGATGTCGATAAATTGACTAGTAAGCTGTAATCGGATGTTTGCTTCCTCACACGGGTGGTGCTGTCTGGTGAATACTTACGTGGTGAAGGCCTGGTGTGGTTGATTGGAGCGGTGGTGTTTGCTAGCTGCATAATGTGGGTCCAGTTGTACGTTAACGCGTGCAATTGGATGGCTGCAGTTTGCGGTGCAGCAGCATTGGCTCTTGCAAATCAACTGCCACTTCCGAGATTGTAAAGAGAACTGGTCTGGTCATCGCGTAAGCAGTGCCATATACGAATCTGATCTTTGAATTAGATGCTAGAGTTGTTCTCAATGGTGTTTCCTACAATGTCTCCGTACCGGAGCAGAATAACAGTAAGCAACTCGCAGCAAAATGATAGCAAACTCATTCTGCTGCACGTTTTACTTTGTGACTACAGATGAAGCAAGAGCAACATGCAAACCTCTGCCGGTTTGGGATAGATAGCCGCGTGCTTTGCCATCACCTGACGGTCTGTGGGGTTGTCAGGGCGTCTCACTGGCTATAAACAAACAAAGCAGCAATCAAATGAGGGCGTCTGCATTGCACTGGAGAACAAAGAAAATGATGCAAACCAATTTGTAAAACACAGGTAAAGCTGAGTTTATGATCGGAGAGACTGCATCATAATAATCATCCGAAAATACAGTGCACCAATTACAAATCAAACCATGAATGAACACCAGCTTAAAAGTTGTGACAAAACAAGAAAAACAACTAAATACGCTATGTTTCTTAAGCATCCAGACTGTCAACTTGTGCATGGAAGACATCAAATAACAGTTCTTTGTTGGTTTCAATTAAAAATTCATTATTGTACTAGAAAACTATGCTTAGCATAAGTTAATGTGCATGACGACATCGGAGAAAATATGACCCAAATGTGACATAAACAGTAACAAAACTTCAACTGCACATAAACCATATCAAGAGACTGTTACTGAAAGGCAGAAAAGTTACCATTGGAGGTCGCTGTGGTCCAAATGGAATGCCTGGACGTGGTGGGCCAGGTGCAAAGAATCCAGGTCTCATTGGCAGTGGTGGTGGCATAGACTGAGGTCGTGGGCACGGCGGCCAGTTCATCAGTGCACCTTCATAGCGAAGCTGATCACATTCCATCCTAGCAGACCACATCAGCCATCAACCATCACAGCATTCATACCTCCACCAACACACCACATAACAATGTCCATGCCTAGAACACCAACGACTGATATTTGCACTCACATAATAGACAACTTTTTAACAATGATATCACTGATTTTTCTTAAAAAGCATTCCACAAATATTAGTTTGAATGGTGTGCTCTATTAAATGTAAATTTTAAGTAAATACAGCACCATTCCTCTCAAGTAAATTAATCACCACTTCTTTCCCATCACTTTTTCATACAGCCTAAAATGTTAAAAAAATTCCTGTAAAATGACAACCACTGTTAATTTACCACAAAACCCGCATAACTTGTGTGTCATACAAAATTTACAGAAATACAGAATGTTACAGAAAAATGAAAACAGTGTTTGGTAAGCCAAATGATCGAGTTTTTTTACCATACAGCAAACTATCACTACTAGCTTTCATAATTTCTTGGCTTGAATATTCATGCAAACAACTTTAAATAACCGAATTTGCAATAGCTAATGCAGCCAATCATTAGTTTTTGCATCATCTAATAACATCGGCAAAAAGTATGAACTGCATAAGATTAATTATATAGAATAATAAAAAGAAAATTAAATACATATACCTCCATTTATCCTCAATGTAACGACGTCTCATAACATCTTGTTGCCTGTTATCACGTTCGTCTTTAAGTCGCCGACTGAACACGGGTCTAACATCAATCTGCAGACTTGGATCCACTTTTTTCTAAAAAAAACGGCAAAAAAAATTAATACAGACGACAGAATGCTGCAATCCACACTGTAACTACAAATCAGAACAATGCAGTCCAAAAATCCAGTCTAATGCTTTAGGAATTACTAAGTAATTGACTTGACAGTATACTAACTTTATACTGGAAACGATGTCGTCGGCCCTTCATGTGCATCTGTTTTGCATTAGGATCAGTAAACTTGCACTCACACAGCTTGCAGTGAAACCCGACAACCATACCAACTTCATTTTTTGCTTCTTCGATGTATTCCTGGCCTGCAAGCATACAACAAAGAAAAATTAATGCAAAGGATACTGGCGTTGAAGTAATCACAAACACTGGTCATGGTCGATAAATGTTGACTTAGTTAACATTTCACAACTTTGAGAAAAATTTCTAGAGTTACTAACCATAGATTTCAGCCATCAATCATGTTATGTCGTTTACTATGTGAACGTAATGGAATAAGCGAGCAAAAGGCTACTAACATGCTAGAAAAATGAAAGCAAACAATGACAATAATTAATGAAGCTCAGCATCGTATAGGCTTCATAAGGTTAACTTCTGTTACACCATGAAATGAAATGACACTATGTTAAAACAATGAGGCACAAAGTGCCATTTCTTGCTTTTTACAAACTGCATTAAAATATATTATGTACATGTAACATTAATTTGACTAATTCTTACCATGATTTCGCACTGGTCTGGTAATATTCCTCTGACAAAATCTCTATCAGTTTAACACTGGCTAAATATACATACCGACTGGCTGCACATCAGCTTCGTTGCCAAGGAGACCATCGAGCTCTGCAGCACGACATTTACATCAGACTACCAGTAAAACTTGTCAAAGTATACATTACAGACTACTACTGCTAGTTTATGAAGAAGCCAGTCAGTTATAAAGACACAGTATAAGCCATCTTGCATGATGCAGAACATTACTTGCAAAAACCACACAACACCGTGAAGACTTAAGCTGTGACACTCACATCAACTAACTAAACTATTACAACGTTATATCTTGTCACAACCTCGCAGCAAACAGTATAAATACAAAATCTGCAACTTTATGGAATCGATAATTTTGGCATTTACCTTGATTTTCAGCATTTGCCATAATTTTTTTTCATTTACTGGTTGTGATTTTCACAAAGGTCCTAGGCCTAGCATTTGATGCTATTTTTAGATCACCTGTGCTGTTTAGAGTGGGCCACGCCCTTCAGGCATCAGCAACTCTGTCTATACCTGCAAGCAAGCACACTGACACCATGCCATTTGCATTCTAACTCACTTCGCTGTGCTGTAGCATGCAAAACTGTTATGGGGATGACGGCTATAGCTCGACTGTTACATGGTCAGCTCGAAATTAAACATGCCATGCTGTATATATACAAAATACCTACCATCAATTGCTGATTCACTTTGTTTTTTGTCATCTGCAACAAACGTCAACATTGTGACACTAAATAATAGCACAACCCAGCACAGACTGCAATGTGACATAAACAAAACATCAAGGCTTTTAGTCAACTGACAGATTGACAACTGACATTGTCGTTAAGCTTTTTGCTTTTGTTTAGCTGCTCAACAGATCTCCACAACATACGAGAATTACCGGAGTACTGTTCTCTACTCAGTACATGCCCTTTTTAATGCCCAGTTGTGTCAAAGTACCGAATAAACTCGAGTGGCATTAGCTGAAACAATAACCACGATGAAGAGGACTTGTACATACATACATTGAATGCGGTCGACCAATCAACACTCACCAATGCCAGCTGCAGAAGTGCTAGCAGATGACTGTGCACTGGCCGACTTGCCAAGTGTAGAATGAAGTTTCAATACCTGTGACATCAAAATCCACAGCAAGGAGAACAATGACAATCACTCTCCACAAATATCATAACACCCACTTTTCACCTCATCTCATCCTGCAGGCTGAATAACAGTATCCAGTTTTGTCCACATCTGATTCCATCTACTGCCAACACTGTGTCATTGTACATGACAAACCATCTCAATTTATCCGTCTTATTAACCACACTGACTGGTTTCAACTTTACAAACTGATAATAATTTCTAAGCTATGAACTAAAGTAAACACAAATATCCAACTGATCATGCTCATCTCATTTACATCAAATCTTCACCTCATTCCCCACTTTTGCCGGCCATGTCTTGTTGCCATATGTCAAATAACTCATCATTCATGATGTATATATGCCCCATTGCAGTCTTAAGAAAAAATTCTTTCTCCATCACGATAGGCAAGTACTCACAAAGCTTTTTCAATGCTCTCACATTCCTTGCAGAAATCACTTGCAGAGAAACAATGGGCTTGCCTCGTACAAATTTCCCTTCGTACAACAACATTGCCAATGGACACATTTCTGGAGTTTGGGCACACAGGCGAGTTATTACTAACTCGTCTTACCAATACAAGTTCATTTACAAATTACAAGTGCAATAGCATTAATGCGCATGTGAGATAATTTAACAACACTTCTTAGTGCTGATGTCTCTGCATCAGACGAAAAGCTGCTGGATCATATTAAGATAACATTGAAGAATGAAACACCACCATCATCACCACCAGTAAGCCAATTCTTCTTTGTTTTTTCCTTTACTTATTTTTCTCAAAAAATCAAACAATGCAGTAAAAACAAGAACTTCGACAAAAGATGACATGACAATGAAACACCAGCACAAAGGTGTCAGTCACAACGAGACTGCTTAGCCGCTGCAGCAGCAGCGCGGCACAAACCTTCTGATGTTTGATGCCACGTATATGTGCAGCGTAAGTGTCAGCGCCAGCGCACGCAACATCACACAGCTGACAGTGCAATTGCACAACACCGGCACGCGGCACAACAATCGCTGCCGTTGTTGTCACCGCACCAGAAGATGCCGACACTGGCGTCCTCAGCGACGATTCCTTCTTCTTGTGTCTCTGACCTTCCAAATGTTCCTTGTATGCCTTCACGCCACAATACACCACACACTTCACGGTCGGCACAAATTTGGTGACCTCACAAATAACGCAACACTAGACGGTGTCACAAAAACCATCGAGTCACTGGCCACTGCTAGTCAAAAGCTGCCAAATGTTTCACAAGGTAGTGCAGTGACAAATTTAATGATGACACTGTTACAAGCTTACTGATGAATCTCTCAAGAAAGAGTTTTTGGGCTGCACGTGCATATATGCAGCCTATTGATACAGATGTTGCACGTAGCATGCTCTGTGTGATTGTGCATCTGTGAGCTGTGCAATAACGGCTGGACCAACTGAGATGCCATTTGAGGGCTGACTCATGTAAGTCCAATGAACCATGAATTCGACGGGGGTCCAGATCCCCCATGGGAATGGGCACTTTTGAATGGACATGTGCCAGCGCACTGTAACAGACCTACGAATGAGTGCACTGCCCACTGGTTATTGAGAGATGACCAAAACACTTAAAAACACTGAAGCGACCTTTGCCAAATTACTATGGACACATGTTAAAATAGGCAAGCATTTGGCAATGTTACAGGCAATATTGTAGTGGCAACTTTTTGACTCAAGTGACCAATGGCCATATTTTCCCATCCAGTGCACAGGAGTCACATTTAAATGTTTTCAAAACATGCATAGAGAAATTTCTCATGAAAGCATCTTTTTATATAAGTAAAGTAAAACAACCAAATCAATTAAATAGTTAATCAACTTATTTTTGCTCCATGGTTGTTTCACCTTAGATTGCCTTGCCTTCAGTACTCTGGTTCTGTTGGCTGGACAACAGGAAGGGCATCCAGTCTGACATTGTTGATTAGGTTCAGGAAAGGCTTCCAGTCCGTAAAAATCTGCCAAAATTATCCCAAATGTTCTTTTTTGGAGGACCCAGACCAACCTGGATTAATATTGGAAAACAAGGCCCATTAAACAAAAACTTAAAGGACCCAACAAATTAGCAGATACAGCAGCAGCAGTATTAGTATAAGTAGATTCATCACCTTAGAGATTACCCAGATATGTCCCAAGTGTGCTGTTATGTCCACTAGTGTAAGTTGACTGTATCATGTGACTTTTCCAAACGACATGCTATTTCTCGTCTTTTTAGTAATGGGCTTAATGGTTCATTTACATTACATCAGGTACAAACATGCCCCATGCAAGTGTTCACAGTTAGCAGCTATAAGTGAGGCAGTAAAGGAAACATAGATAACAATCTAAATGCAATTAACATACCAGACACATCACAAAACAATATTTTCACAGTTACTGCCTCTAGTCTTGTGACTTAATCATCATTCAAGTTGCTCATATCGCTGAACACTGCCGCCGCTTCCGATTAAAACTATGATGCCACTGCCGCCAACCACTAGTATTTGGCGCGGTGGCGTGGTAGCGTCATTGGTCCCGATCAACGAGGTTAACACACGCTGAGCCCGGTTAGTACTGGGATGGGTAACCGTGTCCGGGTTCGACTCCCGGAGCCTGGAGGCACTATATTTCGGCATGTAACCAACCACCCAGGTCGACTCAGCCTTCTACCCTCCGTGGGACGGTAAAACGAGTATCAGCCAAAGGGCAGTGATGCGTTGCGGCTGGGGAGTAAAGGCAGGCATGGTGTAATTTGTAGGTAAAACTGTGTGATCCATGTCTGAGAGCATTAGAGGTAGTTACGACGATGCGCTATACAAATCAACGTATACTTTAGTTTACTTTGAAGTGCTGCCGCTGGTCTTAAAAGTCACTCACGCTGCTGTTGGTGTGGAGTTACAGAAGGAAGGGCTCTACCTGTGGACCAGCACAGTGAATCATGCAGGTGCGGCAGTAGTACATCTGCAGTGATGACTGTGTTGCTGACGCGACGCTGCCAGTCACTCCTTTTGACGCTGGAACAGATGCTCCCTTAGACATTGGAACACGCCATGGTGACAAGCGTCGGTGATGCATCATTCCACTGCTGGTGAACGTGTGAGTGGCAGCCGGAGCACTGGCTGTTGATGATGATGAATGCAAGTGCCGCGACTGACCTGCAACGGTCACAGTCGAGAAAAACTGAAAGCAGAGTAGTAGTAGTAGTAGTAGTTTAGTAGGCAGTAGCAGCAGAAGCAGTTACAAGAACTCAGTGACTGCTGGGACAGTGGCCGTGGCTAAAAAGCAGACCCAAATTTAAAGCTGTAAAATTAGCCCCATACGGTACTGACGGTCGACTGCTACTTACTGCCAACTTCAAAGTCACGTGACACAGAAACTGGGACAAAATTAAAAAATCCGGCCCGATAAGCTTTAGGTATTGTCCCCTAATTGAAGAATCTGTGGTCATTTGCCACCCCCATCATAGTTGGGGGAGAAGATAGCCTTTGAAAATGGCCGATTTTCCGACTTTCAAGGGCTTGTGACCTTGACTTCGGATCGCGTCATACTGCATATTGACATGCATCGAAGAAACTTTTTGTGGACATACGGACAGACGTACGGACATTTTTTCTCCCATATATGTTATTAGGTCGACTCGGAGGAGTCGACCTAAAAATTCAGCAGCATATAGATCAGCCAGCTGAAAATTTTCTTATGTCCAACACCCCAACTTCATAAAAAGTGTCCCTTTCCATCGGCAGATACAGACCCCATCCCAAAAACAGCAGCTGTCCTCTGCGGTAAACCTGATATCCAACACTAGCTTAAACTTTTTAGGCAGTTAGCCGCAATACATTAACGTTACGAAGACACATGCAGCCTATATGATAAGCTGAACCATTATCATGGTCAGCCAAAAAGCAATAGTGTCGACAGAAGTAAGCCAAATAACAACCAGACAACATATCACATAGCCAGTAGTACCTGTAACCAATGACGGTATTCTGCCTGTAGAGGCCGACGCTGTGGCTGTATATGAAACGGTGGATGATCTAACAACTGATGGTGTAGTGACAATTGACTGGCTGCACACATAGACCGATGGAGTTGCTACAGGCTGGTAGGCGTAGCTGGCAAGACTGACTGCATTCGCTGTCGACAGTGGAGTTGTCTGAATCAGCTTGTATGCAGTTGCCATTGGTCTGGCTGGCGCCACGGCGGGAGGATAAGTGTTCGCTACGTAAACCGGCTTTGCACCGACAGCAACTGAAGAACCACAACAAACGAATCTATTAAAAACATACACTCACACTTTGCTCTCACAAACACACAGTCTGTTCCAGGTAAACACGATTTTCTTCCAGTTTATCTGAAACAGCAACTTATTAGAATAAATGACACATTTTATTAGTGCTTTGACAGTTTTGAAATCAAAACCTAAACTGAGGTTTTAATCCAAAACCGAACTGAAACCGAAACCTCCAAATTTTGCAGGCTAACTAACGGTTTTATTTCAGATACTCCACGGACTAAAATTTGGTTGTGTTAAGGCAGATCTACCGCGCCAATTAAAAGGCGCAACAGCGTTCAATACGT
>Ga0209780_1000516_pt1 | contig 20878 bp, 13 predicted proteins | sample WorMetexBAHAMAS2_FD_187384 | JGI IMG/M metagenome (GOLD analysis project Ga0209780, IMG submission 187384) | Marine gutless worms symbiont microbial communities from Max Planck institute for Marine Microbiology, Germany - Inanidrilus exumae... | ecosystem: Host-associated > Annelida > Digestive...
CATCAAACGTGATGGCTTGTCCCTTTGATTGTCACTTGCACGAAGCACAGTCAGTGATCGTCAAATTCGTCCTGTTGTTATTATGCTCCGTCGTCGTCGTCGCCGTACGTTCTCCACACGGCCCGAATCCCCCCCGATCCTGCAGGCACAGTTGAGGGCATCTCCAACTGACGGGCCGCAGTCTGAACAAATCTGGTGCAGCCAGGTAATGGGAGGACGACCCCACGGTCTGTGCTAGTTTGGGAAGGGTGGAACTCCGTCACGGACGTTGCATGCCACGCGCAGAACTGCTTTGGCCGGTACATTGTCTGGCATGCGTGCAACGTGGCCGAACAGAGAAAGACGGCGCCGGCGAACCATCGACTGGATACTCGATTATGCTCCGCTGACACAAAAAGTAGGGGAGGCATTAAGCGAAGCTGCTGTGCGTCCGTCTGTCCATCTGGCTGTCCGTCCCATAAACATAGCTCAAAACAGTGCGTTTCAGAGCTATGGCACTAATATAAAACTCCTTTTTATAAGTCGAACCCATTGGTTAGTGTGGCCGTATGGATACCGTAAGTCGCCAAAGCGTCCTTGATGTCAAAAAACTAACGTCATCAATATCTCGGAAACGAAGCGAGATAGAGCCACGGTTTACTGAACGTCAATATAGGAAGTCATAGGCTGCCTATCATTTCATGTAGTCGGCGGTATCGTCTAATCACCGGAAAGGACCGAAATGGTCATCGGCGTAAGCAATTCGTTTGACCGTCATCCGGGCGACATCGCTTGTTTATTTCACGGCTGGACAAAGACGGACGGTGTTTATGTAACGCTCGTATGCGTGCTGCGTTGGAACAAAAGTTCTATCACAGTTCACACACAACTTTATTTCACCACAAATGTGGTAACAAAGAAAACATACATAATCAAACATAAGTTAATTAAATTAAATAAATGATCACTTAACTAAGCTACATTGACACTTCAGTTAGACGAATACGCACACAATTCCAATTCCTTTTCAGCAAACTCTCGACAGAGTTCGCACAGTACATTCTTTGATGACATTGCTTGTAGGTCTGCATAAATTGCGGTAACTTCTAATATTTACTATTGAAAATTTTAAACAGGTCTTCGGCGTTTTCAGGATTTTGAATAATTATCTATAATGTACTGCTGTGCCGACATAAACGTACTCATGCACGCTGAACGTTTTTAAGCAATACCGAAGTAACCTAATTGGCGCTAGAAAAATGTGACTGTTTTATGGTGGCATAAATAATACTACATTTAGCATACTACTAGCAGTGCGGTGCAGACAGTATAACCAGAGTTGTACTTCTGTAAAATATCATTGCTATCAAAAAAACATATAAACTCCGTTGATGTATTATATTGGATGTGAATATAGGCGTCTGCTGCTCACAAGCCAACGTTGCTCAACTTATAACTGCTGGACACAATCCGTCCGTCATTGTCCCGACCGTCCATGTCTAGTCCGGCAATTGCAGCGCTCTCCTAACATGATATTTGGAACAGTTGATAAATACACGTCAGCCGATAAAAAACACGATGTTCTATTTGACAGTAAATGGAGAACGCGATTGCCTTTTAATTGAATGCACAAGAGTTAACAACGCGTTAGCATGTGAATTAACACATTGTTAACGAATTATCTGTATTCTGACTTCACCAGCGCTAAGGGTGACACGTATGCCTATTGGCCTAACATGAAACATCGGTAGTGTAAAGTAATAAATCATGTACAATATACCAAATGCATCAAGAAATAACCTGACGTCCCTAAATAGATTTCTTCTTACTTCAGTCGTAATTTTATTATCAAACAGAATTGTTACATAGACGTGTAAGTTATTTAATGTATATCTATGTTTCGCCAACTTCCGGTGATACATTACATATAGCAAGCGAGACCAACTACTTTATCAGGAAGCATTTAATTAGTAATCAATTAGCAATAATTTATTACTGTCATCATTTAATTATTATGTAATTATTATTACTTAATTATTATTTTGTTCTATTATTTTAATTTGTATTATTTCAGCTATTACGTAATTTAGTTGTATTATTGTATGTCACTATTTATTTCAGTTGCGTTAGTTCGCCTATTTGTTTATGGCAAACTGAAAAATCGTGCATATTTCGCATGAACTTTGGTCATTATAACCAAAAACATAGCGAAATCCTATGATGTTGCAAATGATTGCCTGGTATTTTAGCTGCACGGTATCTGATGTCTGTTAAAAAATAACAGTTTTGTCTGGCTTACTAGAATCTGGCAATCTCTTGAGTAAATTATTTTTGGCAAACATTAGCACCTAATTGAATAGAATTGTTGATGTAGGTACATATCGTTTTGACTTGGCTGAAAGGATATATAGAATTTTAACTGACGTTACTGTGGTTGTTGTTATAATCTATATTCTTAATTTGTTTTTCATTTTCAACTACTGTATATGTTTCTACCATGTATTTGGTGAATAAAGATGATATAGCAGATTGCCGGCTTTTCTTCATTCTGTCCACATGCAGACGATACGTACGGTATCACCGGAAGTTAGCGAAAGGCCGAGTAAAAGTGGATGCGGGATAAATAATCTTTGTTTAGGTATACACGCCCTGTTACTTTCTGTGTCATTCTCAGCTTACAACGTCACTTGGACTCGGTTCATTGCGCGTGAACGCTCTCGGATGACGCGCAACGTTTGTGACGCGCTCGCCCGTTACGAACCGCGCTGCACTGTACGCCAGCCTACTTGCTAAAATCTCCGCCTGATTTACTTACTTATAGATGCTTTACTTAATTGGAGTTTGTGTGCAGACTGACAACGTGGAACGCGCAACGAGCGACTGCGCGACACGCATCGACAGTCAGTTCACAGCCGTGACCAGCTGACACTAAGTCCGGGAATCGGTCAAGCGCAGAAAAGGAAGGGCGTAATTGAAATATTCTGATGTTGTATAAACCCTGTTAATCTACGTTGTGCATAGCCCGTCAGTTGTTTAGTTTTCTCATTCGGACAGAATCTGTTATCTTTGCTTTAATGGCTTATCTTATTATTTAGCCCACGCGGCATGCCTGCCCCGCGGGCAATTATGTTCTGCCTGCTTTAATTTCTTTAAAAAATAAACCTTTGAGCAAAATGATCTCCGGATCTACGGGACCAATTTTCGTAGATTGCAGATTTGAGCCCCTTTTTCCGCTGACTCAAGGGACGTTGCCATAGCAACCAATTTTAGGGTAAAAATTGGCAAAATCGGACTATTCACCTTTAATCGTAGTTGTGGAATTCCGTAAAGAATTGCAATATAATAACATCGCCATCATGATTTTTAAAATGTTCATCTGTAATAATCTGGCTACATCGTATAAAACTTTGGTAAACGTTGGTCCAATAACTCTGGAAGGTGGAAGGTGTACACCCGTAGGTTTCTTTCTTTTAAAATAAACCTCTCATATAAATTATCTCAGGATCCACCGGACCGATTTTCACCAAATTTTCACTATGGTTGGTATTTGATCGTAGATTACTGATCTGACACTCTTTTCCCGATCGCTTAAGGGACATTGCCATGGCAACCAAGTTTGAGGGTTAAATGGGCGAAATCGGCCGACTCACTTTCATTCGTCGCCTTGGCATTCCTAAACGGATTGCAATACCGCACTTATGGTTTTAAACGGTTCATCTGCGATGATCTGGCTACATGTAGCCTGTAAACATTTGGTGAACTTCAGTCCAGTAACTCCAGAGTTTCAAAGGGTGAAAGACGTACACCCCGTCGTCGATCAGCAGTTTGGCTACGTTTGCTTGGCGTGGAAAAAATACTTCGAACGAAGAAGGAAATACGGAAGTAGAAAGAAATATGAGTAAAATATGATGGTTTCACGCACCATCTGAAGCTAGAACGGGCGATCATAATAATCAGAATCAGATGTTTCGTTTCTCAGTTTCAATTGCGGGTTGGTCGTCATAAGTAGCAACCTGATTACAGGTGACAGTATGTCATGGAGACAGAACGAAGCGCTGTACAGTAATTACCACTTGTGTCGTAGTTGTGTTCCCGTCGCCTCCCTCCCGTGGCATCAGTTCAGACTCCAGACAGTTAACTGTGTTGGCGTGTTGAAGCTCGCGCCTCTGGACGGAACACTTCCAGAGAAGTAGGTAGCTTGAACAGCAGAGGCACATGTTCCCCTCCGACTTTAAATGGGGTGGCGGTGTGGCGTAGTGGTAACAGAGTTGGTCGTATCACCACCTTGCTCGGGCGAAGCCATCCGGTGAATGCTTACGAAATGCATGCAAGATGGCTCATTCCACTCATGGATAAACGTGTGGGTGGCATGCAAATCTGTGTGAACCTCGTGCCATCTAGCAATATATCGCGCCGCTGGTGACTGTTAAGTCGAGTCTAAGCGTTGGACGGTGTGCATTTGCATTTCCATTACTTCAACTTTTGGTACACCGCTCTTACGGTGTTGTGTAATATTTGCAATTTAAATAAATCTTTCACGAAAACCTTGTTACTGGCCCTGTCTAATGGACCAGTAATTTGTTTTTCACATTGTGGTCTGTCGGCGTCGTCTGTCGTCGTCCGTAACTCGCGTGGACGGTCGACCGCCGCCGGGCCAGGCGCGTTGCCGGTCCGGCGGCCGACACTGCACGGCGGGACAGTACGGTTACGTCCCGTTAGGGCGACACCTTGTTATTATTATTATTATTAGTATTAAATATAGGCCTACTGACTAGGGTAACAATGTCGCGAAAATGCTGCAGGGACACTTTACACAGTCTAACTGACGTTGCATCTAGAATGGATGGTGGCCCATTGTTCCATGCACGCCTGCAGAGCGGCAAAAGGAAATTCCCGTTCAGCCAGGGGTGATCATCGAATGAGCGAGACAATAAAGTCTGTTGTCTTGGGCGGCTATATGCTATCGCCCGTCCGTCTGTCGTCTGTCGTCTACGTTGTGACGTTCGTGCACCCTACTCAGCGGGTTGAAATTTTCGGCTATATTTCTATATTTCTATGCCCTTTGGTACCTTGGCCATCCATTGACATTCACTGAAAATTTTACGGAGATCGTCCCAGGGGAACCCCTCCGTCGGGGGGTTTAAACGCAAGAAGGGTAGCCAAATATAGCGATTTTGGAGCTTTCGGAGGCCATATGTCAGAAACGGTGCAAGATATGAGGTAAGTTAGTATTAATCACTAATAGGAAGTCGTATGTGAGCTTTCGATTGGTACCAAAATCGGTGACCTTGAATGACCTTGAACGGCGAAATGGCCGTTATTTTGCGTTATTTTACCGAATAAAAGTGGTTGACAAAGCCATAACTATGGACAATTTACGATTACTATGTCTAGTAGTAAACGTCTGCAGAGGGACCGCGCGACGCCCCTGGTATAAATATTCTATAACTGCATGGTGGAAATTCTGTAGCAGATTTATAAATTCAAGATTTAATCCGCAGTACTTGCCTAACTATTGGCAAGTCCGCCATCTGGGATTTGTAATGTGTGTGTTGGAACCACCCACGAAAGGCATTTTTTAGTCTTTATCACTGTGCAAAATTTGGTTGGAATCGATGCAGTAGTTTTGGTAATATGCACGTTTTTCGATTTTGCAAGTTTGGCTTGAAAAATTGGTGGTTTTGGGGAGGGGTGACCCCTAAATGAGGAGCCGTTTGAGCCATCATGCTTGAAAATCCGTCCCGCTGGGATCGACGACGGCGGAATCGAATCGTTTACCGTCGAAGACCCCCCGCTGTGGTCTAGAATATACAAGAGTTATCTACTCGGGTCTGACCTGTAGGCGAGTTCCCAAAAGGGTATAAATGCAAACAATTTTGCTTATATTTCACCCATGAGCCCATAAGCTCCCCGTGGACATAATATGTGCGCCTAATTTAGCACAGCTGTAGGGGTCGCCGACGTAATCACATATGACAATTTTTTTGGTGATCGGTTGAGGGTTGTCGATTCTATAGGGGGTCGAAAATTGACCTTTCCCGTTGACAAAGCCAGTCGCAGTTAGCACAGGGCTGGTGCTACCGCGCAGTCTGTGATGACTTCTGACTTCCGATTTTTATGTTTTCTTAATTCATGGATATTACGGAACGGGGGGAGGATGCATGGCGGTGCCTTCGTCGTCGTTGTCGGTGCGTCGTCAGCGTGCGGTTATCTTTATCGTTTAGTGTTTCTCGTTCTGCCTTGGGTAGCTGTCTTTTACCGAACGTAACACATCAGTTTTTTTCTATTCACACTGTACATTTATTTACAAGAAAAACACTCATCCGACGTCGCTCGACGCGCCATCCTCCCCAGCGTCCGTCGCTACTCGCTCTCTCAAGCCAAGTGTCGCATTCGTTCATGCGCTATACTATTTCGCGCGGCTCCGCCCACTCCAGCCTCTCACTGGACGTCGGCGTCGCCGTTACCCCAATTCCACATTCAAATCCGATTTCCCCTTACACAACATCGATAACGTTGACGAGAAACCGCGTATTGGCGAACAACTGACTTGAGAGAGCGGGTAGCGACAGACGCTGGGGAGGACGGCGCGTCGAGCGACTTCGGATGAGAGTGTTTGAAGTCTTGTAAATAAATGTACAGTGTGAATAGAAAAAACTGATGTGTTACGTTCGGTAAAAGACAGCTACCTAAGGCAGAACGAGAAACACTAAACAATAAAAATAACCGAGCTGACGACGCACTGACAACGACGAAGACGCCACGCCCCTCCTCCCCGTTCCGTAATAATGGACTATTGTAAACGCACGTATGTCCGTTTTATAACAAGTGAACTATAGATCTGCAGATGATGATGATGATGATGATGATGAGTCACTGATTATGGACTACTTTCTGGAAAAGTAACTAATTATAGTAATTAATTAAACTAATTATAGTAATTAATTACGGCCAGAAAACAGTAACCAATTGCTGATTACCGTTACTGCAGTGAAAGTAATTAATTACTTTAAATCACACTGCGTGTAACATTCAGTCACAATCAAAATAAGGGGCACAAATTACGGAAACAATACCATGATCATACGATACGATACGGTACGATATGTTTACGTGCGCTCAAAAGCTGACGATATGGCCAGCTTAGTCTATCGCACGACACAGAAACAAAAAATAAGGAAAAACTAAACACAAAAACCGATTAGCTCAGAAGAAACGGTACGGGCAATTGCCCGTGAAGGCAGTCCGGGAGGAAGAAGTGATTTGTGAAACAGGTGGGTTTTAAGCCAGGAGTGAAAGGGAGAGGGGGTTATGGATGAGCAACTAAACGATGAGCAACGGCCAACTAAACGGCTAAATAAAACATGTAGAACTTATGAAATGGCGATGGATTGTTGCCGTCCAGTTGGCTGCTTATTCGCAAAGGAAGAATAACAATACGCTGCTCAATCTCTAAAAGTAATTAATATCATAATAAAAGTTAGTTACCGTTGCGGCATAGAAAGTAATTACGGTGACGCTTTACCACAGTGGTAAGACAATACTGGACAACTCTGACGACTGCATTCCTTATTCCTACGAATAGCATTAAATGCAAAATTAGTAGTGTCAAATAATAAAACGTCCCATTTGTACCAGGACCTCACCGTCAAAGCCTCCAGATATAAACCTATCTCCGGCATCTACATTTTCATTCACCACTGAGCTGGCTAGTTTTACGTGTACGAACAATGAATATGATGATAAATTCAGTCACGTGCGAATTTAGCAGCGTAATAAAATAATATTATGCAACGAAAGGTAATTAATTATGCTGCGATGTAAACGTAATGAACCAAGGACTTTGTCGAAAAGGATGCCAATATGGTGGAACCGAAGTACAGCAACTGAGCAGTCAGTGCGCACATAACTCTAATCTCATGAAGGACAGCCGGCGATCATCGAACGTCCTGTCCGCAGCATTTCGCGTCCTTCGTGGAAGACATTCGCGAGTTATTGACCTGGAATCAGAATCGGGGTCGTCCTATTAATGACCAGAAGGCCTAGATGATTGGCTAATGTCACACATTTTCTCCATCTGCACGAAATGACAGGCATCGCAGATTGCCAGCGAGCAGATCCTGACACATTCAATGCTGTTTTGACCTACGGTCGACCTACGGATGAGACACTGTCAATCAAAACGTAATTGATGACCGATGGTTACCGAATAGCTTATTATTTCTTCCGCAGCGAAACAATTGGTGGTTTAGCAATTGAAACGTTTCTTAAGGTAGTGCAGAAACACAAGTCAGGTGAGGTGGAAAAATAAAGCAGCTTTTTATTGCTTACTTTCTCAGTAAGATTTCTGCCAAAATTATCCAAATCAGTTCATGCCTGTCGAAGTTATAGCGGACCAATAGGAAACACGGTGTATTGCCTTATGTCGCGAGGCCAGTCCAGAGCCGCTAATCTTCTAATGAATCTGATATAATTTACAAGATTACGGTTGGTTTAACTGATGCAGCAAATCGTTTCGGCTGCGGACGCTTAGTGCAATCGGCTTGTAATAATCTCTGTGATTGATGCGAAGCGGACGTTATCCGTTTACACGAGTTTTGATTGTAGTCCGTGCGTTCGACAGCACTGCGCCTGGCCGCCTGTTATTGTGCTGTTCGCTCCTCACATAAACGATATGATAGATCTTCCACTTCGTCATCACTATAAGCTGCTGAGGCCAAGACATAGCCAAGGCTAACTGGTCTGCCTGAATAGTTCCCCTGTCGTGCAGAAAAGGACCAGAAATATCAGCTAATGCGAGCCAGAAAATGGCTTGAATTTCAATGTTAGACATCCTTCAGAAAACATATTTTAGTTAATTTAAACAACTCTAAAATACAGCAACATCGTATTATGTTCGGATTTGTGTTTTGAAAAGATGCTGCACGCAGACGTTTCTACTGTATTTTTGTCTCCTTTATAGTCTTCAATGACGGAATAAGCGTTTAGGCAATGCTTTTTTCTTTGTCATGCTATTTTTGTCAGTGTCATACAATATAGCATCACATGGTTGTATAAGATGATATCACAAGCACAAAAACAATAATGCCACACGTAAAATTATACTAGGCAACAGCGACGTCTGTTTTATTTGGCTTATTTTGTTTTTTTGTAAGAATGTGTTAAACTATAATGTGGATAGACAGTATGCTGTTGACTGTTTCTTATCTCAGCATATTAAGCACAAATCAGTTTGAGCGTAGCTTCTTTGGGGTAAAACCTAATGGCCATTTACTACATTTACTTTTTTTGTTGATCCCATTTTGACCTGCAGCATATCATAGCAATTCTAAGCGTAATCATGTCTTATTCCATAGTTGTAAAAAACGTTTTATTTCTTATTTTTCGTTAAAACATGTTTTAATATTTTTAAATTCTTTAATGTTTCTTATTTTTTCGCAACATTTGTATGTAATCAGAATCAGTATATGTCATGATGTTAAATGCTAATTTTTATCAACTGCTATTAGGCTATTATAAAAATATTATTGTACTCTTTTTAGGTAACCATATTTCGCCCAACTTCGCAATTCACATAGACAAACACAATTACTATGTTTAGTCTCTGTAGCTCCTTAACTCAGTCTCAAAATGCAAATAACACAACTGATGTCGGACATGTTTTTTATTCTATGTTTTAAAATGTTTTTATTGAAGTATAAAAACATGTTATATGTTTTTATTCCAAAATCTGTGTTTTTTTATACAACTATGCTTCATTGGGCAAACGCGTGGTAGCGGAAGAGAAAATGACAACAAGACGGAATAGAGAAATCAGCGAAGTATTTCTTCTTTCAAAAACAGTACGATGAGCGAAACGGGGTTGATTAAATACAAATTATTGTCTCTAATGCCTCTAAGTCTATAATATACACGGTGACCTAAGAAACCGGGACTATTGCGTTTAGCGTTTAACTGCCAACATCTTTGGAATGCCTGAACCAATTTACATGACTTATGGCAGAGTTTAACGTCGTTTGGTGCTAAACATATCTGTTAACTATATTTTCATTAACGTTATAACACAGAGTGGCGCCATATGGCGATAATATTGCACAACAACTCGGATTTCCTTTACTAAAAATCAAACGAAACGGTTGCTCAGGCTCAGACCTGCTTGCCTCCTGACTTCAGTTCAAGTATATAAAAATTCTGAGGCACAAACATCAGCGTTTCATTTAAAATATGTTCGATGTGTCCGCCTTTTTGCTCCAATACGCATGCGCAAATTCCCGTAGCAATCGTAGAAAGCTCCATGCAGTGCTTGTCTTGTAAGTTGTAGCATACATTTGATATATGCATATTCGACTTTGGTTATTCTGTGCTCATTTTACAAACACGCATGTCTCAAGCGGAAGCGAATTTAGATTTCTAAAACCTGTATAACAACAAGTAAAGTCACTATGATGTCATTGAAGTCAAAATGAATGCAAAATAATTATGTTAGCAAGCCGTTTTGCTCGATTTTCGTAAGCGAAAAACAGGTCTGTTGACTTTCGCCAGCTACAGCGCCACTTTATGTTACTGAATTGATGACTGATGTGTTAGGGACAAAGCGTCGTCGAATTTTGTCGAAAAAAAAACGTTATGAAGACGTGGCCGTCAAACGAAGAGGCGCCGGTTTTTGGAACACCCTGTACATTGTACAGTGCATTGTCAATAACACTGATGTACGCTGTAGTTACATAATAATATCGTATTCAAGCGTGCACTCAAACGCAACACTGTTGTCCAAATCCAGTTTAACAAACACAACAGAGAAACACGACATTACACAGGCCTAGCATAAATGTCGATGACGATAACGTGATAATGATACAATTCACCGTCACTAATGATCAATGTCACGCACGCACTTGTCTCGAGATTTCAACCATACCAAAATGTCCCACGGTAATACACCTACGCCATTACAGTAAATGTAACGATGTGGTACCGTATATCGCGGTATTTCGTGAACTTATGGATTAGAAATAACATAATATACACTTCATTTTTATAGTTCGTACCAGAGAAACATCCCAGAAGCAGCCATTTGGCCGCTACAGATAAATGTAGCGATTTGTCGGTGTAGGTATGTGAGTATGACAACCTTGCGACGATAATACTGAGACTCATGCAGATGCTAACACCAAATATACTCAATACTCTGACAGTATCGAGTATACTTGGTAATAAAATATCGTGATTTTTTCAGTCTCCTACGTGTATACCGCGCATGGATATTGAGGGTTCCGTAAGCCAAACCCAGGCTCCGTAAACTTTCCAAAAAACGTAGGCCTATTGATAGACACCGTACCATACTTTGTATGTTCAGCCACTTTTCGATCGATATCGGCGGTATGATCGATAATCGGTTAGCACGTCACGATACTGTAGCAACAGTTCGTCCTCTTAGTACTCGGATGGAAATGTACGCTGGCCGCGTCGCGTGCTGCTCCCTGGCGGGTCACGTTAAGTATGCTCCTCGCGCCCTATTATTTTGTTCTATGTTTTGACATGTATAGTTCACTGCTCGTTCTTTGCTGCTTTGCTTGTAATTATGCATTTATGTTTTGCGAGTTATTATGTTCTTTTTTCTATTTGTTTGATTTTACCACTTGTTGGCGAATAAAGATTTATATATTAAGTTAGAAAAAAGACGGGAAAGACGGCGGACGGACGACGCCAGACAGTTACATTACGCTTGCCGCTAGAAGCGGTCAGTGTAATAACACTGCTGTCTAAACACGCTACGACAGCGGTACACGGGTCGTAATGAAGTCGGCACCACATGTCGAATCGACTCATGACTCGTTATCCCCCAAGTAAACTGTGGCATTACCAATCACAATAGTGTCGTTTAGACGTCTAAATCAGAAACTAGGAAGTCAACGGTTTGCGGCGTCTTACGTCGTGTTTCATCTGTAGCAGTCGCAGTTGCTATGAAGATTAACCAGGAACCGTTATTGCGTTGTGACTCGCCCGAAGAGGAAGTCACGCAACGACGAATTGCACGTTGAGTCATTAAAGACCAGAGTCGTAATGACATGAGTACGAGTTTAGTCGCAACTGAACAGGTTTAAAACAAGATTTGTTTTTTAAAAAAAACAGAAATGATTGCATAGCATTCTGCATTGACCACACATTTAGGTCTTACTAGTTACTGACTTGTCATATGCTTTGTCATTATTCGCCCGAAGCGACACTTCGCTTCGGGCAAATATTGGAAATAGGCCTACTCTACGAGGCAAAAGAACGGTGTTGACGCGTTCGGCTATAACTCCGCCGAAAGTGAACCGAATTGGATAAAATTTGGAAGAAGTCTGGAAAATTGAGCCAAATGTTGGGGCTGGCCCTGGCAGATTTTGGGATCGATCCGCGCAGTAGCGACAGTTCGAGAGAACCGAAATTTTGTTTTTTTTGTCATGCATTGATGGATTTTGATGCAGTCTACCTGTGTTAAAATTTGACGATTCTAGCTTTAGCCTTTCTAGAGATATCGTTTGGGGCCTCCGGATTTAAAGTGGCTCACTGACCGTGACCACGCCTCTTTTAAGGGTGATTTGTTGATCTATGCTGGGACGTGACATAGCCTACCTGTGTACAAAATTTGACGATTGTAACTTAAGCCGTTTCAGAGATACGGTTGGTGCCCACCAAAATTTAGATGGTTCACGTGACCTGATTACGCCCCTTTTAGGGATCGTTTGCCATCCGTAGGCTAGCACTTGATATGATCAGCTTATCTGCCAAATTTAAAGTCTTATCTCCACCCACTACGTAGATATGACAGGCGATACAAAATGTCGCAAATGAGGTGGTTTGGTGTAATTAGGGGTCACTTAAGGTCACTGGAAATAGCGCCATTGGATAGAGCGCATACGAGTTTTTATTAGCGTTCCACAGTAACTATGTCCCTAGCTTGCACCGTTTTGAGATATAGCGAGATATTGGTCCAACATCGCAGATCTAAACCTACCCCACCTCTATTTGGCGCCCCCGACGGAATTTCACCGAGATTTTTTTTGGAATCAGAAAACTAGAATCCCTGGGCTATAGTATGGAGTTGTTTGCGTTACGTTATGTTTAGCCGTTTTGGTACTACACCGGCGTGTGACAGACGGACGGACAGACACACGACGACAGCGCGCTAGGTAAAAACGTCACAGTAGACGTCTGTGGACAATAGTTGCTACATCAGTAATCACGTAAATAAAGCAAAAATCAAGGAGGCGATATTACTTTGTAGCACATCACCATACCGTATAGACAGTGTACTCAGTGCCGATAAGTAATATTATTTCTTATTACGCTGGCAGCTTCTCGCGGAAAGCGTTAATGTAACGGTCTGACGCCCGTCCGTCCGTCCGTCCGTCCGTCTGCCTGTCCCGTCGGCCGCCGGCATACTCACCGTGATTCACCAGGGTGCAGCATGCGACATTTCGGCCCTATAATAAGGAGGACCGACATACTAGTGTTTGCTGTTTTTGTTACGTGATGCGCAGTGAATAGGTTCTGCTGCCACAGTTGTTCTCAGCGATGGGATTTCACGTGACAGGGTTGACGGTTTGGCGATTTGGCAGCATTTTCGGCGATTGTTAGCCATATTTTCACTGCGCATGCACAGAAGCAGCTGTTTATGAACTCACACGAAAAATTCTGACATTCGCATTTGATCAGCCAACCCCTATTTCCATACAAAGAGATATATTTCTTCGATTTTGACGCCATTTTTAGTTGATTTTATCATTGTATAAGCTGAAAGACCACCATATTTTCCCGGTCTGTTTGACATATTGACATGTAAATGTGTCATATGGATATTAAAAGTTACTGCAAAAAGTTTTCGTTTGCCCCATTTTACCTAAAACACCCAAAAGGGGCGTAAATAGGCATTTTCAAGCCAACTCGCATAACATTGAAACTCACATATGTTCAATATCGTATTGCCTATTCCAATCATATTCTGCACAACGATAAAGATCACCTTCGTGGGTGGTCGCAAGCAGGTGTAAAACAAATCCAAGATGGCGGACGGCCGCCATCTTGAAAAGTCGAAAAACGGCCATATCTTGGCAACGGTTTGGCGTTCGCCACAAAATTTGGCAAAATGACACATAACCTTTCGAAACGTATCGGCAGTTCAAATAAATTTCTAACACTCTAAGATAGCGGTAAGCCGCCATAGTAGAATCCGTTAAATGAAAAGAACTCAGCAGTGGTTTGACTGATCACCACGAAATTTGTCACGATGACGCACGCTGATCCTGTTAACTCTACCTGCCGTTAAAATTTCGAATTTAAAAAATCCAAGATGGCAGACAGCCGCTATCAAATATAATTTTAAAACTTTAAATACGTCATTTTGCCGCAACCATTCAAGCAATTGGCTCTAGTCACGCTCGACTTCATTACTAAGTAGGTAGATGTTTCGAAGCACTTGATTGCGTGGCATAAGTCTTTGACTATTTGTTTAAATTTATAGGGCGTGCAAGTAATTAAAGATTATTTATCCCAGATCTATACAGGCAATCGTCATTGGTCAGACGTTGTCTGGAGGAGAACGGGAGGCGAAACGATAATAAGATATGACGATATGTATGTTGGCAAAAATCATGAGACAAAAATAAGTTGGCTGTAAAGGGTGTCATACTCCTTAAATGATGGTAGACGGGGTGTTAATCTCTTTCCGTAGGCCGTTGAGATGCTGGGTGGATACACAATAGAGTCTTTGACGCCTGGCCAATGCGATGGTTACCTTCCCAGCCGCACAGCACTGTCACTGCCCCTAAGCCGGTACTCATTTAGTCATTTCCCATCCCGCAGAGGGTAGAAGGCTGAGTTGGCCTATGTGGCACACCAATACGGTATAACTTCGACACGGTCACCCATCTCAGTACTAACCGGGCTTGACGTACAGTAACTTCGTTAATACGACCGACGCTTTTACCGTTAAGCCAAAAAGTGCCACTCATGATAGAAGTGAAGATTATCAAAACCACTATGCGTTTTATTGTGTACCGCGTCTACAGTAATGTACAGGATGATAAGCACACACACACACACACCCACAAGTCCACAACAGTGATTATATACAGACGACTGACAATCTACTTTTTATCTTTTGCATCTTTCTCTTTAACTAAGGCGAGTTTTGCGTTTTCTCTGTCTGTGTATAATTTGTGCTTTCGTAATACATTGTTGTTTATTAAATGCATTTCAGTTTGTTTGCAAGTACCGTTGCAATAGATTGCCAGGAAAGACCAGAATCCGAAATGAGCCCCCGCCCCTCACGTGTGAAGTGGGTGGGACACTGAGCATTGCGCAGCGCACTAAATTGCGTTTACACCGCTACCGGACAACATCAATAGCAACACATCATGTTCGAGTACGTCGCAACGACCATCCAAGACGCGAGAAATTCGACGAGTCAGCGAGAACACGTGTGCAGCGCAACTGCGACACTGACGGAGATTTCGTCGACTTGATGGCTGCTGCACGTCGGGGTTAAGAAAATGACGGCGGTGGGGGCGGGCGAAAATGCATGCTCGATGTCTGCGCGACGGCGCCACAGATAATCCCTTCTAATGCGCACAGGCCTAGTAATGTGACTGATTCGCTGTATAGCTGTGTATGTTTTTGTTGTTCGTACAATAACATTTCGAAGGAAATGACGTCTGATCAAGATATTCAGGATGGTGATTCATCTTGGTCCAGTCTATGTCAAACTCGCACGTCAAGGTCGTAGGCGGGTTTTGCTAGCTGTGGGTCAATAATAGGGTGAACAGAATTCCCCCAGTGGGGTCCAGGGGCAAAGGAAAAATGTTCTATAGTGGCCTGTGCGACTTCTAGTGGGGGCTATTCTAGTTCCGTCACTGTTTGCGATCCCCGAAATCGCACAGTTCCTTGTGGCGCCGCCTAGACAGTGACTTCAGTGGCAGAGTAAATGAAGATCGAACGTCGACGCCTGCGCCGTTTCGGACGGCACTGCATGGCCGTTCGTAATCACCACTATACGTCAGTCGGCCGGAAGGCGGGTGTCCCAGCGGCACACTTACACCTCCACTGAAATATCGAGCCACGTGTCCATGTCGCAGTCTGCGCCGCCGCCGCCGACACTAAGACTTTAGATCGACCGCCGCCTATAAGTGGTCGGCTGTGTCTCGACGGACTGGCCGTAAAGTCAGAGTCGGGTCGAGTGCAAGGAGGCATGAAGGATAGTTTACAAAGCAACGCGGTTCGTTCCGACGTATCAGCGACACGACGCCACTCAGTACGTGACAAAGCCCATAAGCTTAGTGGCGCCGAGGTGCTGGACGATGTCGTATAGATGCAGCAAAGCGCTAGTCACGCCTGTACGGTTACATCAGCCAAAGTTGCTGAACCGAACGTCGGAACGATACGAAATTCAACACAGTGACAACGGTACGCGATCGCGACAGTCACTTCAACCGGCCTGTTGATGCAACGTTGCTGCAACGAAAGGATGCAGCGATGGTTGCAGCAACAACGACCGCGCTGCGTATGGTCGAAAATCCCCCGCTTCTCAAGTGTGTTTACTATTTGGCGAACTTGTCAAGGATGACCCTAGGAATTCCACAAATATTTTTGTGCGAGAAAACCAAAGTCTCGGGTAGAATTCAGTGTCGACTGCATGCTTGGTTGGTGACTAATTCAGCCATTTCGATATCAATGTGACAGACACGCAGACAGACACGCCTCGACAGCATATACTGTGCTCTGCATCGCGCGGTAAAAATGTGCCTTCGAGGCGAAAGAGAAAACCGCTCTGTAAATGTCTACATGCACGAAGTGGCCAGTTTAAAGATGATGACGGCGGTGCAGGACGTCAAGCAGAATGCCGCCGTCGCAAGCGAAGGTGATACGGTATGTACAACAAGTCCACGAACGGCGCCAGATGCTTTGATCTCGCCGCTTTGTCTCTGTCACTTCCGTTGTACGTGTTTCACGCTTAACTGCAGCATCGCTATCATCTAAGTCTGCACTGCAGACACATTAGACAACTCGTGACAATTCAAAGGACATTTTCTGCAAGCAACGGCGTCGTCAGGTCTAAAACAGTGGTTGTGGGGAGGGCTCTCTCCTCTGTAATAATGGTGCAGTGTGGAAGTGGGTATATGCTCCGAAAATAATAATATTTTCCATTTGAAACGGTTTCAGAATATTGAAAGCTACCTTAAATTGTAGGCAAATTCCAGCAAGTCAGTAGACGGTCTCTTTGGAATCAATGTACGAATCGACAAGTTTCGTGTCTGACCGGCGAATCTACGCCCTAGACTCGCTGGATCTGCATCAATTTCAGGAACGTCGTCTGGCGAAAACAGGACGGATGTACCACCCAATGGCGACGACACTGGACACCAGCAGTCACAGACCGGACTCATAGCCACGTTTGGCTGAGTTTCATGTCTATTATTGTCGTCCGTTTCGATCGTTGTGTCCAAGCGGCTAAGCCTGAGCAACCAGCACGTACTGATCCTTGGCTCCGACGACCGTCGTCGGCACGGTTATCGTCGCTCGGTCCTCGAGCCCGGCAGACGGCGACTTCCAGCAGCGGCAGCGGGCGCACAGGCGACCGAGGACGTCGAGACGAAACACGCTGACGAACGTGTCGCGGAACTGTTTGCTCATCGAGCAGTAGAGAATGAAATTGATTCCGTTGTTGATGAGCGCCAGGATGTCCAGCAGGTCGCCGATCGCCATGTAGATTTCGATAACGAAGCCCGGCAGAACGCCGCTCAGCAGGTTGATGACGCCATTCGGGAACTCTGTCACCAGAAACAGGACGACGACCAGCAGCAGCATCATCGTCGTGCGGTTCGTCTTGCGATCGGTGCCGCCTCCTCCTCCGTCCTTGCCCGCCTTCGTCATCGCCGAACTCCTGCCACGCAGGTTCTGTCGACGCTCTTCCGCCTGCTTCATCGTCTGGACGAGCAGCAGACTCAGCACCGTCAGCCCGACGCACGGCACCAGGCGAACAAAGATCGCCTGCATTCGACAAGCACGCCGCACACGTCGACGAATTTCAACGAGAAAACTAGAAAAACCGTCACTCGAGGTTGCACCGACCACTTTGCGACTGGTGTTAGTTATTTATAGTTTAGAGTTTCAGTTACAGTTTATTTGCAGCTTCAGGTCTGCTATACAAGTTGCTGGATCGGATTTTTCCGGATTCGCTCTTTTACTTCCAGACTTAAAAAGGAACATTTCTTCCTGTGGCCTTGAACTTTGACCTTTGACCTTGACCTATAAAACTGAGCTGGGCAGGATCAAGATGAATAGTCATGCCAAAGTTCTACTTTAAAAGTCACTTCATTCGACCGTTATCGTGTGAACATGCACACACACCGTTAACCGACTCTATCACCTGGACCACAACATGGTCGGTAAAAACGATCCTGCAGAATGGCGGTCCCGGTTTTATACATCACGGAATTTCACGGGGAAAACATGTGAAATTTTCCATGGGGACTTCATGAAATTCCATGCGGAATACTCTATGGAATGTCCACAGAACTACCTCCACGGAATTCCGTGGAGTTCCATAGAAAGAGATAATGCAAGGAACAATGCCGGGAGCACACAGGCGAGGAATACCATGCACCGCACGGTCTGAATAGACAACATCAATACGTGGACAAGACTCCCCGTGGAAGAGTCAATCAGAATGACAGAGGACAGGGATACATGGAGAAAGTACGTCCATGGTGTGGCCAACCCTCTGATCGAAGACGGCTAAACAACAGAACAAAAGTGTTCCTCTGTCCGTCTGTCCCACGCTTATTGTTCAGAAACGGTGCGTTTTAAAGCTTCGGTTACTACATAACACTAATAGGAAACCCCACGTTGGAACTCGGAAGTCGAACCCAGTGGTGAGTATGGCCGTATGGTCAATGGTCAGCAGAAATGGCCAAAACGTCCTTAAGGCCGAAAACCTTACGTCGCCAATATATCGAAAATAAAGCGAAATGGAGCCACGGTTACTACGGAACGTGTATAGGAAGTCATATAATTATAGGCTGCCTATCACTTGCCGTGGTACAGTCGGTACTGCCTAATCACCGGTAAGGACGGAAATGGCCGTCGGCGGGGCATATCTTTTCGCAGTACTCGGGGCGAAGTGGACGTTATCGTTATCCGTCGCACACCTGTATCCAGAAGTTGAACGACTGTATGAACACATCGCTCGTCGTATCCTCCTTGAAGCCGACGTTCCACACGAGTTGAACGTCTGACGAGTTGTCCGCGGCGTCGGTGACGTTGACGCGCTTGTTCATGAGCGTCATCGTCACGAAGTTGGGCGTGCAGACGACGAGCGTGACAAGATTGACGAGCACGATCGACAGCCTCGCACGACCGACGCTGCACCAGATAGCGCCGTGACGCGGGTACCGAATGAACAAGTACCTGCAGCCGAACATCGCCACTGTACACCTCGCCACCGACATGCGTGGTGGCTTAGCGGTAGGGCGTCGGACTTGCGATTTACAGGTCGCGGTTTCAACTTCCGGCCTGTCCGCTTTTTATCATAAGTCAAGTCAGCCTTGCATCTCTCCGGAGTCGCTAAATCCAGTACCTGCTTCGGTTGGGGGTAAAGTCGGGATTCTCACCTCTACCGGATGGCAGGTAACACTGTGTGATCTCATATGGCATGTAAGTTTCCCGTAGCGGTGAAAGCTAAGTTGATGCTAACTGCTATACACTGTTTACTTTTACTTTTACTTTACCTTACGCACCAGGGGCGACGTGGCCACGCTGACAACGCAAAAGAATTGTCGACGAAACATTTTTTTCAGACATCAGATTCAGATATATTGCAGCGTCTCCATAGAAAACAAATGGTCAACGAATTTTAACGAAACGCCGCATTGCCATCTTGTCACCATTCGCAGCAGCGAATGGATTTGTCTGACCTTGTTGACCCCCATCTAATATACGTTTCCTTGAAACCACATGAATTACTTCCCAAACGGCATCTCGATTGGTTCAGCCGTTTCTGCAGGGCTCACCCGTGTGTTCAGCACACACAGACACACAGACCACGCTACGTGCGCCATCTGTCGCAATTGGCCGCATCTATGCTGTACATGCGGTGCGGCCTAATAAACGACGCAAAATTGTCAGAATAGGATGCTGTGAGTATCGCAATTGTGGGAAAACCCTGACAGGCAGGTCTTGGACGCCGCCAAGGAACTTACTGAGTTCCCCCAAATACCGGACACGTAGCTGGTGGGGAGAAGCTAGAATAAGACTGACGAAGTATGCTCAAGGGAGACCGGCGCCACTGTAATGCATTCCAAGAAATAGTATCATAACATTAAGCCGCCTGTCGGCTCCTATTTTATAGAAACTGGAACAAACTGCGGATTAGTTACAGTACAGAGAGAGAGAGAGACAGCAGAGCGGCATGTTATCATGTCGGTATTAGGCTTAGTGGTCGTTATTCCAAGAACGACGGACATGCCATGAGAACGACATTGCTGTAGCCAATCATTAGACAGACGTGAACACAAGCGTTGATAGGCCTCAGGTGTCATCCGTCGGACGATCGCAGAGTCGGAAAAGCGATCAGATTAGAGATGCAAATAAACATTAGTTACGAGACGAATATAAAGTGAGTAGACGCGTTTGCACGTCTTATCGGACCAACAGCCGTGCCCGCCAGCAAGAGATGGAATTAAACGTTCGGCATCACCGTGTGATGGACGCATCTTACACGTCTGCGCATGCCAGGGCCTAATTTAACGTGCCTACAGGCACGGACGTGCTTGGAGATTTGAAATCCGTGCTTGAAGAAAGTAGCAATTGGCACCAAGCAAGCATTGCTGAATTTCACTTTAGGGAATACAGAATACAG
>Ga0209780_1000517_pt1 | contig 20858 bp, 12 predicted proteins | sample WorMetexBAHAMAS2_FD_187384 | JGI IMG/M metagenome (GOLD analysis project Ga0209780, IMG submission 187384) | Marine gutless worms symbiont microbial communities from Max Planck institute for Marine Microbiology, Germany - Inanidrilus exumae... | ecosystem: Host-associated > Annelida > Digestive...
GATTTGTGTTCATTTATTAAACTGTCATTTCCATATTTTACTCATATACCACTAAACTACAAGGCAATCAACCATAGCTACGGAACCAGTTTTCGTAGACTAAAAAGGTCCATGGTTGCAGCCATGCAAAAATGGTTGAACCAGTTGAGATGCTGTTTGGGGGCTGACTCCTGTGGGCCAAGAACCATGTATTAGATGGGGTCCAGATCCCTCATTGGAAGGGGCAATTGTGGGGGTTGTCCGGCCCATTGAAAAGCATAACAAGTTTCTGCTGTGGTGTGTAAAGCAGAAGCGATCACTTAATACTAAATAAAGCATCAAGACAGAGCAACAGCAGTTGCATTATGCGATGCTCCCTGCAGATTGAACGTAACATGCATGACTGATCAGGCCAGGCACAGATTTATAATGTGGGTTAGGGTTTTAAAACTGTGTGGTCTGTATTTATAGTTGGTGCTGTTTGACTGATCAGTTATTGTTAGAGCTGTAAATTGTTAGCGGCCAACAATTTGCGGTCCACACTCCGCAAAAAAACGCCAGATTTGCAGAGAATTTACATTTCACAATTATGGTAATACAAATACACTTTTCAGATGTAAAACTAAAACACCATTTTCGCTTTCAGTAACAAACTTGTCAAAAAACATCAACTTGAGATTAAGTCAAAATTGTCAATGAGTAAGTAACGCCAATTCAGTCAGTACATTTAAATCAGTTTTATGTTAAATTGCACTTTGCAAATAAAGTTGTATACGATAAAATGGTACACATTTCTGTTATTTGCATGCTGTAATTTAGATACTAGTCAATAAAAGTAGTCAAATTCACGGCATTTTGTAGCAAATACAAGAATTTGCGGTGGTGGGTCAAATTTGTGAATTTTGCGAACCCTGCGGTGGTCACTAAAAACTTACAGCCTTACTTATCGTTACTGCAGGGCTAGCCAGATCGGGCCAGACTGGGCTGATTTACGGCACTGCTGGCTGGGCTAGAGAGCAGAAGTTGGGATGGGAAGGTACATTCAACAGGTGGGATGGGGAGGGGCACATTTGGGAGGTACTATGGTTGAGGGTGCATTAATGAGTTTGGATAGGGAGGTGCAAATTTAGGAGATGGGTGGGAAGGGGCACATTTGGCAGGTGGGATGCGAAGGGGGCACATTCTGGAGTTAGAATGGGGATGATGAGATGGGGAGAGTCTCATTCAGGAGGTGGGATCAGATTGGTGTATTCGGGGAATCAAGGGGGTAAGTTTTTAACCCAGGTCCACTTGAAAAATGGCTGTGAAAATGTTTTTTGAGTGATGCTGTTTTATCTGTGTTGTAGTACAGAACGCTGTCTCGGTGCTCAGAGGTGATGGCAATGACGACATCGGTGATGCTAAAACGCCGTCACTGAATCCACTTATCGTGTCAATGTTAGCGCTGCCATTACTACAGATTCTGTCACTGCCGCAGCCTGCTACTGAACAATGTGATGGACAACGGACCGTCAGAGATTGTAAGATGACAGCCAAACAGCTGCTATCGGTTGTCTATAACTATGCAACCCAACGTCCTTATCCTCGCCGTTGCCATGGTGACGCATCAACAGGTTCTCTGCTGGTGCTGCCCAGCGCGTTGTCACACAGTTGCGCTGCCTATGTCCATCTGGCAAGATATCTGTCACCGTATGTTGCTGGTGACCGAGATGATGATGATGATGATGATGATGGTGTTGTCGGTGAATGGCTACAGCAAGTTCGTGGTTCACTGTCGGCCGATCTTCAACCGTCAGTTCTTCTCACTTTGCTGGTTACTTCGATATTTCTGATCCGTGATGATGCAGCGACACTGGACAGATGTCTGCAGCTGTTGCTTGCTGTGTGTCAGTCTGTCAAGGCTCAGGTTCGTCTCTGATCTTGCTGCTGTGTTCTCTTAACAGCTTAGCATAGTGGCATTAGACAGCTGATTTACAAGAACATCTTTGGAAAAACTCACAGGATAAAGTGTGACTTAGGAGGAAAATCTTAAGAAAAACATATGGTGAACTTACCAAAACTTAAGATGAACCTAATAAGAAAAATGCAATTTCTGGAAAATAACTTTGCTTTTTTTTCTCAGAATTGTCTGTATATATAGAAAGAACTTAATAAGTCTTAAGATTGCTTTAGTAAATTACATGTAAAAATCTGAACACTTAACTTTTAACTAAGGTATACTTAGAAAAACTTATGCTAAACTTAGGATTTTTCCTAAGATTTTTTTTTTGTAAATCGGGGCCCTGGTATGAAGGATGCACCATTGCTTCTGACAGGAGTCAGTTGCCGAATCAGGAAGGGATGACGCCAGTGGGTCATTCTACCTGGTTAGTGTCGATGTTTCGAGTTTCCTTTTGTGCTTTGACACATTAGTTGGGTTACATGAGTAGCATTTGGCCTACAAGAGTCTCCTCTGCCGCTGACAGATCCACGTGAAGCACTGACTCAGCGCATGCTAAATATTCCGTATCGCATCATAGGGTAATCAAACCATTTCTTCTACTCGGCTTAGCTGCTGAGTACAGATCTCGATGGTGGGTGTGATCAACAGTTGTCAGACGCTACTGGCAGTGCCGACCAGAAGTTTATGATACTCATTGGCGAACTAAGTTGACAGCGCCTGAGGCGATCAGACGTTTCAGAGATATGGTCGAAAATTGCCATTTCAACCTACCCCACCTTTATTTGGCGCGTCCGTTGGCGGTGACCCCATTGGAGTTACGCCTACATTTTTGGCATCGTAAAGCTAGAGTCCCTGGGCTGTCATAGAGCGCTGTTTACGTGATCCTAGGTTTAGCCGTCTTAGTAGAACACCGACTTGTGACAGACAGGCGGACAGACACACGATGACGGCAAGTACCGCACTGGCATAGCGTCGTGTGGGTAATTAAGACATGCCTCAGTTCTAAAGGTTCGCTTTTAGCAGGACTATGCCCAGTTTGGAGTAACTTTGTAGAAAACGCCATTTAATCAAAAACTGTGTATGTGTGTGTATGTGTGTTCTATTACCAGCTGGCAGTTGTTGTTGCTGATTGTTTTATCATGCCACAAAGTAATCTTTATGCCTTTGCCAGCTGACAATGTCAGCAAAGGCATTGTGTTTTTAGGCTGTCCTGTTTGTCCATTCGTTTGTTTGTTTGTCTGGTCAGATTTTATTACCACAATATCTCGTGAATGGCTTGAACATTGCTTGTGAACAATTTCGATAAAGCTGACAGGGAGTATTCACTAGCCCATACTAATGACCTGGTTAGATTTTGGGGGTCAAAGGTCTCGTTAAAGTATGTGGTGGTGAAGGCGTCCATGTTAATGCTGGGGCATCAAAGTTCAGTTTGTGGTAGACATTGGTAGACTAAAGCTATTGCTGAGGCATTCTACACAATATCTTAACTTATCTATCTATCTACTCCTTCCAGAATAGACCTGTTCCGTTTCCAGGCCGGAGGTCGTAGGAGGCGACTAAACCTCACTTTAGTTTTTTGGGTTCATTATGTGTTGTAGTAGATTTTGTTATGGATGCATGTTTGCTTTTGTTGTGTTTGTTTCAGTTCTTCAGTACTAAAGAATGTCTCCGAAATGACTCGTATTGTGTCTGGTGGGACATAAAACCTTAACTCAGTCAATCAATCACGTGCAATATCACAATGGCTAGAACTAACACAGTCACTGACTGAGGGTTGACTTAACATCGGACTTTTCTGAGCTGGCGAAGTCAGTAGAAGCACATGCCCTTCTTGATTCAACCAGCAGTGCCCAAGTACTGAAGGAAACTAATTTTTTAGGGTGACGTGATGTGATAAATTCAAAATATAACTGGTGAAGTTTGCACTCTAAATAGGTTTTAGCATTTTCGTTGTTGTTATATATTATTGTTGCAGTCAGCTTCCATGCTACCGTTGATGATGCTCAAGTTGAATTTGACGTCTGTGCCAAGTGTTCACAATTTAATTTTGCATTTCATTCCAAAACTTGCAACACACAAGGTTGGTTTGTTTAGTAGTGATTTTGATTACTTTGTTCCTTCCCGGAAGGGTGCAAAGATTTGCAGTCAGTGTTTGTTTGTCTGTCTGTCTGTCTGTTCGCTGGCGTATCTCAAAAACATATGCCCAAACTTGACTAAATTTTCTTTATGTATTACCTGTAGTCATTGCTCGGTCCTCCTCTGATGACAATGCAAATAAGTTATGTACTTTCGGTTTTGTTGATGATATCATGTTTTCACACGAGGGGGAATATGGAATATGAGATCGTTCATATGCTGATAAGTGATCTCTGTGGTTTTTACTGACTGGCACGTCGGCGAATATTCTGCTATGCTCATTTGCCTTGTTTTAACCGTCTGTGCAGACTTTTCACTACCCGAAGCTTGAAAGTCATGAATTTGCAGTACTTTTCTCACACTGTGTGGAACTATTATGTACGTGTCATCATCGTACTGTCGTAAGAGAGCCGGCGTATGTGGAGCAACGCCCCTTCCCTCACGAGTCGACCCATGTGGGTCCCGGGGCTATAAGTAAGTGGGTAAATGTGTAAGTAAATAAGTAAGTGACAAATTTTATGAAGCGCCGAATCCAGAATAGGCCCTCTGTCCGTTTTCATATTGGAGGTTGTAGGAGGCTGATAATAAAGCCGGTCTCAAATGTCCATCAGTCCGTATGTATGTACGTGCGTGCATACTTGTACATGTGTACTTTCATCCGTCCACAAAAAGTTTCTTAGATTTCAATGAAATTTGGCATGTAGGCGAATGAGCAATTTTGGGGGTTGTCTGCCCCACTGAAATACATTGGGAGACTGCTGCGTGTATGCAAAAATGGCTAAACTGGCCTTTCCTCTAAATTCTTTGATTACTGGTTGTTAGGTGAGTAGCTTGTTGGTTGTGTGTTTTCAGATGGCAGTTGGTCCTGTGTTGGCCACATGTCAATACCTATCTTCATCATCCACAGAGTTGGCCGCTGTGGCACTTCGTATGATGACATCTCTATGGCAACAACATGACCACTGCTTCCCGTACCTCGTGCAGATGTTGATGACGTCCGCTTCGGTTGCTGCTGCTGACGACGGTGGAGTGCTGCTTGCTAGAGCAGCATCTATGATGGATGTCTGTTGTCTAAGGTATTTTGCAGTAGTTGCGGGGTAGGGTATTCACTGCTGTTTGTCTGTGTGTCTTTCTTCTGCATGATATCTCAAAAACCAATGGAGCTAGTTGATCATTAAACTCGACGTACAAATGTTTCGTGATGAGTCCTAGGAACCCATTTATTTTGGGGTCAGAAGCTCAAAACGCTGGAAGAAATTCATTCCACTGACCCCTATTAATCACTGGCCGCAACCTTCCTTGATACATCACTGGACTCCGGAAGGAAGTGATGGGGCTATCTTTTCACTGGCTCTTCAATGCTGATCCCATGAGCCCCAAGACCAAGGCTGTTTTTGGTCTTGATGTCTCTGGACCACAGCATTGCTGTTTGTATGTCTTCACCACCTGACAGTGAAGCCATTATGTTTTCAAGCCGATTGTCCACCGCGTTCATCCATGCATTCGTTCGTTTGTTTCATCCAGATCTTGTTACCACGATGTCTCATAAATGGCATGATCAATCTCGATGAAACTTACAGAGAATGTTCACCAGCCCCTATTGATGACCTGATTAGATTCTGAAGGTCAAAGATTAAGGTCACAGCAGATATTCGAACTGGCGAAGGCATCCACCACATCGACACTGGGGCGTCAAAGTCTATCTAGTTTGTATAACGGTGAATTATAGTGATCTTTATTGGTGACTTCAGTGGCGGTTTGGCTTTGTAACAACCTTAGGCAAGTTGTAAACACCTATGTGCCTCTGTCACCAAGCAATATAATTTGGTACTGGGCCAAAGGGCGATGATGCTCTGCGGCTGGGAAGGTAACCGCAGGCCTGACGGAAAGTAATGGCAGCCGACTGCTGGGTGGATCAGTTCCGGGCCCAATGCTCGGTAATGAGTATGGGAGGAAGCCTTTACCCTCTACAGTGGCGGATTGGCTTTGTGATGTTTGTAGACAACATGAGCATGGCGAAGATATGTTAGCTCCAATGTCTGCAGTTTTGAATGACTATCTTGACCAGCATCACTCGTCAGCCGTCTGTCTTGTCTTGCGCGGACTCCACGCTCTGTGTGAGGCTGAGGTATGACTTCTGTCATTAAGTGGCTTTAATGGTAACAGATTTTACCAAAGAATTTTAGTTGTGCCATTAGTGACTTATTCAGATATAGCGCACTTTACAAATGTACTTACTTACTAACTTATTAGTTACTTTGCTGCCCTTCTGGTGTGGTGTAAAGTATTGTGATCATTTTGTCCGAATGTCTGTCAGAGATGTAGTCCTCAAGACCGGAATTTATGTGGTCGTCTTGGTCTTAGTCTTGAAGGATCAGTCTCGGCTGTTTTCGAGACCGATCAATAATTTGTCAGCATGCGTGTGTTGTAAAATTATAATTCTATTTGCACAAGTTAATAACCAAGATTGCAGTTTTTTTATAAACTTCACTAAATGTAATGCCAATTTGTGAATAGCGATGTGACGCTTCCGAATCCGACAGAATCCGACACTTTTTCTAAAATCCGAAATACGTCGGATACGTAAAATCCAATCATGACAGATTCAAAAATTTTGTTTCGGTCCAACTCCACTATTATTTTTGATTGACGGAGAGATCTGTTGTTGTGTTTTCTTTGCTTTTTAGAAAACAATCTCAATGATGTTAGTTATTCATAGATAGTTTGTTTGTGACTGTTTAATTTTAAGTAACTAAGACTAAGTTGAGTCACAGTAGCTATAATAGCTGGTATTAATTTTCATCGCGCGATAAATCTGCATCCGCATCCAATGGATTTTGCACATGAAATCCGCATCCAACAGATGCGGATTTTGGCTGGCTCCATCACATCCCTATTTGTGAACGATATAACAGCCTTGTGATGGTTGTTTTACAACATTCATGAAACCTAACTGTTATTGTGAGCAATATGTATTTTTATGTTTCATATTCCAGTCTTGGTTTTGATCTTAAAGGAGCTGGTCTTGGGTCTTAGTCTTGTAACTGCTGGTCTGTATGTTTGTATGTCTGACTGTCTGCCCACATGTCTCAAAAGCACATGCTCAAACTTTGCTAAATTTTTTGTACACATTACCTCTGGACATGGTTCGGTCCTACGCTGACGACTGCAGTACATTATGTACATCTGGTTTTGTGGATGACATCATGTTCTCGCATAATGGAGCCAGTGGGACAGAATCAAAGATGACGTCATGTTTGGAGTTCGCAAATGACGGACATTAGAATAGTTGATACAAATTTGACTTTGCTCAAAAAATTTTCCATTTTTAACTCCGGGTGCCGGCTAAGCGGGCTAACAAAGATTGACCTGTAATGACTGTAAACCGATCGTTCTTTGTCATTGTTGTTGTTCTAGGTCATTGACATCTGTACAACTTGGCAAATGATTTCTGCAAAACTACTTTGTGACAAGCGGTTAGTTCAGAGTTGTGCCACAGTGTGTCGCTCAAAAAACAGCTATTGCTGTTTTTTTTCCAAAATGTCATCGTCTGTCTGAAAATGTTACGTTTTCGTGCGCCTCGGTGCTCCATTTCTGCTATTGCTAGGTCTGTGTGTCTTTAGTCTGAACTAGAAAATGTTATTTACCTTAGCATTTGTTGATTTGCCAAGTGCTGCCGCCTGTTATCATACAATGATTTACGATTTACTGTCTTGAATCCAGCTATTTTAGCTTTTGGAATAATAAACTTACTCAGTTACTTACTATGTCACAGTACGATGTCCTGCATAACTATTACATGTGACTGTTCATTGACCTTTTGCTGGCTGACCTGCATGAAACAACAAATACACATTTTGCTGTTATATTTCTGCTGATATCTCTCATATTTGACTAAAGTGACTCGTCAAACTTACCACAGATTATTGTCCAGAGTTAGTAGGAGGGAAAATACTCAGAACTGTTCTGTGCTGTATTGTGTACGAGTGTACGACAGTTGTGCACAATGATACGCACATACGTGTGAACAGTTAATAAATTTGCGTGTTGGTTTGGGTTTTGTATGTTTGTTTAGGTTTACCATTCGTGTGTTTTATGTTACCTTAGATGATTTTATTTCTGTGTTTCTTGCTTTTGTTGTGTTGGATTTCAGTACCAAGCCAAGAGCCTGGCTGGGAAGAATGTCTGTGAAATGATTCCGGTGTTGATTTCGGCGCGATATAAATTGTTTGTGTGCTTACTTAACTTTCTTCATCACTTTCTTTCTTCTGTACTTTCTTCCTACCTTACTCTTGTCTTTCCTTATGCTTTTTATCTTACTTATTTACTTCCTTACTGGTTTACTTTATGACTTATCTATCTACTCCACCCAGAATAGACCCGTTCCATTTCGAGGCCGGATGTCATAGGAGGCGACCAAACCTGGCTTTAGTTTTTTGTGTTAATTTTATGTTGTAATATATTTTCTTACGGATGCATGTTTGCTGTTGTTGTGTTTGTTTCAGTTTTTGAGTAATAAGCCAAGAGATTGGCTGGGAAGAACGTCTTCGAAATGACCTACTTTGTGTCGGGTGGGACGTAAAACCTTAACTCAATCAATGATTAAAGTGGAGGTGTTGACAGTGACAAATGTGGTTTGTAGCTCTGCAGTGCATGCTTCTCTCTGCCATCTGCTTGCACTTGTACCTCAAATTCAAGATGACACCAAGCAATATCAGGTCAGAGAACGTGACTCTGTTGGTTTCTACTACTGTGGTCGATGCTTGCTGTTTTTCGAGCCATTGAGTGATACCAGTTGTTTCAATATACAGTGATGGGTGTGTTTAGATATAGATGTTCAATGTATGCTCATATGGTATGTGAAGAATGTAGGTGTTCCAATAGAGAAGTGTGTCTAGGTGTTACAGGATACAGTGAAGACTGTGTCTGTGGGTGTTCCAGTATAAAGTAAAGAGTGTGTCTGTAGGTATTCTAGTATACCGTGAATAGCTTGAATGTAGATATTCCATGTATCATGTGGGTTTGGGGCAATCCCCCTTTTCCCTTATCTCTTTACTTTCCCACCTTCTACTCCATCGTTTAGTATTTTTTCCCTTTCTGACTCACTTCATCTATTTTCTTGCTTTTCCTATCCCTTCCCATTCTACCAGAATAGTCCCACTCATTTGCCAGGTTGGATGTGAGCCTCTCGATCCCTTTCCCTTTTTAGGTGGCTGCTGAACAAAAAGGCGGCCATGGTTGATGTTAATATATCACTGGCCTTCTTTTACTCTCCATCCCTGACCTTTTGTTTCTGATATATCCATAGTTGTGCTGAAAAGGGATGTTAAACCCTAACTAACTAACTGTAGATATCCCAATATACAATTGCAGTGCATTTGCAGGTTTTCAGTGACAGCGTTGTACAGTCGCTGTGGCAGTTAACAGAGGACGTTGACACTCGAGTGGCTTCAGCTGCATTCCGTGCTCTGGCAGCATTTCCAACGTCTTGCTTTCATCTGCTACATCTTCCGGTGTCGGTCAGTAATTAAGTAATTTTACTGTTGCCAGTTCATGGTAGTGTTAGTTATTGTCATCTGTGTGTGGTGAAAATGGTGCAGAAAACCATAGGAACTTTATGCAGTGATGACTAGGTGTTATTGACAACAATTGACTGTAGTAGTATAATTAGGAGAGTTCAACAATAATCGCCCTGATTGGTCGACAGGAGTCACATGACCACGACTGCTGAGTGGTTCATGGTTGATGTCACTCCACTTGTGATTTCACTCAGAAAGTGAACTTTTATTAAATTTTGGCAATTGTCCCTTATGGACTCAGAGGGTGTAATGCGCCCTGATTCATTTGTTGGTTCCAGCACTGCTGTATTACTTCCTTACTTTCATCCTCTCTTCTCTCTCTGCTGGAAATTAGCCGTTAAAGCAATGCTTGTGCACATGTTAGCACCACGCCCCATACGGGCTCTGGGGTGGTAATGCGCCGTGATTCATGTGTTGATTTTGGTGCCATATAAATTTTTTTTGTGTGTGTATATACTTACTTCCTTCTTTACTTTCTTCTTTTTTTGTACTTTCTTCCTTACTTGTTTACTTCCTTACTCATTTATTTCCTGACTTATCTATCTAGTTTTTCCAGAATAGACCCGTTCCATTTCTAGGCCGGAGGTCATAGGAGGCGGCTAAACCTGGCTTTAGTTTTTTGGGGGGTTCATTTTATGCTGTAGTATATTTTGTTACTGATGCGTGTTTGCTTTTGTTGTATTTGTTTGATTTTTTCAGTACTAAGCCAAGAGATTGGCTGGGAAGAACGTCTCCGAAATGACCTATTTTGTGTCGGGTGGGACGTAAAACCTTAATGCAATCAATCAATATTAGCACCACAGTCACTAGGTGGCGAATCCGTGTGTTTGAACTCTCTTGAGTGCCTGCTCATTTTCGCTGTGTTGCCTCTAGGTGACTGACGGTGTTGTTAACATGGAGGCGGTGGATGCTGATAGTGCAGCTCAGTTGGAAGTACCGGGAACTTGCTACGTTAAATTGTTGCATCAGATACCAGCAGAAGTTTTCAATGGTAGGCAGTTATATCTGTTGTGTCGATCAGCTATAAAGCCAACCAGCAGTCGTGTACAATGTGTAGAAAATGTGTATTAGCTTTAGGCTGGCAAGATACAAGAAAATAAAGTGCACACAAGAAATTAGCACTAGAAAAACAACTTGTATTGTATTGTAGAGTAATTCTAGCAACTTAGTCTTGTAAACAGAAACTGCAGTTAGTATTTGGGTGTCACTGTCAGCAGCGACATGTCAGCAGCAATGTCCAGTATGTCGGCACTTACACCCAACATGTTCAAGAGCACAGATAGATTTCCATCTCGTTCATTTTGTGAGTCTGTGAATGTCACTCTAGCGATAAAAAATTTCCTCGGAGAACTGTTGTAATTACCAACTAACCTGGATAAGCCCAGAAAGTAGCCCTTGAAATTTACGTGACAGTGTCAGCATTAATTTGTAGATCTATCGCATAATCACAAAGCCTCTGATGGGGACACCCTAAGCCCAGTGGGGACACCCCAACAGGGCGCCAAATACAGGCTTAGGTTAAAATCAGCTATTGTTAACTAGTATCTTGCTATAGCTTAGAAACGGTATGAGATAGGGACATAGTTACTATGGAAGACTGACAGTAACTATATACTGTATGTGATGGTGCCAAAGAGCCAGCATAAAGGGAGCAGTGTCCACTCCCTCACGAGTCCATTGTTGGATCAGGAAAGGATGAGTTTGGTGGCTGACTTTTCTCGGTTGGGACCAGTGCATTTAGTTTTTGTCACTGCTGGTTGGCCTGTGGGAATTATCTTCGTCCTGTACAAACCTGTGCTACTAGTCTCCAAAGGTTTTCTTCTGGAACAAAATGTAGCTGGAGATGGCAGACTTCGCCCCCGGTGCCGCCACCTGACGATCTTGACCAAACAACATTGTCAGACTGGTGCCGCCACCTGGCAGCTGGATTAAACATACACGACATCTTTGATTTGGCCTATTCCCCCATTATATGGAAACTTGATGTCGTCTACAAAACTGGAGATACATAGCGAATCACAGCGCTGTCAGACTAGGATGGAGCAACAGCCGCAGGTAAGTTGGTTAACTTTGGACGTGTGGTAAAAACCAAATAACATAGTTCAATAATTGATGTTTTCAGATAGTCTGTATGATGGAGTAAACAGAAACGTTATCGCTTTATCAGAGATATGCGAGCAGACGGACAGACATACGCGCTGATCACAATACTTCGCAACTCTGTCAGGGAGCGAAGTGACATGTGGAGGAAGGAAAGGAATTGTCGGACTCGGGTGCACGCAGAAACTTGGTCGTCAAAGCAGCGTTGGTTGTCACTTGTTAGATTACCGAGTGTTCCTGTCGTCGTTAGTGAAGCAGGAAGCGGACTCGCTGCCACGGAGTCTGAAGTCTGCATTCACTCTCCGCCAGCAGTCCGCTCCCGGTCACCTCTGGTCCCTGCCGGTCACAAGTGTGCTGCGTGCTGTCGTGGACGAGCTGAGCTCTGTTGGCAAACACGGTATCCTCGTTTGACTGTGTCACATTATTATTATCATTATTATTAAGACTATTTATAACACGCAAGATCCCCCGAAGGCCGCAAATGCGCTGTCCGGCAGTGAGAAAGTATGGCGGTCTATATACAATGTATCATATAAACAACAATGTCTTCAGCTGGGTCCTAAAGGTCGTGAGACTACAGTCAGACATTCGCAACGCAGTAGGCAGGCTGTTCCACACAGAAGGTCCGGAAACAGCAAAGCTTCTGTCTCCGTAGCCTGTGTTTGTTCGTCGATGCGCAAGGCGTCTACCATGTTGACAGTATGTAAACTAGTATACTCGGTGGCGCAGTAGGTAGAGCGTTGGACTTGCGATCAACAGGTCATGGTTTCAAATCCTACTCGGGCCAAGAGCTGCGTAACAACCTTGAAAGGAAAACGGCTTGCGCTATCAGCACCAAAGTCGGTAGACATATAGTCCATGGCAGTTGCTCGGCGTGCATTGACCCAGAGGTCCAAAGGTCAAGGTCACACGGTTACAGCAACCATCACGGCGCACGGTTGCTAGTTGCTAGCGGCATCCCGTTACCCTGTGCAGGCTGTCCTGTGCTACCTATTGCCGGTGTGGGTCTGCATGTCGATACAAGTGCCTGTGTTTTCTAGTTTTTGCTGTGTTGATTACTGTCTGTGTCTATATGTTCACGTATGCTGCATGCCCCAAGTTTGCCCGGGGCAATCCCCCTTATCCATTTACTTCCCCATCTTGTACTCTTATCTTTTGTCTATGATATAGCCATATTTGTGCTGGAAGGGGACGTTAAACTCCAACTAACTTGTACTCTATCTTTTAGTATATTTTACTTTTCCTTTTTTCATTTCTTACTTGCTTCATCTATTTTCTTGCTTTTTCATCCCTTACCATTCTACCAGAACAGTCCCACTCTGTTTCCAAGCCGGATGTTATAGGAGGCGACTCCACCTGGCTTTAGTTTGTGTGTGTGTTGATTTTGTGTTATGTGCATTTTTTAGTTAAGGATTCATGCTTGTTTTTATAGTATTTGATTTAGTTTTGTCTTGGGGTGTTATAGTTGTCTCGCTCTGTTGTTGGCGCTAGCATAATAATTTAAATGAGCCTATTGATTTGCTTCCCTTTTTGGGTGGCTGCTGAACAAAAAGGCAGTCACGGTTGAGATTAATATATCGCTGACCTTACTTCACTGGGTAGGGATAGCTCTCCATCCCTGATTTTTTTTGTCTGATATAGCCATATTTGTGCTGAAAGGGGACGTTAAACTCCAATCAATCAATCAACATAAAATTTGTAGGGCGCCGCTATACGACACGTCCAGGAGCGCCAACAGTAGTCAGTAATAAGCACGATCAAAAAGTACATTCTTGAGTTGTTTTCTGAAAGTACTAGTGTCAGTGATGTCATGAAGATCGGATGGAAGAGTGTTCCAGGCGGCTGGACCGGAGTAGAAGAAACCACGTTCTTCAAATCTAGTTCTTGTTCTTGGCAGAACGTAAGCCGCTGAGCCAGTCGAACTAACTAACTCTCCACCCCTGACCTTTCGTCTCTGATATAGCTATATTTGTGCTGAAAAGCAGGGATGTTAACAAGGGCAGAGGTGTCAAGGTCAAGCCAAGGCCAGAGACATGCACTGCCAAGGCCACAGACCCAAGGCCAAGAATGTGAAAGTAAATTTTTCTAGTAAATTCCAAAGTTAATCCAGTCACTCAATTTCGAGTCATTTTCGCTGTTCAAATTGTAAGCTCAGCAGCAATAACAACTGCAATAAAATAATTAAGTAAGTAAGCCAGACCTTTTATGACAAGTACTTGGCAACTCAAACGTTGGAATTCAATGCACATTCGCAATAACTCAGGATAATATAGCAGTTGGCCTTGTTATTTATTCCAAGGCCAAAAGCTCAAGGCAATGGCGTCACAGCCTATAGACAAGGGTGGACAAAGTCCAGGGGCCCCAAGGTTCTAGGGGCCCCCGAGCAATGTACCAAAAATTCAACATGGATGTATCACGAAATTCATGTTACGTTTCACTCAACTAAGGCACACGTTATACCCAATAATGGACACTGCGATCTTTCACTATAAAGTCGATTTGGAAATAGAAGCGAATAGGCGGCAAAACGCATATTCTGATGACTTCGGTTCTAATTTTGTGTCAAAATTGGGCTCATTTCGGCACGAATTCAACGCGGAAATCGCTGCTTCAGAATCCATGGATACTAGATTAACTCAGGTTAATGAGCAGTTCCTGGATTCTGTCATCGATTCCGGACCTGGCAACTGTATGTGCATTGTTCACTGTATTGCAAGTCACTGTGTCAAGTGCAGAACGTTTCTTTTCGAAACTGAAAATAATAAAGACCTCAGGTCTACCATTTCGCAGGAGAGACTTGTTGGTTTAGCTCTTCTTGCCATTGAAAATGAAGCTGCCAAACAGCATAACACTTATGATTTGCTATAGTACTACAGCTTTGCAAACAATAAAGCCCGATAATGTAGACTGATGGCGTGACTGCAACTGATCATGTACAGGGTGGGCCAAAAAAGTGATACCTCTCGTACAATGTAATATAATTAGTAGAGGTATCACTTTTTTGGCCCACCCTGTATATCTTATGTGCGCTAGTGCGACTGACCAACTCTTTAACTTAGTGTTAAGACTTTGATTAAATAATTTCTCTTTGTTTAAATTGCTAGCAGTGTGCTACAGCCCACATATGACTGTGAGGGCGTTAAAGTGTATGTTTAGCGATTAGCGTGAAATTTGTATTCTGCAGAACGCAGACAGTAGCCTACTTCTCAAGATGGTAGGCCTACAGTGTTGTACACGTAAACAACGGTAGCTGCAAGCAGTATGCACTTAGTTTACTTTTTTATTACAACAACACAATACAGCATTAGCGTGTATCATGTAGGCAATTATGCATACAAATTTTACCAATGAGCCAATCCAAAATGCACCCATATCTTGACATTCTTTTCCCAACAATCCTGTGCAGCAGTGTTTGAATAAACGGAAGGTATACATACCTTGCGCTTAGTCTGCATTAACTATGGTAGCCTGCTAGGGCCCAGCTTAAGTTAGGGCCCAGAGTATCAACATGTCCAAGGGCCCCCAGTCGTTCTGTGACGCCACTGGCTCAAGGCCAGGGCCAGAGAATCCCAAAACCAAGGCCAAGAAATTTCGTTTTAAGGCCAAGGCCAAGGATTAACATCTTTGCTGAAAAGGGACGTTAAACTCCAACTAACTGATTTTTGCTGCATGCATATTGTAGGTCTGACAACGGAGCTGAAAGAACTGACCTCTGTCCTAGTGCAAAGCATTACCATTGACAGTGCTTTGCCTGCGATTGACTGGAGTGCTGTGCTCTGTCCACTGCTTTCCAATAACGTTCGTGGTCAGTTTATGGTCACTTTATTTACAGTATAACTGAGGACTAGTGTGGTTCATGGAGTATGGGGTGACGTAAACGTTTGTGTTAAGACAATACCATCAACGCCTCCAACCAATTAGTAAAGTAAAGTAAAGGAAACGTTGATTTGCTTGGTTTGGTTGGCGGTGTGGCGTAGTGGTAACGGCGTTGTTCGTATCAAGAAGTTACTCTATGTCGAGCCCGGTTAGTACTGGGATGGGTGACGTGTCCGGGTTCAACTCCTGGAGGCGGCACTTTATTTCGGTATGTAACCAGCCACCCAGGTCGACTCAGCCTGTCATCCTTTCGAGGTCGATAAACTGAGTAGTAAGCTGTAATCGGATGTGTGTTTCCTTGCACGGGCGGCGCCATCTGGTGAAAGCTTACGGGGTGAAGGCCTGGTGTGGTTGACTTGAGCGGTGGTGTGTTTGCTAGCTGCATGCCGCGGGTCCAATTGTACGTTAACGCGTGCAATGGATGGCCGCAATTTGCGCTTCAGCACCATTGGCTCTTGCCAATCAACTGCCACTTCCTAGATTGTAAAGCGCGGCTGGTCACGGTGATTTACTGTGTAAATAGCGCTCTATAAGAATCGGACCTTTACCTTTTACCTTTTGATTTGTATAGCACATCGTCGTAAACCACCTCTAATGCGCCCAGGAATGGCACGTGTTGGAGGGATCTCACAGTTTTACCTGCCACTCACACGTTCATCCATGAATAGAATGAACCATCCTGCCAATTCTCTGGGAAATGTCGTAATTCGAGGATGTTTTCTACAAATTGCACAACTTGCAAGGAAAATTTATGAGCATCCGCAAGTGGTTTTTGATACATGGTATGTCTGAGCGTCATCACTGTGATATTGTTACACCTCATGTTGAGATGAATTGACCCAGTAACCCACAACAAACAATGCCAGTTACCATGTCATGACTTGTTGCCATGTACACGGTAATTTCCTAGGCATTCCGATTACCTACTGTGCATCTAAAATGTGCCATTGTCTGTAATACCAGATACTGGCCGATTTCCTTTTTACCCGCACTGACGGCAGTCACAGAGGTAGGTTTCTGTGGCTTGCATGTGTTTGTCGGTTTTCCGCACGATATCTCAATAACCGATGCAACTGGAATTACCAAACATGACGTAGAAATGTTCCACGATCATTCCTGGAAAACTCCCCGTACGTGCTCCAGTGCAGTAATGCCGTGTGATTCATGTGTTGATTTTGGCACTATATATGTTGTTTGTTTGTTTGTTTACTTAACTTTATTCCTCTTCCTTCTTTACTGTCTTCTTTCCTTATGCATTGTTTCTTACTTATTTACTTCCTTACTTGGTTACTTCCTGACTTATCTATCAACTCCTTCGTGAATAGACCCATTCTGTTTGCAGACTGGAGGTCGTAGAAGGCAACCAAACCTGGCTTTAGTTTTGTTGTGTTAATTTTATGTTGTAGCATATATTGTTATGGATGCATGTTTGCTGTTGTTGTGTTTGTTTCATTTTTTCAGTACTAAGCCAAGAGATTGGCTGGGAAGAACGTCTCCGAAATGACCTATTTTGTGTCGTGTGGGACGCAAAACCTTAACCCAATCAAGCCCAACCTTCATTGTCCATGTCAACGAAGGCCAGTTCGACAGCAACTGAGCAAACTGTTGTCTGAACTGTTGTCGTTGTAGATGAAGACTTGGAAGAGTCGTGTATGTCGTTGTTACTGCGGCAATGTGGTCATGAGTCGACCGCTGCTGCGTCGGTCCTCCATTCACATCTACAACCTTCTTCGTCTTTCCGCTGCTTACATGTCAGTGTGCACACTGCCACTGCAGGTTGGGTGGGTGGGGTCCCCAAAAGGCAAAGGTTGGGTGGAGTCTCCCAAAGGGCAACCTGGGGCCCAATTTACAAAATATCTTTGGATAAACTTAGGAAAAACTTAGGATAAAGTATGACTTAGGAAAATCTTTAAAAAACCTATGATGAACTTACGCAAAACTTAAGATCAACTTAATAACAAAAATGCAATTTGTGAAATATCCTTAACATTTTTTCATAGAACTTTCTGCATATATCTAGGAAGAACTTTGTAAGTCTTAATATTGCTTTAGTAAATTTCATGTAAAAATGTATGAAAATCTTAACTTTATAACTTAGGATAAACTTAAGATAATAAACTTATGAAAAACTTAGGATTTTTCCTAAGATTTTTTGTAAATCGGGCCCCTGGGCGATAAGTGGCATTGATTATTCTCCCAACCAGTAGTGAACAGAAGTCAGATTGCTGACGCCACATGTAGAAAATCACCAATTGGCCTCGTTGTCTCTCGATCTACCAGAAGACTCCACACTCATACGTCAGCTCACATGCATGCATATGCATGTATGCATATGCATGCATGCATAAATTTCTAATGTGCACAATAGTTGATCACAAAGGCCTTAGTCTGAGGTGCGGGCGTTAGTACCCGAATATATCAGCTTAATATGTTGTTAACTTTGTACATTACGGTTGACACTGTTCGAAATACAATCAAAATCACGGGTGGAAAAAAATCGTAAGGCTTTAATCGGTGTCTGCTTTACAGAGGTATTAACAAGTAGGCTGGTTGCTCGTGTATTTGTTGCAGCAATAGTTGTGTGTGGTCTGTTGCTAAAGATGCAGTAGTGTGTCTGTTGTCTGTCTGTGTGTGTGTCTGTCTGTCTGTCTGTTGATTACGTTTGTGAGCCCTGCAAAAATGACGGAATCGATCAAGATGTCATTTGGAAGGCTGACACGGGTCCAAATACCCAAAGGGGAAGGGGCAATTTTTTAGGGTTGTCTGACCCACTGAAAAGCGTCGTGAGTTACTGCTGCAGTGTACACAGCAAAAGTCAATAGTGGCATCAGCGCTACTGCTGCAGCCGACTGCATTACTCCCAACTGGTCGGTGTTACATTAACTTTTCTTCCATGACGAATCTGAAATGGCATAGTTCACACTCCAGCAACAAGTGAAGGTTTTCATAGGTTATCACTGTTGGGTGTAAACAATGTCCGAAGTGTTTCCAAAGTAAGGGACGTCCTATGAAACCTCATGGTAAGCTTCACAAAGTTCTTACAGTAGCATCTTGTGGGATGTGGCCTAGCCGATGGTGATCCTTGGGTCCGATTTACAAAAAATCTTATCTTAAGTTTATCCTAAGCTATGAAGTTAAGATTTTTATCGATGTTTTACGTGTAATTTACTAAAGCAGTCTTAAGACTTACTAAGTTCTTCCTATATATATGCAGACAATTTTGTGAAGAAATGTTAAGTTATTTTTGAGAAATTGCATTTTTCTTATTAAGTTGATCTTACGTTTTGCATAAGTTCCTCCTAAGTTTTTCTTGCGATTTTCTTTAGTTGCACTTTATGCTAAGTTTGTCCTAAGATTTTTTTTTGTAAATCGGGCCCCTGGTACATAAGCCAGTGAAAAAAGAAACTGAGATTGTGAGCGCGTGTGTTGCAGATGGCATCGAAGCGACGAATCTTCAATTTGCTGGCGACGCTGTGCCAGTATCTGCCTGACGATGCGGTCCAGTGCTTCATTGAGCACTGTCTAACTGAGCCGTTTCACCGTCTCACTGCTTCCGCTGGTGATGACAGCGTACGGCTGTGTGAAGCCGTATTCTCAGGTCTCGCTGAAGTTGCTCAGCTGCCTCATGAGCGCATGTCACCAACTCTTCACTCGTCATTTGGTCGCATGTTGACAGCAGTTCATCAACTACTGCCCACACCACACCAGGTATCATTGACCAGCCATTACTGGTTTAGTTTGAAGTTTTTTCATTGCCTCGCCCTCGGCGCTGTATAAATTGTTTACTTCCTTACTTCCTTAAGAATAAGCCCGTTCATTTTGAGTCGTACGAGGCAACCACGCCTGGCTTTAGTTTTTTCTGCCTTCACCAAGGATGTTGTCCTATATAACCTGTCTGGACACAGTGGAAGTGTGGCGGTCCTAGCCAGACCTATCAGCCTGATTTCCGGCATTTTGTTTACAGTATTTGTATCGTTATTAGACCAAAGTGCGGAGATGGCTTAAAGCCAAGCCTGTACTGGCAATCAGATTGTGTGAAAAATTTGATTATTTGATGTTTGGGGTGTTTGAATACCCAAAACACCCCGGTGTCGGGTTTGTTCATGCGTGAAAGGTAAAAAAGGTAAAAGGTCGGATTCTTCTATAGCGCTACTTACGCGGCAATGCGACCAGCCGTGCTGTACAATCACAGGAAGTGGCAGTTGATTGGCAAGAGCCAATGATGTGGGAGCGCAATGCTGCAGCTACAACACACACCACCGCACCAATCAACCACACCAGGCCTTCACCCCGTAAGCATTTACTAGATGGCGCCGCCCGTGCGAGGAAGCAAACATCCGATTACAGCTTACTACTTAGTTTGTCGACCTCGAAAGGATGAAAGGCTGAGTCGATCTGGGTGACTGGTTACATACTGAAATAAAGTGGCGTGAGTGTATGTGTGTGTGTGCTGTGTGCGTGCGTATGTGTGTGTATAGTGCTGGCCACGTCTGTGGAATTCAGCAGTTCAGTGTCTCGCTCACCTGGCGATGTCCGGTGACCATGACGACACGGTCGATGACGTCGTGAAAGCCATGACGACGGCCGATGCACTGTTTACTCGTTGTGAATTGGTTGTCCAGGCTCAGCAGCCGTTGACGTCACTAAACTCTTCCATTGAGGAGTTTATACGTGATGCCTCGACCGTCTCGCAGTAAGCGTCACGCACCAGCCACTCTGTGGACTTTTCAGCGGCAGATGTGATTTAGTCTTTAGCATGGTGGACTCCGACTGTGGCGATTTAGTGTAGCGGTAACAGTGTTGGGCGTATCAACGAAGTTACTCTACGTTGAGCCCAGTTTGCACTGGGATGGGTGAACGTCTTCTGGTGGGTACACCTCAGTATGTAACCAGCTACACAGGCCAACTCAGCCTGGCCATCCCTCTGTGGGTAGGCGCAATGAGTACTGGCGATGCTTTCGGCCACCGCAAGGGAAGAAACAGCGAGTTCTGTGTAGCAGTCGGCCCTGTCCACCCCTCCTGCAATGTGGCCTTTCGTCAAAATAATAATAATAATAAAGTAGACGTGCTGCATGTCCGACTAACTGACTTGCATGCAGCACACAAAAACCTGCCTTTCCCGCCTAATCGAACCCTTCCTCTAAAGCAATATCAATACCAGGGCAGGTTGTGATAAGTACACCAGTGTGCCAAATTTCGTAGAAATCGCTCGAACCGCGGCCGAGACATGTGAGTTCCAATATTAT
>Ga0209780_1000518_pt1 | contig 20844 bp, 12 predicted proteins | sample WorMetexBAHAMAS2_FD_187384 | JGI IMG/M metagenome (GOLD analysis project Ga0209780, IMG submission 187384) | Marine gutless worms symbiont microbial communities from Max Planck institute for Marine Microbiology, Germany - Inanidrilus exumae... | ecosystem: Host-associated > Annelida > Digestive...
GATGGGACGTAACACCTTAACTCCATCAATAATCAATCCATAGATATAATTAGAGCCTTGAAATTTAACTATTGGTCAAAGTAATTTGCTGAGAGGCCACATTGCCCTCACGCACATATCCACCACGTGAAGTGATGACAACCATTGGAGACTAGTTGGACTGTCGACATTATACATAAATTGCACACTTCCTGTCCACTTGCGAAACCACATAACATTGTTGCTAACATCATCGCTGCATTGGCAATGTACCAATTATCCACAATGCGTTTTGCCATTAGACAGTCTGACCTTTGGCCTGTTCACGTGCTGAGTGCTGCCATCCCTCCTGCCAGACTGTCGTGCCATAATTTCACGCTAATGACGTGCTGCAGTTTGCAGCAAGAACTGTAAAATTAATAGATTTATATTGCTGATTTCTCATAAATGCAAATGTCGATTTTCTAATGGCCTGTACATTTTTGATTCCAAGAGCTTTCCATTATTTATTTATTATGAAATCGTACATCAGTACACATGAACAAAGAAACAATAAGAAAACTAAATAAAAAATTAAGAAGTTACTTAGTACATAAAAACTCAATAATTCCATATCACCGTGCTTCACTGCCAGAAGCTCACATATAACATTGATGTCATCTTTATGCCAATACAAATCTCTGTTATACAAATGCCATACCAGTCTTCGATTGACACCTCCAAGATAGGATCACGTAAGGAAACCTTAAAAAGTACACTGCAAAACTGTGCTGAACGACCTATAGGAGAATACATGCGTAGTCCTCTAAGGTAAGCATTCAGCTGCTATTCCGCAGGTGATAATTACCGGTACCTTGCTTCCCTATTGCACCCTCTTCGCCTCAAAAGTGCCCCTTTTTGTGGGGGATCTCGACCTTATTCTACTACGTGGTTCCTTGGGCCAATTTTAATCTTAGTCCCAAGTGCCATCTCAATTGGTTTAGCCGTTTTTGCACATCTTATTGCATTATGTAAATCCCTGTACGTTCCTATATGTTACAGTCCAGAGTCCATGGGTTATAGTGCCGCATTTTTTGAGTGATCCTGTGTTTAGCCATTTTGGTAGAACTCTTGACTTGTGACGGACGGGCACATGATTACAACATGTACTGTGCTAGTGTAATAATAATAATAACCAGGATGATATTTATGGTGCTGTCATCATGGCAAAGCCATTGCGAGAGTTCACCCGGTTTATTTGATGAATGCAGACTCAGCGCCAAGGTGGCCGCCAACCCCCAGACCATGCCAACTAACTTGGACTGTGAGTCCGCCGAAAGGCAGCTACCGTCCACATCCACCATCGCCATTTTATTATTACTCAGCCCGAGAGCTGATACTCATTTTACCGTCCCGTGGAGGGTGGAAGGCTGAGTCAACCTAGGCACTGCAGTAAGGGTGTGCAGCCCGTGCCCAAGGCTGTATATCGCAGTGGCTGTCGTGATAAACACAACCGCCTGCGGTGAGATTCGAACCTGGGTCCTCTCACACCGCAGTCAGGCATGTTACCGCTAGGCCACTGCGACACTGCGTGTAGTGTAGCCTCATGTGGATAAAAACCACACATCCAAGTTTCCTGTACGTGTTGCCTGTTGCCATGGCTCGGTCCTCCTGTAATGATACTGCAATATGTTGTGTACTTCTTTTTTTGGATGATGTCATGTTTTTACATAATGGGGGAAATAGGCCCAAATAAAAGGCGACACATATGTTTTGTCCAATTTGCAAGGCGGTGCCACCAGTCAAGATGTTAGAAAACGTTTTTGGTAGTTTGCTACCTGGCGGCACAGGAGCGATTGCATTTGTGTACTCCGGTATCATTTTTACTGCTAAAAAATAAGATCGTCCAGTTGCTAGTAATAAAAGGTAATGTAGATGCAGAAAATACGGCTGACAAATGTGGTTTTCGCTGATTGACTGTGTAATGTTGACATGCACTTACTGGAAGTTGGTGTAGTCATGAGTTGTTGTTTGTGTTTTCAGTTTGTCAATCAGACGTGTTGGCATGTTTGAATGCATTGCGGTTTCTCATCCAGGGTGCATTGTATAACGAATTAAAGGATGGCTCTGCTGCTGAGAAAGTATGAGACACTAACTGCTATTTTCTGTAATATTACTAAAGTCCGATACTGTGTGTTAACTATCAGCTGCATAATGCCATTTTCACTGCTTTCCATTTTTCATCAATCGATCGCTTTTGCTGATCAGTCACATAAGGGGTCCGGCGCATTCAATTTTTCACTCTTTACTTTCTCCTCTCCTTATGCTTTCATCCTTACTTATTTGCTTCCTTACTTGTTTACTTCTTGACCTATCTATCTACTCCTTCCAGAATAGACCAGTCCTGTTTCCAGACCAGAGGTCGTAGGAGGCAACCGAACCTGGCTTTAGTTTTTTTGGGGTTAATTTTATGTTTTAGTATATTTTGTTATGGATGCATGTTTGCTTTTGTTGTGTTTGTTTTAGTTTTTTAGTACTAAGCCAAGATATTGGCTGGGAAGAACGTCTCCGAAATGACCTATTTTGTGTCGGGTTGGACGTAAAACCTGAACTCAATCAATTTTTTATCGCTCGCCAAGCGCTTGCCTAGCTGTCTGGTTGCAGTGTTGCATTACATCAATAGTGCAATGTCATAGTTTCGATTTACTCTGTCAATAAAAGCAGCTGCCAAATGAGCGCTGTAGTAACTAGAAGCCAGCCTTTAGAACAGTGCAAAGATCTATGCCGGCACTGTTTTTGTGACTCGTGTCCTTAATCTTTGACCTTTTGACGCCAAAGTACATGTATCGCCGAACAATATTGTATGTGAAGTTTGGTGATCTTAGCTGCATCGGTGTTTGAGAATATAGGCCAGTGTGTGAATCGCCCAACAATAACTATGGCTGTTGACAAAACTACAGAAATTGTTTCAGTATGCGTGTGGAGGTTGTAGACACAATGAAAGTTGATTTCAGATGTTTAGAACTCTGGAGTTCACACCGGAACAGTTCAAACGCCGATATAGGCTAAAATAATAGCAGTGCATACTCAAGGTCTGGCTGGCCCCAGGAATCGATCAGTAATTGGTCGCCTTGACATCCCAGCACGATCGTTTTCAAATGGAAAGCACTGGCCATATTCTTAATTGTTATAGTATATACACTTGTGTCCCATAAATGTCTACCTATTTATATTTTACCCGCACGACGCTATGCTAGCGCAGTTCTTGCCTTCATCGTTTGTCTGTCTGGCCATCTGTCACAAGTCGGTCTTTTACTAAGATGGCTAACTGTAGGAATACAAACAATGCCATACGATAGATAAGGAACTCTAGTTTTCTGACGCCAAAAATCTGGGCGAAATTCTAAAGTGGTCACCCCAAAGGGGGTGCTAAATAGAGGTGGGGTAGGTTCAAATCGGCGATTTTCGACCAGTATCTCGCTATAACTCAGAAACTGTGCAAACAGGGACATAGTCACTTTGGAAGGCTTGGAAAGCTAATAGGAACTTGTATGCGCTCTATCGAATGGCGCTATTTTCAGTTACCTTGGATGACCTTTAACTACCCCAAACCACCCAATTTTCCACCTTTTGTATCCCTTTTCATATCTTCATAATGGGCGGAGATAGAGACTTTAAATTTGGTAGGCAGGTTGATCGTAGCAAGTGCTGACCCACGGATGACAAATCATTTCTGAAAGGGGCTTGGTGAGGTCACGTGAACCATTTAAATTTTGGTAGGCGCCAACTATATCTCTAGAACGGCTGAAGCTAGAGTGATCACATTTTCTACACAAGAAGGCTATATCATATTCCAGCATATGGATGACAAATCACCTTTAAAAGGGGCGTGGTCAGGGTCACGTGACCCATTCTAAATTTTGGGGCCCCTAATGATGTCTTTGCAACGGCTGAAACTAGAATCGTCAAATTTTGCTCACAGATAGACTATATTCAGTCCTAGCTTTTGGACGACAAACACCCTTGAAGCGGCGTGGTCAGGGTCACATGACCCATTTTCAGTTTTGATGCCCGCAATCATATCTCCAGAATGGCTAAAGCGAGAGTCGCCAAAGTTTGTATACTGGTGTATCAAGTGTTAGCCCTGGGATGACAAACTACCCCGTAATTGGCGTGGTCAGGGTCACGTGATCCGTTTTTCTAATTTTGGCCCCAATCATATCTTTATAATCAGTGTAGCAAGGCGTTTCAAATTTCGTGTGCTGATTGATACAGAGGAGTATTAGTGCATGTGTGATAGATTACCCCTGAAAGGGATGTGTTCAGGGTCACTTGAACTCTTAAACTTTTGTCGCGTGGGTCTCTTGGCGATAGCAGAATAACACATTCAAAAATTAACTGATATTTAATGATTTTTTGGTATGTGAAATCCTGAGAAAATTTGGCATCAAGAGCTTATAAATTTGCCCCCTCATCTGTCAGCTGTAGCCACTTTACCTTGGGAAATCACATAAGTCATTTTCAGTTCTGCATTTTTCACAACGCAATGCAATGACATTTTTCAGATGTGGTGGGCAAGTTCACAGTCATGGTTATAGTTCTTTTTTATTCTGAGATAATGCAAATAATCGGAATTACGTATTAGTAGTATTGTTGAAAATAACCTTTATTGGATTTCCAAAGATAAAATGGCTACAACTGACGTGAGATGAGCAAATACATGTGCTTTTTATGTCAAATTTCCTCAGTTTTTTTACATAAAAAGTCACTAAAATCGATTAATTTTTGACAGAGTTATTCAAAAAATAAAAAGGTGCACATATTTTTTGGGACACAGTGTGTATGACACTGAAACATGTTATTATTCATGTAACACACTTGCAGTTATGCAAGACCACAGTAGATTATCTGTGTTATTTACTTTATTGTCTCCATGAATATGAAATTTATTCTGTAGATGTGTTATAGGTACATGTAAAGTTCTTTACAGTCATGTTTTGTTAAATTGATCTGTGGCCATCTGAATTTCATTTGCAGTAATGCAAATGGCCTGAGTACAGTCAGAAAATTTAGCAAAGTTAGTAGTTTGTTTTGGTTTGCCTGCCGTGTAAAGTCTGCATGTGTAATTTTTGTTGAGTGACCTATAGAACAATGAAAATCAGATGACGTAGAAGATTTTGAGCATTGACACATTTGTTCATGACATTGTAGTGTTTTACTGAGTCAATCAGCGCAGTGTCGCAGTCTGCAGGCCGGTGTGAAGAAACACATGTTGCAGCATTTGCATGTTTTGAACTTGGCATGTCGAAGGCCCAGGCAGCACAGGATGCTTCTGTAAGTTTTACTCACATGTCAAGGGTTCCATGCACAAAGGTTCTATCTCAAACAAATCCAAATTTTTGTGTTTTGCAAGTTTCACTTTTTGATTTTACCAACACGATCTGACAGTTGTATATTTATTTTTACACCATTAGAATCATCTTTGGAAGTTCTTTCCAACTCTGTATTTTTAAAAGTTGCTAATTTAAAAGAAGCTATGGCAATTCTGGCATTAATGTGTAGATAGAACCTTTGTGCATGTCAAACATGGTGCAGTGTAGGCCCCATATTTACTGATAGAACCTTATGATCTTGAGCAGCGCAAGATAGAACCATTGTGCACACAGAAGATAGGCCGATGCACAGATAGCTCCATTTTCAGAAGGCTTATAACTTTCCCTGTGTTGCGAAATTAGAAAAACTAACGTCACAGGCTCGTCGTGATCTGTCAGATGGTGTAAAAAACGAAAACCGGAAGTAGATTGAGATAGAGCCTTTGTGTATGGAACCCTTGATTTGCGTTTGTGGCTGGTTTGATGGCTTGCTGTCACCAGTAACTTCTCATGCTTTCTCTTGCGGATTTTAATTTTCATCGTAACTTTGGCTATATTGCATGTTGCTGATGTCAACGTTTTGTTAAAGAAAAGTATTTTTGTTCTTGATAATAAATGTGACCAATTCGTTTAGGGTCATTAATTCTATGTACTTGCTGTATGATGATGTAATATTAGCAGCAATAGTTTTTTTATATTTTCTTTAGTTTTTGATGTAATAGTAATAGCGTTATTTTTTGTATTTTTTGTCTTTCTGTCTATCTCTGTGTTTTATTTTTGGTGCTTTTTGTGGCCAACTTTGATGGGCTTTGGCCTATACTGGTAGCCAGCCATTGTCAGATCTGTTCATTAGCAAATAAACTTTGTTTGTTCGTTTGTTCACACCCAGCATAGCACCAGACTTAACGGTGAGACCATGGATAGTAGCTAGTTTGTTGTCCTTCCACTGCTGACATGTACAGTAATGTTTAGGCTGAGCTGACATAGTGCATGGTTGCTTTGTTGTGTTTCATTGAGAGTCCAAACATAAACGTACACATATGCAACTTACACATGTAATTTCTGTTATTCTGCTTGTGTTCTGTTTAGGAGCTGCAAGAGGCGAAGAGGTACTTCCTCCAGATTAAGGTCTGTTAATATGTCTATCTTCATGGTGAAGTAGATACCCAGTTTGATGTATGGCCATGTCGTGTATGCTTGAATAACTAAACTGCATTTATTTGTGGCAGCTGTCTCACAAATGGCTTAATATATCACGAGATGTTTTTTACTGATTGTCGTTCATTGTTGTATGTATGTGATGCTACATAAAACTGTGCTGCCGTGTCTTGCATGCGATCTGTATGCTGAGGGGGTGACACTGGAGTACATGGCTGTTGATAAGAAATGCAGATAATTTTCGGAGCCAATGGTCCATTATGTGTTGAAGGCTTTTGCAAGTGGTGGTTACAAACTGAGGGGTGGAGGGGGCAGGTCTGGTACCATGGCAGGAGGTCCCCCTGGCTACTTCTTTTGGGTTTTATTTAAGAGAAGCATTCCAGAGCCAGACCCACACAGAAAAGATATTATGCAACGAGGGTCGTTATGCACTGATATGTTATTGGAGCTGATGAACAGCAGTTACACATGATATTAAATTGAACTGATAAATAGGTCTTGTGGTGGTTGGTTAGTTTCCACCCTGTTGTAGGCGCTAGCGTAATAACTTAAATGAGCCTCTTCTATCCTTTCCCATTATTGGTCATCGCTGAACAAAAAGGCAACGAGGTCGGGAGGTTACTGTATCCACCCAAGACCTTGTCCCCAATATAGCCGGTTTTGTGTTCAAAGGGGACTTTAATCTCTCAACCAACCAACAGTGCGACCAACCAACCAACCAACTGGTTAAAACTGACTGCAGTTGAATTTTGGTGCAGCTCAACATCACATCACTGGTCTACCCAGTCAGCCATTTCTCCTTGTTTGTGGCAGTTCAGTCAGTCCGTATGTGGCGTCTTCTGTTGCATCGAGCTTATTGAGTGTGGATTGAGAGTCATCGCACTATATGTCTGCTCACATTTCCAACGCTGTTGCCGGTGCTTTCACCATGCTGCGCCAGTTGCACAGTTATATATGTCATCAGTGTCCCAGTAGCACAGTTAATACACTGCATTCTTCAGTGTGGCCATGTCACCAACTGTTCCAGAACGCATGTGTTGTAATTAGTTATACAGTTTAATGAAGTTTAATCACAATATCAAACTCAAAATGAACTAATTCTAAAATCGGTCCGACATAACTCAACATAACTGTTCTATGTTCTAGAGATGGGCCTATTTCTCAGACAGCACGGGTCATCAAGTACCATTGCTTCCTTGGCTTGTTTGCTTATCTGGCTACTTTGTGTGTCTGACATGATTTCTAGGCAGAGATGATGTTCTGCTTTTACGACTGATGTGGTTGTTCCTGTAAGTTACAAAATACAACAGTTACTGGTACTGTGCCCCATGCAAGTTGACTGAGGGCACGTCACACAGTTTGAGTGTTGTTGATTTCAGATACTTGCTATGATGAATTGAACGGAAAAGTCTTAAGCTTGTGCTTGAACGTTAGAGTCAATAAGCACAGCACAGATACAGCTCTGTTCATCATCATCATCATCATAACAGAAACTTGTAAGGTGCCCCTTACAGGGGCTCAGCGGCGCAGTACAATCCAATGTAGATAATTACACGCAAAAACGTAAAAGTAAAGCACTAAAAACTAATAAGAGGTTACGACTATAAAAGACTGAAGAAGTGTGTCTTGAGTTTCTTGCGGAAGCTGGTACGAGAGGAGATCAGTTTTATGTCAGATGGTAGTGCATTCCAGGCACGTGGCCCGGCGATGGAAAATGCTTTGTCAGTTACATGAAGCCGGGTACGTGAAACAACCAAGTTGCCGCACACACTGGACCGAAGCAGGGTGTCGTCACAGTGCCGGACAAGATCTGTTGGTAGTGATTCCACACACATGGGATTCCTACTCAACCATTGTGCCATCTTTGTCATCATTTTGGCATGGTCGGTGAAAATGGCAAGTTTTCATCTCTGCCATGGATCTGAGAAATCATATGCCATCCTCTGCTGCATAAGAGCAATAATGTTTACCAACAATGTTTTGTGGTTGTAAAGTATTTTTTCACTTTTCGTACATTAATCCTGGTGTTGTAATGATGTCGGTGATTCCATCGCTGTTCATCCCCTTCCGTCATATTAAAAGTTTTCTCTTTGCACAGGGATGGCTTCGTGGAGATCAGTTGAATTGCAGTAAGTTAGCTGTAGCTGAGTGGTTTAATTGTTGAACCAGAAAGTATGTGTGTGTGTGTGTGTGTGTGCATGTAAATAGAACCAGTACAAGAACTATCACTTTGAGAACCGTCTGAGTGTGAAAGTGAGTGCTGCTCTGAAGCGCATTGCCGAGGCTGAGAAGGCTGCGGAGGCGGGTGGCAGAGTGTGCATTGTCCAGTGATGTCACATCGTTCTCATTGTCGTCGTGATCTCTGAGGAACTTCGCTACTTGTACAGCAATGAACACCTGCCGTTTCTTCTGATGTAGGAAATTTTCTGATAGCTATGCCTTTTTTGTAGTCGACGTTTTGTTAGCAGTTGACTGTGCTTGTTATTCGCCTAACACTGACAGCCGTACAGATTGTATGCTGTGCCGTTACACCTGTGACGTGAAATACTCACCATCTATGCAGAACGATGATAGCTGTGCCAGTTGTGCATGGTTGAAGATCTATGGCAGATGGGAATGACTAACTGGATAGCATTTCAGAAAAAAGGCTGCTCTATTTTTTGCTGAAATTCAGACGTGTGCCAGTCTTTCATTGTCCTCTAACTTATTTTTATTTGCTGGCAAAATTGGCTAATTTTTATGGTATATTTTGCCTGCAGTAGTCTTTATGCTTTTTTGGGACTATGGTAGGTGAACACCTGTCATTCTAGTTTGATAAGGTTGGCAATTTTTAATGAATTTGAGACTGCTCAGTTGCTGTTTATGCTCTTTATTACAAACATTCTAGGTCACGTCTCACTATTTCAGTGTTTCAGCATTTCTTGTAGATGTGAACAATTTTTAGGTCGACTCCTCTGAGTCGACCTAATAAAGTGGGTCTCAAATGTCCATCCGCCCGTTCGTGCGTCCGTTTGTACGTCCGTCCACAAAAAGTTTAATCGATTTCAATGAAATTTTGTATGTAGGTAGAGGTCTGTTAGTGACGCATGATGGTATGCAGTATGACCCGATCCAAGGTCAAGGTCACGAGCCCTTGAAAGTCTGAAATTTGGCCATTTTCAAAGGTTATCTCCTTCTTCATTTATAATGGGGGCTGGCAAATGACCACAGATTCTTAACTTAGGGAACAATACCTAAAGCTTATCGAGGCCGGATTTTTTTATTTTTGTCCGAGTTTATGTGTCACGTGACTTCGAAGTTGGCAGTAAGTAGGAGTCGACCGTCAGTCCCGTATTGGGCTAATTTTTATTCATGTGGATGTTGACATTAGGAAAGTTTGTTGCCATTACTTAAAGCTTGATTTATACATATCTGAGCAATGCCTACTGCTATGTGTTAGTAGTAATTTGTAGTCATTTTTCATAATAGTCATTTTTTGCATTTATTTACACTGTCTGTTTACTCTTTTGCTTTACTCTATGGTGTACATAGTTTGTTAGTTTTATGCCCCGTGTGGCCTGAGGCAATCCCCTCTCCCTCCTTATCCCTTTACTTCCCCACCTTCTACTCTTTTATTATCTTTTACTTTTTCCCTTTCTTACTGACTTGTCTAATTTCTTGCTTTTCTATCCCTTCCCACTCTACCAGAATAATCCCACTCCGTTTCCAGGCCGGATGTCGTAGGAGACAGCTAAACCTGGCTTTAGTTTTTTTGTGTTTTATGTTATATGTATTTCTTAGTTAAGAATGCATGCTCTTCTTTGTCGTATTTAACTGAGTTTAGTATTGCGGTGTGATAGTTGTCCCCCCTCCTGTTGTAGGCGCTAGTGTAATAATTTAAATGAGCCTCTCGATCCATTTCCCTCCCTTTTGGGTGGCTGCTGAACAAAAAGACGGCCAGGGTTGAGGTTAATATATCGCTGGCCTTCCTTCACTGGGTAGGGATAGCTCTCCACCCCTGACCTTATGTCTCTTATACAGCCATATTTGTGCTGAAAAGGGGATGTTAAACTTCCAACTAACTAACTTGATGGTTTTACAGGAGACTGCATGCTCTGCAGCTAGCAAGGTAATGTAAGTCTAGCATTGCATTGGCCATGCATTACAGACTGACTTCAATAAGACAGGGAGATGCGAACACTGCCTACACTCCAGTAGCAGTACAGTACCGGCGCCAGAGTCTAGCAAGTAGGCGGGTGAAAGCGAGTTTTAGGGGGGTACATAGCGAGCGATACATTAGGAAAACCCTGGCCACAGCCCCACCCAGGGGGCCAATTTTTCTTGTGGGGGCGGGCCAGGCCCCCTGCCCCCCCCCCTCCGCTGGCGCTGTATCACAGCTACTGCCACAGGGTGTGCTGCTACCCAGCCTGACGTGCTGATTTTACTAAAACATCTTAATATGGGAATTCTGTGTGGCGTGAGGAGTACTGTTTTGTTTGTAGTTGTTAATGTGTAAATTTAATCAGTTAACATTCCCCAATTTGCTGTCATGTGTGCATTTATTTGTAAATTATTAAAACTATTGAGTGTTCAATGATGTAATTAATTACTTAATTGTTGAAATCCACAGCTGTTGTTGTTGGTTGTTAAGAGTTGCATACATTATTGTTTGGTGTTACCTGGTGTATAGCAGACTGAGCTGGTCTGCTTTGCTGTTGTATGTTTGTAATGTCTTCATTGCTGTATTGCGAGATTTTTGTTGGTCTCTGTTATACTTTCTGCATTTTAGTGCTAAGTAACATTTTCACGGGCAGGGAATATGCTGGTATTTAGATTACGTGGGGCAATTTTGAGGTTTTTCACCTTGCCATAGCGACACACTGCAGTGATGCGGTAGGAGTGTGGGCCCGATAACCTGTGACGTGATGAGATTTTTAAAATATAAACGTCCCTCTGGAGCGTATCCCTTTCATGATTTCTATGAAATTTTCAGGGCTTTTGAGCAGTTACGTATTTAGTTAATGATGTATATTTGGGAGATTTGCTCAAGGGATTCCAACGTTATGGGGTTCAGCCTTTGGCTACATTTCCCACAGGTTTTCAGCATCCCCTGGCGGCGAAAGTGGTGCATACCTGCTCTATCACCATGCCTAGTATGGTGGGACTCAGATTTAACAAAATAGTTGGGCGTTTTTTACTGGCAACAAGTGGTGCACAGTGCATACTGCATACGCCAGTGAATACGTCAGTGCTGAGACCTCATAGTGGTCGTATGCGCATGCCCAGGTAGAGGAGGGGTATTGGTAGGTGTGTGCTAGTGTATGCGTGAAGTGTAGGGTGAGGAGGGATATGTAGGAACCGAGCAGCTTGTCAGATATTTATAGCGTGCCCCCTGTAGATGTGGCTTACCATCTGGCTTAGCCCTGACTGGCGCTGTTACGCCAGTCAGTGGCCAGCCACGCCTTTCAGCTTCAGCCACGCCGGCGCGGCTAACAATATTGACGCTGCTATCAAGGCACAGATTTTAGAGGACACCGTCGAACCCTCTTTTTATGCTAGGCATTTATCTCCCTATTCATCATGTGCGTTGGAATTATTTGAAATAATTCTTTGGTGGAGATCTGCCTCACCCGGACCGAGCTTTGAACCATGGCTCCCGAGTCGAGTCACGCTGCACTGCACATGGCATACGAGTGCATTAACCACTGAGCTACATTGGCAGGGCTAACCCTAGAGTTCAAAATTTGGTTTTGAAAATCTTCATATTTCTGTGGTTTTTCGCCCTGCAGAGGTGACGATATGTACACATCGAACTGACATTTGGTGTGGAAGAACCGACCTTCCAAGCCATACGACATCTGTTAAACTCTGTGTAAGTATGTATTATTTTGCATTTAACAGTATAGATTGAAACTAACAATAGCTGTGTATTTTTGTCATTTAAACAAAGGTTTCTATAGGTGAACTTGTATTTTAAAATCACCCGTTCGTTTTTTGGTTACTGTTCTTATTTGCGTACATTCTGTTAACGGAGTGCAATATGTGCAATATGGTTATGTATGCAGACTTGCAGCTGCTGTGCGCACTTTTTGGTGTACTTTACTCAACACTCGAGTGTATAACGTTTTTTTTGTAAAAAAAGATTATGGCTGCTCCAAGATGTGAAACAACTTGTAATGCGTAATTGACATTCTTGGTGATTTTGTTGTTTGATGTGTACATTGGCAGTAACAGTAGTTAGGCTAACTACCTCCCATCTTACCAATGTAAGGATCAAATAATATGCAATACTCACTTGTTCAACTCATTCTTATCTTAATGATCAACGACACCCTCCAGAATGTACTAATGATAAGTAACAAATTACTTACTATAAAACGTAACCGACAGACTGTCCACCGTCATTCATTCTCAACATAAATATTATTTTCCCACCAAGATAAATGAACTATTGAAATACAGAACTTGCAAAAATATTAGAGTTCATCAATTTGTACATTTGTGTGAAAAATTTAGGTTGGCCACCAGTCCCGGAATGCCCGGGACTGTCCCAGAATGGTGAGCTGTGTCCCACTTCCTGGGCAGGATCATTCCAGGACAATTAGTGTCCCGGAGTGGCATTCATATACTGGTCATCGTTGTTACAATCAACAAAATTATGTTCAAACGCCATACTTTCGTTCAGTTTGAATGGCATATAATTAGCAATTACGTTCTTTACTCCAATATTTGTGATGAGTGAATCGAATGAATACTTGAATTCACGCATATTCATTAATTGTTAGCAGCTGCCATCCCTACTCGCATCATTTCTGCCATGAGGCCCTGTGTCACTACTTATTTCAGTTGGGTTGGTCGTAGGGTGTCCCAGAATGGCAGGAAGCAAAGGTGGTCATCCTAGATAAACTATAAGCTTAAATGTGCGATTAAACTATTGTGTTGAAAGAAATATTATATCCCAGTTAACCAAGCTAGAAGTAGTAGTATTAGTAGCAGTAGTAACAATTACTTAGTGATGCCTGTGCAATATTTATGTAATCTACTTAGTGATTTCAGCTCTGGTAAGTTTCCTTACAGAAATTACCCAAATATATTGCCGGCTTCATTGTCACTGTCATCATAAGCTGTATAATTTAAATTAATTTGCAGCAAATGTGTTCGATTAATATTCCACCAACAAGCAGTTGGATATGATTGGAAACAGGTGATTGGAATGCAATAAGACATAAATTTGAATCAAAATTGTTAATCCATTAAAATTTCTAATGATTAGTTAATGTCAAATATATCACCGCTGAAAAATGTATGTATTTTTCATTGAGCAGTTAAAAATGGAATAACACATACCGACGAAAGTATTTGATATTGTATTTATATTCGAGGCAATACGAAGACAAATTTTAATCTTCTTACTGCATTCAAATGATCTGTTTCCAGTCATATCCCAAAATGACAGACAACTAGTTGTTGGTGGAATATTAATCGAACACATTTGCTTCAAATTAATTTAAATTATACAGCTTATGTTGACAGTAGTCATGATTTGCATATCATTGTTCAATGCGTTAATGACATGTCACTTGTAGCACGACCACAACACCACATGTCCCACAGTGTACTAGTGGTATAGAAGATAGCTAGTACTACTGCTGTGCCTGGCTTTGTTCCTACACGATGCCGTCCACCAGTGGCGTCAGAAGCAATTCATATGTGAGGGGTCCAAATTTTTGGTTGTCCCCTCTTTATACGATGGTCCCTATAAATCTCTGCAGAGGCAGGTTTGTTAGCATAATATTACTAATGTAAGTATCAGTATCTGAAAATGAAATTGTATGTTACAATGTTGCCAATGCAGTAACTAATGCAAAAATGAGGGGACAGGCCCCATCATTTTGACGAAAATGAGGGGCCTAAGCTCCCCCCTGTTCCGACGCCTCAGACTGCCGTCCACATGTACAGTTCTGCTTTCAGCCTATTGTATGTTGATCACTTAGTTTTTGAAAATTCGTATACATAGTATATGCACAGTATTACGCTTGTGCAGTCTTCCTGGACACACTGACTTCCACTGAAGTATCGGAGCACTTGCACTCGCTGCATGTAATATGCTGCTGTCGTGACCGAGTACGTACATTTGACTCGAGGTTTACTGTTGCCACTGTAACAGCACAATAGGCCTACCATACGACATTGTACACTGTTAGTGACTGTATTGTCAGTATGTGAATCACTGTGGTTAGTCTACAGTTTTGTTGTAACCGTCATGTATCACTGACATAGCATAATAAATCTACTTTACTTGCTGATATGATGAGCATGCACACTAATGCTGCGATAGCATGCTGGCAAAGCAGCCAGAAAGCTTGCATGTAGCACATTCCAAACCACACATAACGTCATTTATAATAATAATAATAATAATAGTACACACATTTATACATAAGGTTGTAACTTCAGAGGCTGACAGTCATTTCACACCAAAATCCATCTAATAATAAATTAGCCCCGTGTGGGAATGACGGTCACTCTTCACAACTGACGTTTCTGCCAAGTTCAAAGTCATGTGACACAAAAACTAGGCCAAATATCAAAAATCCGGCCCGATCAAATTTAGATATTGTGCCCTAGTTTAAGAATCTGTGGTCAGTTGCCAGCTCCCAAATGTGTTGTAAATGGCAGAAGGGCTCGTGACCTTAACCTTGGATCGGGTCATACTGCATACTGTAGTGCATCACCCATCGACCTCTACCTACATGCCAAATTTCATTTAAATCGAAGAAACATTTAGCGGATGGACGTACGGATGGAGGGACATTTGAAACCCACTTTATTAGGTTGACTCAGAAGAGTCGACCTAATAATTCTCGTCTGTTGCGTGAATATCAGCAGAATGCACTTGGAGAGCTCAGACCTGTGTAAAGATGGAAAATAAATTTCTGTATTCTGAAGAAATTATCAATCTACATTAGGGCTGTGGAGTGATTAATTTTTTAATTGTGTTAATCGCATGATTAATTATTTTAAATTGAGCATTAATCGCGATTTTAACGCACATTTCCTTTCTGATGTGTTACAGGTGTAGAGGGTCATCAGATTAAAATAAATGACGTCTCTGCATAGAAATTAAATAGCATTTGCAGAAAATATCATCGTAGAATAGTAAAATCAAACGAAACCAGAACCGGAAAGTAAGTGCTTGTTCATTAATGGAGTAAAGTTCCATTATCTTGAGCTTTGTATTGAATTTTTTCACTGATCAGCAAATGGAACTGTTTGACCCACTACAGTACGATTTACTAATATTTATATGAAAATCATCAAGTTGAGTCTCTTCAGCAAAGATCATCTTCATTGGAGCAAACAAGGCTTGCACAATTCTGTTTGTTCATATTAATAATTCTATAATTGGCAAATGCATACAGAACAATAATTAACAGATACAGACTGATAGTGATGAAAAGCAGATTTTTAAAAATTCAATTTAAAGTAGAATGACAAAAATAATTTTTAAAATTATTACTAAAAGTGGTAAGTAGTGAATACATCGGACAGCATGTCATTTATGTAGCTGCCAACCAGCCATACAGTTTCTAAAAGTGATCTGTACTGTAAGACTGTCTAAAATTTCTGAATGTCCAAAACAGCACTGTAAATTGGTGTGTTGGTTAGGATTTAACATACAATAAACATACGATGCACCAGTCGACATTGACGGGAGCAGAAACTGTCACAAATGATGCTCTACGTCTTTCAACATAACTTTATACACATGAACAAAAAGGTTCATAATAACTACCATAGTGTGCTAAAACCAAACAAATGCATAACAGTTCGACTTGAAAATGTTACTTTACATGAGAACAGTCTTGTGGCTTCCACAAATAATACATTTGTGTCGCTTCATTATCCTCGGAAGCATTCATGACACAACACATTCGTAACTAATCACCCACAAAGTGTTTGTAGGGAATTGACAACACCTAGGTGTTGTCAACATGTGTGCCTGAATTTTCTTTTGAAGTATTCCAGTCACAGTAATGGCTTCCCTGTTGTTCTAGTTCCCTGCAGTGCTTTCACACTGCTGGTTGGGTGAAAGAACGGTCATCTGGTCCGTAAAAACCTCTGTGCCAATCATCACCATAGGCTCTGTTTCAGAACAGTAAAGTAAAAGTAAGTAAACAGTGTATAGCGGTTAGCGTCAACTTAGCTTTCACCATTACGGGAAACTCACATGCCATATGGGATCACACATTGGTACTTACCACCCGACAGAGGTGTGAATCCTGCCTTTGCCCCCAGCCGAAGCAGGTACGCGATTTGGCGACCCCTGGAGGGATGCAAGGCTGAGTTGACCTATGTTATGTGACGGCAGACAGGCTGGGAATTGAACCCGCGATCTGTCAATCGCAAGTCCACTGACGTAGCGCAGCGCCACCATGCAACAAGTGGAGGAACACAACCTAGGGAGGGGCAATTGGTTGACTCAGGAAGACCTGGAAACCGGCCAATAAAACTGCGTTTGTATGTCACATACTAGGCACCGCCAAATTTATTGAGTTAAGGTTTGACGTCCCACTTGGAGATCAGCTGTATTGAGAAAATTTAGAAAAATGGCTAGAAGGTAATGAGTAACACAAGAAGAGATGGCAGCATAGAACATACACACAGTAATGACACAGCAGCATCAGCTAAAACACGAGAACATCACACGACTTCATCCGACACATGGATAATTGTAGCCAACAGCTTCCACAGTGGCTGTTAAGGCCATCATTAAACTATAGGATCTGACTGTAATCAGCTTTATATACACTGTGAGTCCAAAAAACCCAGTACACTTCAGTTTTGATCATAACCTTGGAAACTGTAGACCAATTATTAAAATTATTTTACTGCCAGATTCCCAAGGAAACTCTCTATGTAACTGTTACAGGGTCTTCCATCTCACCTTAACTACGTTGCAACACTACCTTGCAAAATTAAAAAATGTGAAAAAAACTGCTTAACTTTTACTCATACCATCAAAATTATTTGTTTTTACTTGAAATTTAACCAAACTAAACAACATATAGATGACAAATGCTACAAAAAAATCACACTGATGATTTACTTAATGTTTGTGCAATATATGAAGCACAGAATGCAGATAACGCAAGAACTTTGGGAAATGGTTTGATGACAAACTACATGAAGTTCTTTTTATGCAACAAATGATTTCACCAATGACAGAAGGTGACAGTAGTGTTTGTAATTAATACTTACTGCAGTCCACCTACTTGATAAATAGTCCGAAAGTTAAAACAAGTGCTGAAAACGTCCATCTCGGATACAAACACAAGCTCACAGACATTTACGCCATTTGCCTGCGCAAGCTTCATCAATGGCTGTCTGCGGCAGGACAAGTACAATTTAAACATCCACTGCTTCAGTTCGCTGACATCACGGATCCTCTTCTAAGCACTGCTGCATTGTTTTCAAGATTTTATAGTCATAGGATTCAGATGTGAGCTGTTAAGATGGCGTTGTATCTTGCAAGATTAATTCTGAGGTCTCACATGCAACATGCCATTGAAATTGGCAGCAATTGTAAACAACAAATATATTCACGACAAGTGGCTGTGGAACTTGCAAACACAAAATAAACTCTACCAAATTTATCCAACTATACCTTCTTACTCCACTCTATCTAGTTCATATCAATGAAAAGACCAAATCATATATAACCAATTACACATTGGACATACTTGTTTAACACATTCTTATCTTATTGAACACACTGATCCTCCAAAATGTACATACTGTAAATAACTTCTCTCTGTCAAACACATACTGACAGAATGTACTTCATATGATCAAGCACGACATCAATACTATTCCTTTACTGACATTAAAAACATCTTCAATCATACACCCAGTCAAAACATACTACATTTTATTTAAAAAATTAAACTCCAACCAACCTACCAGCAATTGTAAGTTTCACAAGGCAGCGTAGAAACATAAAACATAGAAACATGAAGAATATTTACAATATGTGTATACCAAATTAGCACAGGAATCTGAGAGTGAAAGAATTCTGTAAATCAGTCTACATTAGTCAAGTGAATTGGTTTTTTTGACTAACATGTGTATATCACCATCATGTAACCACGTCACGATTATTTAGTCATCTAAAACCACAAGTGAAGCTAACAAACACAAATGGTGTAGAGTAATGGCCAATCAACGGTGTGCACCAATCGTTCACTTTTTGGAAGATTTTTGTCGCTTACTGTGACGTAGTCTGGACTCGTCATCTGACAAGGCAGCCGATTCTTGAACGACTGTCGATGCAGACTTGCTATTTCTGTGTCCAGAGTTGCTACTTCGGCCGACATTCACTTCGGAACTACTGCGCTCATTTTGGGCCGATTCTGTACTCATTGGGCGTCTAGCACGAGTTGATAAGCCACGAGAGTTCACTTTGACTGCACCGGCACCATGATCTCTGTCCTGCTGAGGCACTTCATTGTTGTCTTCATCATCATCAGTCTTCAGTTACACATACAATCAGTGTTAATTTTGTTACGATTTTTCACGTACAGTTTAAATTCTAGTTACAGTTATAGTTAACTAAATACTGGTTTTTACTGCGCGATGCTATGCTAGCGCAGTATATGCTGTCATCAAGTGTCCGTCTGTCCATCCGTCCATCTGTCACACGCCGGTATTGTATCGAAACGGTTAAATGCAGAATCATGCAAACGCCATATAATTGCCCAGGGACTCTTGTTTTCTGACGTCAAAAAATCTAGGCGAAATTCCAACGGGGTCACCCCAATGGTGGCGTCAGACAGAGGTCGGGTAAGTTCAAATGGCGATTTTCGACCAATATCTTGATATATCTCCGAGACGGTGCAAGATAGGGACATAGTAACTATGGAATGCTAATAGGAACTCGTACGTGCTCTATCGATTGGTGCTATTTCCAGTGACCTTTAGTAATCCTAATTACACCAAATCCAAACCACCCATTTTCGACATTTTGATTCATCTTTTATATCTTCATAGTGGAGTTAGAGACTTCAGATTTGGTAGGTAGGTTGACGGTAGCAAGTGCTAGCACATGGATGGCAAACCAAACCAGCCCTGAAAGGGGCGTGGTTAGGTCACGTGAACTATTTACATTTTGGTGGGCACCAACCATATCTCTGGAACTGTTGATTGTCTCAGACGCTGTCAACTTAGTTCGCCAATGAGTGTCATAAACTTCTGATGGTCATCGGACAACTGTTCATCATATCCACCATCGAGATCTGTATTCAGCAGCTAGGCCAAGTAGTAGAAATGGTTTGATTACCATACGATCTGATACAAAATATTTAGCATGCGCTGAGCCTCTGCATCACGCGGGTCTGTCAGCGGCAGTGGAGACTCTTGTTAGTTGTAGTTATTTGATTTTTTCCCGCGCAGCGCTAGCTATGCGTGGGTATTAGCCGTCGTTGTGTGTCTGTCTGTCTGTCACACGCCAGTATTGTATCAAAACGGCTAAACGTTTGATCACGCAAACAACGCCGCGTGATAGCCCATGGACTCTAGTTTTCTGACGATAAGAGTCGTTAGTGGACGGCGCCCCCTCTCCCCTGAAATTTGCACTCAAAGTGACCCACCCCCTTCCAAACACCACAATTTCCACCAATATACCAATATCCTCTCATAGTGCCACAACCGTGAAAGCTGGGGAAAATTGTTCCATTAGCACGACCATGCGCTTTCCAACGAGCCATAGATGAACCGTGTATGTTACCCCTAAGTCCCCCAAAGGGTGGCACAAAACGCGATTTTGCTGTTTTTGCCAGTAAAATTCAACTTCTGTCGAAAAAAGTATGCTACAAAGTGTATTTGTGTGAAAAATTCCAGCGGCAAAGTTGTAGCTACATCACTCCTCTACCTGCTAGTCCATAGAAGGATTGCGGGCGATGTCCTCATCTACCTAAAATTTGCGCCCAAAGTGACCCACCCCTTCAGAAAACGCCGATTTTGACAGATTTCGCTTAATAGTGCCGCAGCCATGAGAGCTAGCGAGAAAAGTTCAATTATCGTTAATAGAAAGTCGACACTGCGCTTTCTATCAAGCCATAGATGAACCCTGTGCGTTACCCCTAAGTTCCCCAAAGGGTGGCTCAAAACGAGAATTTTTACATTATGCACTGCCTTTCATATCTTCGTTACAGGCTAGGAGGATAGAATATATAACTGGAGTGACGAAGTGGCCATACGCTATTGGCTGGTGCTGATGGCGCAGCACGGTCGTACGGTAGCGGCCATTTTTCGTAAGCACACGTAGAAGCGGCAAGAATATATAGCAATGAAGAACAGGAATAGCAATAACAATAAA
>Ga0209780_1000519_pt1 | contig 20814 bp, 12 predicted proteins | sample WorMetexBAHAMAS2_FD_187384 | JGI IMG/M metagenome (GOLD analysis project Ga0209780, IMG submission 187384) | Marine gutless worms symbiont microbial communities from Max Planck institute for Marine Microbiology, Germany - Inanidrilus exumae... | ecosystem: Host-associated > Annelida > Digestive...
GACGTAGAGCGATCGTCAACGGTGTTAATGCATTAATCCATTAATCTCACGCTCGACCTGTAGCTGACGGGTGACCACATATGTGGGTAAGCCATCCACTGTAGGTCAGCCAACTAGGCCAACTCAGCCTTTCATTCTTTCGGGGTAGATAAATCGAGTAGTGAGCAACTTTATCAGATGTGTGCTGGTCGCGCCATCACCAACACTAACAACAGCTGTCGATCAACGATGTAATAATAGCCTTTACGTACCAGCAAAGTCGTGGCTTTTCTTTCACCGTTTGGAAAACCTGTTTTGTGTTTGATACATGCCTATAAGCTGGCACTGCTTGAAATCCATTCAGCAAAACCTTTTGATTAACCCTTAGTGAGCACATAAGTCGCCACGGCAAGGTGTCGTGCAAAGCAGTCTGGTTCTCATAACATGTAGTACAAGTACAGCGATTTGGATTTGATCTTCACACTGCATGGCAGAAAGCAGTGAATAAGATTGGTGGTCGATGTACCGTCAGCACAGCAACGATCCAATGCTCAGTTCACAATTATAATATATTGACGACGACAACGACGATGATGTCATGATGATGATGGTGGTGATAACGCTGATTATAGTGGTGATGATGGGGCTACAAGCGCTTATAGTCTCTTCATCGCTGTACAAAATGCGACGGCCCGTCCACGAGCTTCAAGTTACCCGACATGGCGTCATATCATCACCGCATAGAAAGTGGTTGAAGTGCATAATGTAGACGACAATATTGCCATATCATAACGTACAGCAACTGACGACAGAGAAGGAGAAAATGCCGTACAGACAGACGTGGGGATGTCGGTTGCTGCTGCTGATGGTGGTCACGTGAAGCCAGGCGAGTTCAATTGAGCGTGTTCTGAGTGACACGCAGTGATGCATTGAGGCGTGTTATTGAGCATGATCTGACGCAGATTGATCAACGAACCTCTTGCGCACCGACCACCGCCGCGCTATGCTAGCGCGGTATATATGCTGTCGTCGTGTGTCTGTCCGTCTGTCTGTCCGTCACAAGCCGGCACTGCATCAAAACGGCTAAACGTGGATCACGCAAACAATGCCATACGATAGCGCAGGGACTCTAGTTATTTGATGCCAAAACTTTCGGCGAAATTCCAACAGGGTCACCCATACGGGGCGCCAAATGGAGGTGGGGTAGGTTCAAATTGGCGATTTTCGACCAACATCTCGCTATATCTCAGAAACGGTGCAAGATAGGGACATAGTTACTATGGAACAGTAATAGAAATTCGTATACACTCTATCGAATGGTGCCATTTCCAGTGACCTTGAGTGACCCTAACTACCCCAAACCAGTGGTCGAACTAAGAGAACGACAGCGAGGCGCCGAAAGCGCAGAGACTTCGACGCCGTGTATTACATGCGGTCCACAACTGCAGTGGGGGAATACCCCGTCCGCCCGGTAATTCGAACACTGCCCCAAACCACCTCATTTTCGACATTTTGTATCGCCTTTCGTTTGGTAGATAGGTTGATCGTATAATAGGCGTAGCAAGTTTTAGCCAATAGATGGCAAACTATCCCTGAAAGGGGCGTGGTTAGGTCACGTGAACCATTTAAGTTTTGGTGAGCACCAACCATATCTCCGGAATGGCTGAAGCTAGAGTTGTTACTTTTTGCTTGCATGTAGGCCCAAAATAAAGATGAAAAATCACTCTTAAAAGTGGCGTGGTCAGGGATGCGTTACCCACTTTAAATTTCGACGCCCCAGTGATATCTCCGGAACGGCTGAAGCTAGAATCGTCAAATTTTGCATGCAGGTAACTGTATCAAATCCTAGTCTACAGTAACAAACCATCCCTAAAAGGGGCGTGGCCAGAGTCACGTGACCCGTTTTTTAGATTTTGCCCCAATCATATCTTTGTAATTGGTGAAGCTACGCATTTCAAATTTCATGTTCGTGTACTGATTGATACTGTGGACTACGAGTGCATGCATGATATAATATTTCCAAAAGGGGTGCGTTTAGAGTCACTTGACCTCTTTAAATTTTGGGAAATAAGTGATAATATTTCGGAAACGGTACAAGATAGAGACATAGTTGCAATGGCAGGCTAATAGGAAATCTTATGTGGCCTATTGAATGGCACCATTGTCAACGCCCTTGAATGACCTTGAAGGTTACTTTTGCTGTTTGAAACCTTTGTAACTCCTATAGCTCGTGAAACATAGCATGAATTTAATAATCTGTATGTTTCTACCTATACGGTGAATAAAGATGTATATAACATAGCGCGTCGCGCAGTCCCTGTGCTGTAGCTGCGCTTTTTGTGGTTGCTGAATTATAATTTTTATAATTTGCATAATTTATGCACTGCATTATAATCTCTGTATGTAACTATACTTTATTGTGAGAAATTCGAGACAAATCGTAACAGCGGTATGCGAAACTAATGCCTACTATACTCGGTGACGACTAGGCCTATTCACAGAGAACTCCAGCTTTAGAAAAGATGAGTGGCGTAAAATCACATTAGTTAACACATGCTGCATGCGATCTCGGCGGGATAACAAGCGGTTGTGCAGACAATGATGGTGCTTACGAATTGATTTCTTCGCCTGACTCTCAATTCCCTGCCGATTGGTGAGGGCTTTGATTCGTGCTGCAGCGCCCTCTTGCGACTCAGCGACTCATCAACGTCTGCATCTGTTGCACCGTGCAACAGCTCGTGCACCTGCGAGTCGACTCGACAGACTGCTCCACTTCGTCAGGCGTCGAGTCAGTGTCAGCTTAACTGAACACCGCGCGTAAAATACAACGTAGGCCTAGGCTACTAGTGCATCGTTAAGGATGGTTCACACTGAGTGCGGTGCGCATATGTAACGTCCATATGTTGAACATTGTTGCATCTGAATTCTGTAATCATACATTGCACAAAAGTTAAGTAAATCGTTACCGTTACATACATACATATATACACACATGCAATAAAATTTGTAAAGTGCTACCATACGCTGAGAGTAAGAGTGTGGTCTTCAGCTGGGATTTGAAGAAGGCAGAAGAATCAATGGAGCGGAGGTCGGGTTTGGAAACAAATGGAACTGACACAGAGAAGGCTCGTGATGCAAAGTTGAAATTAACTGCTGGTTTGAAAAACTGATGAACGGAAGAGGAACTACTCTGCCTGGTAGGATGATGATTGATGACTGGAGAGAATATCTTGGAGATACGAAGGCATCAATGAATGTTAGGCTTTACAGCCAAGTATAGCCCCATCTTGAACTGGATTCTCTCTGTGATAGGCAGCCACTGGAGAGAGCGTGTGACTACATAGTACAATATAGTGTTTTGGCGAATCTAGGAAAAAACGTCCACGGAAATAACGTCCACGGAAAAAAAGTCCACGGAAAAATGGTCCACCCAAAAATCAAGAAAACGGAAAAAAGTCCACCGTAAGTAGGAAAAATCGTCCACTGTATGAACTCCGTCAGAAACGTTTTGCTATCTAAACGACTGACATGCTGTAAGGTTGTAGCCTATAAAATGGAATAGAATATAATATAATAGCAAGCACTATAAAGACCAGACACAAATGTTTATTCTCTTCAGAAGCACTGACGCTACGCCCATTAAACTGACTTCCTAATGTCTACTATAACTATAAGCGTTAATGATAATCTATGCAGTGCACCCACTCATCTATGCACCTACGCCCATCAAGCCGAGTTATCGGAGTTTGTTCTGCCTAAACAGTCGCTGTACTGGCTGAATAATTGCGCAGATGGTATTAATATGGTCATAAACTATCAAAAGTAGATTTGGAAACCGAGGTAAGCCTAACAATTGTTTTACGACGACATCGTGCACGAATTCGGCGAAATACTGCAAAATAAGGGCCATAACCAAATTCAGTAAAATTTAACAATTCATAATGTAACAATTTACGTGTTACACTCGTCTGAACTTCTTCGATGTCTGTTATCCAATCCAATGTGATGTTACGGGCGCAGAAACTCCTCTGTGCCCGCATCTCAAATAATAAGTTATAACATACAGCACAAACAGGTAGACCTCCGGTTCCTTTTAGATCTGATTTGTAGTCATAAGCAACATCTTGATTAGTCCAGTATTTATCAAGACGATTCTTAAATGCATTAAGAGAGTCAGCCTCCACAACATAATCTGGTAAACTCAAACAGTCTTATGTTCGGATGTTGTGGACCTATTTTCCTACTTTCGTGGCCATTTTTCCCAACACGCTCCAAGTGGACCTTATTTCCTAGTGGACGTTATTCCTAGTGTACGTTATTTCCGTGGACGTTATTTCCATTTGTGGACTTTTTTTCCGTGGACCTATTTTCCGTGGACCTTTTTTCTGAACACCGTTTTGGCGTATATCATCTGAGTTTGGTTAAGTTTCGCGCGTTTCTCGCGGAAGTAGACAGCAGTATATGCAAGTCGATGAGTACGGTACATCGAGCACAGCGGACACGTGAGGAATCACCGTCTGTCACTCATACCAACGCACGTGCCAGGAACCGAAGTCGGTCGGCCAGTTACTGCTGCGGTGCATACGCAGCGACGCGTGCTATAATGCAATCTGCAACGACGGACATGTGAGACTCGCAGACGTGCGGCATGTGACAGACAGACAGACAGACAGACAGACAGACTGTGGCGATGATGAATGTTCACGTATTGCTGCGTCGTCGCCGACACATAACGCGTGTAACTAGTACGATACTGTACACCACCCACAACGACGACACACGTCCACTACTACATACACGACCGTACGACATGTACGTACGTGATTGGTCGTCGTGTAGAACGTTTATGCTGTCTGTCTTTGATAGTCACATAGACTATACGTGCTCGTTATCTGCATAGTGTTAACGAACGGCTGAATCGAGAGTCGCCAAATTATGTGCAGATAGAATATATCGTGTGCTCCTTGGGAGGACAGCCCCCCAATGGGCGTGGTCAGGGTCACGTGACCCTTTTTTAAATTTTTCCCCAATCATATCTTTCGAATTGGGGAAGCTAGGCACTTTAAATTTCATGCGCTGGTTACTAGTGCATGCACGATATATTAACTTCAAACGGGATGTGTTTAAAGTCACGCGACCTCTTTAAATTTTGGAAAATAATTAGTACTATCTCGGAAACGCGGCATGGATAGAAACTTGCAATAAAAGACTAACATTCTATCGAATGGCATTAGTGTCAATGCTTTTGAATGACCTTGAAGGTCACTTTTGCTGTATGAAACCTTTCTGACGCCCGTACTTCGTGAAACAGCTCATAGCGCGTCACGCCGTATACCTCTGCGATAGCGGAGCTTTTATAGTATGTTATATATACGACTCGTCAAGTTGTGTCGGAATCAGAATGCTACTGACATATAAGATATAATTACCACAGACGGTGATGCATGCTTCCGCGATATTATACCGTGTACCCATTTTTCTAAGACTGATTTCTTATTACTTTTCTTCAATCGCCTTTTAACGTAACGTAATTTAAGACGCGCGTAAATGAATGCATAAGTATATTATTTGTTACAAAATTACAAAAATGCAGGAACTTTATTACATACGTTACAGAGGTGTGACCTTTTTGGGCGTCTTGTAGGCCTGTACTGTGTAAATGTCTTGCTAAAACACGAGAACAATATTAGTACGTTATAGACAGAACAACTATAATTCTGTATTTTACGAACAAAATTTCGCTATAATTTTGCCACTGTTCATAGTATTTCGGGAATCGCTGCGGCGGCTGCTTCAGCGCGCTAATCAGAAATTTAATAGACGTCGATGCGATGAGAAGCTCAGTTGCGGCGGCCAATGAGAGGCGAGCGAGAAATGACGTCATAATTGAGAGATGACGTGACGTAATAAAGATTGCTTGTGCGCACGCGCAGTCGACCGGAAGTTAACAATTAATCTCTGCGGCGCATGCGCGTGCCGCCGCGAGCAGTTGCGCACTCGTTTTGCCGTAGGCTGCATCGTAATCAAGCAACAAATGAACATGCTGCGACCCAGTAGATACGTAGCAGACACAGCTAATAACGACAATCAACAAAATAATTGGCGTTTCTAGAAATTTATTGTTACAAATACGAATATGTTTTACGTACTGCTGTTAAATTAGAATGATTGAGAAGAATCATTTTAGCGGGTTAAGTTTTTGTCATAATCAGCTGTCGCGACGACGTCTCATTTCAAAGAAAAATGTTATTAATACGATTTCGTTGAAGTCGATCGTAATGAAATGAAAATAGGGTTAGGGCGATAGTGACAATCGGACTATCGCTTTGGCCGATTGTTGCACTATAGAATGACTGTCGGTCCCGATAGTTTTTCACCGACTGTTGTACCGATAGTACTATGAACTGTTATGGAGATATGAACCGACATTCTGAAGTAGTTTCGACGGCTATGCTTCTATTTTCTGAATTATTGCATTGCTATAGCATGCTAGCCTAAATATAACCAACTTCTAATTTAAGCAGATCATTTAATGAGTTATTTTTTACTAATAAGAAAATTAATTTTCGTTATAGTCCGATGCGACGGCGATCCGATACTGTTAAAGCAAATCTTTGTCAGGCAGAGCAGCGCGATCTCAAAACTATCGCTCCGCTATCGCATCGGCCGATAGTTTTGACCGATACTATCGACTACCGGACTATCAGTTTTTGCACTATTGTCCTAACCCTAAATGAAAGGATAACGGACAGTTGCCCCTGGAAAATTTCCCCTCTGACATTCCTGCCTGACCCTACCCTGCTCGGTTAGAGTTAGGAGTGGGGTTAGTATGGTTAGGATAGGGTCAGTAGGGTTAGGGTTAGTATGGTTAGTATTAGGGTTAGGGTTAGGGTTAGGGTTAGGTTGGTTTGGGTTAGGTGGGGGAATGTCCGGGAGAGGAAATATCCAGGGTAATGTCGGACACTCGAATGAAATGCAATGAATGAATGAACGAATTATTAGAGTTAAACGACAATGGACGGACAGTTTACGGTCATGTGGAAAACACTGAGACGACCAGTAAAGAGAATGCCGAAGCAGACTGTTGCACATACGAACAGTGACAACCGGAAACAACCGAATGAGCCTCGTAAAACGTATTTTTCTGAAGGTTCGTAGCGACAGGACCTGGCGCTTGATACATTTGAACGGCGACATTTGTTGAGTGTCGTACACGACATCGTGTTAGTATATCGTGTACCATTCTGCCGTGATTCAGCTGGCTATCCGTTAACATTTCTTGACGTATCGTGTCGTATGTGTGACTACGTCTTCATCCGATGATAACGACACTGCGTTGCACGACTGAGCAGCGCTAAGCCCGTCCACACCAGAAACAATGTCGAAGCAACATTTAATTTTGTCGAATGCTACAAGGTCGAATGTTGCCTCGACAAAGTCGAACGTTGCTTTGACAAAAACTGGCAAAGTTGCCAGTTGCTTCGACAATGTTGCTTCAGCATCGTTGCTGGTGTGAACCGGGCTTTAGAACTGAATCATTGAACGTGAATTTATATCGCTCCTTGTAGATCGCAACAGCGGACGGAGGCGTTTTAGCGGCGGCTGGTCGTTTAAAAACAGAGTTCATTCATGAACTAGTGGTGTGTTGATATTTCTCGTCTGTATCTTGGCGGCTCAGTGGCAATTCCGTCAACCGCCACTGCTCATTGCGCATCACCCTGTGTCTGTCGTTGAGCCGTTGAATTCATTCCGAAACGTGCATGTTTCAATATCAGACAATTATGTCCGCATGTGACGTGCGACGGACGTGGGCGTGTCAGTTGGGTCACGTGATGATGACCTGTGATGACGTCACGAGGTGGACGTTGCAGATGATTGGCTGGAGGAGTGTCTCGACAACGTCAACGTGCCTGGAGCTCTACACGTCATCATGACGTCACCTGGAGGTCATCACAAGACGGCGCAGTCTCAGCAGCTGGCCTGTCGCAAAGGTCAGTAGTGGCTGGTGATGGAAATGAGTGCAGTGCCGGTCAACTTACGATCACCGGATTATGTGACGTCTTGGGTGACGGTATAACTGACAGTGTGGGATTTCTTTTTTCTGTTGGTGGACGGGTGAGAGCTCAAGGACGGATCGCTAATACGATCTGTTAGTACTCTGCAGTGAGCTAAACTGGGAGAGTGGATCAGGGGCTCAGAGTAAGGCCAAATGTTCAGGAGGACGTAGGCGGGGGCTCAGTCCAGTCTAGACCTGTCTCACTGCTATTATGGTGTCTTTAGGACCAGTCGTCAATGTATAGGAACGTAGTTCCCTGGCTTCAGAAGTTCCAGCGACCATTCAGGACCTCACGCCGGCGAATTTCTGGGGACGCGCATTTTGGCGCGTACCCGCTGTAATTTTGCAGGTTTTTTTGCTTTTTAGTTCTTTCGTTGATTTTCGGTATTTAACATTCTTGATGTCTTTAAACTTTCGATTTTGCGGAGACTTGGCACGTCTACAGGATGCTGTCAACTGATACAGTCGCCCTGGCCGGGCCGTTGGTTTATAATACTGAAACGTGAAACCGAGGATGAGAGAAATCTCCCGAAGTGCGTAAGTAGCGATTACGGCAGTCGTTTGTGAGCGTGACGCTGCCGACTATCTGTTATACGTCGTGTCCTTGTAATTGCTAATCTAGCGCGGCAATTTGCGGCCGCGGCAGCACGACTCAGCGTGCCGTCACGTCGTCCCGCCTCTCAGCCACATTCCGAGCCTCGTTTCCGGTTTGATTGATGGCGCCGATATTGCTGCCGCCGCCGTCGGAAATCGAACAGAAAGACATCAGCGGCGACTCGACTCATGCCTATTTCATGAAAGGATGCGGGCGGCGCACGTCACAGTAACACGGTGTGAGAGGCCCGTTGTCCACGCCAGACGAGCGCGGTCTGTACGTGTCAATTGTCTGTCGGTCCGTCTATCTGCCTAATGCTATTGACGCTCGGGCCACGCCGTGCATCCTGGCTACGTGAAAAATGGCGCTGCATTGTGGTTATTGTCGCACTGTGATAATACGACGTTTTACAGTCGACTTTGTTCGGTTTCATCACGCTGTTGCTGCTGCCGCTGCCAGTGATGGACGGATAAAAGATGAACAGGAAATAGACGTAGCTATTCGCGCGCTGGGTTTCGTTCAACGACTGCACAAAAACCGTAGAGAAGAGAACTGTATGATTAAACCGCGTTCTGCTCTGTGATCGAAATGTTCCGTGTTCCGTACACCCAACTCTGTCAGTTAATACGGGAAACGGACAGTTCCCCTGGACAGTTCCCCCTCGAACATTCTTCCCTACCCTGCTCGGTTAGGGTTAGAGTTGAGGTTAGGTTTGTGATTTTGGTTAGGGGAGAAATGTCCGGGAGGGGAAATGTCCAAAGGGAAATGTGCGAGACTCGCCAATAGAACTGGACGCGAGTTTTTGTCGAACCTTAAATTGTACAAACGATTGTAGTGCAAACCGTTTTTACTGAAATTAAATTCATATTATTTAGCTCTAGTAACTGTTAACTTTCATATGTTTAGTTTTATGTAAATATGCATGTAAAATGTAAATATTTAAAAAATAAACAATACAAATTATACAACTTTTGAGTTAAAACAGATTTGTCACACACAGCGAAGATGTCACACATAGTCAAGTTGCTGAAAGTAATATCACTTTTGTATTTTTCTGTAACGCATCCAGTGTCACCCATTACCGTTCTAAACTATGAAGTTTTTATAATAATATTTTAGTTTTATTAGTTTATATATGTGAATTTTGCTAATCTGCACAACACAAAAATAATGCATCACGTTGTCAACAAGAAGCTCAGCTACCTCTGAGGGACCGCGTGACGCGTATGTCAGTTGAAATTTGTCAACTGCTGCAAAACTGTGCAAAAAATCACACTTCAAAGGCTTGCAGCCGTGAATGACCTTGACGGTAACTCAAGGTCATCGGAATTGCCTTTATTCGATAGGCCATAATATCGCTTTGTGGTCTGTAGTAACAGCGACAACAAGATTCATTGTATTTTGTGATTATGTGCAGAAGAGAGGAAAATGTGTGACGGTCTCAAGCTCGCGTCAAGGCCTCATTCTACACCTCTCACTCTCAAATGGTAGATGCTGCTACCATTTTATCAGTGACAAAATTGCAGATTAATTGATTAGATTAGATTACATTGGAAAGAAGGTTACGCGGTGGCGCAACGGGTAGAGCGTTGAACTTTGCGATCAACAGGTCGTGGGTTCAAATTCTACTCGGGGCAAAAGCTGCATAACAACCTCGGGCAAGTTGTTTACACTTATGTGCCTCTGTTACCAAGCAGTATAGCTTGGTACCGGCCAAGAGGCGATGATGCTCTGCGGCTGGGAAGGTAACCGCAGGCCTGGAAAGTAATGGCAGCCTACCGCCGGGTGGATGAGCATTACCGCCCCTTGGCCGGTGTCAAGTTATACTGCGGGCTGACTGCCTGTACTCCTGGATCAGCTCCGGGCCCAACGCTCGGTAACGAGTGTGGGAAGCCTTTACTTTTTTACATTAGATAAGACTGTATTGGTTAGGTTCCTAAGCGAAAGAAGTACTGTAAGCAACCACGCAACAGAACGGATAACAGAGTCGTTTTGAATGTGAATCCATTTGATGTAGTTAATCGAGTCTTGTTAAGTCACACACGCTGCTGCGAAAATGTTGTTAGTTTATACCACAGATGTGGTAATATAATGTCCATTCTATCAGTAAACAAACAGCTGAGGTTAGCAGCTCTGTTTCGCCCTGGCACATACTCTAACCACTGTCTGTCATGATGCAGATCGGCTGCTAGATGGCCTTGATGACGATGTTTCAGGTTGGAAGAGAATTACGAAATTGCTGAGGGCGTCTGCATTCCACGCAGCACGCTCTACGTCCACTACCTTGACTACTGCAACGGCAGCGACACGCAGCCGGTCAACGCTGCTAGCTTTGGCAAGGTTTGTTCGCCGACGAGAAAATATACGTTATTGTCGGCGTTTGAATTTGAAAAACGAGAATAGGAAACATACGACAAACTGACGAGTGTCAATATTCATCAGAGTTTGAATTAGGCCTACATGGAGTCGGTGATGAACCGCAGCTGACTGTCCAACCTTTTGACAAATGCCTTTAACGTCGTACCCTGTTGTACAGAAACAAAATTGGTTATGTAAATAGTACAGAATATGTTATGACTGTGATAATATGCTCAATATTAAACTCAATATAAAATTGCCGATAAGTTTTACTAGTGGCTACGTGAAACCTTACTTACGTAATACATGCCAAATGTCTAAGCTGTAATTGTTTTTCAAGGAAATAAAACATCTATAACTGAAATATCAGGCACGAATGACATAAGTAATTATGTCCATCATGAGTGGTGTAAGCCCAGGCAATGCGTGCTATATTTATGAGTGCTTCAGCGAGTTTGGTGCTGAATACAAATTCTTAATAGCCTACTTGCTTACTTACTTACTTACTTACTTACACACTAATATACTTATTCACACACTCATTCACTTTGTGTCTGTCTGTGTAGATCATCCGTCAGCAGTTTCCTCAGATCACAACACGACGTCTTGGTACGCGAGGACAGTCCAAGTAAGTCACTTCTGCATTCATCAGGCCTCACCGTCTGTCTGTTTGTCTGTCTGTCTGTCTGTAACAGACAATTAAACCCACAGGTTATACATATACAGGGTGGCTCAAAAAAGTAAGCTGTTGATTTTAGCAGTCAATGAAATTAATGCTAGCCAAACGCACTTCTAGCCCATTGCTTGCGCGGAAACTCACAAATCAATTTCCTGGCACTCCAGCGTTTTTTAATTCTCAAATTTTTTATTAAAATCTTATCTTCTTTACTAATTTTACCCATAATAACGTTCTGAAATATAATACTCAACTAGACCGTTACGAAACATGACGTCACAATTGTATGATCCATGTCTGAGCGCATTTGAGACGGTTTGCGTAAAAATGCGCTATACAAATCGACGTATACTTTACTTTACTTTACAACATAGAATATTTAGCCACGTAAATATAATTAGAGTTACCAACTTTCCAGTCCTGGACTGTTCGCAAAATTATAAAATGTTTAACGTAAGGACTATTGTCTAGCCATTCAAATATCTATCACAGTACAACAGCTTACTTTTTTGAGCCACCCTGTAGAGAGCATGAAGTGACGTCACAGTAATCTATGTTCACGATATGATCTCCATGTTGTAGGGCACTGTGGGAAGTTTACTGGTGAAGATTTGTCACGTTATTTAAATAAAATGGAATCATTAGGTTTAAGAAAAGCTTACTGCTAGCGCCAGTTGAGAGTGTTGAGACACACTGCATTCCGGTTTTCTTGTCGTGCCATGTACTATGTCTTAAGCCCCGTCCACACCAGCAACAATGTCGAAGCAACATTGTCGAATGCTACAAAGTCGAACGTTGCTTCGACAAAGTCAACATTAACTTCAACAAAGTTGCCAGTTGCTGCGACAATGTTGCTTCGACATTGTTGCTGGTGTGGACCGGGCTTTAGCTTTTACATCATGAAATAACGTTCCAAATACAATGGAATTATGTTTTGTAATCGTAAACAGTTCGTGTTTCAGGTATCATTATTACGGCATCGGTGTCAAAGAGTCATCGAAGTACTATGAAGTCATGTTCTCCAGGAAAGGAATTCAAGGGTAATTTAACAATGTCTCACACATTGCCGTGTCTAAAAAGTTGTAAAAAAGTTCCAGCTGGGACTGGGACATGATTAATTTGTATTCAAGTCACGTTCGATGGCCTGTGAATTTTAGGAGGGGCTGACTCTGACTGTCTGACTGGCCACATTTCCAAAATTCTCAATAGTCCACGCCACTTATCTTATATATTTCAGCTAGCTACATGTATTTAAATAAAAACAAGAAACGCCGCAGTGACGCAAACGACGAACATCGTGTTCATCGTTTGTTTGAACGTACTCAGTGAAGATTGCTTCCACGTTTCCAGTTCCTTACAGTGAGTCCGTGCTATTTGAAACTCTGCCGTCGGCTTGATGTCAACAATGCTTGTTGACTGTCAGTAGTTGTACTTGTAGGCCTACGTGACAAATGCTCGTACCTGTTAGGCCTACGTGTAAGCCTACAAATTCCGTTGTATTCAGCACTTACATGTTACAAATAAAAGATAAGTCATGGGAATTTATGAGAAATCACATATTTGTTTTGTTATGTGACTAATTAAGGTGTACTAAAATAAAAGTGTTAACCACAAAAAATGCCCGTATATCCATAGTTTATACTGTTCGCCGTATGACAGCATCAATGCAAAGTTGAAGAGCAACAGCTGCGCACAATATCATGTAGGCCTTTATGTAACCGACAAATTAACATATTATTCGAGTTTTTTTCAACTTGCGATTTTCATGAATAATAAGGCAATCGTAGATATCAGATTTCGCCCGCGGTGTGCAATCCCATCGCCCCTACCCCTCGCTGCCGATAATAGACTCGTCCAACGCTTGCAGTCAAGCGTTCGCTCCTGTCGTGTGCACTACGCTGCATGGACCAGTCCAATTCGCAATTCATATGGGTGTTAGGCTTGTGGGACACATGTTTTCCCCAAAATTTCCCATTCCCCGTGGGGATCGTCACCCTCAGGTAACACACTGTTTCTTGGGCCAAGCCCACTCGTCATCCAAAACGGCATCTCGATCATTTTAGCCGTTTTGGTATGAGTTCCAAATGCTATGCTGTACAATGCATTGTCAATGGGAAAAAAACCCAAAAAACTGGCCCTTCCCCTTGGGATTTCGTCACCCTGCCGGAGGAGGACCGAGTCACAGCCATAGGCAACATGTACAAAAAATGGTAAAGATCGTGCATGTGGTTCCGGAGATATCCTCGCGGACAGACATGCGATGTTTACTTAGATTGTTGTAATCAAATAATTCTGGCTTACAGATGAATGTCAGATGAGGAGGGCGTGAAATATGCTGCCGTTGGGCGTGACATAAGCTTATGTGATGCTGTGGAACATATCTCACTGGTGGGCGACGATAACGCATATTGCGAACCACCATTGTGATATGTTTCATTGCAGTTATACATCAAAGTTGTCCATGGGTCCATTTTATGTGATCCGATCCAACCCAACGGTCCAACCCATCAGCTGACTGACCCACCCAATCCAACCCACTGCAAGTGGAAACCTTTGGACCCAAGCCAACCCAACCCTAAGTTACTGTCAATATCTGGTTTGTAACCAGTTCCTGGTCTAAAATGAGTCTAATTAAAAGCAACTTAACTCAACAGGAAATTACGGATGCAGGTGTCTAACACATCTAACTGTCGTTGTTGGCTAACAATATCACTTTTTTTACTTTTTCTGATCGGTTTCCGTACCAGTCAGATCAGCCGTAAAATCAAATTTAACTGCTTGACTGCTTGATGCAACGAAAGCTTATCTAACCGTGCTTTAAATGCATTAACATGATCCTTTCAAATTTTTAACAATTTGGCTATAGTGGACCCAACCCGACCCCAACCAACCGAAAACTGAAAAATCTGGACCCAACCCAACACAACCCATGGGTTAACCCAACCCATGGACAACTGTGATTTACATTTATTTCATTATTTCACGTGACTAAAATTGGACCAGGCCGATGAGTAAATAGGCAAATAGTTGTTCGTTTGACAAGATCATAGGTATTCAATAATGTATGTGCGTTTGTGTACACATTCCGAAGTTTCTATGATATGTACAATTACTTTCAATGTCTTTGACAGTTACACGCACACACGCTACATGCGTGTACCTTGTAATTGAACGTCGCTTTGTTTTGTTGATAGTGTTTCCGATTGCAAGAAAGAAGTCGTCAAGCAGGTGAAACTCACCGACTTTACTTACGTATTGTCATTGTTCACTTGCAGTCGTTGGTTGTCAGTACATACAGAGTGGCGCGTAAAACAGAACTATTTTTTTTAAATTACACATTTATATCAAACTATACTGTATAGGACAACGTTTGGCATCCAAAACTGAAAGAAAACACACGAGAAATAAAAATTACAAGCCGAAATCGCGCTCAGCGCAATTGCCCGGTGCCGCCCTCGCCCCCCTACCCCCGTCCGTAGTCGGTCTGAGCCCGTCGTCCGTCCGCGCCCGCCGCCTGCGCCCGGCCCTCGCCTGTCCGACCGCCCGTGTAAGCCACGCCGCTGGCCAAACAGATTCACGATCAGCGGAGAGAATGAAGACGAAGTGCGTCAATTTTCGCTGACACGCGCCACAAATCGGTTACCATAGTAACGTCCCTTGATCGAGCCTTGGTATTGGCGTTGCTGTTCAGGCCTCTAGTTGACCGTAATAGTTGACCTGTTTGTGGCAGAAACTCGCAGTAGAGTCGTCGCAAACTGAAGGTTGCTTGCTGTGTGTTGAATGTTGATCAGCAAATCGTGACATACTCGCCACGAGTGAAGACAGGTGCGCTGCTGCCTGAATTTCCCGCCGTCACTGACATCATACTAACTAATGACGTCACCGAGGACAAGGTAGTATGTAACGCAGCGAAATTGTTTATGCTGTCGTAACTCTGTCCATGTGTTCATGCCCATCATCACACACGTGTCTGTCCTACGCATTCGCTGTATCCAAATGTCTCAATTTTAGCAGCATTTTTCACTCTGGGGTATTGAGCCGTGTCACCGCATATCTCTGGCACTAAACATAAGGGCGTCTCGTACGATTGAGGTCTGTGAAATTCGCGATTTTCGACCAATATCTCACTAGCTAGAATGATTCACGGACGCTAATATGAAGTAAGTTAGTAAGTATTCTGTTCTCGATTGAGCCGTGTCGTTTTCAACGAACGTCCGATAAACATTTTTACCGCGCAGCGCTAGGCCTTATGTAGGCGACAGTTCTTTCCGTCTGTCGAATCGGAACTAGATAAAAATAGCTAAACGGATTAAGGCGGTTTATGGACCGGCAGCTACGTATATACACTCGGCATATAAATGTATATCTCCCGTAAACTTACCTCCAGACTCTACACTTCACCGTTTTCGGTTGCTCATCCCATCACTTAAGGCCGGTTTTTCTACCGCAAATTAATCTCCCATTAACGTTAATGGGGTAGGTTAATTTGAGGTGGAAAAACCGGCCCTTAGTTTTTCAACAAAGTGTGATAAAACTGAACCCGCGACGTCGTTTACAGCAGCTGACGGTCGCTGTCGCAGATGACGACAGTTATCATTCGTCATGTAGCCTGGAATTAACTTAGTAATATGTTCAACAGACAACGAGCGTCTCGCGGTCCCTCTGAGACAGCTGAATCACTTCTCTCAGACAATTCTTATTGCATTTTGTACAAGTGTTTATAAGTTGACTGATTGTGACTTTTAACAATGAATTTATCAATTTTTCAGTTAATAATTTTCTGGACTGGACTTTTCAAAGCGGCGAAGGCAGGAAAAAAGCCCCCACAAAAAATACGTTACTTGTCGAATTTAAAAAGCTGCACGCGTAAATTATTCTGGTCCGTTTGCTTACGACGAACTCTTAGTTACCAATTATTTTATTTTGTTCATAGTTAATACTGTTACGTGTTATATGTCACGCTCTATAGGCCTATGTTGTCTATCTTTATTCATAGTTAAGTTAATTTATTTATTTATTTATTATGTTTCGTTTTTTGGCTACCGGATATTTTATTCTGGTGAAATAAAGATATGGAATTAACGGCCTGACGATAGACCAAGTACAGTCTTATGTGCACGCAGTATGTACTGCAACATAATAGTACATAGGGCGCATTTTGTTGTGATGCGAGAACTTTGCTATGCTCTGACTGGCGTGTTGAAGGTGTCGACGTTCCTGATGATGTACCGCACCCACTGTCAGCGCATTCTCGACACCATCCTGCGAGCCAACTTCGACGAGGTAAGTGTGCCGCAGTGACGTTGAGTGTGCAAGTCTGCGACTTTACGTGGACACCGATGTACATTACTGTAGCTGCATGTTGTGACTCGCTAATAGAAAACGCTGCAGGCGACTGACTAAGTAAACGTGCGATGAGTGAACGCGGTAAAGCAAGTAAGTAAGTAGCCTTTTATTTCAGTGTGACATTCGCACACTGTTACAGCGAAGAATATAAATATAATACGAGTGAAATATAAATCACAAAGCATAAAGCGTGCCCAATATGAACTGATATAGCGGGCTAAAACAGAGAGACTAACTAAAATCTAAGCTGACACGGCGTGATGTGACTACTGGAAGGTTATACATATTTAAATAAACAACGATTGATATAACAATTTTTAAACTGCGAATATTGAACAGTGGGAAGCAGATATGGATGTTGCCTCTGGCGAAGCTGATAAGAACTGTAGGTAGAGGTTTTAGGAGGGAGAAGATGGTGCAGACTGTGACTTGGCTGAGTGGCCTGCCCACCTGCCGAAAGAGTTTGCGATCTGACTTGCCAATAAGAGCGTCTATGTGAAACGCGGTGCTGTGCGGTGCAGGTGCAGAGCTTCCTCGTGCACTTCTGGCAAGGCATGCCTCCGCACATTCAACCGATCCTCTCCAGTGACGTCATCGTCAGCCTCATCGGCGTCTGTGACTCGATCCTCTACAAGGCGATCCTCGACGTCCTCATGCCGTCTATACTGCAGCCTCTGCCGGACAGGTCTCTAGCTGTTACTTGTTGCGATATCGACAGATACGTCGACATGCTAACTGCCCGTCATCTTGTACGTCTTAAGTCCAGTCCACACCAGCAACATTGTCAAATGCTACAAAGTCGAATGTTGCTTCGACATTGTTGGCAAAAACGGCAACAATGTCGGACGAGTTTTGCGTTGAAATTTCGTTCTTTCGACAAATTCGAACGTTGCTTCCACATTGTTGCCGCTTTCTAAGCAACAGGCAACAACAATGTTGCCAGTTCTTCGACAATGTTGCTTCGACATTGTTGCCGGTGTGGACGGGGCTTGAGACAGTGTGAACCGGTTCTGAGTCACGTCACTGAACCTGTGAGTTGACTCAGTGACGCTGTAGTTCATAGCTGAAGCTGTTAGTCGCTGCAGAGAGTGTCGTGTTGTGGTGTGTTGTTGTATGATCGTCGCAAGTCTCACGCAAGTGATGCGCAAGTTCGCTCGCCAGCTGGACGACTGGCTCAAGACGGCGCTCGAAGACGTTCCAGTTCCACTGCAGCAGACCAAGATCGACTGTGAGTTCGGTTTATAGACGTTAATTAATCACTTTCCCGGACACGACGTTTCCAGGAAAGATGTTTCCCGGACAATCACTTTCCCGGAAAGACTGACGTATTCCGGGCGAACGTTTTCCGGACAATTTGTATGAATACTTTGGAATACTTTGGAATACAGTGTTCATGTAGCGAGATAAGGCAGTCTGCTAACGCCACCTCACAGTCTTTTCAACCGTACTCCGTCCGGCAGATCGAAAGTATAGGCTGACGGCGGTTGTGTACCGGAAGCAGTCTGTATGAGGTATGTTTATCTGGGCTAGTTAACTGATGGCAGAGTGTCCAGTCTTTTCAATTGTACTCGGTCAGTGCCGTGAACCTGTTCGATGTTTCTATGAAGTCAGCTCGATTAACGACTTCACAAGCCGCCGCGGAGTTCGCGAACTGCGCGAGTAGCTTTAAGCAGTCTAGTGTTAGTGTTGGTGATGAGTAGAGTCGCCGCGGCATACCGTACTACGCCCATCAACTGGCCATACTATTAGGCTGTATATAAACAGCCATGATGGTCGTTGTTCCTTCAGTCACAGCGATGGAGATTATCGTGTGACTTCTTTTTATGTACATCAGAATTCCTTCGTGCAACTTTTTTCGGGAAACGTCTTTCCGGGAAAGTGATTATCCGGGAAACGTCTGTAAAGCGTGAGTTCACGCTAGTAGACTGTCCACGACGTACACACCGGCGCAGAAAAGCCGGTCCATTGGCCACTTTGAGTCAAAAACATATTACACAAGGTAGTGTGGCAACATGTTTAAGGTGTGGTGGTATCTTTAATGATAACTTTGTTATATACATTTGCTGTGAGTATGAAGGCGACAAATAACTTTGAAACCGGCCAGCGTTTGGAAAAGTTACGTGTAACACATTTTTAACGCAAACGTGACCTAAACCTGTTTTGGGGCGCCATCCTGTAGAATGTGTCATTGATTTTTCCACTGTAAGAAAACATTGAAAACTAGCATCAGACAATGAAGCCAAAGTCCATTAGGGATGATCACAAAATCCTTCCCCAAAATTTCTGGGCATGATCCGTTCAAAAAGCAATGAGACCGAAGTTTAATTCTATGAAATTAACGAAAAACTGAATTAATTTGCGACGTTGAAAAATGATAGAACAAGCCGGATTTTGACCACGCTTACCACCCTGTCAACTGTTTTCTTGTCAACGAAGTCTTGAGAATTTGTCTGTGATATTTTGAGTAATTTCGCTAAAAGACTGACAACCAACAAACCGCCTTGAAGCCGGTCAGTACTGATCAGTGTTCGCTGTGATACGGTGAAAACTATAATTTTCAGTCATTTACGGCGTTTTTTCTTCAGATGTCACATAAGCATCCACAACAGAGAACCATCACAGACACAGAGCAGTCCATGAGTAATGATCGGTGCAGCTACTGAGCTGTACAGCGAGGAGTGCTCGCCAGTGGCGCAAATCTGGCTGGAATTCTGGAAGGACGCAGGGTGGATCCAGAAGGCTTGATGGGGGCGAGGGGTGGAAAGGGGGTACCCCGTCCCACCGGGAACGGGTCTTGGAGGGGCTATGCCCCCTCCCAGAAAAAAAAATGAATTTTTCACTTGAAATGGCATGTTTGATGCATTCTGAGCGGTACTTTTGTCCGTGTCCTTGCCTGAAGTGGTGATTTGGTGGACATTGAAGATGTACTTTTGGGAAGTGATGAATACAATACTTTGTTAGAATAATGGGGTTGATAAACTTTTTACTGCATTACTGCATTGTAATGCTTGTAATGCAAGCAATCTGGTGTTTGAAATTTTGAAACATGACAAAATCTGAGGGACAATTTGCATTAGCGTCCCTACCTTCAAATTTTGGGGGACTCGTCCCCCCATGATTTACGCCCATTGTGCCCACCGGTCAACGATCAGTGAAAAGGGTCAAACGTCACTACAGTGCTAACGCTGTAGCTGTGTTGTGGTTTTAATGAGAATCTTTAGCCACCGTAGTCATGGCAAACACAAATGCAAAAAAATAAACAAGATGCAGACGTAGACGGCAGACTTCGCCCCCGGTGCACCACCTGGCGAGCTGGACAAAACATACGTGTCGTCGTTGAGTCTGGCTTGTTCTCTCCATTATATGACAACATGACGTCATCCACAAAACCGGAATTACGTAACGTATTGCTTGCCGTCAGAGGAGGACCGAGCATCGAAAACTTGGTGAAATTTGAACATGTGGTTTTTGAGATATGCGAGCAGACACACAGAGACAGACAGACAGCCAAAGAAACAAACAGACACGCCGACCGCAATACTTCACACCTCTACCAGCGGCAAGTACACGGAAGGACAGACAGTAAGCTGCAATAACGAGTTATATTAGTATGCAACTCAAAATAAATAAGTAAATTCTGACAGTTTATGTAACGTTGTCTTTTCTACGCTGCAACATCATTCAACGCGGTAGCTGAAGCCTGCATTCATTTATCAGTTCGTAAAGTGAAAAGTTTGCTGGTACGTGTGTGTGTGTGTGTGTGTGTGTGTGTGTGTGTGTGTGTGTGTGTGTGTGTGTGTGTGT
>Ga0209780_1000520_pt1 | contig 20811 bp, 14 predicted proteins | sample WorMetexBAHAMAS2_FD_187384 | JGI IMG/M metagenome (GOLD analysis project Ga0209780, IMG submission 187384) | Marine gutless worms symbiont microbial communities from Max Planck institute for Marine Microbiology, Germany - Inanidrilus exumae... | ecosystem: Host-associated > Annelida > Digestive...
CTCCTTGTCCCATCTGCAGAGGTGTACTACCACTGTACCTCTGTCCACATTGTCTATAGCCAGTAAAACGTTTGAAGTGTAGACTCATACACAGTCCCCACTGGTCTACTGTAGTTACCAGCAGGTTTCTGACTAAACAAATCATGTCCAGCGAATAATAACGAGGTGGTTTCCTGTTGCCTTTCTCATGGGACTCCTTGCCCTATCTGCAGATGTGTACTGCCACTGTACCTCTGTCCACATTGTCTATAGCCAGTAAGTAAGTAAATTTATAGAGCGCGGTTATCGTCAAGAACCTCTAACGCACTGAATGCATTGCAGAAAGAGTTTCAGGTGTACACGCCACATGTCCGGCTTGTATAGCGCTACCAGGTTACCCTTACTCAGTGTAAGGCAACTTGGTAGGTTCATGATCTAACACAGCCGCTTACTTTCCTTTGGCTTGCCTGCCGGTATACCCTTCGTCTGCACCCACAAACTTATGAAACGCTGTAGCCCATTCCCCAAGACGAGGATGCACCGGTTCCTATTTTCCTAACATAAACTGGGGACAGTGGCAACTTATGGCTGACCTATACGACCATTAATAGTGACGATATATCTGGCCCACCTACACAGTGCAGGGGGCCAGACTAGCAACAGTCGCTGTCGTTGTCTGTAACGCTTGCATGCACAACGTAACTCATCAGGGGCAACATGCGACGGCGGGCCAGTAGTGTTACGTCCTGTTGAGGCGACACCTTGTTAGGCTAAGGCGACATCCTGTTCTACATTAACGTACACGAGCCAAAATGGCGCGTGATTTTGGCCCGATTTGGCCTGTCAGCTTGCCCGTCTGCTCGCCCGTCCGTCTGCCCGGCCTGCTTGTACCCGCGCGCCTCGTAAGCCACGCCCCGTGGCCATCGCGACAATCGTGTTATTATAGATATAGATTACGTTATCGTTGACTCAATTACCAATCTGTGTGGCTAGCGTTGGTCCCGAGTACCATGCCATGAGCGGATGATTGGCAGGTGGTGTTGACGCCAGGTTGTCTCCTACGAGGCCGCTACAAGGTACAAACGATACGTCAGTGTCTTTGAAGCCAGCCTGACGTAAAAACGTGCGCAACTTCTGCACGATTTCGTCGTAACGATCCTTGGACCACTCAACGGTGTCCATCTTGTTCACTGCGACCAACAACTGTGATACTCCTGAACACGTCGGTTACACGTTTTTCGTTTAAATCGGTGCCGCAAAAATTTAAAGTGTTAACTAAATATCTAACGGTTAAACATTTCATCTGTGCATTTTTCACTTTAGTCATAGTTTTTTATCCACTATACTAAAATTAGCGAACGTTAAAATTTTTTTATTTTAGTCGACTGGTGCATGATGAAGATGTTCAAAGTAGTGGGCACCAGTGTTGCTGCGGTGCGTGTGAATATGCTAGTTGCCATGAGCAACGGCTGAAATCACACTGTTTTAGCGCTGCTGTTAACATTTGTTAATTTTATTATTTTTTTATTATTTTATTTTATTCATTATTAGCTCACAGGCACTGACTGCGTAATGCACCTATGTTCTAATATCTGTAACAGGTGCACCCTAAATTTCCTCATGATGATGGATTTTGACGGAGACCTGCCCATGTGGCCCAGTGGTCTAAGCACTCGGGCGCCATGTGCAGTAGAGCATGCCGCGCTCAGTGGCCGGGGTTCAAACCTCGGCCCGGGCGCGTCCGCATACCAAAGAATTATTTCTAATAATTCATACGCACATGATGAACAGGGAGATAATCCCGGGCAGGAAATAAGAGGGTTCGACGGTGTCCTCTATAAACTGTGACCGTTGCAGGCAACTTGATCTAGCAGTGTCAAGTATGCCTGCCACGCCGGCGTGAGTCGAAGCTAATAGACTTGGCTGGCCGCTGGCTGGCATAATACACAGTACCACTCAGGGCTAAGCCAGACAGTAGGCCACGACTAGAAGGGGCGTGCTATAGAAATACCCGACAAGCTGCTCACTCCTACTTAACCCGCCTTCCCCACACGTCCCTAATACACATCGCACACACCTACCAATTCCCTTTCTCTCCCTGGGACAGCACACTGGACCGCTATATAGTCTCGGCGCTGGGGTAAGATCCAGATCCAGAGTAAGCTGGACCTCTGCCCGCAATAATGAACACATGAACAGATGATGACAGATTTCATGACGAGGACAATGATGACGACGACTCACAAAAGCACCTATCTGTTCATTTAAAGTTAGTTTTCGTGTACTGATGCTGAAACTGGATGTCGTGTAAAGCTGTTATTTTGTTTTAATTTTGTTTGTCAAGGGCAACTGTAAGTGCCAGTTTATTCTGCGCCTTGTTTTCCCGCTCATTAGTGTTTCGTACTTGCGTCTACGTCACTGCATGATATGACATGTGAGCAAATAAATGATGATGATACCGAGAGATCTGGCAAGCATTGTGTGCTCGCGAGTCTGTCCTCCAGCATCAAATCCCGTCTCAAACTCTCCATTTGTTGCATTCACAACAAGCACAGCAACGTCGGCCTGGGCAGCACCTGCACAATGCCACCCACACTCACCGTTAACGATGGAAACTATTCGCGGACAAAACGGCATAATATCGCAACCAATCCGCAGCAGAAAATGCAAAAAATTATGGTAAATTTGCAGTCACAATTATAGCATTACAAACACACGAAATACGAGTTTCAGGAGTAAGAAAGAAAGCATAGAAAAGAAAGTAAAGAATAAAGAAAAGAAGTTAAGTAAACACACAAACAAACAATTTATATTGCACCAAAATCCATACATGAATCACGGCACATAACAGCCGGAGCCCCCACACACTGGAAAACTCTGCCAGAAACCATCCGAGCTGCCACTGATCCCGAGATCGTTCAACATAAACTTTAGAAATTATTACTGGCCCCCACCCGCCTACACATAGTGTAGGGGGCTACTACTGTTTTGCTCTCTGGCGTCTGTTGTCGTCTGTCGTCGTCTGTAACACTCCACAGTGGCGCAACGTAACTCACCAGGGGTCAGCAGCACGCGACGGCGGGCCAGTAGTATTACGTCCCGTTAGGGCAACACCTTGTTGTTTTAACTTATGTTTTACGCAGTTTTTACTTAGTTTTTATTTAAGTACTTTTTATTTTTTTACTGGAAGTTTGTAATGGCTGGCCAGTCTAAGCACAAAATAATAATAATAATAATAATAATAACAGTAATAGTAATAATAAAATACCAAAAACCACCAAGCACAGGTCCACTGCCCTTATTATTTGCTCCAAACAGAGAGCATTATTTAGGGCCGTGGTCTTTCCACCGCAAATTAATCTTCCATTAACGTTAATGGGAGATTAAACTCCCATTAACTAATAGGAGTTAATCTACCACTAACGTTAATGGGAGATTAATTTGCAGTGGAAAACCCAGCCCTTAGCCTTACATAATATAGATGAAGAAAAGGTAACCTGTAATCATGTTAGGAATAAAGTCCTTGTGTCCTGGAGCATCCAGCAAAGTGATCTGCTTGGACGCCATTTCGAAGCGTGTCTGTGCTATATCCATCGTCACACCACGCGACCTGACAATGTAAGTAAGTAGAATTGCCGTCAATCACATAAATAAATTGGAAGAGCTGGAATTTGCCTCTAGGGGGTATTAAGAGCTGCTTGGATAAAGATGTGTTGTATGGTGGCGCGGAATACTGAAGGCACTGGATGAATGGACGGAGTCAGAAAGGGAGTTGCATGGAAAGAGCAAGAAAAGTCTGGGCAGCTGCATGGAAAGAGCAAGAAAAGTCTGGGCAGCTGCATGGAAAGAGCAACAACCGAAAACAAGAGTGCGAGGAACTTGTAAGAGGTTACAGGAATGTATTGTAGGGTTTAACGTCCAACTCAACACATTATAGGTCATTTCGGAGACGATATTACAGGTCAGATGACCCAACCAACAGTGTAATAGCACTGAAAGATGATAGTCTTACAGGTCAAGGGCCAATCCCACAGGCTCAGCACACTAAAAGGTAAAGAAAAGGATGTAATCAAAAAAATTTTTCTACATATAGCACCAAGTACACCGAAAGACACAGAGGCGCTCCGAAGACAGCTAAGCCAAGCAAGATCAAAGCCCGATCCAGTCGACCGTGTACGAACTGCTAATTATATAGGTGTGCATATGGTGTGCACAATTATGATGCACAACAGCACAGAGCTGGTCATATAATCTCCCCTCTTACCCTCCAGACAATCACCACAGCTCAGATGTTGTCTGTTGGAGGGTCAACAACACTCTTGAACGGCGGAAACATAAAAAATTCACTGTTCACTGAGTCAATCTAACTACACAGTCAGAAGAGAATGAAAGACGTGAATAAAAGATGAAATTCAGTTTTCCTGCCTTTCTTCCTCTGTCTCATCCAAAACCCACGCATATGCAAATGAGCCTTTGCCAGCCTTCCGCGAATCCTGCTCAAACTTGTGCATAGCTTTTTTGCCGACGAATCCCAGCTGGTAGAGTAGATGACCCATCAACGTGCTCTTCCCAGCATCAACGTGGCCTAGCAGACATAGACAACATAGGTCAACTCAGCCTTGCATTCATCCGGGGTCGCTAAATCGAGTACCTGCTTGGGCTGAGGGTAAAGGCGGGATTCTCACCTCTGTCGGTTGGCAGGTAACACTGTGTGATCCGATATGGGATGTGAGTTTCCCAAAGCGGTGAAGAGCTAAGTTGATGCTAAACTGCAATACACTGTTTACTTTACTTACTTTACTTTACAACAAATCCAACAATTCACTCGTCTCCAGTTATCAATCCTGCCTCATACCAGTTAGCCTGTACAGTTTTACAAATCATGAAGCTCAGCTATCGCAATAATATCTAGTCAACTGCTGCACAACTAAAGCACTCAGGTATGGCACGTGTTAACGAGGGATCACAGTCTTACCTGTCACCCACACGTTTATGACTACAATGAGAATAAGCCATCCTGCCTTTATTCCCCAGCAACACAACATCACCGCACTTTGACCAGTACTCATTTCCCATCCCATTGAGGGTAGGAGGCTGAGTTGGCCTGGACGGCTGGTTACGTACCGAGGTGGTATGCCCATCCGAAGACGATCACCAATCCCAGTACTAACAGGTCTCAAGTAACTTCGTTACCGCTATGCAAAACCGCCACATGCACCGAGCTAATGTAGCATCAAATGGTAATAAATAATTCCTTAAGAAAACGAATTGCGGTAGACGTCGTCACAAATTTGTCAACATTAACAGTTTTATCCGCATCATCTTTGGATTTTAGTGAGATGTTCAGCTTGAATCAAACTTTTAGCAACTTTAGGTGAATTTTTCCAATGAAAAACTGCATTGTTAGTGGCTGACACACAATGCTGAGTGATGGTGAAAGTTACTTGCCAAAACTAAGTGCTGCAAATTCAAGAACGTTCTACATACAAGCTAGTCAGGGCGTTCAGTAGAGCACATACCTCAACTACCGACCTTGACCTTTGAGTGACCCTAACCTTCCAAAATTTAATCAGCTCGTCCCCTGTGGCCAAGGGTGTGACTGACAAAGTTTGGTGACAATCGGACTTAAATTGGCACCAGGAAGTTGTTCACAAACATATTTACCTATTTTGTAACTAACCAGAAGGGCTCAGTAGAGCGCATACCGCCTCCACCGACCGTGACCTTTGACCTTGACCTACCAAAATTTAAGCACCTCGTCCCCTGTGGCCAAGGGTATGACTGACAGTTTGGTGACAATCGGACTTGTATTGCCGTCAGGAAGTTGTTCACACACATACACACACACATACCGATATCTACCAACAGACGCCAGCGAAAACATAACCTTCGGTGGAGGAGGTAATTACCAACTGTCAGGTCAATTTGTCATTGTGTACAAGACTTAAAGCATGCGTCAATTCAGCCGATTAACATTCGCTGTAAATAATCAAGTCAATACGACATCCTCATTTCAGTTGATGAGCATATCAAAGCTGTTCATGTATTTGGTAAGTAAGTAAAAGTATTTATAAAGTGCCGTTAGTCATATAGATGAATCACAGAGTGCTTGGCAATGACAGACAATGCTGCCTCACCAATAACAACCAGGTTGATGTTATCTTTTCCGGCTGCTTGTCGCTTGTCGTATTCCTTCTGCACATCAAGTCGCTCGAACTTCGCCCTTACATTAACACAACACAAATACATTAGTTAAACTAGACAAGCTCAGTGCATACTTCCCCACCGACCTTGACCTTTCACCTTGACCTTCCAAAATGTAATAATCTCGTCCTCTGCAGCCAAGGGTATGACTGACAAAGTTTGGTGACAATCGGACTTGAATTGGCGCCAGGAAGTTGTTCACGAACATATATATCTACCTACATACTGACGCCGGCGAAAACATAACCTCCCATCACCTTCGGTGGAGAAGGTAATAACAGAAGCAAAGGATTCAGGAAGCACGTGACTTAATCACAAACTGCAGAAACACATGGATACAAAATGACGTACTTTGAAGCACTTTTATGTATGAGCGACGTCGTCACGGCTGACACGGCATCGAGTGGTTGACACTTGGGCATTGAGAGTTTGACAGCATCTCCACCATCAGTAGCGGCTCCATCACTCGCGGCTTGTACATCTTTCCTGTTCACGTCCTGCACCACCGTCTCAGCCGATGAAGGCAGTCGGCCACCGTCATCACCTACTTTGAAAACTGGTCTCGACTTATCAGACAATCCGTCAGATGCTGCAGCAGGGTCGTTGCTGATGGCAGCAGGCGGTTCTGTGACAGACAGACAGACAGACAGACACACGGACAGAATATTACGGCCGCAAAAAAAATCATTCAAACGACATGCAAAATGTTTCACGGTAAGTCCTAGAAACCCATTTATTTTGATTTTAAAGGGTCAAAGGTCAAGGTCACAAGTCGCAAAAACATTGCCGGCGTGGGTCAATTACTTTGTGCACTCTTGTGAGTGCTGGCTTCTTCTAATCTTCCAGCGTGCTGCTGAGCTGTCGATCTATGGTCACGTTTAATACGCTCAGTCGACTTAGAGATGGCTCACTGCACCGCAAGTCCAGATGTCAAACGTTGAAAGCAAGTTTATTTCAGTAATCAAGCCCGCGTTGTTTTGTATAGTAAATATTTGTGTTACAGCTGGCTTTGAAGTTGCCTTTACTTTTTCAACTGTGCGTGTTATCAGAAGTCCGAGTAACGCTGTATACTGTACCTTGTCGTCTTTTGTCTCGCGGTTGCCGCTGAGGTTTTGGTGCATCTGAAGGCGCTACATACAACAAAACAAACCGATTATTTTTGAACAACGTGTATTTCCTGTGCAGTCCTCAGAGAAACACATCAAATTATTCACCATCTCATACACAAGAGTATCAGCTAATTTGTATATAGCACAAACTACAAAGGTCACTGGAATTATTACACTGCATTGCAGCAACAGATAGATGCGGACTACTACTGCAGACGAGGTAGTGTGGTCTGTCTGTCTGTTGGTCACGTTCGTGAGCCTTGCAAAGAACGGGTGAAATGATCAAAATGCCATTTGGGTAAATGACTTGGGTGGGCCCATGGAACCATGCATTAGATTGAGTCGAGAAAGGGACAATTATGGTGGTTGCCCAACACACTGAAAAGCATCGGGAGTCTCTGCCGCGGTGTACGCAGCAAAAGGCATCATTTAATTACCAATAACGGCATGCAGCAGAAAGGAGCGGAGAAACGTTATTGCGAGAAGCGCCCGGCATACGCTGTGGGCGGGTATACACGGTCGCTAAAAACTGAAAATAGTATTATTTAATGAAAGATCCACAGACTTAAGAACAGACGATTACGGTGTTTGCCAGCCAACACATATCAATTCACAACTATCAAGAAGTGATGAATGTCGTACACGAATGGTTCAGCAGCTGATTGATGGACTGTTCCACGTTGAAACCAGTCTCAATGGCAACTGTCATCATCATCGTCTCGGCAAAGTTTTCTCCGAGGATGTTTCTCATCAGCTCCAGACACGAGTTCAGTTTTGCTTCACACACACGACAGCTGAGTGAGTTGGTTTTTCGTCTGGCCTGACCAAATGCAGCTATAGAGCCCTAGTTTAAGAATCAGTGGTCAGTTGCCAGCTCCCATTGTACACGGCGGAGGAGACAGCTTTTGAAAAAGGAAGGATTTCCAACTTTCAAGGGCTCGTGACCTTGACCTTGACCTTGGATCAGGTCATACTGCATACCGTCGTGCATCACTCATTGACCTCTACCCACATGCCAAATTTCACTGAAATCAAAGAAACTTTCTGTGGACAGATGAACATACGTACGGACGGACATTTGAGAGCCACTTTATTGGGTCGACTCAGAACAGTCAACCTAAAAAGTGACAGAATTGACATTACGGTACAGCATCATATCAGCTAATAGTTTAGTAAGCAAGATAACGAGAACTACCGTTGTCGTCAGCGGAGAGTTTCTGTCGAATAAGATTAGTAAGAGATGAGGAACTATGCAGCCCAGCACGACCATCACTTGTACCACCGGCACACTCCCCATCGCTGTCATCTTCCATCTCCTCCTCCTCCGCAACCTCCTCAATTGCATTAGACACGTCTCCGTGCGGAGAGCCAAACGAGTAGAGCGGATTAGGCTTGCTGCGGTCATATAGATACTGGGCAGCTACAGCAAACATTAGCACCACTACACTGACAGCAACCAACTTCACCACGCTCTTCGCAAATCAGCATCAGTTGTTGACATCACGTACGTATAACTATGCAATCAGAGGAGATAACAATCTCAAAGTGGCTTCAGTTTTCAGATTAACAGTAGAGACAGAGAGAGAGAGAGATGGAACCAACCTGTCCCTGGACAGAGAGAGAGAGAGATGGAACCAACCTGTCGCTGGTGACATGCCGTAATCATGATCATCATACGAATGACCATAGATGTCATCATCATGCTCGCATTCTAAAACACATCACACCAAAAACACACAACAACTCTGACTACACTACAATATTTCTAATAATTCCTATGCAGATGATAAACAGAGAGATAATCCCGGGCAGGAAAAGAGAGTTTGATAGTGTCCTCTATAAACGGTGACCATTGCTGATACCTTGATTAGCACCGTCAAAGTGCTGACCGCGCTGACGTGAGACGAAGCAAATAGACATCGCAAGACAACTGGCTGGTGCTGCATAAGCGCCAGTCAGGGCTTAGCCAGACAATATGCCACTGACTATGAAGATGCATTTCTGTCCCACACACACTAAGAATACAACAGCATATAATATACTGTCATCTAGATGTGATTATCATAGACTTTCGTTTTTCCCAAGAACATTCCGAGAGTGGAATACACTTCCTGAACACATATTACAACTATTGAAGCATTCAAAAATGCCATTATTACTGTCTGAAGTTGGACACTGGGTACTCCACTGGGCCTTGTCTAAAACATGCCGGGACGCCGGGACGACGCCGGGACAGTATAACAGGCAGAGACGCCGGCAGAGACGCCGACACAGTCGCGACGCTGTACTAAGTGTGACTGTCGTCCAGTGAGCAATTACCACAATCCAAGCCGGGACGACGTTGCGGCGTCGTAGAAGCCGGGACAACAGACAGCCATCTGTCCAGCACCAGATTCTTTTAGGACTATCTGAAGACGCGCTAATTCGCGCGGTCTCTATAAAGGATAATAATGCGTGTCTGCTAATGTTACTGTTAGAATTTATAAATAAAACTATAACATAAATAAAACGCTAATAAACATCAGCCACGTTGGAACAAAAACGCTCTTAAAGCGGCTGTCCCGGCGTCGATCTCTGCCTGTAATACTGTCCCGGCGTCCCGGCATGTTTTAGATAAGGCGCTCCACTGTATTGTACAGTGTAGGGAGTTGCGCCCCTACCCAGAGGAGCTGGACAATAACTGATTTTATCCTGCATCTGAACCTGCACTGTCGTTCCATCAAGTTTGCACCTGTTTCTGTTTGATTTCCTGTGAGCCGACTGTCGCTGCAACTGTTTTGTCTACCCTCGCTCATACTCCGGAGTCTTCACCTGATTGAATAGAAGTTGAGAGCATTATTGCCAAGAACAAGAAGAAGAAGAAGCTGTTTCACCTTCTTCGTAGTTCAGTGACCGCACATTTCGGTGTCTCGACATCTTTCCACGACTGGAATAAATTACTTGTGTAAGCGCGCTGACGCCGCTATAAACCAATTCACATAAAGCTTTCACATGTTCGATAAGGACAATATTATTCATAAACACTTAACACGTTTACGCAACCAAACATAAACAAATCAACGTAACGTAACGTACAGTGCTTCCACTCTCTATTTCGAAAAATCCCAAGATGTTATTACCACGATAGAACAAACATTCCCAAGCAACAATAAACACAAAATATTCGACTATATATGGAAGATTTTTTTAACAAATATTCACAAAAGACAAAAGTAGATTATTTAGAGTCATAGCTCTAAAACGGCAAATATCACTTTGGTAGGACTCCACATAGAACGTTATGAACCCATTAACAGCGAAGTCATACCAAAAATCACACTCATTGTGGATGTAACTGTAGCACGGAACTAGACGACTTCCAGTGTATCTGGAGACACACTGCAATATAGGCTCGAAGGGAGCGTTTCCCACCGGTGTACTCGACAGGTGACACAACTGCAGTTACTAGGCTACTACTAGGCTACCGTTTTTTGCCCAAAACTGACCGTCTACGCCTTCTACGGGATGTCAAGTTTCCATTTATACCGTTAGAATCAATTCAAAGTCTTTCCTCTGGATTGTAAGTTGCGCACCAGAAAGGTACTTACCCAAATTTTCGGCAACGTCCGATGTCCGATATTGCGTATTAAACCCAATAGTACGCGACAGTGCTGGTGCGGCCTGTTACCTACATACCTGTCATTTTAGTCCGCCATTTTTAGGTCTTGCATATTCAGTCGCCCCGTGTGTAGTAAGAATGTTTCTATCTTGCACCGTTTCCCAGATATTACCACACGTAGACGTAGGTCTAATTCAGCCAGTGGTCATTCCTCATCATCGGCTGCGAATGATACAATGTCGATCGACGGTGGACATTGCTAATTCTGTCACGGCGGTCTCGTCGCACGTAGCGACGTCTAGTGAGCGTGTTCGACACGTCTAATCATGCGGTTCAAAGCCGGTCAGTCGTCAGTCGTCAAGGCGGCTACGGCGTATCGGCCCGGCCCCGTGTCCGCTGTAATTTGTCGCCTGGACCTCGCGACAGCAGCTTCCGCGCGTGTCCTTTGAGGTGTCATCTCCGCCGTCGACATTCTCCAGTCGGCGTCTTCGATTGCGCCGGACGTTGATTCCGTGCGACGGATTTCCCGTCTGAATTTCCTGCCCTATTTCGTCTCGCTAACGAACTGTCTTGTCGACTTATCACGATCGCGTGCTTGTTGCTTAACGACATTTACAGACGCCGTGAAAGGCGTTGTGAGCGTTTGAAAGTCGGCCAACATAACAAAGGACCGGGTAACGGTCCAATGACAGAGCCCTGCTGATAAGTTATTATAACAAGGTGTCGCCCTAACGGGACGTAACACTATTGGCCCGCCGTCGTGGTCTGTTCTCTGGTGAGTTACGTTGCATTGTGGAGTGTTACAGACGACTACAGACGACGATAGATGCCAGACAGCATCACTAATCTGGCCCTCCTGCACTGTGTGTAGACGGGACAGTAATAATTATTAATATAGTATAATGTGTATATGATTATGGTGGCGAACAGTGGGACGTTTTGGCACACAGCGTAGTTTGATCATACCTCGCGAGCTGAAAACATTTCTGTTTAACGAATGACAGTCATCTGCACTACTAACATTTGAACTACTGGACATTCGAAGTTGAACGTTTTTATCTCGTGTTAGGTCATCTTGCTAATGCTATATTATTTTCATCCACTGCTCTCTTTCCGTCCTTCGTCATCCATCCTTTCTATAAGACATTCTCCATAGCGTCCGGACATCCCCCCTCGGACAAAAGCCCCCTCCTCACCGAAAGTGGAATTTCCATGCAAACGACTTCAGACGTATTAAGCGAAAGAATGTTTTTAGTGTCGGCATTCATATCAATTTGTGCACTAAAGATTTGTATTGAAAACCTTTGTTTCACCGTAAAAACTGGTAGCATAACAAACTTATATTATGCGCTTTTGATCAAATGACTGCTTTTAAGATTTTACGTGAATTACGTCGTGACTGCTAACGTGACTTTAAATGAATATAACTGGTTGTACAAATTTGAGTACAGCTTTGTAGTTTACGCTTGGCGGCTTTGTCATAATGATTAGCTTTGCGTGAACTTATATTTAATCTTTAACGCTAGTCTTTATTGCACGCCGTAACTGTTATTGTAGTCCTGCCATATACGCAGCGTCTGAAATTTACTAAGTGTTGAAACATGTGTCTTAAATGCATTTTTCTTTTTTTTGTCGAATGCTTTAAGAACCAGTATTCGCGATGGCCATCAACGAATGACAATAGCATAGGCCCTACTATATTGTTCTATAATCATTTTATGAAGACTGAATTCTTCCAATAATCATATGATTAGCGTCAAACGTGACTTTGGTGTAAATTACTTACGTCACGTTAATGAAAATTCGTGGTACATACATACATACATACATACTTACTTACTTACTTACTTACGACGTCACCATCAAGGGGCTTTTGTCCGGGGGCAATGTTCTACCTTCATTCTTCATACAAATATTCTATGCTGATAAGTCGGCTAGACCTAGGCGTGTGGTAATAAGACTGCGCCTTGTAATGTTTTTCCGAGGGGCTTCTTTCCGAAAGAGAGCTTATATCTGTCACTCATCTTGATTTAGGAGCCGTTGAAAGATATTCAGCCAAGCGGTAATAGATCTTGCAGCGGTTAATAGGTTTGTCCACTTCTTCCACGCGGCCAGAGTCACGTACTGCTAGCGGAATGTGCAGCCATACTGAGTATGCGAGGTAATAGCCTATTGACGCCAGTGACGACATTCGCACCACATTGGCGGAGTTCTCGGCATCAACGCAAGACCGACAAGTGCCAAGTGAGAGACTTCTTGTCTCAACATTGTTGCCAAATATGGGCGTTCTGGAAATACATTGCCAAAGTTGTTACGTCGTATACAGGTGATTGATTGATTGATTGATTGATCGAGTTAAGGTTGTAATTAATCAATTTATTGTACATAACGTTTATGCAATCTGCTGTTTTTCCGCTGATCTCCGACTTTAATTTCCGTGCTGCACGACAGTCTGTATTTACATAGGGTGAAGTGACGTTACAGTAATCTATGGTCACAATAATTATGATCTCCGTGTTGTAGGGCATGACGTCGTACTGTGCGAAGTTTAGTGGCGATGATTTGTCACATTATTTAAATGAATTGAATCAGTAAATTTAAAAAAAGGCTTAGTGCTAGCGACAGATCGGCAATCTGAAAAATGCTGCAAAATGTTTACATTTCCTTGCCTTGCATCATGGCGGCTAGAACAGCTGGCATAGAGAGGAATGCAGAAACTACGTCATTGTGACCCTATGTATACAACGACGACGATGACAGTGAAATTGCTGTCAGCATCAATGAATCTGCGACGACACTACACACAGTGACGCCGACCATGATGATGTCTCTAATGTGTGCAACGTCGTCACGCGTTCAGAAGTAGCGACTGAAACTTTTGTAACGTAATTTGACGTTACAACACGCGACTGAAAATAATGCAAGTGTTTTAAGCAGAAAAAAGAAGTAAAACAAGTACCGCCAGTGAAGGCGACTGACGGTTATCCACACATGCCGATGCTACGTTCACTCGTCGCGCGCCGATTTGTCCGATTTTGGGCTTCTGGAGGAGCAAAGTTCTTCAAAATGGGAGAATATCTGCTCAGGACGCCGATAAACCACCGTACAAAATTTGACGCAGCTAGCTTTATCCCCGCTGGAGTAATCCTTAATCATACAAACACACAGAACAAACAAACAAACAAACAAACAAAAACAGTAAACGATATATCCACAAAATGGTCGAATTTCCGACTTTCGTGGGCTCCTGACCTTGACCTGGACCTTGGATCCGGGCATGGTCATTGCCTTTTTTCATCTCTCATCGAGTACTACCTGTATACCAAATTTCATCGAAATCGAAGAAACTTTTTGTGGACGGACGGACACACGGACACACAGACGGACGGAAATTTGCCACCCATAGTATTAGGTCGACTTCCAAAGTTTGGAAGTCGACCTAAAAATGAAGCGTCGTCAAAGTGCAAAGTCTCATGTCAGCGCTGCGTGTGACAGTGACAGCGGTCCGTGCAGACGCGGATACAGAGACAGTGCTGACAACGAATCGCTGTATACATACAGCGAAGCGGACATCCGGTCTGCGTGGCGTTAATTCATCGTAGGACGACCAGACACGCAAGTCCGAGTCCGCTGTAATGCTTCAGCGGCTGTTGTAGGCTCGGCTCGCACGCCCATGTCGGGACTTCGGCGTTGATTCCGTCGATCGTTGTTCACCATTTGTAGCGTCGCTCGGTCTAAAAGCGTTGTCATGCACAGTTCCGACTGTACACTTGACGATCGTTGTCTCGTCTTGCGGGCTCAGCATACGTCACTTGGCGTCGCAAGTCTCCTTGCGTCGTCAACTCACACAACCAGCCCCCTCTCCCTACCCTCTCTCTCTCTCTCTCTCTCTCTTGAGCCGCTCCTGTATCAGCCACACACACATAACACTTACACCGACTCAGCATAAACACGCCACACAAGTACAGAGATGCTCCGAGCTTTCAGCGTCGTGTCGGCTACGGCATGAACGTTTATTTGATGGCACCTGTTACGAAATTGTACCACGCATTAACCCCGCATTGATTACAGATCGCCGGAAATTCACTACCAAGTGATCCTCTACCGGATTCTAGTTTCCATTTTTACCGTTGGAATCAATTCAAAGTCATTCCCCTGGCCTGTACACTCCGTACAAGAAACCTCCCCTAATTTTCTGCGACGTCCGACGCGGGTTGCATTTTTGCGAATGTTAGACGCTTCAGAACAAGGCTGTAAATACTGCGCTGTTATTTGTTGCCATTACCAAAAGGCATGCTGTGGTTGATTGTTATGCGGTGCTATTTTTAGTAACACGTCCACGTGCGCGCTTCGAGTCGGTATTCTGAGCTATAGAAACGGCTGAAACTGTATGCGGTTGTATACTTCTAGGCCAAAGCGCATTCGGCATGACGCCTTTTCTCTGCGACAGCTGAGCCCTTGTCTATAGCGCTGATCGACTCTTCTTACTTGTTGCTAAAACAAGTAAGAAGAAGCGCACACGTCTACGTGCACGCTTCGTGTCGAATACTGTATTGTGGGCGTTCCACACAATACAACCATCTAGTTATGTTTAAACTTTCTGTGTTTGTTTTTTGTGTGTATGTTTATGTATTACACAATTTAACGTCTCATCCGCAATGTTGTAGACCGGAAGTAGAAACGTTGCGTTTAATGCGCATGCGCTGCGTAAAACGTTTCGTATTGTAAACATGTGCGCTCGTCGTGTGTACTTCTAAACTTACTTACTTACTTACATACTGCGTGTACTGGTAACGCAGACGTGCAGTGGTCTGCGCAGTTCCCGCCGCGTTGTCGTTGTGCGGTCAGATGTCATATCCGCGCTTTCCGTCTCATATCGTGACCGAGTGAAACACGGCGGCGGACCACATGGCGTGCCCCTTGTCGCGCACTCGGCATTGGCGTGTCATGTCGGTCGATTGCGCGCTGGCGCCGCATCAACGACAGCGGCGCCATCTGGGGAGCTGCGGCGACTCCATTCGGACTATATACATAGAGTGAAGTGACGTCACAACTGTCTATGGTCACGATACGATCTCCGTACGATCTGTGCGAAGTTAAGATTTGTCGCGTTATTTAAATAAAACTGAATCAGTTGGTTTAAGAAAAGCTTATTGCTGGCAGCGGATAGGAGATCAGACTGTATAAGTGCAGCAAAAATGTTTTTATTTCATTACCCTACATCGTGGCGGATAGCCACAACGGCTATCATAGATAGGAGTTAAGAAATTACGTCACTGTCAGCCTATGTATGTGCGCGTGCGCAGCGAAAAGCGCAAGTACGACGTGCAATGTCTTGTTATAGATTCGTCAGATAGAGGACCGGAAGTAGAAACGTGGCGTTTCATGCGCATGTGCAGCGTCAAAACTTGCCAACTCTCAAGATGTCTCAAAGATGACACCCGATTTCACCATTTTACGTATAGAAAATCGACGTCGGCGAGTAAGACAACGGGATCCAGTCTCTGATAGGGAGTATGAAGTAGTAAAAATACAGCAGAATACGAAGATACGTTACGTTATTACTGGCCCGCCTACACATAGCGTAGGGAGGGCAGTATAGTTTTGCTCGCGGGCGTCTGTCGTCGTCTGTCATTGTCTGTAACAGTTCACGGAGGGCCAGTATCGTTCCGCCCCGTTAGGGCGACATGACTAGTTAATATCAGCGTCCCCATTGCGATTGCTAGGGCAAAGCCCCCCCCCCCCGCGTCCGTGTAGTTTACGCCCGTATGATAGGTGTATATATCTGGTAGGGTGAGGCGCCGCTGAGTTCCGGCAGGAGGTTGTGCGTCCGTCACGCGATGTCAACGCGATGACGGCTTCTACGTTGTTTCGTCGAGACGGCAGGGGAAGGGGCACGGAGGGCGGCGGTGGGTTAGGGTAGGAACAAGCGACAAGTCCATGACAGCCAACGTTGCAATTCGCCGCGGCGCCGACAACTCAACGGAGCTTGTCGTCAACCGCTCGAGGTTGATTGAGCAATAACAAATGAGTCTCGATGATGGTCGTCGGTTATAGCTGACATATTTTGACACGCTTATAGTTCGTCAATTGACTTCAGTTACCCCGCCCGGCTGGTACTGCCATTAATCGTAAAAACCAGTCAATTATTTATTACTTCATCCCAATAATTGTCGTATATTTGACATACAGTACAGCGTGTCTGTAGCCCATGTCTGTCTGTCTCTCTGTCTGTCTGTTCTTCTGTTCGCTCGCACATCTCAAAAACTACACGTCCTAACTTCACGAAATTTTCTTTACATGTCACCTGTGGCCGTGGCTCGGTCCTCTTCTGACGCCAGTGCAATATGTTGTGTACTTCCGGTTTTGTGGATGACGTCATGTTTTCACACAATGGCGCCAATGGCGCACAATCAAAGACGACGTTATGTTTCGTCGATTTGCCGGGTGGCCGCACCCGGGGCAAAGTTTGATGTCAACAATTGCCTTGTTGACTTTTACGGGAGCTTTGCGAGGTGCAAATTCGCCAAATATTGCCGGAAATCCCTGTGCGGCCGAATTTTATGCGCGAACCACGTGGAACGGCTAAGAATAGCGCGTATATGCTATGGCTTGGTATATGTCCGTCCGAGGACGGTCGTTTGCATGCCGGTATTGTAGGCCATAGAAACCACTGAAACTGTCATGACGCAGGATAGCCAGTAAGTCTACATCGTGAGTGAAAACAGGAAGTCAGTGTGCTTTTGGTCGTAACTTCGCTGAATATTGACTGATTTTATAGCTGTTTCGTTCACAGCCTCAGCAGTTAAGTTGCAGTAAAGCGATAATAGAGATCCCATCACATCGCGATATTAATGTCAGAAAGCTATCGACAGTCTGAAACAAGTGCTGCGACAAACGATAAATCACAGTATAGTGATGAGTACGCATCTGAAGTGTGATTTTTGCCCACCCAAAGTTCCAAAATGGGGACAGTGACTAAGGGATTCGATGCCAGGCTGGCTAACGGACCATTTTTGTTTTTTTGATTTTTGGGCATTCTGGCGATCAATCCTGAGCGCCAGAGTGCCCGAAAGTAAAAACAAACTAACAATTGTCGGTGTCAAATGGTCGCTGGCGTCAAATTCCTTAAGGCCGGTTTTTCCACCAATACAAAAGCCGCATGTTTTTGTCGGCGCGTGAAACGCAGACGTTGGGCGAGGTTAGCACGTTGCATCCATACGCAAAGAAAAGAGCTTTCAACTTTGCTCGTCAAAGGCGTGCGTTATATATTATTCCGGGCGGGGTCATACCGGTCGCCGGCGTCAATTGCGTTGTCATTGTCCGCCGCGCTGACCATTCTCAGTCCGGCCGGTCGGCAACTATCCATCGCCAATCGATCCCGCGAGTCCCGTCCGCCGGCCGTCGGTCTGACTCGACATGCCGTATGCGTCCATCTGTCCCAACATACATTACTTTAGTTGCTAATTAGCTGACGGACCGTTAGTCCTGTTGCATATTCTGCTTGTCGGCTGCGGCGTCGACGCTCCGTACATTCGTGATGTGTCCACGCAGCCTTCGCCACGCCGTCTAGAGCTGCTGACAGACCGCTCCTTCAGAAAGTCATTTTCGCGTCACCTTGTAACGAACATTTAATTGTGCATCTTGCTCGCAGATGCAGCTGGACAGCTTCAGTTAAACGCATGCGTTATTAGTCAACTTTTATACGAGCGCCAAAGTTTCACAAAAGTTTGTCTTCAATTGTGTGTTCGTAGGTGCGCATAGGTCTATATTTGTATATATTTATATCTGTACGTTTATATTTGTTTATATGTATTTATGTGCTTGTGTACGTGTGTATGTATGTACGTGTGTATGTATGTGTGTGTCTGTGTGTTTTCGCTACCATTTATTGGTGAAATAAAATGAATATATTATTATTCGAGTTATGTAGCGGACTGACAACTGTGTTCCTGTACGTCACGGAATTTTCTGAATTTGATAAACGTGGACGCACCGGAGATCACTCATTTAAACTACTGAAGCAGCGTTGTTCCAAATATGTTCGAAAATACTTTTTGCACGGAATTATCAACGGATAAGCAATCGTAGATATCAGACTTCGCCCACGGTGTGCAATTGCACCGCCCACTTCGCGGCCGATACTAATCACAATACTTGCGCACCCCTTTACCGGGTTTTGCAAGGCGACGAACGCATCCTTTGTTATACAATGATTCAGGTAACCACAGGGGCCATTGCAAACCTTTTAACACAAATTTTTTTAAAACTTTGTTATAATTGCAGATGGACCATTATAATTCTCCCCTAACTATACACTTCCTTAACCCAACTCCCGTTAACGCTAAATTAACTTCGATTTTCTGCATTAAAGATTTCTTTACACCGTTCACCGTTATCATAGCAATAATAGCTAAGGCGATGTGCGTTTCGGTAATACTTCCCATTAATCTCAAATCTATTTGTTCCTCTTTTACTTCAGTTTTCGAATAATTTCGAAATAGTTAGTCGAAATTATGCTCTTTAATAATACACAAATTGGTGTATTCTATCCGATTTTACGGTAAATAATTAAATTTAAGCGAAATCAATCCTTCGTAGCGAAATTCATACCGCTATACGGCCCATTATATAAAAACATGATGGCAACGACGCCGGAGGAGGACCGAGCCACGGCCATAGTCAACAAGCATAAAAAGTTTGGCAAAGATTGCATGTGTGGTTCCGGAGATATCCTCGCGGACAGACACACAGATACACAGACACACACAGACGTACTCATCACAATACAATACTTCGCAATAATAAGTAATAATCTTGCAGAGAATATTGTCAGTTCTCCTTCCTTCAATTCGTCCAAGAAGAAACTTCACAAATTGAGGAACTCAACACTCGGGTTGGGTTTTTTTTCGAGTCATGTCAGCAACCCCTTGGTCGTCGTGCATCACTAGCATTATTTCGGTGGATGCAAAACCACACCTGATGAGATTTCTGGGCGGAGTATTTCGATGACCTATTGACCTTTATCGGCGCCCTCTTAATGTTACGTTATGTCACGTTACAATTATTAACGATTTTACGGTGAAATACGACGAGAAGAATGCATCCGTCAACTAGAAGAGCTCAGTAGAGCGCATACCTCCCCCACCGACCTTGACCTTTGACCTTGACCTTCCAAAATTTAATCACCTCGTTCCCTGTGGCCAAGGGTATGACTGACGAAGTTTGGTGACAATCGGACTTGAACTGGCGCCAGGAAGTTGTTCACAAACATACCTATATACCTGCATATATATCTACCGACGCGGGCGAAAACATAACCTCCCATCACCTTCCTTCGGTGTGGAAGGTAATTACTCGGTGGATACGTGTGCATTGATTTGCCGGCCGCCAGCAGACCGGCATTACCGTGACGTGAAATAAGCTGCTGAGACAGACAGACAGACATTGCCAAGATGCTGGCAGCAATGTGCTGCGCGCATGCGACCGTCCAGTGCTTGCATTCATACACGTATCCATGCATTAATCCGAGCTGCATGCGGATCGCGCCTTGTAATAGCGGCACGGCACGTAACACTGCGCTATATACACTGATTACTGGCGGGCCTTGCGATGAGGTCTTATCACGCTATGAAATTCGATTTACAGCAGACGCAGGGCGTCACAAAATAGCAGAAACTACTCGCGTAAAATACGAACTTAGACGGGGCCGGATTATGGCAAATGCATAGCGCCTACGACGTTGAAGGGGTCTACGAAAGATGGCTGCAAAATATTTTGAACATATACGTTAGCAAATCAATTACTGATGTTTTATGCACTGTAAGCACTAAGCTGTCGATTTTTTTCACTGAAACATCAGTTTCATATATTGATCTTCGGTATTATATATAAACAGTTAAACAGTTTACTGATCCCGGT
>Ga0209780_1000521_pt1 | contig 20799 bp, 15 predicted proteins | sample WorMetexBAHAMAS2_FD_187384 | JGI IMG/M metagenome (GOLD analysis project Ga0209780, IMG submission 187384) | Marine gutless worms symbiont microbial communities from Max Planck institute for Marine Microbiology, Germany - Inanidrilus exumae... | ecosystem: Host-associated > Annelida > Digestive...
ACGAGACCTTAAAGATGCTGAAAGCTGGCTCTCCACGCCGAACAAGGACTGTTGGGGATCGGTTCTTTTATACATGCCCGTATTTACCATAGACATGTAAATTTGGATAGTTACTTCTCAGGTGTCATGTTTACATATTCGGTAATATTGCCGCGATGGCCGCAATTGCGGAAAGCGATTTTTCATTTTTTTAATCGAGCATTCTCAAGGGGGCATGGCCTGCTTCCTTTTAGAATGAAACTGGTATCACATAAACAGGCACAACCGAGATAGAATTTCAAATCAAATATGCAAATGTGAAGAACGTCCCGTAAACCGCGTAAACCGTAAATAAGCCGTGGCCGTTGGCGGTGATGCCAAGAGCCAAACGCTGCACCCTGCTGATTTTGGCCGCTCGGTCACATGCACCAGCAAAAACGCCATCCGTCGCACGCCGTGTGGGTTCGGCCCTTCTCGTCTTCCATGCACGCGCATATTTCGGGGGCGGTGCATCCGCTGCCGTGGCAGGTGGTGGTTCTGTTGCGATAAGGCCAATCGCACCACCACTCCGAGTCGCAATAATCGTCGTCGCTCGCTGCAAACGTGACCGCGGGATCGAACGGAACGTATTTGTTGTCATCGGCGGTCCACGTCTTGATGACAGTCCGAACTGGCGCGGTCCACCGGCAATCCTCATAGCCTGGGCCCGTAATCCCTACGCGGATCGAACCGTAGACGTCGGCGACGCCATCCCTGCAACCCTTGCAGCAGCCATCACTCGATGACGCGGCTTCAGCCGCGTCGACAACATCGCCGTAGGAGTGGCGATCGGATGCGAACCGGATCGCAAAAGCCTCTATTGTTGTGAATTCCGCCGCGAGCTCGGCCAGCGCTCGATCAAGGCCGGCGTCGTCTATGACCTCTGCTGAAATCGTCGCTGTGCGGACAACCTCCCCGCCCGTCAGAACGAGCCGACCGTAGGGCAGCACTGAGAGGAGCACCGTCTTCCCCTCGCAGCGAAACACCTTACCTGGCAACTCGAGCTCAAAGTTGTTCCCAGCCGGCTCGGCCACAGTCAGCTGATGGATGAACTTGACCGGCCCCTGCCTTGAGCCGATCGGTACGTCGATCATGCGTGATTTAATCATGACTTGCCTCCGTGGATGTGTTCTTCTCCTCCGTTCAATCGGATCCTATCCACAGCCTCGTTTCCGCTCGCCCGGTTCAGTGAGGAACATAAAAAGTTAAGGGTATGCGTTTTCAATGCGTATCAAGCGAAATTTACGAAGTGTGTATCAGCTTCAGCTTCATGCCGACATATTGAGAGGTCAATTACTCGAAACAATAACTGAAAAGCTTTCCATTGCAGGCTTTGTTGTCAATGCTGACTTTTTGTTATGGAGTTGAAATTTTAGGCCAATTTGAGCACCCGGAGTAATCTGGGGTCGGGCCGAGGTAGAGAAAGAAAAGGATTCAAGGACTTGGGGCTTCGCGCCATGCGCTACGACCCCACAAGCAAGGGGCCAAGGGTTCAAGGCAAAGAGTTTTCGATTTTTATCCTATACAATTGATTTTGTTGTCAAAATGTCTGAATAAGCCTTTTCTCACCGACAATTACGATAAAATTAGAGTTCCCCAACCGAAAGAAACAAAACGCAATTTCAATGGATAGGGGAGCCTGAATAATATCGCTGATAGGTTTGCAAGTATGTAAAGGGCTTGCCATTATTTAAATAAGAAACCAATAAAACCATATACGTAAAATCCCCTTACGGTAGCGGCCTCGGGTCCGCTGCGTATTGGATTTTGGAGCAGATATTTTCGTGATACCGCAATGCGACTGTTGACACTCAACATCCGTTTCGGGGCCGGTGGTGATCAGCCCGAAAAACCCGGTTACGACCTACCGATTACCTCAGCCAAGCTCGCCGACCTTACCGCCGCCATCGACTCACTGCAACCGGATGTCGCCGCCCTGCAGGAGGTGTACAACGCCCGTCAGGCCGAAAGAATATCCAGGCAACTGGCCATGCGCTTCGTATATGGCCGGCACCCGACCGGTTACGCTCTGGACTTTTTTGAATGGGGCCTTGCATTGCTGCATCGCCACGAATTGATACGGACCTACCAGCACCCGCTCACATTCGACCCGGACCTGCGCAGCGGACGGCATGCGCTGATTGTCACCCTTTCCATCGAGAACATTCCGGTCACTTTTATCAACGTCCACCTGGCTTTCGAAAACCTTGAGGGGCAGGTGACGGAGTTGCTTTCCGTAGCCGACGGTATCGAAAATCCCCTGGCAATGCTGGGGGATTTCAATTGCTCGCCGGACGATGGGCGGCTGGAGCCGCTGCGAAGCCGTTTGCACGACACCTGCCGGGCGGTTACCAGCGAAGGTGCGCGGGAGGCGGAGACAGTCGGGACAATGCTGCACACTTCGGGCCGTATAGACTATGTGTTTGTGGACCCCCGGCACTTTATCGTCGAGGACGTCGGGCTGCCGGCCGAAACCCACCGCCGGGTCTCCGATCATCTGGCCTACTATGCCGACGTGCGACTAAAAAATACCGCCGCGGCATAACTTGGATCCATCCAAATTTTACTAATGTGGATTAAGGGACGTCTATTGGTTTATATATCCCGAGAACTAACTATCCCGCCGAAACCGATTGCCTAGTATCCCCTTTAAAATCCGTATGCCTGTAGTCTGCTCCATCAGATGCACAGAAAATTGTGCACAATGCATCTGTTTCTGTGCATCAATTCGCTATCTTGGACACTGACTTATAATTATTTCTAATAGTTATCAGCCTGGTACCAATTTTGCTGTGAAATTTAATTAATTTCTTTTGATAAAGCCAAACCTGTCGTAAGGCAGGGACGGAAAGCCACGGGTTCGATTCTCGTCTGAATCTGTTTTCGATATATTTGATCTGTTTTTCCTATTTTCTCGGATAGCCGGGTTGCCGCAAGGTGATTCGGCTTTTTGCGTTATTTAAAACCCTTTGCACCGGCAAATCATGGTGATGATTGTCCACTGCACCATTGATCCCGGGCCATTGCCCACAGGATTGTCCGTGAATATTGAATCAGCGAGAAAGGATTGCCGCCGCACATATCGGAGGACATCATGAATGGAAATTTTTATAAAATTGCATTTTTGGTTATCACGCTGATACCGGTAATTAGCCATGCGGCACCTGTGACGCCGGTATCGGGCAGCCAGCCCTTTGCCATCCTCGCCTGCCGATACGCGGGCGACTTGAACGAGCCGGTATCAACGGATGAACTTGAATCGATGTTCGGTATTGAAACAGCCGCCCCCGGGACAGTAGGCACAATTGACCATTACTGGCGGGAAGTATCCTTCGGCGCCATCGACATGGCCGGCAGCCAGGTTTTTGGCTGGGTCGAGTTGCCAGGATCGCGTAACTACTACACCGCTTATGAATACGCACTGCCTTATTTGAGACAGGACTGTCTCGCGGCGGTGATGACGGCTGTTGTCGGTTTCGATCCCTCGGCCTATGTCGGCTTCGCAGTCATTCTCAATGACTACTTTCCCCCGTTGCCCGGAGGCACGCAGCCGGCATATGGCCTCTATGGTTATCAGAACTTTGCGCTGCCCAACGGTGTGGAAGGTGACTGGCGGGTCTTATGGGTTTCCTTGCCGGTTATTCAAAAACGGAGCATGTACACCCATGAACTCGGGCATACCTTCGATCTGTTTCACAGCAAGCGACCGAGCGGTATTGACTATGGCAGCCCATGGGACGTTATGAGCAATGGCTCCTGTCCGGTCGGGGACAACAGCTGCGTGGATGTCCACCCCATCGCTTATCAAAAGGCCTCTTTGGGGTGGATACCGGCCAACCGAAGACTGACGATCGACAGCTATGGTACCTATGTCGTCAGTCTCGCTTCGCAGACAGACCCCATCACGGGCACGGGTCCTCTTATGGTCGAAGTGCCCACCGGCGTTACGGATCAAATCTTTACCTTTGAAGCGCGAGTTGCCGAGCCCGGCACCTACGACAGTCTTCTCCCATTTTCAGGTGTCATCGTCCATCGGGTCGATGACGCTTATCAAAGGTATCCCACCATTATTTTGCAGGGAGAAATGCAGGCGCCGCCCAATCAGAATCTCCTGGATGTACCCACATCCGTCTACGAAATTGGCGAAACCTTTACCGCCAGCATGGGTGACCTCGGTAGACTGACCATGACGGTGAATTCGGCGCTTGGCAGCAGCGCCAATCCCCCTGAGGGCTACGAGATCACAGTTACATTGGAACCACCGCCCCCGTTTACAGGCTGTTCGCCGGGTCAGCAGGACCAGATCTCTGAAGAGGAATGCAACGCCCTGGTTGAATTGGCGAACATGGCAGACACCAGGCCCGACGACTGGCTCGGCGTCTATACGCCTTGCAGTTGGTATGGCGTTGTGTGCATGAACATCGATTCCGATCCTCTGCTGGAAGTCACGTCACTCAATCTGAGCCACCCGCTCTTCTGGGATGTCACCATGTCCGAGGAAGATGACGTTTTTCTTGGTCTTCCCAACTTGCGCCATTTACGGATGGATAATAGCAACTACGGCGTCGACGGTGAGTTGCCCAGCAGCGTTTTCAGCCTGTCGCAACTCGAATCGCTGTATATGAACGGGTTCACCAATACCCTGTCTCCCGACATCGGGAATCTCTCGCAGCTTGAGCTACTGGTTCTTGATCACGCGAGGTTTTATGGCCGGCTGCCCGCGGAGATTGGGGATCTGAGTAACCTGACAACGATATCTCTATACCACTTGAGACATATCGGCGGCGCCATACCCAAAAACTGGGTGAATCTGACCAACCTCAATGATCTCAGAGCCTGGCTATCGGACCTGTGCATTCCGAGCGATCCAGATTTCTGGGATTGGTTCACCGGAATAGCGACTCTACAGCCCAATGAGAATTCGTGGCCGGTATGTACGCCGAGCGACGTGGCCGTGGTACTGGATGATACAGCCAGCATGCAGAATCCGACGGGTGATGGAAGCGGCAACAGCAAAATCGTGTCGCTACAAAACGCAATTGAGCTGTTTACCTCACTGTATGGTTATTTCCGTCAGGATATAGAAGACCGTGCTGCCGCGATAACGTTTAAAATGCCACCCGGATCCGGCAGTTATGTCGGCTGTGACGCCGCTTTCACGCAAGAATTGGTTGCGCTGGACAGCCTTGACAGTTCCCTGCCGGCAATCAGTACCGCCGTCGGTAACATGCAGGCAGATGGATGGGCGACGCCCTTGCGGGCCGGTATTGAGGCGGCCAGTACTCTATTGAGTACTTCGGATGCGGGGCGAACTCGCCTTATGCTGTTGTTGACCGATGGGAAACAGAACACGGCAGATTGCTATATCGGACCTCCCTACAGTGAAGAAAGTGTTGACTCCTTCAAGCAGACTCAGCTTATCGACCGTGACATCAAGTTGCTGGCGGTGGGCTTCGGTAGCGACGGACAGATAGATGATGCGCTGTTGAGTGCACTGGCCACCGACGGTTATTACGATAGTGCCGACAGCACGCTTGAATTGAGCAAGTGGTTCACTCAGGCCCTAAGGCTGGCACTCAACCAGCAAATGCTACTGGACCCGGAGGGAACACTCTCGGCTGGAGCGTCCGCAACTCACCCGGTATTGCTTACCAGCGAGAGTGAATCGGTAGCGTTTGTCACAACCTGGACCAGGGATACGGCCGATTTGAAACTGACGCTCACCATGCCGGATGGAACTGAGCTGAATCGCGACGATCAAACATCCGGCGTCACATTTCTGTCGGGTAAAACCTGGCAAAGCATCATCCTGGACACGCCTCTGAGAGGAGATCTGGCGGGAAAAAGCCTCGCCGGCAGCTGGCAGGCCACGGTCAGCCGCTCTGCGGAAGGCGAGAGCGATGAGCCTTACCAGGTACTGGTGATGGGGGAAACACCGCTGCAGATGGAAACAGAGATCAACGAAGAAACGGCAACGACAGAAGATGACGTAGAAGTTGCGGTTGCACTGGATGGTGCATCCTCCGCCACTGTGGTTGCGGACATCTTCGTGCCTGTCGCCGGTATTGGTACTGTGCTCGCCGAGCCCGCTCTGACTCCTGCCGATGTCATGGAGCAGACGGCCGAACTGGGAAAAGATATGGACATGTTGAGTCGTAGGGTCCATCTGCTAAAGAAGAATAAGTTCGACTGGCCTATCGAGAGAAGAATCCATACGATCAATCTGGTTGAAGACAAAATCCGCCGCGCGGATGCAGATGACAGGAAATTGTTTCGCGGCTCCTTCAGAGCGAATACAGCAGAAGGTGTGTACACAGTGCGTTTTCGCGCTGTAGGAGAGTCAGCGCGCGGTGAAAAGTTTCAGCGTGAATTCAGACGCAGCATTTATGTGCATCTGGCGGTATCCGCTGATGCGACAAAGGTCGACGTGCAGCGGATTGGCGATGCGCAAAAATCCGGGGGACACAGCAAGAGGTACAGGGTGTCATTTGCGCCCCAGGATGCCAACGGCCTGCTGCTCGGTCCCGGATACGTGGACCACATTCAAATACTGCCTTCACAAAGATTCTCGGAAGTGGAGGACCTGGGTGACGGAAGCTATGCAGTCACCTTTGCTACGGAAGACGACCCGGACAAGCAGACCGTCACAATTTCGGTCCTGGGACAGGCGCTGCGTCCAGTCTACTTGCCTGACGCCGCCCGGATAGAAATAGCTCCGTGGATAATCGCAGGTATAATGGCACTGCTTGTGTTGTACTTGGCCTACGCAAACAGACAATTGCGAGACATTCGCTCAGTTTGGCCGTAGGTAGTTACGCTCGAAATCAGCTGCGGACACCTGACCGGGTCGCTACCAACCTTGAAGGATAAGAACTCCCTTTCCAGGAATGGAATTAGACGATATGGGACGGGGATGGCAGATGACAGATGTCAGAGGACAGAGGGCAGAGGGCGGAGGACAGAGGACAGAGGGCAGAGGGCGGAGGACAGAGGGCGGAGGACAGAGGACAGAGGACAGAGGGCGGAGGACAGAGGACAGAGGACAGAGGGCGGAGGACAGAGGGCGGAGGACAGATGTCAGAGGACAGATGTTGGGGCTTCGCCTGAAGGCTACGACCCCACAGGTCGCCTGAAGGCTTCGACCCCACAGGTCGTGCCAAACGGAGACTTTCATGGTCCCGCCTGGTTGGCGGGATCTAACGACCCGCGTTATTCGAGGTTCGCGGTAGATTTACTACAGCTCGGGATCGCGCGAAGGGAGAGGAATTGGTTGGGTCCGTGCGGCGAGCTACAGGGACTAAGCAAGTTTGATCATCCCGTCCTTCGATTTATCTTGAAAAGAGGGATGGGAGAAGGGCAGAGATTGTTCATTTCCGCCAGATCGGTTTCGTTGCAGTACCCCTTGGCCGCATAACCCACTTCCAGGCCCCTCCGTGTGATGACCTGGATATGCGTGTGAAGGAACCAGTTGCCGTTTTCGTGAAAATCGCCGGTCTCGGCAAAGGCGGCGCCTGCCGGAAAGGCTTTGCCGGCCGCGGGCAGGCGGTCTCTGCACAGGTGCCCGTAGAAGCTGTAAAAGGTTTCAAAATAGGGGCTCTCGTGTTTCAGGAGCACGTAGCCGCCATAGTTTCCCTCCCCGCTCTCGTAGCCGCTATCCGCGACGACGGCATCCAGCGGCGCATGCAGCGGCGTGCCCAGGCTCACGATCACATCCAGGCCCAGGTGGATGAATCGCTTTTCGGCCACCATCTGGGGGCAGTCCCCGAGCAGGGTGTCGCGGCGTTCCAGATAGGGAGAAACCCCCCAGCTGTATTCCGATCCCATCATTTCGTCCAGGACCTGTTGGAACCCTTTCTGGTCTCTCACATTCCTTCCCGCAAGCAGCGGGCTGGTGGTCGAAAGATCCGCAATAAAAGGATCTCCCTTCAACTCCGGGAAGACCGGCCGGTGCGTGATCTTTCGGCAGTAAAGCAAAAACGGATAGTACATGGGGCCTCCTGGTCAGGACAGCGCGAACCCGGTGGTTTTCAGCAGACCTGAAACCGGTACGATCGGCCTTCCGTCACCATCTTCCCGGATGTTATCGGGCCAGACGAAGTCCGGTGACATGGCGTTGAAGTAGGATTTATCATAGGGGAGCAGTGTCACCGACAGATTCTCGCCTTCACCGGAAATGGTGGAGGACAGCCCGAAATCCACCTCACCCAGGACCGTGCGGATAATATAGCGGGGCACCTCCCTGCCGCTGCCTTCCCGTCGAACCCGTGTGGCGATGTCCACCACGTCGTACAGCGCCACCGGGTTGTCCCTGTTCCATTGGTCCTGGATGGGGAGCCCGGCCACGTACAGGTGGTGGAATTCCACGCCCGCCTTCCGGCAGCGGTAGGCGAGACGGTGAATGGCGTCCGGCGTGTCGTTGATCTTTCCCAGCAGGGGGGTGTTGTTGTAAACGGTGATGCCCCTGTTGTTGAGCAGGCGGGCCAGCCGCGCGTGGGCCGGTTGGAATTCTTCCGCAACCAGGAACTGGGTTTCGATTTCCAGCCGCAGCGGGGTGACCATGGTCAGTTTGTTGAGGCCCGCCAGCTTGTCGATCACGGCCGGGGAGTATCGATCCGACGCGTAGTTGAAATTCAGGCTGCGCAGCCGGACGGCATTCACGTGCGGCATATCTTCCAGGGCCCGGATGATCTTGCCGATCCGGAACAAAGACTCCGTGGCGTCCTTCTCGGAGACGATGACCACGTCGGTAATGCGCTCGTCATCCCGAATGTAATCCAGATCCGCTGTGCCTCCGGCATCGATCTCAACCCGGGTCTCATGGACGCGTGAAAGCGCAGAAGATCCGGTATCGACAAGCGATGGTGCGATTTTTTCGCCTTTTAGCAGCGCCGGCAGGATCGCATCGGTAGTTTCCGGCTGGGCCGTCACACCGCCGCCGGGTCTGCGCGGCCGCACTCCCAGAAAAAGCGATTCATCTCCGATTTGCGCCATGTACTGGATGTCGATGGTCCCTTCCTCGTTGACCCGGATATTGTCCAGCTTGTTGGCGATGGGTGCAAACCGTTTGAAATAGTCCGGTGTGTAGGGACTTCGGATCCAGATGAAGCTGTCGTTTCCCGCCACCGGCTCCACGGCCCATCCGCTGGTGTGCCAATCCATTTTGCCGATGGGGGTGGCCGTGCAGATCCTCGGGATAACGCGGTCGGACAGGTGCGCCCGCAGGTAGATGCCCGCGTCCAGGCCTTTCGATATCGGCGACCAGTAGACGCTGTTCCCATGGATCGGACTGCAGGGGATGTATATATAATGGAGTTCGGCCCCGGCTCCGCGCAACAGGCTGAACAGTCGAACCAGTTCCGGGCCTTCGTCGTTGCAATTGTTTAAAAACGGTGTTTGAACGTATACGGCAATGCCGCTGTTTACCAGGGAGGAGATAATCATCAGGCTCTGCGGGGAGATTTCATCCGGATGGATGAAATGGGTGGCCACCTCCATGCGTTTGCCGCGTTCCTGCAGTTCGAGGTTTTTGCGCTGCAGATATTTCAACAGTTTGGCATCTTCGGACAGGAACATATGCGGGTGGTAGGAGATGGAGCGGGTGGCCAGGCGCAGGGTCTGCACGTGTTCGATATCCATGAGACGGTCGATGGCTCCGGCCATGTTCGCCCGGTTCATGAAAGGATCGCCGCCGGTGATCACGATCTCTTTGATGGAAGGTGAATTTTCAACATGGGCGACGGCCTTTTCGACATCCGACAGGGTGGGATTGGTCTCGTTGCGGGAATCCTTGTGCTTGCGGAAACAGAACCTGCAGTAAACCGGGCAGCTCATGTTCAGAAGGAAGATCACCCGATTCTGGTACATCTGCTCCAGGAGCCCCTGGTGAAACTGGCCGATCCAGGTGTTGGTGTGCCCGACGGTGTCCAGCTCACGGGTGAACGGCAGATATTGATAGGCCACGTCCCGGGACACGCGCATCTGCCGGATGGTGTGCAAGGAGAGCCGAACCGGATAGGTGTCGATCACCTTCTGCATGTCCGCCCGATCCGCCTCCGCGATCGTTACGTTGGTCATCTGTTCCAACTGATCGACGGATCGGATGGAGGTGAACCTGTTGCCGGGCAGGACAACCTCCAGAATCGCCATCAGCATCCGATGGGGCAGTTCAACCCCGTTGACCGCGATCTTTCCGGTGCCGTCCGCTTTTCCCAGCAGCAGGAGCAGTTCAGAGAAGAAACCCCTGGGATCGTCTCTGAAGCCGCAGGCGTCGAGCAGTCTCGAAAGCTTTTCCCGTCCGTCACCGGTTTGTATAATATCAACAAACGCTTTGCCCACCAGCGGTTTCACGCCGAAATGATCGAGGAAACCGGTAAGAGCGGCTACCAGGTCGGCAAGGGCCACATGGTTCTCTTCACCCGAATTTTCGAACACAATCCTCAATGATGCGTCGTCTTGCATCATGCCCCCTCCGAATCCGCCGGATGAACATCGGCGGTTGACATTCGCTCTGAGACCTGCCAAGTTAACTATTATAGTAATTGCATTTCTATTATAGTGTGTATGCTAAATCATCCCCAAACGGTATGTCAAAAGGAAAATACTATTTCTCGAAGTCCCTGGAGAAGGGGCTAAAAATCCTGTCCCTTTTCAACAGGGAAACCCCCATATTGACCCAGAGTGAAATCGCCAGGACGCTGGGTTTGAACATGACCTCGACCTACCGGTACATCAATACACTGGTGGAGTTGGGGTACCTCGAAAAAGACGCCAAGACCAAGGAGATCCGGCCTTCCATTCTCTGCCTGCTCTTTTGCACCAATTTGATGCGGGCCACCGATCATCTGAAAATGATCAAGGAGGTCGTGGACCGGGTTCACGGGGAGAACAACATCAGCATCGACGTGGCCTTTGCCGTGGATGACACCCTGGTGTGCATCTATCATCGGGAGGCGGAAGAGACCCTTACGTACAGCCTGCCGGATTTTTCGAAAAACGCCCTGCACAACACGGCACTGGGAAAAGCATACCTGTCCAGCCTTCCCGGCGATCTGGCGGCAGAAAAGATCGAGGCATTGACCCTGAACGCCAGGACCGGCAAAACCATCGTGGATAAAAAGGTGCTGCTGGAGGAGATCCGGAGGACCCGGGCCCGGCGGTATGCCATGTCCGACGAAGAGTATCTCCCCGGTCTGCTGGCCATCGGCGCGCCCCTGTTCGATCCCATCAGCGGGCAGGGCGTCGGCGCGGTGTCCTTTAATTTTTCGGTGCTTCAGCACACTCCAGACGATATCGAGGCAACGTACGGCGGCCTGATCATTGAAACGGCCGGATGCCTGTCCGGACTCCTGCCGCCGGACAACAACCGAAGGTAGTCGAAACGGTTTTTACGGCCCATGCGGTTTGCACCCGTTCCTTTCGGAAAATAACGGGAGATCTGCGCGAACGCCGTTTCTTTCTGCGGCGGGCGAAATGCAGTTGTCATTCTCTTCCTTTACAAGCGATGACCTGTTGAGATCCTTGACTTTTTGATTGCATTCTGATGGGGTAATATGACTTTCCTTTCTTTTGCGCAACGCATCAGGGCAATACACCAATGAAATCTGGCAGATGGAAACCGTGGGCGCTTCTGGCACCTTCCATGAGTGCCGTTTTTTTACTTCTTGTCATACCGGTCTGCTTTGTCGTTGTTTACAGCTTCTGGCTGCGAGCCCCCAGCGGGGCTGACATTCCCGCCTTCCAGTTCGGGAATTACGCCAAATTCTTCGAAGATTTCTTTTATCCCAAAATTCTCATCCGCACCATTCGGATCGCTTTCGAGACCGTCATTCTCTGCGTTGTCATGGGCTATATCCCCGCCTATTTTTTCTACCGAAGCACGAGCCGCTACAAGCAGGCACTTCTTCTGCTCATCATGCTTCCGTTCTGGGTCAGCTTCATCATCCGTACCATGAGCTGGATCAACATCATGGGCGACTCGGGACTGATCAACCACTTCCTGCTGAAAATCGGACTGATCGACTCGCCCATATCCATGCTCTACAACGAGTTTACCGTGCTCATGGGATTGATCATGTACCTGCTGCCGTTCATGGTTCTGAACATCTATGTCAGCTTGGAGGGCATCGACAAGAGTCTTCTCGAAGCGGCGCGCTGTATGGGCTGCACCGAATGGCAGGCGTTCAGGGAAGTGACCCTGCCGTTGAGCCTCCCCGGTCTCAGCGCAGGCTGTCTGCTGGTTTTCGTGCTCACGGCCGGCACCTATCTGCCCCCCATGATCCTGGGAGGTCCCGGAAACGACATGATCGCCAATCTCATTTTCAAGCGGGTGATCGGCACGCTGGACTGGCCGTTCGGTTCGGCCATCAGCGTGATTCTGCTGTCCCTGCTCTTTGTAATCGTGTGGACCTACAACCGGTATCTGGGAATCAACCAGATTTTCAAGAGTTTTCAGGGGAATTAGCCCATGAAACAGTTTTCACCGGGATGGACATTGATCAAACTGTACACGATTCTCGTGTACGTGTTCATGTTTGCGCCCATTGTCGTGGTGATCGTGCTTGCCTTCAATCCCAAGCAATTCGGCATTTTCCCCATGGAGGGAGTCAGTTTCCGATGGTTTATCAGACTGGCTCAAAACGAATCGATCATCGATGCCTTTAAAAACTCTCTCCTACTGGGGTCGCTGACGGCGGTCATATCCACCGGTATCGGCATTCTGGCCGCCCTGGCTTTTATCCGCTTCGAATTCCCGGGCAAAAACACCCTCAACACCCTGTTGCTTTCACCGATCATGATTCCGGAAGTGGTCCTGGGTGTGGCGCTGCTGCTGTTTCTGCGGTTTCTTCAACAGCCCAAGAGTTTCGCGCTGCTGCTGATCGGGCACGTGGTGTTGACCCTGCCCTATGTGCTGTTAATCGTGCAGGCCCGTCTGGTGGGTATTAAGAAAGAATATGAAGAGGCGGCGAAATCCCTCGGCGCCAATGCATTTCAGACGTTCCGGGAAGTCACCTTCCCGCTTCTGCTGCCGGCCATACTGGCCGGCGCCCTTTTCTCTTTCACCATTTCTTTCGATGACATCACAGCAACGCTTTTCTGGGCCACGGCACAAAACCAGACCGTTCCGGTCAAGATTTTCAGCATGCTGAGAAATTCGATCAGCCCGGAAATCAATGCCCTTGGCGCCGTCATGATCGTTCTGACCGTTGCCACCCCCTTGCTGGCAGGCTACCTGTCCCGGAAGTTCTCAAAGGTAAAGGAATAACCGGAAAACCATCAGCTGAAAGGAGAACCCATGGCCATCGTAACAAAAGAGAAACTGGATCGGGTTTATGACGCGTATAAAAGCGGAAAGATCAGCCGGCGTCACTTTCTCAAATACCTCGGCCTTGCCGGCGCTTCCATGGGGCTGATGGGTTCGCCTTTCGGAAATGCCGTAAGGGACGCATGGGCAGCCAAGTCCATCCGGTTCGATGGATGGGGCGGAAATGTATCCGAGGCCTTTCGAAAACACGCCTTCAAGCCGTTTACCAAGGCTACGGGGATTGCCGTCATCGATGGCGAATTCGGTGATATGAATTCCTACCTGACCCGTGTCAAGGCCTCCTACCCACCGGGCGGGGAGTTCAACATCGCCCATCTGAGTGCCGTTTTCGACTATGCCCGCTATGTGGACCTGGGATTTTCCTCGGTGCTGGATGAATCGAAAATCCCCAACCTTAAAAATGTCATGACGGCCATGATCACTCCGCTGCGGAAGATCACCAAAGGGACCCTGTCGGCAGTGCCGTACGACCTGGGGCAAACCGGTATCGCTTACAACACCAAGCGCATCAGCAAGGCGAAAGCAGAGAAGCTCGGCGCTTCCCTGTTGTGGGACAAGGGTTTGAAAGGGAAACTGGGCAGTTGGGGCGGCGACTTCAGAACCAACATGTGGTACGCGGCGCTGCACACCGGTCAGAGTCCCAACAATATGACCGACCTGAAGTCGATCTGGTCGGCACTGCGTGAACAGCGCGGCCTGATGAAGAAATACTGGAGTTCCGGCGCCGAACTGATGAGCCTGCTGGCCAATGAGGAAATCTACGCTACGGTGGCCTGGTCGGGGCGGGTGGCGGCATTGCAGCAGGAGGGTCACCCGATCGGCTACCTCTCTCCCGAGGGCACCTACTCCTGGATGGAATATCTCTTCGTCCTCAAGGGAACCGACCTGGGGATCGCTCAGAAGCTGCTTGATTTCATGCTGGAGCCGACCGCAGCCATTGCCGTGGCCGAGGGGCAGAATTATCCGCCCAGCCTGGATCCGACCAAGGTCAAATTGACCGGGAAGATCAAAAAGATGCCGGCCTTCGACCCCACCGGCAAACTTCAAGGCTACCTGTTCGCTTCGCCCGCCTACTGGAACGCCCATCAGGTGGAATGGACGGAGAAGTGGGATCGGATCAAGGCGGGCAGCTAAAATTAGCAAATTCCAAATGGCAAATATCAAATATCAAACAAATCGCAATACCCAATGAATCAAATTACGTGCGCGCGGTATATTTGGGCCATTAGAATTTGGGACACAACAATAGATGAATGTTCGTATGTGCCATTTGATCGCCGGGGTTGGACACGTTCTCAGTGGGAGATGTCCGCCCCGGCATCGGGTAAACGTGAACAGGGAGACAGGGTACCTTGGCAACCGGCAATAAACAGCCCAAGGTGCAGTTCAGAGGCATAATGAAGCGGTTCGGCAGCGTTGTCGCCGTGGAAAAAATGGACTTTGATATCGAAGAGGGAAGCCTGGTGACGCTGCTGGGGCCTTCCGGATGCGGGAAAACCACCCTGCTGCGCATGGTGGCCGGGCTGGAAGCGCCCACCGAAGGCGATATTTTCATCAAGGGGGTCCGGGTCAACGACACCCCGATCCACAAACGAAACCTCGGGATGATTTTTCAGAACTACGCCCTTTTCCCTCACAAAACCATCTTCGACAACGTCGCCTTCGGATTGAAGTACCGGGGGGTGCCGAAAGAAGAGATCCGGGAAAAGGTGACACGGGCCCTGGAAATGGTTCGCCTCCCCGGTGTCGACAACCGTATGCCGAGCCAGCTGTCCGGCGGTCAGCAACAGCGCATCGCCATGGCGCGGGCCATCGTGATCGAGCCGGACGTGCTGCTGATGGACGAGCCCCTTTCCGCCCTTGACGAAAACCTGAGAGAAGAGATGCGCCGCGAGGTGGACAACCTCCAGCAGATGCTCGGCGTCACCACCATCTTCGTCACCCACGACCAGCGCGAGGCGCTGAGCATGTCGGACAAGATCCTCGTCATGAAAGACGGCCGCAAACAGCAGGAGGGGAGCCCCGAATCGGTCTACAACGAACCGGTCAACCACTTTGTGGCCGATTTTCTGGGGCACTCCAATTTCATTCAGGGTGAAGTCGTGGAAGTCGACAACGGCCATTTAAACGTCAGGATTGAAACGGGCGACCTCCTGATTGCGGAAAACAAGGGCGGTTTCTCGAAAGGCGACCCGGTGGAGATGATCGTCCGCGCCCAGCGGTTCGATGCTTTCCCCAGGGATGAGTTCGAACCGATGGAGGGCATGAACCACTTCGAGGGACGCATCAAAGACCGCAGCTACATGGGCGGAGAAGTCAGCTATTTCATCGAGCTGGGTGCCGACCGTGAAATTCATGTCATCAGCATGATGAGAACACGGATCTACAACGTCGGCGAAGCGGTCAGTGTGCAGGTGTCGCCTCACCACTGCCATCTGATTCCCCTGGAATGAGACGGCAGGTTCTTTTTGCCGCAATCTGTTCGATCTGAAACCTGAAGGCAGACCTTGTTGTTTTCAGGTTTTCTTTTCACTGGAATGTCCGGGTTAATTCCCGGAGTTATGCGGAGATAGACGTATGCTCAAACTGGAGCGGAGCGAAAACGGCTTTTCCGATCGCTACCCGGATCGAATCGTTACCATCGATTCTCATACCCAGGGAGAACCCACCCGTTTGCTGATCGGCGGCGTGGGCGCTCTGCCCGGAGGAACCATGAAAGAGAAGCGGGACTATTTCGAATCCCGTTTCGACCATGTGCGCTTGCTCCTGACCCGCGAACCCAGAGGGCATCGAGGCATCATGGCGGCCGTTGTGACCGAACCGGTCAGTGCGGAGGGAAAATTCGGGCTGTTCTACATGGATGCCCGGCGCTACCCGTATTTGTGCGGCCACGCCACCATCGGTGCCGTGGTTTCACTGATCGAAGCCGGCGCCCTGGACGCCGAAGAGGGGGATACGGTGATAACGGTCGACACCCCGTCCGGGCCACTGGATGCCCACACCCGGATTCGATCCGGGCGTGTGGCATCCGTGGCCATTGACATGGTGCCTTCATTTGTCTTTGATACCGGCAGGGAGCTCGATGTCGACGGATTCGGAAAGATTCCCGTCGACCTGGTCTGCGTGGGCGGGTTATTCACCATGGTGTCGGCCCGTTCCATCGGCATCGGCCTTGCCCCGGAAAACAGCCACCGGTTGATCCCGTTGGGAATGGCGGTGATCGAGGCCGCCAACCGGGAGTTTACCGTTTACCACCCCGAACGCCGGGAGGTGAACACGGTGGACGTGACCGAGTTTTATGATGAGGATCCGAAAACAGGAACCGGCATGAGCGTGGTGGTATACGGCGAATCCAACATGGACCGTTCTCCATGCGGGACCGGGACCACGGCCAGGATGACACTGCTCCAGCACCAGGGAAAACTCGGCCCCGGTGAGATCTATAAAAATGCCGGTCCCCTGGGCACCGTGTTCGAGGGGCGGATCGTAAAAAGAGTATCCATCGGAGAATTCAGAGGCATCGTCGGGCAGGTCCGGGGAAACGCCCAGATTACCGGCTATCATCAATTTGTCCTGGATGCCCATGACCCCTTCCCTGAAGGATTTTTATTGTGAAGAAAGGAGATATTTCTCCTCCCGTCATTCTCTATAACGGCACCGTTGCCACCCAACTTCCGCAAGCCCCGCTTGCACAGGCCGTTGCCGTTGCACAGGGACGTATCCTGGCTGTCGGCAAAAACGAGGATGTGCTGCATATGGCCGGGGCCGGCGCCGAGAAGATCGATCTCGAAGGTCGCCTGGTGGTGCCGGGGTTTGTCGATACGCATATCCACTTCTATGAATGGGCCCTGAAGCGTCGGGATATACAGCTGGATGATCTCGCATCCCTCGAAGATCTCCTGGAACTCGTTCGAAGGGCTGCCCGTGATCGACGGCCGGGCCAATGGATCCTGGGACAGGGATGGAACGAGACGGACTGGACCACACCGCGCATGCCCACCCGCGAAATGCTGGACCGCGTGGCCCCGGACCACCCGGTGCTGCTGTGGCGATGCGACCTGCATCTGGCCGCAGTCAACAGCGCAGCACTGGCACTGGCCGGGATCGACGCCGACACGCCGGATCCCCCCGAAGGACGGATCGAGCGCGGCCCAGGGGGGGAACCCACCGGTATCTTGCGGGAACTGTCGATCAATCTCGTGCGACAGGCCGTTGCGGCACCGGAGGAAGACCGGGTGCTGGAAGCCTTTGAAGATGCGACCGGAGCCCTTCACCGCCGGGGCGTTACCGGTATTCACGACATCCGTCTGATGGCGGACCGGGACGGCGCAAGGGCATTTCAGACCTTTCAAAAGCTCGACCGGGACGGCCGCCTCGATCTTCGCTGCTGGGTGACCCTGCCCGGTCACCAGTTGGACGACATCATCGGCCTGGGCCTTCGTACGGGATTCGGCAACGAGAAACTGCGCGTCGGTCATGTCAAATTTTTCTCCGACGGCGGAATGGGCGCCCGTACCGCATGGATGATCGATCCCTATCTGGACGCGGAGTGCGGCATGCCCCTGACGGATATGGCGACCCTGGCACGGGATATCGACAGAGCGGATGACTCCGGTCTTTCCGTGATGGTGCACGCGGTGGGGGATCGCGCCAACCGGGAACTCGTCGATATTTTTGAAGCCCTCGAATCCCGCCGCGCCCGATCCGGATCCCAGTCGCCCCCCATTCCCCACCGGATCGAGCACGTGCAGATGATCCGGCCCGAGGATGCCGACCGGCTGGAAAGACTGAATCTGGCGCTGTGCGTGACACCGGCCAACATGGTTCTGGACATGAATCTCATCGATTCGGCGGTGGGGGAAAAGGGAAAGTGGTCGTATGCCTTCCGTCGGCTGCTGGACACCGGCGCGCCGGTCATGTTCAGTTCCGACTGTCCGGTTTGCGACCCGGATCCGTTGTTGGGCATTCATGCGGCCGTAACGCGGCAGCGGGTCGACGGAACGCCGGAGGGGGGGTGGTATCCGGATTCCCGGGTGACGGTGGAAGAAGCGCTGAATGCGTACACATCGACGCCGGCATCGGTTCACAACACGACCGATGTGGGATCCATCGCCCCGAACCAAAAGGCGGACCTGGCGGTTCTCAGCGAGAATATGTTGACCCAACCGCCCTCGCGGATACCGCATGTGAAAGTGGATCTGACCCTCTTTGACGGTCGGATAGTGCACCGGCAAATATAACCTGAACATTGAATGAAATTTTTTCAACCAGTAGTAGAAGGATACAATACTGGAGCGCTACAGTAGCTTCGTGTAATTCAGATAGAATGCAATTCCTAATACGTAAGAACTGATGAAAGACTTGAAAAAATTTCACCCTTCGGGCCAATCGGAGACTTTCATGCCCTGCGTTATTCGAGGCTCGCGGTAGTTGGACTACAGCTTCACCTCGAAGTGCCTTGTTCACGAAAGTCTCCGGTTGGTGCAATGTCCAGGTTAACTACAGTTTACCAGCTTCCGGAGAAATGTATGCCAAAGACAGCGGATCGCCTGGCCTTGTTTACCGAATCGGTTATTCGTGAAATGACCCGTGTCTCCAATCAGTACGGCGCCATTAATCTCTCCCAGGGTTTTCCGGATGCCGATCCGCCGCAGGAGGTTCTGGCCGCCGGTGAACGGGCCATGGCCGAAGGCCCCCACCAGTACGCCATCACGTGGGGGGCGCCGCGGTTCCGGGAAGCGCTGGCGAAAAAGCAGCAGTACTGGATGGGGGTCGATCTGGATCCCGGGGCCCATGTGGTGGTCACCTGCGGAAGCACCGAGGCGATGATGTGCGCCATGATGACGGCCTGCAATCCCGGAGATAAGGTCATCATTTTTTCGCCGTATTATGAGAACTACGGCGCCGACGCCATCCTGAGCGGCGCACAGCCCATCTATGTGCCGCTGCATCCACCCGATTTCGTCTTCGATCCGGATGAACTCCGTGCCGCCTTTGCTCAAAACCCCAAAGCCATTGTACTGTGCAATCCGTCCAACCCTTCCGGCAAGGTCTTCTCCCTGGAGGAGCTTGAATTCATCGCGGATCTCTCGAAAGCCCATGACGCCTTTGTCATCACCGACGAAGTATACGAACATATCGTCTACAGGCCCCACCGCCACCGGTATACGGCGGCCCTGCCGGAGATGTTCGAGAGAACCATCTCCTGCAGTTCCCTGTCCAAAACCTACAACATGACCGGATGGCGGCTTGGCTATGTGATCGGGTCTGGAACCGTTGTCGCCGGCATCCGCAAAGTACATGATTTTCTCACCGTAGGCGCTCCTGCCCCCCTGCAGGAAGCTGCCGCCACAGCACTTGAGCTGCCTTTACGTTACTACGAGGGGCTGACGATGGATTATACCCGCAAAAGGGAATTGTTTCTATCGTATCTGGACGACGCCGGGTTCTCATACACGATACCCCAGGGCGCCTACTACGTGATGGTGGACTGCACGGCCTATGGGGTTCGGGATGACCGGGAATTCTGCCGATGGATGGCCAGGGAGGTCGGGGTGGCCGCGGTGCCCGGTTCCAGCTTCTTCCATGAACCGGTCAACCATCTGATCAGGCTTCACTTTTCAAGATCCGAAGAGATTCTCGCAGAAACCGGCAAACGGTTGAGCAAGCTGAAGTCTTTACTTTAACAAAAAGGGCAATTTCGGTGGATGTCGTTGAAACCATAAACGGTTCTATCGTTCAGCACGGACCGCACAACGACCGCATATATGTGATGCGATGGAACTCGGCCGATACGCACAACCTGATCGCGACCCTTGACGATATGGCCTTAACAAACGGCTATGGCAAGATATTTGCAAAAATTCCGGCGTCTGAATGGCATGCTTTCAAATCGGCAGATTACATCAGAGAGGCAGTTATCCCTGGATTCTTCAAAGGCAAAACCGACGGTTTCTTCATTTCCAAATACTTTTCTCCCGGAAGACAAAAGGCTCGAACCGACCATAGACTGTTGAGGTTCGTCAATCAGAATGGAGGGGAATCTGCAGAAAACAAGCCCGGAGCCGGAAAAGCGACGCGGGATGTTGTTTCATGCCGCCCGTCTGATGTCGAGGAGATGAGCGCTGTTTATCGGCAGGTGTTCAAATCCTACCCCTTTCCCATCCAGGAGCCGCTATATTTAAAACACGTGATGAAGGAAGGGGTTCTCTACTTTGGCATTCGGGTGGAAGGTAAAATCGCAGCGCTGGCGGCCGCGGAAATCGATTTGGCAAGTCAAAATGCTGAAATGACCGATTTCGCCACCTTGCCGGAATGGCGAGGCACCGGCTTTCAGACTGTGTCGCATTAGACCCCGACTGGGTTTAATTTTGTTCTTTGATACTTTTGTCTTCGAGACCGATCACATTTTGCGTTAGAGCTTACGCAGAACGGCCCATTTTGGTTGTTACGTGGGGCAC